>Ga0228702_1001348_pt1 | contig 15885 bp, 15 predicted proteins | sample McNCre217_Aug_MG_2_FD_178018 | JGI IMG/M metagenome (GOLD analysis project Ga0228702, IMG submission 178018) | Freshwater microbial communities from McNutts Creek, Athens, Georgia, United States - 20-17_Aug_MG | ecosystem: Environmental > Aquatic > Freshwater > Creek | place: USA: Georgia... | reverse complement strand
ACCCGTTGGCGGAATTGGTCAAGATTGAACCGAAGGCAATCGGGGTTGGCCAGTATCAGCACGACGTTGACCAGCACCGGTTGGGCCGCAGCCTGGAGGCGGTGGTGGAAGACGCGGTGAACGCGGTCGGGGTTGATCTGAACACCGCGTCGGCGCCGCTATTGGCGCGGGTTTCGGGTGTGGGGGCGGGGCTGGCCGAAGCGATTGTCAGCCACCGTGACGCCAATGGCCCGTTTCAGACTCGGCGTGAGTTGCTGAAAGTGGCACGTCTGGGGCCGAAGGCGTTTGAACAGGCGGCGGGGTTCTTGCGGATCACCGGCGGCAAGGAACCGCTGGATGCATCCAGTGTTCACCCCGAAGCCTATGACGTGGCGCGCAAGATTGTGGCGGCCTGTGGGCGCGATATTCGCAGCTTGATGGCGGATTCTGCGGTGCTGAAAGGGCTGGATCCGCGGCAGTTTGTGGATGAAAAATTCGGCCTGCCGACGGTGAAGGATATTCTGGCGGAACTGGAAAAGCCGGCGCGCGACCCGCGGCCAAGCTTCAAGACCGCGACTTTTACCGATGGCGTCGAAGATATCAAAGACCTGAAGCCCGGTATGATGCTGGAAGGCACGGTTACCAACGTCGCGGCGTTTGGGGCGTTTGTGGATATTGGCGTGCACCAAGACGGTTTGGTGCATGTGTCGCAGCTTGCCGACAAATTCGTCAAAGACCCGCATGAAGTGGTGAAGGCGGGCGATGTGGTGAAGGTGCGGGTGGTCGAGGTGGATGTGGCGCGCAAGCGCATTGGTCTGACGATGAAGAAAGACAGCGGCGAGGCGCGTGAGCAGGTGCGCGAGCGCAGCCATGAACGTGGGCCAGCCGCGCCGAAGGGCAAGCCGGGGCCAAGTTCGGTGGGGCCAAGCAGCAGCGGCGCTGGCGGCAACGCTTTTGCCGATGCGTTGAAGGGCAAGTTCAACAGCCGTTAAGCCGGGGCAGGGTGCGTGTAATCACGCACCCGTTGCAAAGGCTGCGGGGCAAAGCCGGCCCAGAATGGCCCGCATCGCCAAAAGCAGAAACGCGCCAAAGCTGATCGCCAGTTCGTGGCCCATCAGATAGGCGGTGACGCCGCCACACAGCAGGCCCAGCAGCAGCGCCGGGATCCAGCCAAACCAGCCGCGATCCATCAAAATCGCAACCAGCGGTGCGGCAAGCATCAGCCCCAGCCAGCTAAGCGCAGGCGACATCAGCAGCAGATAGCTGGTGGCCCAAAGCAGCAAGAACCCGTCGCCCCAGCTTGGGCTGCTCAGCAGTTTTTGCGCGCCAAGCGCCAGCAGCGCCAAGACCGATGGCAAAAGCCATGTGGCCAGCAGCGCCATCAGCAACCCCCGAAACCGCAGCAAGCCGTAGCCTTCGGGGGTTGAAAACAGCAGGCTCATGCCGCCGAACCGCCTACGGTCAAGCCGCCGATCAGCAAGGTGGGCTGGCCGACGCCAACCGGCACCCATTGCCCCGATTTGCCACAGTTGCCGATGCCCGGATCCAGCGCCAGATCGTTGCCGATGGCGCGGATCTGTTTCAGGGCAGTCGCGCCGTCACCGATCAGGGTGGCACCTTTTACCGCCTCTCCCACCACGCCATTGCGGACGCGGTAGGCTTCGGTGCAGGAAAACACGAATTTGCCGTTGGTAATATCAACCTGACCGCCGCCAAATCCGACAGCGTAGATGCCGTCTTTCAGCGAAGCGACGATGCCTGCCGGATCATCCTTACCCGCCAACATATAGGTGTTGGTCATGCGCGGCATTGGAATATGGGCGAAGCTTTCGCGCCGCCCGTTGCCGGTGGCCGCGACCCCCATCAGGCGGGCGTTTTGGCGGTCTTGCATATAGCCGACAAGCCGGCCGTCTTCGATCAGCACGTTGCGCTGCGACGGGGTGCCTTCGTCATCGACCGAAATCGAGCCGCGACGGTTCGGGATGGTGCCATCATCCAGCACGGTGACGCCGGGGGCGGCGATCATCTGGCCCATCAGGCCCGCGAAAGCCGAGGTTTTCTTGCGGTTGAAGTCGCCCTCAAGGCCGTGACCAATTGCCTCATGCAGCAAGATGCCGGGCCAACCCGGCCCAAGCACCACATCCATCATTCCCGCCGGGGCCGGCACCGCGCCCAAGTTGACCAAGGCAATGCGCAGCGCTTCTTTCAGCATGGGTTGCCAATGCGAGGGCTGCATCAGTTCAGCCAGACCGTGACGGCCACCACCACCAGTGCCACCCTGTTCGCGCCGGCCCTTGTCTTCGACGATCACCGACACGTTCATCCGCGCCATAGGCCGTACATCGGTGTAGCGCAGACCTTCGGGGCGCAGAATTTCAACCTCTTGCAGACCGGCGGCAATGGTGGCCGACACCTGCACCACGCGCGGGTCAAGCGCGCGGGCATAGGCGTCGATTTCTTTCAGCAGGTCGATTTTTACTGCAAAAACAGCGTCCGCCATCGGGTCTGCATCGCCATAAAGCTTGGCATTGGTGCGGGCCGGGGCATCGGCCAAGCTGCCGCCACCGTCGCCCACTGCCAGCCGCGCGGTTTCGGCGGCGCGCTTTAGCGCGGATTCGCTGATTTCGGTGGAATGGGCATAGCCTGCCACCTCGCCACGCACCGCGCGCAAACCGAACCCTTCCGAGGCGTCATAGCTTGCGGTCTTGATGCGGCCATCGTCCAAAACGATGGCTTCCGAGCGTTTGCGTTCAAAAAATAATTCGCCATCATCCGCGCCCGCCGTGGCCGCGCGCAGGGTGGCAAGGGCCGCTGCCTCGTCCAGATGGGTGTCGAACGGGCGAAAGGGGGCGTCGGTCATGTTGGAATCCTTGGGCATTTGCCTTGATCTAGGTCATACGGCGCGGATTTGCCGCACGTTTCTCTTGTCGTATCGCGCCTAATATGGTTTCACGGGCGTCAGAAACAACGGGATTCTGCCCATTCGACGGGCATGGCCGAAAAGGTGGCGTGAAAGCCGCCCTTTGATACGGGAAATGAACATGCGTCTTATGTCCTCTTTCAACGGTTTTGCCGCTGCTGGTCTGGGCCTGCTTCTGCCGGGCGCTGCGCTTGCGCAGGCTTTGGAAGTGGTGGGGGCTCCGGTTCCGGGCGGCACCGAACACCAGCCGGCTGGCACCGATCTGGCTCGCGATCTGCAATGGCTGGATCACACCATCCTGATCATCATCACCGCAATCGTCGTTTTCGTGACGTTGCTGCTGGTGTACATCATGATCCGCTTCAACAAGAAAGCGAACCCGGTTCCGGCCAAGTTCACCCATAACTCGCCGCTGGAAGTGGCATGGACGATTATCCCGATCCTGATCCTTGTGTTCATCGGGTCGTTCTCGCTGCCGGCGCTGTTCAAACAGCAAGAAATTCCGGTGGCAGACATCACCATCAAAGCAACCGGCAACCAGTGGTTCTGGTCGTATGAATACCCCGATCTGGGCATTTCGTTCGACGCGTTCAAACTGGAAAAAGACCAGCTGGAAGCTGCGGGTTACCGCAAGGAAGATTATTTGTTGGCGACCGACAACGCTGTTGTGATCCCGGTTGGCAAAACCATCGTGGTGCAGGTGACCGGTGCGGACGTGATCCACGCTTGGGCAATGCCGGCGTTTGGTGTGATGCAGTCGGGCGTCCCCGGCCGTTTGGGCCAGCTTTGGTTCAAGGCAGACCGCGAAGGCATCTACTTTGGTCAGTGCACCACCCTGTGCGGTAAAGATCACGCTTACATGCCGATCACTGTGAAAGTGGTGTCGCAAGCGGCTTACGACAAGTGGGTTGAACAGGCCAAGGGCGGCAACTTCCAACTGGCTTCGAACTAAGCCCGCGCTGCAATGACGACCGAGGGCCCCGTCGCGGGGCCTTCGCTTTACCAGAAAGCCAGGACGAAATGACCGATATCCGGTCCTTTGATACGCCGAAAGACGCAGGGTTTGGCGATTACGTGCAGCTGTTGAAGCCGCGCGTGATGTCGCTTGTGGTGTTCACCGCGATGGTCGGCCTTTTGGTCGCGCCGGTGCGGTTGCATCCTGTCGAAGCCTTTACCGCGATTTTGTTCATTGCGCTGGGGGCAGGGGCCTCTGGGGCGCTGAACATGTGGTGGGATGCCGACATTGACGTGATCATGCGCCGCACCAAGGGCCGCCCGGTTCCGGCCGGTATGGTCGAGGCCGGCGAAGCCCTTGCGGTTGGCTTGGCGCTGTCGGGTATTTCGGTGGTGATGCTGGCGCTGGCCACCAACATCTTGGCTGGCGCGTTGCTGGCCTTTACGATTTTCTTCTATGCCGTGGTCTATTCGATGTGGCTGAAGCGGTCGACGCCGCAGAACATCGTGATCGGTGGCGCGGCCGGTGCCTTCCCGCCGATGATTGGCTGGGTGGCCGCAACCGGATCGGTTTCGATGGAAGCCGCTTTGATGTTCATGTTGATCTTCATGTGGACGCCGCCGCACTTCTGGGCGCTGGCGCTGTTCATGAATGAAGACTATTCGAAAGCTGGCGTGCCGATGCTGACGGTGACGCATGGCAAGAAAGTGACGCGCAATCATGTGCTTGGCTACACGATTGCGCTTATTCCGTTTGCGGTTGCTTTGGGCTTCACCTCGATTGGCGGGCCGGTTTATCTGACGGTATCGGCGCTGTTGAACCTAGAGTTCCTGCGTGGCGCATACCGGATCTGGAAACGCGACGAAGTGGTCGCCGAGGCAGACAAGTACAAGGTTGAAAAGTCGGTGTTCCGCTTTTCGCTGCTGTATCTATTCCTGCATTTTGGCGCGCTCTTGGTCGAGGCTGTGTTGCACGGCCAAGGAATGGGAAGCTGGTAATGGCGTTCAAACCCGAACATGAGATGCATCGCCGTCGCTTTTCGCGCAATGTTGGCGTTGGCATAGCCTTGGGCTGCTTTGTGGCGCTGGTTTTCGCGCTGACGGTGGTCAAGGTGAAGAATGGCGACATGATGCACGCCAATGATGCGCCGGGCCTGCTTGGGTCGACCCAGCCGATCGTTCCGGCACCTGCTCCGGCTACAAACCCATGACTCCGCAGAAGAAAATGGCAACCGGGCTGGTTGGTGTGGCAGCGGTGATGCTGTCGCTCAGCTTTGCGGCTGTGCCGTTTTACAATTGGTTCTGCAAGACCACCGGCTATGCTGGCACGACATCGGTGTCCGACAAGGCCGCCGACGAGGTGCTGCCGCAGGTGATAAAGATTCGCTTCGACGCATCGCTGGAAGCCGGCATGCCGTGGGAGTTCAAACCGCAAGTGCCGTCGATGGAGTTGCACATCGGCGAAACCGGTCTTGCGTTCTTTGAAGCCTATAACCCGACCGACCGCACCGTCGGCGGGCAGGCCAGCTATAACGTGATGCCTGATCAGGCCGGTGGCTATTTCACCAAGATCGAATGCTTTTGCTTCACCGAACAGGTGTTGAAGCCGCACGAACGGGTGGTGATGCCGGTCAGTTTCTATGTTGATCCTTCGATCATGGACGACAAGGAAGCCAAGCTGATCAAGGAAATCACCCTGTCATACACTTTCCACGAAACACCGCTTCCTGAGGAGCAGGCAAGTCTTGCCCAAACCTCGACGAAGCCGATAAACTAAAGACAAGAAAAACGAGGGAACCCGACCATGGCCCACGCCAAGAACCACGATTACCACATTTTGCCGCCGTCGATCTGGCCGTTCCTTGGGGCAGCCAGCGCCTTTATCATGCTGTTCGGCGCGGTGCTGTGGATGCACGGCTCGGCCCCCTACATGGGCCTGATCGGCCTTGCTGGGGTGCTTTACACAATGTTCGGCTGGTGGTCGGAAGTGGTGCATGAAGGCCAGGCCGGCGATCATACCCCGGTGGTTCGCATCGGCCTGCGCTATGGCTTCATCATGTTCATCATGTCGGAAGTGATGTTCTTTTCGGCATGGTTCTGGGCGTTCTTCAAGAACGCGCTGTACCCGATGGGTCCGATGAGCCCGCTGAAAGACGGCGTTTGGCCGCCGGAAGGCATCGTGACCTTTGACCCGTGGCACCTGCCGCTGATCAACACGCTGATCCTGCTGTGCTCTGGCTGTGCCGCGACCTGGGCGCACCACGCGCTGGTTCACGACAACAACAACCGCAAAGACATGAAGGCCGGTCTGATTCTGGCGGTTTTGTTGGGTGCGCTGTTCACCTTCTTCCAAGCCTATGAATACAGCCACGCTGCCTTTGGCTTTGCTGGCAACATCTATGGCGCGACGTTCTTCATGGCGACCGGCTTCCACGGTTTCCACGTGGTCATCGGCACGATCTTCCTGCTGATCTGCCTGATCCGCACCTATAAGGGCCACTTCACCCAAGAAGCCCATATCGGCTTTGAAGCGGCTGCTTGGTACTGGCACTTTGTGGACGTGGTCTGGTTGTTCTTGTTCGCCGCCGTCTACATCTGGGGCGGCCACTAAGATCTGCTGACAGCACCAATTGCGCGGGCCCAAGTGGCCCGCGCTTTCCATTGAAGGAACCCCGAAAATGCGCCGTCTGATTTTCCCGATCCTGCTGGGGGTCGTGGGCCTTGCCGTGTTGTGCAGCCTTGGCGTTTGGCAGGTGCAGCGGATGCATTGGAAGAATGCGCTGCTGGCCGATATCAACGCCCGCATCGTGGGTGACGCGGTTGCGGTTCCGGCGCAGCCCGACCCAGAGGCAGACCGCTATCGCCCGGTGTTTGCCGAAGGGCGGTTTACCGGCGAGACGCTGTATGTGCTGTCGGGGCAAAAGGATGTGGGCGCGGGGGTGCGGGTGGTTTCTGTGCTACAAACCACCGATGGTCGCCGTTTGCTGATTGATCGCGGCTTTCTGGCCGAAGATCAGAAGGCCAAGCCGCTGACCGTCACAGACGCAAGAATCACCGGCAATCTGATGTGGCCGCAAGACGCAGATGCCTACACGCCGCCACCAGATCCGAAGACGGGGATGTGGTTTGCCCGTGACGCGGTGGCGATGGCTGCGTTGCTAAAGACGGAACCGACATTTATTGTCGCGCGCGAGCCAACTGGTGACGGGATCGAGGCGATGCCGGTCGATACTTCGGCTATTCCCAATGATCATTGGGGCTATGCGATCACATGGTTTCTGCTGGCAGCCGTTTGGGCGGTGATGACAGTGGCGCTGCTGTGGCGTATCAGGCGGCAACAGGCGTAAAGGCAGGAAGATGCGGTATATCTCGACGCGGGGTCAGGCCCCGGTGCTGAACTTTGGCGAAGCGATGATGACGGGGCTGGCGCGCGATGGCGGGCTTTATGTGCCGGAATCTGTGCCGGTGATGTCGCAGGCCGATATCGCGGCGCTGGCGGGCCTGCCCTATGAGGATATCGCGTTTCGGGTGATGCGGCCCTATCTTGGCGACACCTTTGGCGATGACGAATTCAAGGGACTGTTGGCGAAGGCCTATGCCGGTTTCGGCCACGCCGCGCGCGCGCCTTTGGTGCAGTTAGGGCCGAACCACTTCTTGCTGGAACTGTTCCACGGCCCGACCTTGGCCTTCAAAGACTTTGCCATGCAGTTGATTGGCCAGATGATGCAGGCGGCTTTGGCCAAGACGGGTGAGCGGATTACCATTGTTGGCGCGACCAGTGGCGACACCGGGTCGGCGGCGATGGAAGCCTTTCGCGGCTTGGCAAATGTTGATTTGTTCATTCTGTACCCGCATGGTCGGGTGTCTGATGTGCAGCGGCGGCAGATGACGACGCCGGCCGAGGCCAATGTGCATGCGCTGGCGATGGATGGCGATTTTGATGATTGTCAGGCCCGCGTGAAGGATATGTTCAACGATTTCAGCTTCCGCGATGGCGTGCGCTTGGCGGGGGTGAACTCGATCAACTGGGCGCGGGTGCTGGCGCAGGTGGTGTATTATTTCAGCGCCGCCGTGTCGCTGGGCGCACCGGCGCGGGCGGTCAGCTTCACCGTGCCGACCGGCAACTTTGGCGATATTTTCGCGGGCTACATTGCGCGCAAAATGGGCCTGCCGATTGAAAAGCTGGTGATCGCGACCAACCAGAACGACATTCTGGACCGGGCGATGAAAACCGGGGATTACGCCACCAATGGTGTGAAACCGTCGATCAGCCCGTCGATGGATATTCAGGTGTCGTCGAACTTTGAACGTGCGCTGTTTGATGCCTATGGCCGCGATGGCGCTGCGGTTTCGGCGCTGATGGCGGAATTGAAAACCGGTGGTTTCAAGATCAGCCAAGGGGCGATGCAGATGCTGCGCGATACGTTTGCGTCGGGTCGCTGTTCCGAGGATGAAACCCGCGCCACCATTACTCGCAGCTTCAAAACCACGGGCGAGGTGCTGTGCCCGCACTCTGCCGTCGGCGTGAAGGTTGCGGAAGAAAACCTTGGCGCGGCGCCGATGATCACGCTGGCCACCGCGCATCCGGCGAAGTTCCCCGATGCGGTTGAAGCCGCGATGGGCACCCGCCCCGGATTGCCGCCGCGCATGGCCGACTTGTTTGAGCGCGCCGAACGTGTCACCCGTGTGCCGAATGATCTTGCGGCGCTGCAAGCCCTGATCCGCGAAAGGATTGCCCGTTGAGCCTACGCCTGACCACCCTGCCGAACGGGTTTCGTATTGTTACCGAACATATGCCGGGGCTGAAATCTGCCAGCGCCGGTGTGTGGGTGATGGCAGGGGGCCGGCACGAGCGTGCCGAACAGAATGGCATCGCGCATTTTCTGGAGCATATGGCATTCAAGGGCACGCAAAAGCGGACCTCGTTGCGGATTGCCGAAGAAATTGAAGACGTTGGCGGCTATATCAACGCCTATACCAGCCGCGAGATGACCGCCTATTACGCCCGCGTGCTAGAGGCCGATGTGGGCCTTGCGCTGGATGTGATTGGCGACATTGTGCTGAACCCGGCGTTTGACTCCAAGGAAATCGAAGTCGAACGCCATGTGATCTTGCAAGAAATCGGACAGGCGTTGGATACGCCCGACGATATCGTGTTTGATTGGCTGCAAGAGGCGTCGTACCCCGATCAGGCGTTCGGTCGCACGATCCTGGGGCCGGAAGAGCGGGTTTCTGGCTTTACCCGCAAGGACTTGCAGGGCTTTGTCAGCGAACATTACGGTCCGGGCCAGATGATTTTGGCGGCGGCGGGTGGTGTTGACCATGACGCCATCGTGCGCCAAGCCGAAGCGATGTTTGGCGGTATGGTGGCAAAACCCGCGACCAGCTTTCAGCCCGCGACCTTCAAAGGGTCAGAGCGGCGCGAGATCAAGGACCTAGAGCAGGTGCATTTCGCCATGGCCTTTGATGCGCCGGGCTATCGCCATGCCGATGTGTACACCGCGCAGGTCTATGCGATGACGATGGGCGGTGGCATGTCTAGCCGGCTGTTCCAGAAAGTGCGCGAAGAACGCGGGTTGTGCTATTCGATCTTTGCGCAGTCGGGGGCCTATGAAGACGCAGGCCAGATCACGCTTTATGCCGGAACCTCGGCGGAAGAGATCGGCGATCTGACGCAGATCACCATTGATGAGTTGAAGCGCGCCGCCGACGACATGTCCGAAGCCGAAGTGGCGCGGGCGCGGGCGCAGATCAAGGCGGGGATGTTGATGGGGCTGGAAAGCCCGTCAAGCCGCGCCGAACGCATTGCGCGGCTGTTGGCGATTTACGGTCGGGTTCCCGACGTGGACGAAGCGGTTGCCAAGATTGAGGCGGTATCGGTGGCCGATGTGCGCCGCTATGCCGGCGAACTTGCCAGCAAGGATGCCGCCTTGGCGCTGTATGGCCCGGTACAGGCCGCGCCGACGCTGGAGGATATCCGCAAGCGGTTGGCGGCCTGATGCTGAACTTTCGCCGCCGTCCTGTGGTTGAAACCGAACGCATGACGCTGCGGCTGCCGACGCATGCCGATTATCGGGCTTGGGCCAGCCTGCGCGAAGCCTCGGCCGATCATCTGATGCCATGGGAGCCTGTCTGGGCGCATGACCATCTGACCCGCAAGGCTTTTACCAACCGGGTTTACTGGGCCGGGCGTGCCGAAGCACAGGGCACGGCGCTGCCGATGCTGATGATCCGCCGCGATGATCAGCGGTTGTTGGGCGCGGTGACGTTGGACAACATTCGCCGTGGCCCGGTGCAGGCCGGAACCATGGGCTATTGGATCGGCGCGCCCTATGCCCGGCAGGGCTTCATGAAAGAAGCGGTGCAGGCCTTTGTGCATTATGCCTTTGCCACGATGGATCTAAGCCGTATCGAAAGCGCCTGCTTGCCGGAAAACATTGCCTCGCGCGGGGTGCTGGAAAAGTCTGGCTTCAAATATGAAGGCGTGGCGCAATCTTATCTGCAAATAAACGGACGTTGGCGGAATCATGTGTTATACGCCAACCTTCGGAACGACCGGCGTGGTCGCACGGACGTGGGCTAAGCGGTTGGTGTCAACCCGCAGGCCCATGCGACGCCAGTGTGGCCTGACACGGAGATACCCATGAACGAAGTTAAAGTCTTGCTGCTGCGCGGCGTAAATGTTGCAGGCGCGAACCGGCTTTCAATGCCAGAGTTTCGCCAAATGCTTTCAGAACAAGGCGTTCTGCAAGTGCAGACCCATATCCAAAGCGGCAATGCCGTGTTTCTGGACCCGGGCATCGCCGATCTGGAAGCCAAGATCAGCACCGCGATGAAAGAGCGGTTCGGCTTTGCGCCGAAGCTGTTCCTGATGCCGCTTGCGACGTTTGAAGCGGTGTTGGCCGCGAACCCCTACAAGGCGCAAGGCGCGGCAGATGGCACCAAGGTGCATATCTTCTTCTTGGCAGCCCCGGCTGCGGCAGCCGAAGTTGCCGCCGCGGCGGCGCTTGCCACCGGAGGCGAGGCGTTGAAGCAGACCGATGCGGCGATTTATATGCTGGCACCGAACGGTATTGGCAGATCGGTTCTGGCCGACAAGCTGGAGCGTTTGGTAAAGGTTGATAAAACGTCCCGCAACCACGGCTCTGCCATGTCGATTTCGGCTTTGGCACGCACCATCGCCGTCTGAAGATCATTGCCAGAGGCACCATGCTAAACCCCGCCACGCCTGCCTTTCTAGCCGCCCTTGCCAGTCAACTGCCCGAAGGCACGCTTCGCCCCGCCGAACCGCGCTATCTGGAAGAACCACGTGGGCGCTGGAAGGGTTTGGCGGCGGCGGTGGCCTTGCCGCGCAACACCGCCGAAGTGGCGGTGATAGTGCGGGCCTGTGCTGCGGCCCGGGTTGGATTGGTGCCTTGGGGCGGCGGCACCGGCTTGGTCGGCGGGCAGATCTTGCCCGAAGGCCCGCTGCCGGTGTTGCTGTCGCTTGAACGGATGGCCAGCTTGCGTGGGGCTTACCCTGACGAAAACGTGCTGGTGGTCGAGGCGGGGATGATTCTGGCTGATGTTCAGCAGCACGCCGAACGCATCGGGCGGCTGTTTCCGCTGGCTTTGGCATCCGAGGGCACCTGCCAGATTGGCGGCAACCTTGCGACCAATGCGGGCGGGCTGAATGTGCTGCGCTATGGCAACACCCGCGATCTGTGTCTGGGGATCGAGGCGGTTTTGCCGGATGGAAGCATTTTCAATGGCTTGAAGCGGCTGCGCAAAGACAACACCGGCTATGATCTGCGCCATCTGCTGATCGGCGCCGAAGGCACGCTGGGCGTGATCACGGCAGCAAGTCTGCGGCTTTATCCGCGCCCGGCGGTGGTTGGCACGGCGCTGCTGGCGGTGCAAAGCCCGGCTGCGGCGCTGCGCCTGCTGTCTTTGGCCGAAAGCCGGATGTCGGGCATGGTCAGCGCCTTTGAACTGATCGGCAAGATGGGGCTGCAGTTTCTGGCCGAAAAGATCCCCGAAGTCAGCGCGCCGATTGGAATGCCAGCGTGGATGGTGCTGATAGAAATCGGTTTGCCCGCCGGGTTTGGCAATGCCGAAGACCATCTTGGCGCGCTGTTCGAAGCGGCACTAGAACAGGATCTGGTGTCGGATGGCGTCATTGCTTCGTCCGAGGCACAGCGCGCCGCACTTTGGCGGATCCGCGAGGCGATCCCAGAGGCAAACCGGATGATTGGCGCGGTGTCCAGCCACGACATCTCGTTGCCACTGTCCGAAGTGCCGGGCTTTATCGAAGAAGCCGGGCGCAGGCTGGCGCAGATTGACGGCTATCGCATCAACTGCTTTGGCCATTTGGGCGATGGCAACCTGCATTACAACGTGTTCCCGCTGCCCGGAAAATCCCGCAAGGACCACGATCACCAACGCGATGCGGTGAAGCAATGCGTGCATGATCTGGTAGATGCGCTTGGCGGTTCGGTGTCGGCCGAACACGGGCTGGGCCGCTTGAAGGTGGACGATCTGGAACGCTACGGCGACGCGGGTAAAGTCGCCGCGATGCGCGCGATCAAGGCCGCACTTGATCCGGCCGGCATCATGAACCCCGGCGCCGTCCTGCGCTGATCCCAGCCTCTTGGCTAACATATCCCACGGGTGTGTGTGCCTTGGCTTTGTGACGGCTTTCAAAAGGTTTGGTTCGGGGTGAAAATAAAGTCAATCAAAATCAATGCCTTGAGGCGCAACGATTTCATTGGGTTTGATGCGTTTTTGGCCAATTTGGCGAGTTTGCCCACGACCCACGACTTTCGGCACCTGTTTAGGTGCCGGTTGTCGTCACTTAGAATCCACTTTGGGAGCATTTAACACCCGGTTAAAGCGGGCGTGAAGCAGCTCGCCCACGCGGTCACCAACAGCGGCCCGCCACTGCATCAAGCTTTCCCTGGTCGTTCCTGCTTTGATAAGATCGCGAACCAAGTCGGCTGCTCGATCGCCCAAATCGAGACCCCACTCAATCGGCGCAAGGCCCAGAAGTTCTTCCCCACCATCAACTAGCGGTTTCCCTTCCTGATGATATCGCAGCAGCGTTTCAGCCATCATCTTGGTGACTTCGAAGGCTGCACGTTCGGCATACAGGGCGATAGGTTCGCTTGCGGAATCGGCACCGAAAACGAGCCAATCCAGTGACACGCCCAAGCCCTTGGATAGCTGACAAAGCGCTTCAAAACCGGGCAGACTCGCTCCTTGGCGAAGTAGGTATTTGTCCAGAGTCCGCTTAGGCAACCCTGTTCGCTCTGCGATATCTGCAACGGTCCAGTTGTTTTGATCCTGCAAATAGCGAAGGCGCGCGGCCACTTCACTCACGGCATTCCCCCTTGCAATTACCCAAAAAAGGGATATTGTATGTCCCATCTTGGAGACATTTTGATCTATGCCTAGCGTATCCCAGAAAGAACCAGTTGACCAGAGGAACGCCCTAATCCGTTCAGCTTTCGTGTCGCAAGGCACGAGTCTTCATGCTTGGTGCCTGTCAGCCGGGATAAATCCGCACAACGCGCGCAAAGCGATTATCGGAAAATGGACGGGACCGAAGGCAAGCCAACTGGTCGCTCAAATCATGGCGGCGGCAGGTGTGGAAAAATGACCTTGCTTTCGGTTTGCAATCTTGTCGGCTTGCCCGGTCTACCTTCAACAGCCTTTGGGATTCGTAAGTGGCTGAAGCGGAATGACATTGCCCTCATACAGGACGGCAACCGCTTCGCCTTTTCCCTGTCCGACTTGCCGCCCGAAGTCCGCCGCGCGGTCATCGAGCGCGACATTGCCGCCGCTGGCTTGCCCCTTGGTGCCTACGACGAAGAGGCACACCGTGCGCTTGCCAATGCCACTGCCAAGATGCGCGCCGAAGCCGAACGTAAGGCGGCAATCGCCCGTGAGCTGAAGGCGCTTGGATCGCAAATGCCGTGGGCCGAACGCATTGCAATTTTGCGCGCGCGGCATGGTGACAACGGCACTTCAAAGCCCTCTTTAACGCGCATTTTAAAGGCCGTTGAAGGCGTTGATCCTATCAACTTCGCACCGGCACTGTTGGCGGAATACTCGCGCGAAGGCGCACCCAAGGCCGAAATGTCGGAGGCAGCTTGGTCGCTCTTCCTGACGATCATCCGGGACGCTGGCGAAGGGTTCAAGATCAAGTCTGCTTGGCGCGATGTACGCGACCTCAAGCACAAATACGGTTGGCAATGGCCTGACGTTGTGACGGTGTGGCGGCGCTGGAATGCTCTTCCAGAGGCACAAAGGCTTCACGCGCGCGTTGGGCACTCTGAGGCCGTCAAGCGCCTTGCAATGCCTGCCCAGAGGGACAAGACCACAATCGGGCCGATGGAATGGGTGTCGCTCGACGGTCGCACCAAGGACTTTTGGGCGCACAACGGCGACGGGAAACCGCGCCGCTATACGTTCCTTGCATTGGTGGACTGTGCGACCAACTTCATTCTTGGCTGGACCTTGGCGGAAAGCGAAAACGCCCGTGCGACGCAAGCCCTGATCAAGAGTGTCTGTGCGAAATGGGGCATCTTCGACAGGCTTTACCCTGACAACGGGTCGGCATTTGCCGGGCATCTGGTTGCAGGTGGGGCGGTAAAGAAGTTCCGAAATTCAGGGGCGAAGATGGAAGGGGTGAAGCCCTTGGGCATCTGCCACCATCTTGGAATTACTATACATTTTGCATTGCCCGGCAATGGCCAAGCTAAGACGGCTGAGCGCACATTTGCGAGCCTTTCGCGGGTGTTGGATGATAGGCCGGAATTCAAAGGTGCCCACGCCGGTCATATGCCGGGTGCAGCGCCCGATTCAAAGGTCGTTCCAGTGCCGTTTGAAACTGCACTGGCGGTCTGCACGCGCGAAGTGGCGCGGCACAATGCAGAGCCGGGACGGCGCGGCCAAGGCATGAATGGCAGATCATATCAGGCAGTATTTGAGGCCGGTCTCTCCAAACGACTGAAGCGGACACTTACCGCGCGGCAGCTTTACCTATCGGGGCTGATTTACACTCCGGTCAAAGTAAACCGTTGGGGCCAGATCGAGATTGATACTTGGACCTATGGCGCGCCTGACACGCAAGACATGCTGCTTCCGTATAATAGGAAGGGCGAGGCTGTGCTACTGGGTCGTGATCCTGACGATTTTACGGCACCCGCTTTGGCATGGAACGCCAAGGACGAATTGATTTGCGAGGGTATTCAGCCGGTTATCCGTGGTGCTTATGGAAGTGTTGACGGCATTCGCCAAGCAGCTACCAACCGGAAAGCCGCCCGAGCTGCCGTCACTGCTGCGGCGGAAGCGAACAACTATCTGGACAATGCGGAACTAAATGCCGCCTTGGCAGCAATCCCTTCACCGGGAGCGCCGACAACGGCACCTGCGGCGGTTGTGGCAGGGCAGTTCTCTGGAAAGCTGAAACAGCGTAAGCGGGTCAACGCCCCTGCTGACGTTGAAGATGAGGAATTGGAACTGGTCGGCCAGCTCGCGCGCGGCAAACGGTTCCTAACCGAAGAGCATTTGAAGAATTTGGACAAGGCTACAGCCCCAAAGCAGGGCCTTGCCTGATGTGACCGGAACGGCGCTGTAACGCCGCCCCGGTCTTCTACCACGGGCGAATGCCCACCAGCCAAGGAGACTAGAATGGCAGATATTGTGAAGCTTAGCAGCCTTGAACGCACGAAGCCAGTGCTTGGCGGCTTTGTCAAAACTGAAGCGGCAGTTGATATCCAGCGCACCCTTCATTTGCTTCAGGCCACGGGCGGCGGGCAGATGGCGCTGATCGTCGGGCAGCCCGGGTGTGGCAAAACTGAGGCCATTCGGGCCTTCAAAAATGCAACTCCCGGCGCGATCATCTACAATGTGACCGCGGGCGAAGTCATCACCTGGTCAAACCCTCCCCATACCGTTGCCGATGTTTCGGCTTGTCCCGCTCTTTTACACCTTATCCCAAGTCATCAAGGCGCAAACAGCAGAGCGCCACACATCGGGAAAAGGACTGT
>Ga0228702_1001345_pt1 | contig 15893 bp, 12 predicted proteins | sample McNCre217_Aug_MG_2_FD_178018 | JGI IMG/M metagenome (GOLD analysis project Ga0228702, IMG submission 178018) | Freshwater microbial communities from McNutts Creek, Athens, Georgia, United States - 20-17_Aug_MG | ecosystem: Environmental > Aquatic > Freshwater > Creek | place: USA: Georgia... | reverse complement strand
GATTCGTAATCTGATTCCCAATACTATGGCACTGTGTACAATTCGTTAGACCTTCTAACTTGCTGTGCGCCTGAGTGAGTTTTCCGGGGGATAACTGCGCCGAAAGATTCCCGCTACCCATTAAGCTAAGACAAAGTAAGATCAGGAATCGCGTGATTCCCTGCCAAGCGGTCCGATGATGATTCCGCTTAGTCATTGGATTTCGATTTTAACGTATAACCAAATCGTTTTGTAATCTCGATGCCGGATTTTTCCAAAAATTGGGTGGGTAATTCCCCGCCCGCAAAGATGTAAACAAGGTCATTGGGAATCACAAATTCTCCCGACTCGTTTTTCAATTCAACATTCTGGTCATTAATTTGTAACACCTGGGACGAAAATTCCATCCGAATCGTCTTATTGGCGATCGCCTCTTGAATTCGTTCGGTGTTCTTAGGTTTTAGTCGATTGAATTGAGCACTGCGATAGGAGAGGGTGACTTGATTTTGTTCTGCCAATAGCAATGCATTTTCAATCGCGGAATCACCACCTCCCACCACCAAAACATGCTTGTTGGAAATTAACTCGGGTTCCAGGAGTCGGTAAGCCACCTTTTCCTTTTCTTCCCCAGGAACTTGAAGTTTGCGAGGTGTTCCTCGCCGACCGATCGCCAACAAAACTTTTTGGCTTGAGATTTTTTGGCCTTGTTCTGTTTCAACAATAAATCCTTTGCCCGTCGACTTTATCTCTTGAACCTTGGTATGTTCTTGAAGTTGAATGGCATTTTTACCAATGACTTCCTGCCACAAATCCAATAGCTGAGATTTGCTCGTTTCATAAAGTTTGACTTGACCGTGTAAGGGAAGATCCATGGGTGCGGTCATGACAATTTTGGCGCGTGGGAAATTGAATACTGTTCCACCGAGGGAATCTTGTTCGAGCGTTATGGCACGGATTTTTTGCTTTTTTGATTCAAGAGAAGCTGAAATTCCTGCCGGTCCGGCACCGATAATGACCAAGTCATAATCGAATTCGTTCGAACTTTGAAGGTGTTGACAGATGTTTTGAACGGCCTGTTTGCCCTGTTCAACACTGTTTTTAATCAAACCCATGCCGCCTAATTCACCGGCAATGTAGATGCCTGGCACATTGGTTTCGAAGTTTTGATTGATGTGGGGTAAATCAACCCCTCGTTTCTCGGTACCAATTTTGAGTGAAATTGCTTCCACGGGACAGGCATGAAAACAAGCGCCGTGGCCTACACAACTGGAGGCGTTGACTAAAACGCCCTTTCCATTGACAATTCCAATGATGTCTTTTTCTGGACAGGCCGAAACACAGGCTGCCCCACCAATGCAAATATTAGGATCGATAAAGGGATACAGCGAAACGGGTTCATATACACCTTCCTCTTTTGCCTTCTCAATTTTGCGCTCAACCTGTTTGGATTTATTTGATTTGATTTTGACATAGAGCATCATCACCCCTGCAGAGAGCAGAAGTCCGAAACCATAGATCAAAATTTCCTCTAACAGCATACTTAAAAAATCCAACGATAACCCAAAACCAAGGTTACCGCAACGTGAATCAACATAATGACGAGCATGATGATTGCAAAAGGCAAATGCACCACGTGCCAATATTTAAATAATTTTTGCATGTATTGCAGGCCAATAATTCGACGATTCATGGTCAATTCATTGCCGAGTAATTTCATGATGGTACGAAGTTTACTCCCCTGTACGTGGGCCGCTTTTAGTTGGGAACGCAATCGGCTTTTTAATTTCCAGTCGCTCCAAACCTGCTTAAAATAATTCGTTTCGGTTTTTCCCTCTCGTCCAGTGTTGATGATTTGAAGGGATAAGTCATGGCCAATTTCCTGCTCAATTTGCAACGATATTTGTGCTTTCATGTCATGGATCTCGTGTAAACTCAGTTCACGTCCATGAATGGTACGGGGTATTTGCAAGTAGATAAACCGACCAGCGACGCCACTCGCCACGACAGCGACCATACTCCAAAAGCTAATCGACACGAGTCCCCCAAATTTAAAGGAGGTGTGGAAAAGCACTAAAATCGGTCCTAGCGTACATAAAAAGATGTGGAATTCGAGCCAATGTTTTAATACCCCAATTCGAGCTAGCGATTTCATGTATTTTCTAGCTTGATAGCCAAAAACCCCGATGATCATCATGAGTGTGCCGACAATCCCATAACCGTGTCCAAAAGGCCCACTGGGTTTTAACATCGAATGATCGGCCTGGTAGAAGCGCTCTTCGATGGGAGTTTGATAATAGGCGTAGCCTGAATAACTTAAATAGGCCGTTACCCCCAACACAATGGCGGTCATGGTCGCTAAATAAATTCGGTGGCTAATCGGGTTCATGCCGGGTATTTTTTAAAATTACGGTAAGCAAAAAAGCTTAATAGAATTAATAAGGTCGTTGTGATGTAGACTTCTGGGGGAATCGGAACCGGATCACCCGCGGCATATGAATGTAATCCGGATAAATAATAATTAACTCCCAGGTAGGTCATGATCACGGTCGCGAAGCCGAATAAGGACGCAAAGTTATAGGCAAAAATCCCCTGTAATTTGGGTATAAACCGCATGTGTAAAATGAAGGAATAGACCAAAATGGTTACTAAGGCCCAGGTTTCCTTGGCATCCCATCCCCAATAACGTCCCCAAGATTCATTGGCCCAAACACCTCCCAAATACGTACCAATACTCACCATGGCAAGTCCGCCCAATAAAGTGATTTCACTGATAATCGTAAGTTCCTTGATCGCGCGCAAGATGTGTGTGCGATTATTCGAATTGATGAATAACATCAAACATAGGTTGAGCATGCCCAGCACGGCACCCAACATCAGAAATCCATAACTCCCCGCTTCCAAGGAAACGTGTATTGTCAACCAATAAGATTTTAATACGGGAACTAATGGGGTGATTTCTGGGTCGAGCCAACTCATCGAGGCGACCAATAAAACGGTTGCCGCTAGTGTGGCCGTCGCTGCTAATCCGCCGAGGGACTTTCGAGAAAATAAGGTGCCGGCGAACATCGTTGTCCAACCAATGTAAATCATGGATTCATAGCCGTTACTCCAGGGTGCTCGTTCGGACACATACCAGCGCAGCGCAATTCCCAAGGTGTGGAAGGTAAACCCAAATGCCATCGCGTAGAAAGCCCATTTCGTGTAATTGAATTTGGTCGCTTTATTGCGAACTGTAGTGACTAAAAAGACGCCGGTTAGCAGTAGGCAAAGGAGCGCATAGTAATTGCGCAAGCGATTGAATACGTTCAGTTTGTTCAAAAATAGCTCGGCGCTCACTTGAGTTTCCGACGGCATAAATTCGCTCACCGAGGCGCGCTGTACATTTGCGATTTCGGAAAGGTTTTGGTCAGCCGCTGTATAATCTTGGTTTTGTGCGGCCTCGTTGAGGTGTTCCAAATAAGCTAAAAACAAGGTGCGCATCCGTCCTGAATATTCATCCTGCTGATGTTCATGCATCAAGTCGGCCGGTGATAACCACGTATTATTCGGATCATTCAGCGGGGGGAACAAACGGAAAATACTTCCGCTAAAGATCATATTGACGATATTAACCTTTTCATCTAATTTGATCAATGCCTTTTCGTAGGTTCCCTGCTCCCGCGGCATAACTGCCTGTGCCGCCCGAACTTGTTCCTCTAAAACATAATTGCCGTCCTGAGTGAAGAAGTCGGAATAACTAAGCATGGAAGCCTCCGTATGCAATGCTTGCTTGATCTCTGTCTGTTCTGGCAATTTGATGATGGCTGCTTTTTCCCAAGATGCAGGATTTAACATCATCGCTAGCACGAGTTGGTCGGCGGATTGATCAAATAGCGTCTCGGTACGAGCTAATTTTCGCATGAGTTCACCGGCATAGGTGTTCATGGGTTTTATCCGACCGTTGTGATCTTGAACAAGTATTTTGCCAAATGCTTTGGCATGCTCTTCGCTAACTGTCGCTTGCGTTTGTCCATTCGCAAGATGATTTCCTGCAAAGAGAAAACCTAAAACGAGTACAGCTTGCTTGCGATTGAGTTGGCCAATTAAATAGCTAAACCGCGATTTTTTGTCGAAGAAGGTCATGGCTAATCCGATGGTCAACAGCAGGTAACCAATGTAGGAAATCCAAGTTCCCCAGAAATCATGATTGACACTTAAATAGGTCCCTAACTCATCTTGATCAAAAGAGGATTGGAAGAATCGATATCCTTGGTAGCTCAAAATATTGTTCATGAAGATTCGGTGATTTTCTGAGCTGCTTTTGGCAGGATCCACCAGGGTTACCTCACTCGCATAAGAGGAGGGATTCTCCGTACCCGGATATTTTTCGAGGATAAAATCATTGCATTTGAGGGAGAATGGTAATTTTTCAGGCTTAGCCCCATAGCTGATTTCAATTTGCGTATTGCCAAATGTTAGGACCTGCGCTTGACCCGCTTCGCCTTTCCGACCGTTCACTTGGACGAATTGAGATTGGCCATTGGCTTGAACTTGAAGCTTTAAACCCACCAAACTTTCGGCAGTAATTTTTTGACTAGCCGATTGCAGTTGGGTGATGGCTTTGGGCATGTAATCGCCGATGACGAAATTGCTCCCATTGACTGTATAAAGGGAACGAAGCATCAATTTGTGCATCGTTCCGGCTGGAATTTGACTACTTTCTTGGGTAGCCATGACCCGTTGGCCAACTTCCGTATCTGTCATGAAAACCAAGGAATCGCCTTGTTGGCGGATGTTAAACGCCCCCGAAATTAACTCCTCGCTGAAGTTGAAAGGTACCCCATTGATTTGACTTTGTTCGCCTTGTTTTAGGAAATATTCCTCCCGTCCTTGGGCTCCGCCAATTACGATTTTAAGGGTTGGGAGACCTTGGGGAGATTCAACAAGTTTTTCACTTGGATTGGGAATGAAGTCGACCAAGCTAATGGCTAGAATGGTATTCCCGATTTGATAGGATTCGTTGAATTTGTTTGAAGAGAGACTTGAGAAATGCGTAGGTTCCTCAAATGCGTAGGTTTTGGAACCCTCCGTGACACGAAATTGGAGGTAATTTTCAGCTGATAGGTATTGATTAGTCGTTTCGCCCTCTCGGATATGCATCATGCCTTCTGTTCCCGTATAGCGCGTTACTGCAGAACCGATTAAGATAATGATGATGGCCAGGTGAAAGGATAAAGAGGCCCACTTTTTTTGTTGGTATAATCGATATCTCCAAAGATTTGCTAAAATACTGCAGCCGAAAAGTAAAAGCAGCAATTCAAACCAATGACTCTTGAAAATTAATTCCTGTGCTGCGCTTGTTCCGAAATCATTTTCGATGAAAGTGGCAACTCCGATGGCAATGGCGAAGAGTAGCATGTACATTCCCGCAGCACGAGTTGAGCTTAAATGGCCTAGCCACTTAAGGATAATGGAGTTTTTCATAACAGACACAGAGTAATTTAGCCTAAATTAAGTAAATCAAGGTGCTTTTTCAAATTTTCCTGATTAAAATCATTTATTTGGGTCAGCTAGATTAATGAAAAAAGGCAGCTCTTTCGAACTGCCTTTGAATTGATTATTTCCCTTTCTTTTGGGCGGCCATCCATTCCATGATGCTGACCGGTTTGCCATTGATTCGAACCGGAGATCCGTCGAGGTCGGTTCGCGGTAGATTCTCATGCAAGTAAACCCAGGACCAGTGGCCATTGTATTGGAATCCTGACCCTCCGTAAAAATTGGTGATGTCATTTACGTGATCGTAATAGGTGAAATGAACATTCTTCGCGCCCATCGTGCGGAGGCGATTGAAAACGGGAACCACGGTCAAATCAGGGATCGTCGTCATGTCGTCCTTTGAATGTACAAACCAGATGGGTATATTTTTGATTTTCTGTAAATCCGCATCTGCAATGTACTCAGAACGATACGCTAAGGCGCTGATGTATCCTGCAGCGAAGTAATCTGGGTATAATAAAATCAATTTCAAGGCCATGTAACCCCCGTTTGAGCAGCCGCCAACATAAATACGAGTCGGGTCAATTTGGGGGTTGGATTTCACATAGTCCTTAATCAAGGCCATCAAACCTTCGTTGTAGATGTCATTATCTTTTCCTTGCGTGCCTACGCCTTGTGCATTATGCATCCAGGCACCCGGACATTGTGGGGATAACACGTAAGCCCCATCAAATAAGGCTTGTATTGCTGGCGAGGCATAATTAGCCGCCTTGTTTCCTAAAAGTGGGATGGTAGGGTCTGTTCCCCCTTCACCACCGCCGTGTAACCAGATGATTAAGGGCGCCTTTTCTTTCGCCACTTTCGGGCTAAAGGTCGCGTAGGACATGGTTAATTTTTCATTGTAGGTAAACTTCTTGGTCAAGTCGAATTGGTCCACCAGAGGCATTATTTTGCCCGTCGGGGTATCCCAAATTTGTTGGCTTTTCGGATGCAATACCGTCATGGAATAATCTACCCAAACATTTCCTTTTCCCCGGAAATATTGAATCGGTGAGGAGAGGGGCATTTGAGGTCCTACGGCCAAAACGAGTGTGATGTTTTTGCCTGTCTTAACGCGATTCCCTTGTTCATCGGAAATGTATGCCGTCACAATTTCGCGTTTATTCTGATCGTCATTGATCGCACCCAAGGATGATTTTCGGGATGCGAAAACCTGAAATTCGGATGGGCTTACTTTAGACGTTGTGTCCGATAATTGCAGGATGACTTTGTTGACACCGGCACCCCAATCGAAGCCCTCAACGACCATTTTGTAGGTACCTGTGGGTTTTGCGTAGGCGAATAATCCTATCAGGGAAAATAGGAGGCATAAGGTAATTTTTTTCATCGTTGTTTAGATTTAGGTAAAGATTAACAATGATAGTATTTAATGCAGATTAATCAAAAAAAAGCCCGCGATTCGCGGGCTTACATTAAAAGACTTGATTGACCGTGACGATCAGCGAGGGAACGGCTGGTCGGGAAGGGGATGTGGTAGCCGGTGAGAATGCCAGGTAAACCTGTGGGTTGCTGACGCTCCACATGAGTTGGACCTGATCTCCGGCTGCTAGGTTTTGGAAGAAATTCCAAGAAGCCACGAAAGCGGCGGTATTTACTCCCCCGGAAATAATCAGGTTTGTCGCTGAGGCAGGTACATCCTGGCCATTTTTGCGTAGCCAAATTTTTACGGATTGTGCCGATGTCCCCGAACTCCGATCGATTTGGGCGGAGAATTGAATGTTGTAAACGCCGGCATTCGTAAATCGCAATTGCGAATTATTTTGCACGGAGACATTGGAAGAGAAATCGGTATTGCTCAATGTCATGGCTGCTGCCGAATCGGCTGCCACGGCGATTTGATTTCTTAAATCATAAAAGCTGCCGTATGCCGCAGTGCCAAAGGCTCCTGTCCCGTTTCCACGGATTAAACCGGTGATGCTACTGACTCCGGTTCCTCCATTAGCCACGGCAATGTTGCCGGTCAATTTGGATGCTTGTAGCGAGGCGATTTTAGCATCGGTCACATTTCCATCTAAAATCTTTGCGGTGGTGATTGAACTATCTGCAATGGCGCTTGATCGAATGGCATTCGCTGCAATCCGTGGGCTAGTCGCTGTACCTGTTAAATCGCCGGCTAATTGAATACGACCCAATTGAACCGTTGTGGCATTCGGAGTTGTCTGCGCATCGATGTAGGTTTTGACTGCTCGCTGTGTAGGGTAAAGGGTATCGCTCGAAGCCACCCCGCCTAACGTGATGGCCGTGCTCCGATTGGCAATATTTTCTTTTAAAGCCAATTTGGGTACGGTAGGTGCCGTGGAAGTCCCCGATAAATCGCCTGCTAGTTGGATTTTTCCTTGGATTAGGGTAGTTGCCTCTGGTGTCGTTTGCGCATCGATGTAGGTCTTCACCGCTTTTTGAGTCGGATACAATTCATCACTCGGTGCTCCGGCACCTAAGTTGACCGCCGTCGATTTATTGGCCACGTTCTCCTTTAATGCTAACCCCGGAACCGTTGGCGCGGAGGCAGTCCCCGCCAAATCACCGGCCAGTTGAACCTTTCCTTGGATTAAGGTCGTTGCTTCGGGGGTGGTTTGGGCGTCGACATACGTCTTAACAGCCTTCTGTGTAGGAAATAAAACATCACTTGTATTGGTGGCGCCCAGATTGGCCGCAGCACTTTTGTTGGCCGTATTTTCTTTCAACAATAATCCGGGTACGGTGGGGGCATTGGCTGCTCCTGCCAAATCACCAGCTAATTTGATTTTCCCAAATTGTACCGTGGATGCCTCTGGGGTAGTTTGGGCGTCCACATAGGCTTTGACGGCACGTTGACTTGGATAAGCGGCATCGGAAGAATTCCCACCGCCTAAACGGGTATCAGGAGATTTATTTTGGAATCGTTCGTAGACAAAAGGGATGTTTGAAATAATTGAATTGAATTCACTTCCTTGAGTTGTCAATTGGTCCAATCGACGATTTTGGATGTCGTTCAGGGTATTGATGTCGGTGATCGACTGATTGATGATGGCAACTTGGGAAGTCGTCTGGGAATTCGTTGTCAAGATGCCTTGGATGTCTTGCTTGTTTTTGTTGATATCGGCCTTCAGTGGATCCAAATCCTTGATTTTGGCTACCTGAATATCATCCGTAAACTGAGATAGTTTGGTGGGAGCCGAACGAACATTTTGGTAATCCACGTTTTCCGCATAAAGCGCATACGCCGAATAAGTTAGGCTTTGTGTGCTTGCCGTAACGAAGGTTTTTCCTTGGTCAAAACTCACGTCGACCTTCAGTTTTTTCGCATTGGCATCCCAAATGACCGCATCAAAGGTGCTGTATTTTGCGGGAGCAGTGGGGATTTTGCTACCTGCTCCGATGTTTAGATTGACCAAACCGTATGCGTCCGTCTTGGTACATTGCACCTCTTGATATTCCAATTGGTCCGTTTTGTTCAGCAAACTAAATTTGATGCAAACATCTCCGGATCCATAGGGGAGATTCGAAACCGAATTTCCAGGAACGTCCAAGGGGTTGGGATTGATGATGACGGCTTGATAATTGAGGCTTTTGGTTTGGGCGACACCCGTAAATGCCAAAAGGATGAATGCGATGATGCGTAAATTCGATGACATGCTTATGGGTTGATTTTAACGCCTAATGAAAAAGTGTTGGGTAAATAACGCAAGTGATTAACTGGATAATCGGGCTCTTTGACCGAGCTAAGGGATTGAAATTTCACAAAGCCACTGACGAACTTGCTCAGGTGATGCACCAAAGCAATGGAATATCCGGAGTAAATTCGAATTTTGGTGAATTGAGGTTGTTCGTCCAAGGTCATGAATTGATTATCAATCAACTGATTTCCATTCCACATTTTAGCCACCGAAACAATTCCTTTGATATCGAGGGAAACGGCTTGGTTGATCGGTATTTCAGGGCCAATTTCACCGATCATTCCGATGTGGTCGGTCTGATAGCTGAGTGCTAAACCTTGCGTCGTACCCACGGAATTATATTGATTGTAGGTAAATCCGAACGCATATTTAAGTTTGGGAATGAAGAGCGGATTGTCGTCTTTATCGGTGTGACCAAGCACTTTCGAAATTTTCCAAAGTACGTTTTCGCGTTTCAGTTGGACGTGTAGACCAGTGCTGGGTTTGAGGTAATCGACGATGACGCCGTTGAGATTTTGGTATTGGTATTGGGTGGCGTTTCCGCCGACTTCAAATACCAATTCTTGCGCATTCGCTAGATTAACCATCAGGCAAGCGAGCATTAGGAAAAGTATCCGCATGGAAATGTTATAACGTTTAACGAAGATACTAAATTTATTTGTGCCCTAGGCCTCACTACCCGATGATTTTCCGGCGATATACCCTGTTGTCCAAGCCGCTTGAAAATTAAATCCTCCGGTGATGCCATCTATGTCAAGCACTTCGCCGGCGAAGAAAAGTCCGGGTATTTTTTTGCTTTGCATCGTGTTCACATCAATTTCCTCGAGGTCGATTCCGCCCGCTGTGACAAATTCCTCTTTGAAGGTGGTTTTGCCTTGTACTTCGTATCGGTCGTTGATGAGGGTATTAATGAGTTTATTGGCATTTTTTCCTGCTAAATCGATCCAACGAAGGTCGGGTTGGATGCCATTTTTCTCCAACAAATACATCCACAATCGATTGGGCATCGGAAAGGGGTTGTGATTTTGGAGCATTTTAGCACCATGCGCCTTTTGGATTTCGCTGAATTGAAGTCGGAGAGATTCTTCCTTCATCTCATCGAGCCAATTGACGAGCACCGCTCCGGTGTATTCTTTTTCAGCCAAGATTCGCGCTCCCCAGGCGGATAATTGAAGGATAGCCGGGCCGCTCATACCCCAATGGGTGATGAGGAGTGGACCGATGCCTATCAGTTTTTGTCCTTCAATACGGACGCGCGCCTTTTCTACCACTAAACCCATGAGGGATTTGATGGGTTCCTTCGGCATATTGAAGGTAAATAGGGACGGGACGGGTGCAATGATATTCAGCCCAAAGGATTCGATGCCTGAAAACCAGGTAGATTTCGGTTGGCCCCCTACGGTGATAATGACGCGATCTGCTTTTTTGAGCCCCTGATTGGTATTGATTTCGAATCCTGTTTTGGTTTGTTGGATTTGCTCGACACTGTGGTTGGTCAGAAGCTCGATATTCAATTTTCGGGCTTCTTGCAAGAAGCAATCGATGATGCTTTGGGATTCGTTGGACAGCGGAAAGATGCAATTATCCGGATAGGTTTTCAGCGCGACGCCGCGCGATTCAAACCAATTTACGGTTGATTGGGCATCAAATTGTTCAAAGGCTTTTCGTAAAAACTTTTCGCCGCGCGGATATCTTTCCGAAAGGATGCGGTTGTTGAAAGTCGCATTGGTCACATTACAGCGTCCGCCACCGGAAATCTTCACTTTGCCCAGGAATTTGCTGGTCTTTTCCAAGATGCAAACTTGTGCTTGGGGAAAATGTTCTTTGGCGGAGAGGGCAGCAAAAAATCCGGCTGCACCCCCACCGATGATGGTGATATTCAAGGTAATGTGTGCTAATGAACTGCAAGATACGGAGGCTTGCTGCAAAATTATATTATTTTAAAGGAATGATTAGGGTGACAACAGAAGATTTTGGGATTAGTAGACCTCCGTTTTTAATATCTGAATAAGCCAAATTTTGATCCTCGCTCGTCGTATAGGCCTTAGCGTTTTTGAAGTTTTGTGTGATTTGAAATCCCTCCCCGGTATTCACGATGACAAACACTATCGACTTGTCATCTCTAAATCCGGAGATGTACGTGTTCGCTTGATTTAATTTCGCCTCTATTCGTTTCATGCCCGGACGTATGAAGCGCGCATAATTTCCTAGGGCCCAAAGGGTTTTCGAATCATGCAAAACCGCATCGAATTGATTGTCTTCATTTTCACCCTTATTCGTGCCGTTGAAGGTGTAAATCAATCCGTCTTTGTAGTCGTTGGCACTGACGGCCAACCACCAGCTCCACGATGTCGCTTGGGCAAGCGTCAGATCCGCATGGATGACCTTGGCCACGTAAAGTGCGGTCTTCATTCCCAGGTCCACGCCATTGCCATTGATTTCTCCCGCGTTATCGCCTAGAATGCAATATTCTGATTGCCAAAAGTCGACACCTGTTTCATGGGCTTTTTCCGCAACCCGATTGCGTGTTTCTATTAATCTTTTCGCTGGAGATGTCGTAAAATAACTATGACCACTGATGATGGGTGCGACCTCTTTGATATCTCCCATGTAATTCGGAGCGTTTTTCGAAAAGAAGTTTTCAATCTGATTATCTTGATTCGGGCGATTGCTTTTTGATTCAGTCAAATAGTTCAGTTGCCCCGCTTCCGGTATGACGATTTTGGTGTTGCCTATTTTTTCGGCCAATTTCCTTGTCGCCCAAGCCAAATCCGTATTGTTGATCGGGGTGCCTTCCTGAGACGCCTCACCGGATTTTCCCGGGCCCCAATCCCATTGGGGTTCGTTAAAAGGACTGATGTAATCGAATTGAAAATGTTTGGATACCGTGGCCACAAACGATGTCCAATCCTCGATTTTCGCTTTGTTGAAATTCCATTCCGCTAATTTTCCACTACCGAATGCCAGTCCATTGTGTGTCATTTGCACCGGCGAGGAATTTAAAAAACCTAAGGTATAGGGAACTCCGTATTTTTTTGCCTCTTTCAAAAACCATTGCTGGCCGCTCTGCTTATTCCAGTCATATCCATTTTTGGTGATAAAACTTTCCGCCCGTCGCCATTCCGATTTGATTTTACTTTTTTCGCCTTGTTCAGAACTCCCTGCTCCAATGTTGAACCGCCACAGCGATAAACCAATTCCCTTCGGATTTCCTTGGGGATCCGTTTCCAGGCTGAATAACCATTCGGCGATTTGTTGCTTTTTGCTTTCGGGGTAGTATTTGCCGATCATGGCCATGGACCAGCAGTCGGACGCCCCAAAACTATGCATCGTTTGGTAGGTCTTTTCCGAATTAAATTGGATGCTTTGGCCCAAGGCGTTCAGCGTCACAAACACAAAAAAACAAATCAGAATTTTCGCCATGTTTATCGAAAACGGGTTGAATCAATTACGAGGCATAGTCCTGCCTGAAAGACCACCAAGGCCCCAGTTCCATACCAAAACCATTCGCCACCTAGCGATTTGCTAATTCCCGCGTCGATGGACATGGAAAGTCCACTACCCGTAAGTAATAAGCCGGATACGGCTTGAATGATCCAACGCTTCGTTGATTTAGTTGACATGTTTGATTGCTTTTAGAAGTTCATCATAAGCTCCCTTTCGTTCATAGTTTTCACCGAAAAGTAGCGGATATTCTTTGGGTCTTTTGAAATATCCCCGTAACCAAGTGTCTTGATCGCCCACATTCCAAAAGGTGATTCCATATTGTTGGGCACGGGGTATTTTTTGATAGGCTTCAAAGAGAAGTATGAATTTAGCAATTTGTGCTTTTTTCGCCGTTTCATCATAAACAAAATCCGCTTGATTTTTCGGATTGACGGCGATGTCCAGTTCAGAAAAATGGATCTTCAGACCTGTCGCGACCGATTGTTCGATGACCTTTTTGAGTTCCTCGTCCTTTGAATCGATGTTGATATGCATTTGTAAACCTAGCCCATGAATCGGGATGTTTCGCGCTTTTAAATCCTTGACCAGGTCTAGAATAGCCTGCATTTTTTTTGGCTTGCCATCTTGTCCATAATCATTGTAAAAGAGAATCGCATCGGGGTCGGCCTCATGCGCCCACTGAAAACTCTTGGCGATGTAATCGGGGATATGCTCCGCCCAAATCGAGGGGCGCAAACTCCCATCATCCAAGAAGGATTCATTCACAACATCCCATCCGGCTACCTTGCCCTTGTAATGTTTGGCAACTTCCTGAACATGATTTTTGAGCATGGCTTCCCAGGCTTGCGCATCTCCTTGGAATTCCTTCATCCAAGTCGGGACTTGATTATGCCAAACGAGCGTGTGCCCATGAACTCTTTTTTTGTTTGCCATTGCGTAGTTCACGATTTCATCCCCCTTCGAAAAATCAAATCGATTTGCCTCGGGATGGACCAACATCATTTTCATGTGATTCTCGGCGGTCACGGAATTGAATTCGCTAATCGCCCGCGCATGGTAGTTGGGGTTATTATCCAATAAACGCGGATTCAACGATGCCCCCAACGGAAAATAGACTTGGTCTTTCAAAAAGGATTCTTGTCCCCTGGAAATCAGGGTCATGAATAAGCATAGGGCAAGCAAGATGTTTTTCATAGCATAGGTCTTTCCGCAAGATAGAGATAATTGGGAAAAAGCTTAAAATTTCTTGTGGGGGAGTTTCCATTTGTTAATCTCTGATTTTTCTGTTAACTCGCTAAAAATGAACCTACTATAACGATGAAACAATTCGCTCTACTATTCTTACTGTTTATTGCACCATTTGCTAGTATATCATTTGCCCAAGGTCCCAAGGTTTTGGTTGTCACGGCACATCCCGATGATGAGACGGGTTTTTCGGTAACCCTATTTAAGATTACGCATGAATTGAAGGGCATTGTGGACATGGCCGTGATGACGGATGGGGGTGGAGGATTCGCCGACTCCCAGCTAGGCGCTATGTATTACGGCCTGAATCTAACGGATTCAATTGTTGCACGAACGCACTTACCCATGCTGAGAAAGCAAGAAATTTTGAATGCGGGTAAGATTATGGGCGTTCGGAATATTTATTTCATGGAGCAGCCGGATGATTGGTACACCTTGGATCCGACGCCCTATATTTCGGGTAAGAATTGGGAGATTCCGTACATCGAACGTCGGATGGATAAGCTCTTGGCAGATCGCGATTATGATTTTATCATTACCATGTTACCGCATGCCGGCCAGCATGGTCACCACAAGACGGCGGTTTTGATGGCATTACGTGCCGTAAAGCGTTATCAAGGAACACATAAGCCCATTATTATTGCGGGAAGTCCTTTGTCGGCCAGTTCCAAACATCGAATTCAACATGTTGGACGGTTTCCCGGAAACCAAAATCAAAGCTAATGCACCCATCTTCTCCTTAGACAGGGCATTTCGATTTAAGGAAAATGATAAGTTGAGCTATAAGATTGTGGCCGACTGGGTTATTTCGGAATACAAATCGCAGGGAGCGATTCAGGAGGGAGCGATACATAAAACGGATTTGGAGCAGTATCGCTATTTTGACATCAATGATTCGAAGGGGATTGAACGGGTTCAGCGTTTGTTTGATGATTTGGCTAAATCTGGATTTGCAGCACCTGCGAAATAAAAGACCTTTGGCGTCTGCCAAAGGTCTTAAAGATGAACTTATTTCGATGATAAATCGGGTTGGAAAGTCATGTACACCGTCTCATTTTCCACGATGTAGTTTCGCATGATGGCGATGTCACGCTCGTACGAACCTTTGCCATAGATCTCTTCATACGAGGCTTTCAATTTCGAGGGCTCGTCCAATTCTTTCCATCCATTCGGAAAACGGCGAGAAAAGATCAGACGGGCAGCCCCGGAGGTTTGATAAGTCGCAATTTTGATTCCGGCTTTATCCCACGCTTTGGGAAGACGTTTGATGACATCCCAGAATTCTTGTGCAGGCGCATATTTTAAGGTCAATAAATTGGAACGGATTTTTGCCGAGCGTTCACTTGGGCTGGAGTTGCTGTATTCGGCTTGGTAGGTAATGATGTCTCCTCCGGTGATACCCTCTAAATGGGGAGAAACTTTGAGGTAGAAATCATTGGCCGCGTCGGAGTTATTTAATAAAGAACCCATTTCATCGCGTTGTGCCCATGAGGTGCCTACGTTGTAAAGTGCCATGACCTCATTGTGGTGGCTTCCGCCAGAAAGGTTGAAAAAGGACCAAGCGTACGGAGTTCCTGCTTTGCGGAATTTCTCCGTGTGTGCTTTCATGGCTTCATTAAACGCGCCACGGTGACCCGGCTTGATTTTGTAGTACTGGAAATTGGCCGTGTTCGCTTGTCCGAGTACGGATCCTGCCCAAAGGCAAGCAATGCTGAAAATAAGTAGTTTTTTCATGGGTAATAATTGGTTTGGTTTAAGTCCTGAAAATTACATTTCCTACCTGACAGGCATTAAATTTCATGAGACTACTTTGTCTAGAATTCTACAAAATTTGTCTATATTTCCCTTAGACATTCCATAAAAGCATACCAGGCCATGTTTGATTTTGTTCCTTATCTTTCTTTTTTAACGAGTGGAATCGGTCTGTTTTTCATCTTTTACTTGTTGGTTCGCTTCGGAAACATCAAGAAAGTTTACGGATTAATCTTTGTCATTTTCGCCTTGGTTTTTTTAGAGTTTTACATCTATGCC
>Ga0228702_1001344_pt1 | contig 15900 bp, 14 predicted proteins | sample McNCre217_Aug_MG_2_FD_178018 | JGI IMG/M metagenome (GOLD analysis project Ga0228702, IMG submission 178018) | Freshwater microbial communities from McNutts Creek, Athens, Georgia, United States - 20-17_Aug_MG | ecosystem: Environmental > Aquatic > Freshwater > Creek | place: USA: Georgia... | reverse complement strand
AAAAGTAAACCTAGAACGCTGCATGGCGGCTAATGCTCGCTTTGATGGGCATATCGTGCAAGGGCACGTGGATTTGACGGGTTTTTGTACAGAAATAAAAGACCAGCAAGGTAGCTGGGAATACCGATTCACTTATCCCCTAAGCAGCGGGCATGTGACAGTAGAAAAAGGGTCGATATGCGTGAATGGTACCAGCTTAACGGTAGTAGATTCGCAAGCGGATTCCTTTAGCGTTTGCATCATTCCTTATACCTTCGAACACACTGTTTTTCATCAACTACAGGTAGGAGACAGGGTAAATCTGGAATTTGATATCTTAGGTAAGTATATTAAGAAATTAATGCAGCGATAGCTTTGTTTACTTTTTCAAAGCCAAAACGCTTCCATGCAATTTCTTTTTGTTCTTGGATTTCAGCCAATCCTAAGTTGCCAATACTTCCCAAGTGTGAGTGATTGATTTCACGCGTACTACCATCGAAAGCACCGTCTTCGATCTTTTTACCTACGATTTGGTAAGCCTCTCTGAAAGGAATACCTTGAACGACTAATTTGTTGACCTCTTCCACGGAGAATAATAAATCGTATTTCGCGTCCACTAGCAAGTCTTTTTTTACTTTCATATGGCTAACCATATAGTGGGTGATCTCTAAGCCATCCAAAATTTCTTCAATCGCTGGCATCAACAATTCTTTCGTTAATTGGAATTCGCGGTGATAGCCTGATGGCAAATTGCTAGTCAATAACTGCAATTGATTAGGTAAGGCTTTCAATTTATTGGCTTTTCCACGCAATAATTCAGCCACATCTGGGTTCTTTTTGTGCGGCATGATGGAACTCCCTGTGGTTAAGGAACTAGGTAGTTCGATGAAACCGAAGTTTTGGGAATTGTACAAGCACACATCCATCGCTAGTTTACTTAAAGTCGTAGCGATCTGTGCTATGGCTGTTAACAAGAACAACTCCGTCTTCCCGCGCGATAATTGAGCGTTTACCACATTCACGTGGGGTGATTCGAAGCCTAACAAGGCGGTAGTATATTTTCTGTCCAAAGGAAAGGAAGAGCCGTATCCTGCGCCAGAACCCAGCGGATTCTTGTTTGCTAGACGAAAGGCGGCTTCTAATAACTCAATATCTTCCACTAAACTTTCTGCATAGGCACCAAACCAAAGTCCAAAAGACGAAGGCATCGCAATCTGTAAGTGCGTATAGCCCGGTAATAGATCGTTTTTGTGGGCTTCGCTTTTGGCGATTAATAAATCAAACAAACGCTCTACTGATTCAGCAATTTGTTGGATCTCCGCCCGCATGAACAATTTTAAATCCACTAACACTTGGTCATTTCTAGAACGTCCCGCGTGGATTTTCTTGCCCTGATCGCCTAATTTTTGGGTTAATAAGTATTCGATTTGGGAATGCACATCTTCCATTCCGTCTTCGATCGTGAAATCACCGGATTCAATTTGGGCATAAATGGCCTTCAACTCGGCGCAAAGTGGCCCTAGCTCGTTTGTCCCTAACAAACCTACTTTCTCTAACATAGTGATGTGAGCCAGGGACCCCAGCACATCATAGCGCGCTAATTGCAAGTCGTACACGGGATCGTTACCGATCGTGAATTTCTCGATTTTAGCGTCTGTTGTCTGATTTTCTTTTTGCCAAAGTTTTGCCACAATCTTAAATGCTTAGGTTGATTAGTAGATTTTGATAAGTTTGGATACCCTGTTTTAGTTCATCCAAATAAATAAATTCATCTGCTGTGTGTGATCTGCCGGAATGTCCGGGACCGATTTTGACAGAAGGTATCGTCAATAAGGCTTGATCAGAAAGGGTTGGAGAACCGAATAAGGAAATGCCTAGTTGTTTTGCCGCTTGAACCAATGGATGCGATTCCTCCATTTTGCTCGAGTTTAAACGCATAGACCTTGGGATTAATTCCGCTTGAACGATACTTTTTAATTCCGTTAAAATTTCCTCGAGGGAATAGCATTCATTTACCCGGCAGTCAATCACATAATCGCAGGTATCTGGCACCACATTGTGTTGTTTCCCTGCATTGATGACCGTAACCGTCGTTTTCACAGGACCTAATAAAGGCGAGATTTGCTCGAACGAATGATTTTGAATGTGTTGTATATCTTCCAATGCCAAATAGATTGCATTAACTCCTTCATTTCTTGCCGCATGACCAGCAATCCCCTTCACTTTTGCATCTATTACCATTAATCCTTTTTCCGCAATTGCCATCGCACAATCGGTAGGTTCTCCTACGATGGCGAAGTCAAGTGTAGGTAAATTACCTGATTTTAACAGGGCTTCCATGCCACCCGTTCCAGAGATTTCCTCTTCCGCCGTGGCAGCTATAACCAAATTAAATCTGAGGTTTTCGACAGCATAAAAAGAAACAAAAGTCGCCATCAAACAGACCAAACTAGCGCCTGCATCATTCGACCCTAAACCCATGAGTTTGCCATCTTGCTCCGTTGCTTGGAACGGATCATAGGTCCAAGAGGCATTTGCTTTTACAGTATCGTGGTGCGAATTCAACAAAATAGTAGGCTTCGCTGCATCAAAATGCAAGTTACTTGCCCAAATATTATGACCCATTCGATTCGTTTGTATGCCTTGCGCCTTGAAAAAGTCAATCAAAATTTGAGCCGTTCCTCCTTCTTCCTTGCTCATAGAGGGGCAGGCTATCAGCTGAGCTAATAGGTTTTTGGCGGCTATAAATTGACTTTCTTGGTACATATTAGGCAACAATTTTCGTTCCTATGTCGTTTTTCTGAAGGTTATCTGCGTGGCATAATCTGACCACGGAAACACCTGCGGAGATGGACTTTAAGGCATTCTCTAATTTAGGTATCATCCCCGCAGAGACAATTCCTTTCTCTTTTAAGTCTGAAAAGGAGGCAGAATTGATCGAACTGATGACCGAATCATCGTCATTAGGATCTAACAACACCCCTTTTTTCTCAAAGCAATACGTTAAGGTTACATCGTAAGTAGAACTGAGGGCAATGGCCAAAGCTTGTGCCATCGTATCCGCATTCGTATTCAATAGTTGACCCGCTGCATCTGCCGTAATAGGCGCAAAAATGGGTGAGAATCCGGCTGCGATTAATCCAGCTAGTGATTCTGCATTCACGGAAACAATGTCTCCTACAAAGCCATAATCAATCGGCTTAGCCGCTCTTTTCTGCGAAAGAACGATGCGTCCATCGGGCCCCGTTAAGCCCAAAGCATTACAGGATAAAGCTTGTAATTCAGCAACAATTGATTTGTTAATATAACCCGCGTAGACCATCGTAACGATGCGAAGACTTGCTTCATCCGTTACTCGTCTTCCTTCAATCATTTGACTTTCAATGCCCATCGAAGTGGCCATTTGCGTAGCAATTTTACCGCCTCCGTGAACTAACAACTTAGGGCCTTTTAAGGACGCAAAATCCTGCAAAAAGCTAGCTAAGGCAGTCGGATTGTCGATGACATTTCCACCTATTTTAACAACTTGAAGTGTGGGTTTTGTAGACATTAGAATAAATACGGGCTTTCCGATCTCATTTGAGTTAAAATCATTTCTTTTAGAACGACTTGTGCCGCCCATACCCGGTTACCCGCTTGTTGAATCACAATCGAATTAGGAGAATCTATTACTTCATCTGCCACGACTAAATTCCGTCTTACGGGAAGGCAATGCATGAATTTTGCATTGTTCGTTAGGCTCATTTTAGCTGCATCGACCATCCAAGCAGGATCTGAGGATAGTATTTTTCCATAGTCATGATAAGAAGACCAGTTTTTGGCATAAATAAAATCAGCACCTTCATACGCTTCATTAGGATCGTAGCAAATTTTTGCATTTCCTGCGAATTCAGGGGCTAATTCGTAGCCTTTCGGGTGTGCGATAGTGAAATCCACATCCGCGTGATTCATCCATTCTGCAAAAGAATTAGGCACACATTGCGGCAATGCTTTAACGTGTGGCGCCCAGGTTAACACTACTTTAGGGCGTTCTACTGTCTTGAATTCATTAATCGTAATTAAATCCGTCAAAGATTGTAATGGATGGCGCGTAGCTGATTCTAAACTTATAAAGGGCTTTCCTGTATATTTTAGAAATTGATTTAAGACTTGCTCGCTGTAATCGAGTTCGCGATCCACTAAACCAGGGAAACTACGAACACCTACGATATCGCAATAAGAGCCCACCACGGCAGCGGCCTCAGAAATATGTTCTGCTTTGTCGCCATTCATAATGACGCCTTCATTCATTTCTAATTGCCATGAATCAGCTCCCACATTCATGATCATTACTTCCATGCCCAGATTTTGAGCCGCTTTTTGAGTGGAAAGCCGGGTGCGAAGACTTGAATTAAAGAATAATAAACCAAGTGTACGGTTTTTCCCTATATGCTTGTCAGCATACGGAGTTTTCTTCATTAACAAAGCCTCATTGACTAAGTTTTGAATATTGTAAGCGTCCTTAACGGAAGTGAATTGATGCATAAAAGGGGTTGTCTACTATTGACAATTCAGTAAAATTAATAAAAAAACTTAACGTATGCGTTCCCAGGTGAAAACTTGCAGGGGGATTTCGATGGCTAGTGTTTTCTCTCCCGTTTTTTGGAAGTTATTTTTCTCCAAAACCCGTTGAGATCCCAGATTTTTCACAGGCGTTTCAGCACGCAAAATAACCAAGCCCGGGTCTTGGAAGGCCCATTCCGTTAAGGCCTGTACGGCTTCGGTGGCAATTCCTTGACCTTGGAACTTTTGATCGATAGCGTAACCGATTTCTGAGGTCCCTTCATTATCAGGTAGGCCTGCCAGGCCGATTCCCCCCACAGAGCAGGACGAAGGTTTAAGGATTATTTCCCAATTTGTGTACCAATAGAAGTCCAAGGGGAATTTTGCTGTCTGAGGGATCCAATAATCGCGCAAGGCTTGTAGCGTTTCCTGTTCGTAGAACGATTCCATTTCCCAAGGATTATGCTGCAGATCTAGCATTTTTTCCAGATCTTTGCGCCCCGATTGCTGCCAGACCTGTAAATGTTGGTGGCTCAGTGGGATTAATGTTAATCTGGGAGTCTGAAGTTGGATTGTCATATTGGACTACAAATTACCCTTTTTGGTCGCAAAAAAGAAGGCCTTTTAATAGAATGTACAAATTTTGCATTCGTTACATAACGATATTAAACAACGAAAAATGAAACAAATTATTACGCTATTCGCACTAATGAGTTTATCATTCACTGCCATTTCCCAAATACCTGGTGGAATGGGTGGTTTTGGTGCTGCGCCTAAGAAAGAAACAGTGATTCCTGGTACTGCGCAAGCTACCCCGAAAGGAAGTGCAAAAATCATCGGATTTTTATTAGATTCGACAGATTCGAAGCCAGTGGAATTTGCGACTTTGGCCCTGATCAATACGAAAACTAACAAGCCTGTAGACGGAACGGTGGCTGATGGCGTAGGTAAATTTACCTTGAACAAAGTCGCTGTGGGATCCTATAAAATCGTCGTTTCTTTCATCGGGTATGAAAGCAAAACGGTTTTCGTGACGGTTTCAGAAAAGAATGATGACCATGATTTAGGGGTAATCAAATTACAACAAAGTTCTAAAATGTTGAAAGAGGTTACTGTAGAGGGTCAACGTGCTTTAATCGAAGAACGTGTGGATCGTACCGTATACAATGCAGAAAAAGATGCTTCCAATCGTGGGGGTGATGCGACAGATGTTTTGAAAAAAGTGCCCATGTTATCGGTTGATTTAGATGGCAATCCTTCATTACGTGGTTCTACCAATGTGAAGGTGTTAATTAACAATAAGCCATCTACGATTATGGCGTCCAGTATTACGGATGCCTTGAAGCAGATTCCAGCTGATATGATTAAGACGGTGGAGGTAATCACTTCCCCTTCCGCGAAATACGATGCAGAAGGATCAGCAGGTATTATCAATATCGTGACAAAGAAAAATACGTTGCAAGGTTTGACCCTTTCATTTGATTCCTCTGTAGGAGCTCGAGGATCTAACTTAGCCTTGAATGGAAACTTCAGAAATAAAAACTGGGGATTGTCTTTGGGAGGTTTTGGCCGCTCGGAATACAATGTGAATGGTAAGTTTGAAAGCACGCAGATTACGACAAACAACGGATTGCAAACGACTAACTTACAAACGGCTGAGACGCGTCGCCAAGGTTTATTTGGTAATTACCAACTCGGTTTTGATTGGGATATTAACAAATACAATTCTATTACGTCGAACGTGCGTTTTGGATTGCGTAATGGAAATAACTGGCAAGATGGTTTAAAGCAAATCCGTAATGGTGCTATTTCCTCTCTACGTAATACGAATTCATTAGATGAGTCTGCAAATGTGGATGTGAACGTTGATTATACGCACACTTTCGAGAAGCCCCAAAAAGAATTCTCCATCTTGTCTATGTATAGCCGCAATAACCGTGCAAATGATTTCTATAACTTAGTTATGAATCCATCGTCATCGATGAGTGAAATTTTGAGCTCGATCAAGAATGAAAATACGTCGTACAATGAGGAGGCTACTTTCCAAATGGATTACCAAACTCCGATTGCCAAAAATCAATTATTTGAATTTGGGGGTAAAGGAATTTTGCGAAATGTGACGTCTGATTACAAATCATATACGGCTGGCTCGAATGGAATTTATTCCCCCGCTAATACGGCAACTTTGCCTACGAACGTGTTTGATTACAATCAAAACATTTGGGGAACGTATGGTTCTTATACCTTGACGACGAAAAACAAATGGAGTATCAAGGCTGGTGCACGTTATGAGCATACGGATATCACAGCGAGTTTCTTGAAAAAAGAAGGTCAAAACACGGTTATCCCTCCTTATGGCGTATTAGTGCCTAGCTTCAATATGTCTAAGACTTTTAAGTCTGGAACATGGAGATTTAGCTATAACCGCCGTATTCAACGCCCAGGGATTGAAAACTTGAACCCGAACGTGAACGCAACGAACCCATTGAACATTTCTGTGGGTAACCCGAACTTAGCTCCTGAGTACACAAATAACTATGAAATTTCGTATAGCAAGTTTGTGAAACAGACGTATATTTCAACAGCTATTTTCGTGCGTAATACCACTGGATCGATTAACCGAATTCGTGAAGTGAAAGGGGACACGGTGAAAACAACGACACGTAACATTGGTAATGAAGATGCTTATGGAATGAACATTAACTTAAACGTGAATCTTTCGAATAAGTTAATGGTTGGTGGTGGTGGAGACCTTTCTTACATGGTCTTAGCTAATAACGTTCCTGATCCTTTGTTAAACGCTAAAAATGAAGGCTTGCAATCAAACTTCCGTATTTTCGGTAATTACAACATCGGAAATGGCTGGGGAGCGCAAGTATTCTCTTTCTATCGTGTGAATCAAATTCAATTACAAGGTTCTCAAGGAGGTTTTGGAATGTATAGCTTAAGCTTTAAGAAGGACTTCAAAAACAAAAAGGGTAGTATTGGATTTGGGGCTGAGAATTTCTTGACACCTCAAGGTTTTGTGATGCGCAACGAAACAAAGACTGCATCTATTTATCAATTGAGCGAGAATACGATGCGTAATATGAATTTTAAGATTAACCTATCTTACCGAATTGGTAAAATGAGCTTTGGCCCTACCAAGAAGAAGAAATCGGTTAATAATGATGATACGAAGGGCGAAGGCGATGCAGCTCCTGCAGCTCCACAACAACCAATGGGTATGCCAGGCATGCGTATGGGTGGTGGTGGCGGTGGCGGCTTCGGCGGACCGCGTTAATTACTAGATAAAAGAATGGAGAAGGGAATCAGGAATGGTTCCCTTTTTTATTTGTTACGCTCTATTGTGTAACTAATCAAATCGCCCAGCGAGTTGCGGTATTCAGAGGCTGGGAAGGTAGCTAAGATGGCACGCGCTTCTTCTGCTATTTCGTTCATCTTTTGATGTGCATAAGCGAGGCCCCCTGTTGATTTGACAAAATCGATGACTTCACGTACTTTATTCGAGTCTTCGGATTCTTTTTTGATCAATTGAATGATGTGTTTTTTGGTCGAATGGTCCGTGTTTTGTAGGGCATAGATGAGCGGTAAAGTCATCTTCTTCTCTTTGATGTCGATTCCCAAAGGTTTTCCGATTTCCGCATCTCCATAGTCAAACAAGTCATCTTTAATCTGGAAAGCAATTCCCACTTTTTCCCCAAATAAACGCGCTTTCTCTACCATCTCTGCAGCTGCACCCACGGATTGAAATCCTACAGCACAACAAGCAGAAATTAATGTAGCTGTTTTCTTTGTAATAATATCAAAGTAGACCTCCTCTGTAATGTCTAATTTTCTTGCTTTCTCAATCTGCAATAATTCCCCTTCTGACATTTCACGTACAGCGGTAGAAACAGATTTTAAGAGATCAAAATCTTCGTGTTCCACAGAAAGCAATAATCCTTTAGAAAGCAGGTAATCACCCACTAAAACAGCAATTTTATTCTTCCAAATGGCATTAATGGAAAAGAATCCACGTCGATAATTCGAGTCATCCACCACATCATCGTGTACCAGTGTGGCCGTATGTAATAATTCAATAAGAGCAGCGCCGCGAAAGGTTTTTTCGCTAATCTCACCCATGCAACCAGCCGTTAAAAAAACGAACATGGGACGCATCTGTTTCCCCTTTCTTTGGACAATATAATGCATGATGGTATCCAGTAGCATCACTTTTGTCTTCATGAAAGTCTTGAACTTCCCTTCGAATGCCTTCATCGATTCATCGATGGGAGCTTGAATAGAAGAGATAGAGTAGGACATGGGGGTTGTTTGAATCAGTAAATTGCGTAAATTTAATCAGATTTGTGGATAAAAAGGTATTATGAGTAAGATTTTAGTCTTAGCAGGTGGTTCTGTCAAAGGGGCGTTTCAAGCCGGAGTAATCAAGGCTCTTTTTGAAAAAGGCTATCAGCCGGATGCCATTTATGGTGTATCTGCGGGCAGTTTAAACGCCGCTTATTTAGTGAATCAGTTTGGGCAACAAGCGAATGCCGGTTCTCCTATTTCATATCCACAAGCAGCACAGGATTTATGGGATTTTTGGGAGCGACGTATTACGCGTCCGGATTGTTTATCGAAACCTTTTAATTTGTTTGAATTAGGATGGACCGCCTTGACCAAAAAATTCAAGGGATTGGTCGATACAAGTCCTTTGCGTAAGCTTTTGATGGATGTCTTACAAGATAGAAATTTGCATGCAAGCCCTGTGGGCCTCAAAGTAGGCGCTGTGAATATTATCGAAGGAGCCATGCATTATGTGGATCCCAGTTTTGAGCATTTTCAAGACTATTTGATGGCATCCTCTGCGGTACCTATTCTGATGCCCGTAGTGAAGATTGAAGGAGAGAAACGGAAATCCTATTTGGATGGAGGCTTACGTGATGTAGCGCCTTTACAGAAAGCGATTAAAGATGGGGCCAAAGAAATAGTGGTTATCGCCTGCCACACGGAAATGATTGAGGGAGGGGATTTTGACTCAGGGGATTTGTTAGCATTAGTTGATCGGGTGATGGATATTGCGGTGAATGAGATTTTAAACGCGGACTTGCGTGAAGATCGATCGGATGTAAAAATTAAAATGATTAGACCTTCCCAGCCTTTGAGTATCGACATTCAGCGTTTTACAAAGATGGATATTCGCCGCATGCTGGAAACGGGATATGCGCAGGGATTAACGGAATAAAAAAAGCCTCGAATTTCGAGGCTTTTCTTTTATACTGACATGATGTCTTTTTCCTTTTCGACAAAGATCTGGTCGATCTTCGCGATGTAGCCATCTGTTTTCTTTTGGATCTTATCTTCCGCCTCTTTAATAGCGTCTTCAGAAACCCCATCACCTTTTAGTTTTTTGATGCTATTGTTTCCGTCTTGACGTGCATTACGGATATTGATTTTAGCCACTTCTATTTCCTGCTTACAACGCTTAACTAAATCACGGCGGCGCTCTTCTGTTAAGGGAGGAATCGATAAACGAATGATTTCACCATCGTTCATTGGGTTTAAACCTAAGCTAGAATTACGGATGGATTTTTCGATTTCAGCGAAAATACCTTTTTCAAAAGGTTTAATTGCAATTGTACGCGCATCTGGAGTCGTTACAGAAGCCGCGCCAGAAATCGCTGTTTGCATTCCATAATAATCGATCGTTAATCCATCTAACATAGATGGGCTCGCTTTTCCAGCTCTAATTTTCGATAATTCAATGTTTAAGTGCTTGATCGCACCGTCCATGGTTTCGACAGCTGCGTCAATATAGAATTCGATTTCTTCCATTTTATCAATTAACTAATTAATGTTCCAACATCCTCACCCGATACTAAGGCGGCTAAGTTTCCCTCTTTGTTCATATCGAACACGATGATCGGTACTTTATTTTCTTGGCATAAGGTAAATGCCGTCGTATCCATAATTTTTAAGCCCTTTGAAATCGCCTCAGAAAAGCTCAAATGGGTGTAGCGAGTGGCAGTAGGATCTTTCTCAGGATCAGCGGTATACACACCATCTACTCGGGTTCCTTTTAATACTACATCCGCTTCGATTTCAATGGCACGAAGAGAGGCAGTAGAATCCGTTGTAAAATAGGGATTACCCGTTCCTGCTCCAAAAATCACGATACGGCCTTTCTCTAAGTGACGCATCGCTCGGCGACGTATAAAAGGTTCGCAAACCGCTTCCACTTTGATCGCAGTCATCATTCGGGTATACAGTCCTTGTTTTTCCAGAGATGCTTGAACAGCCATTCCGTTAATCACTGTCGCTAACATACCCATATAATCTCCTTGCACGCGGTCGATGCCTGCTTTCGCAGCGCTGGCTCCACGGAAAATATTTCCACCTCCGATAACAATCGCTACTTCAACACCTAAATCATGCACTTTTTTGATTTCTGCCGCATATTGACCTAGAATGGCTGGATCAATCACTTCGCCATCTGTCGAAAGCGATTCGCCTGAAAGTTTCAATAAAATGCGTTTGTATTTAGGTTCTTTCATGAGGAGCTCGTTTATGTCGATTTTGTGCGATGCAAATTTAGGAAAAATATAGGTCTAGGCAAGGCTTTCGTCTTTCGCTTTGGGTAATTTATACCAAGGTAAATACGGATGAGCATGGTGTTCGTAATGGTAACCAAAAAAGTAGCAAGAAATAAAGGCCCAAACGTGGTTTTTTCGTTGGCTTCTTGATTGTTGTTTGTTTTCAAGAGCGTGTTCGCCTCGGTGCGGAAGATAGGTTCCGAAGATAAACAATTGCAGTGTGCTCAAAATGGCCGGTAATTCCCAAAACAAGATCAAATTCCACATGGGAAACCAAAACTTCAATACGTTGTAGGTAATCGCCATCGCCAGTACTTGTTTCCAGGTTACGTATTGCCAAATGAATTGGAACCACCAGAACAAGAATGGACCTTGGTGTACATCAGGATCAGATTTCGTATTCACATGGGCGTGATGTAAATGGTGTTTTTTACGGAGCGTCGTGTAATCATTAAAGGCAAAAAGAAGGGTGCAAAAACGTCCAATGGCGTGATTAATTCGGCTGTTTTCGACATAAACTACCTCATGGATAGCATCGTGTGAGGTAATGAACAAACCCGTATAAAGATGTGTCTGCAATAAGATGGCTATATAGACCCAGGGGTCAGACCAGCTGAAATCGCTCGAAATCCAATAGGCTAAATGGGCTGTCCAAAGTGTTATCAACACCACTGCCCAAATAATTCCCTGAAATTTACTTACTTTGTTCATCGGAAAAGCCAGGTATAAGCTGGCTATAATATGACCTCAAAACTATGAAAATTGTTCCAGCATTTTTGCTTTTTATTTTGTCTTTTAGCTTTTCGGGACAAGCTCAATCCACGTATTGTAACCCTATGAATCTGGATTACGGTTTTACTCCTATTCCAAATTTCTCAGAACAAGGGCGCCACCGGGCTACGGCGGATCCGGTGATTTCGTATTTTAAAGGCAAGTATTATTTATTCTCGACGAACCAATGGGGCTATTGGTGGAGTCAAGATATGTTGAAATGGAATTTTGTATCGCGTCGTTTCTTGCAACCTTACCACAAAGTATACGATGAATTGTGTGCACCAGCGACGCTTACTTTGGGGGATAGTTTATTGGTGATCGGTTCTACTTATGAGAAGGATTTTACACTTTGGTATGCCCAAAGACCAGAAACAGATACATGGAAAGAAGCGGTACACGCTTTTACGGCAGGGGCTTGGGATCCAGCCTTCTTTTTAGATGATGATAATCGACTGTATTTATACCATGGTTCAAGTAATACGTATCCGATGTATGGTCAGGAAATTGATCGCAAGACGCTGCAGCCAATCGGTGAGCGAAAAGATTTGATTAAGCTGAATGATGAATTGCATGGTTGGGAGCGTTTTGGAGAATACCAAGACAATACCTTCTTGAAGCCCTTTATGGAAGGAGCGTGGATGAATAAATACAAAGGAAAATACTATTTGCAATATGGTGCACCGGGCACGGAATTTTCCGCTTATGGAGATGGCGTGTATACATCTGACCATCCCATGGGTCCGTTTATCTACCAGGCGCACAATCCGTTCTCTTTTAAACCCGGCGGATTTACGAGAGGAGCAGGGCACGGCGCTACTTTTGAAGGGCAATACGGTAATTGGTGGCACGTATCTACGATTACCATTGCCGTGAAAAATAGTTTTGAACGTCGTCTCGGACTTTGGCCTACTTATTTTGATAAAGAGGGAATCATGTACACGAATACCGCCTATGGAGATTATCCGCATCGAATGCCTACCCAAAAAGTGGAACAGCCCTCTGAATTATTTACGGGCTGGATGCTCTTGAATTACAATAAGCCGGTACGCGTTTCGTCATTTCTGCCAGGTTATTCAGCGAATTTTGCCGTGGATGAACAAATGAAAACGTATTGGTCAGCCGCTTCCAATAAAAAAGGGGAGTGGATTGAGACGGATTTAGGGGAGGTTTCGACGTTAAAAGCATTGCAAGTGAATTATGCCGACCAAGATGTAGATTCTAGTTTTTTAGGTAAGATGAATGGCATTTACCACCAATACCAAGTCCTAGGGAGCAAGGATGGGCAGCATTGGGAGGTGATTATCGACAAGTCTCAAAACAAAACCGACATTCCGCATGATTATGTCGAACTTAAAAAGCCGGTAGAAGTACGTTTTTTGAAATTAGTTAATCATCACATGGCGGCAGGTAAGTTTGCGATTTCGGGAATTCGGGCCTTTGGTTTGGGGCATGGTCAAAAGCCAGGTACCATCAAAGACTTAAACGTTCTTCGAGGCGATCACGATTCGCGCAGCGCCTGGTTAAAATGGGGGCACAATCCAAAGGCAACCGGTTATGTACTATATGCTGGCATTGCCCCAGATAAACTGTATACGTCTGTGCAGGTTTTTGGAAGTAATGAATATTATTTCAAATCCATGGATCGCGGTAAAACCTATTATTTCCAAATAGAAGCTTTCAATGAGAATGGAATAGGGGAACGTGGCCCAATTATCGAGTCAAAATCAAGCCTTTGATCTATTGATTTCGTACACACCCACTAACAAGACGATCATCGCTATCAATTGCGAAAGGTAGACTTGTTCTCCGTCGAAAACGCCCCATCCCACCGCTACCATTGGAATGATGTAAGTAACGGAACTAGCGACAATGGCATTAGTCCACTTAATCAATTGGTTAAATAAAACCATGGCGATAGCTGACCCAAAAACGCCTAATGAACAAGCTGCTAAAAAGGGCCACCAGTCGATGGCTTGAGCAAAAAATCCTGTGGAGGCTAATAGAATCAAGGAAAGTGGTCCTATGGACATAAAGATTCCAGCTGTGGACGTGAACGGATTTAGACCAGATAATTTAGTCTTCACAATGTGCAAATTGATGCCATACAAAAAGGTAGCAAGTACCACCCAAAGGGCATGGTAATTAAATTCCACATGGAAACCTTCACCTCCCACGATTAAGCCAAAACATCCGGCAATACCAAGAACGATGCCGATCATTTGGCGCCATTGAAAACCTTGTTTAAATAACAAAATTCCCACGATCAACGTAAATAGCGGAGTGAAGGCATTCAGCATCCCTGATAAAGCAGAAGTTAAATGCTTTCCAGCAATGGAAAATAAGATGGCTGGAATTAAATTCCCCGTCAATCCAGCTAATAAAAAGCTCTTCCAGTGCTCCTTTTTTACCTCCTGTCTTTGTTTCAAAAACACAGGAATAAAGAAGATAAAAGCAGCAAAAATGCGTAAAGCACCCACCTGAGGAGAACTATAATAGACTAAGCTTTTCTTTACTAATATAAAGGAGCTACCCCAAATCAAAGAAAGGGCCGTGAAGGCCAGAATAACGAGTAATACAGGGGATTTTTGTTTGTTTTCCATTAGGCGTGTAAGGGTTCTCCAGCGTAATGCGCTGAAATTTCGTTTAGAATGCCTTTGATTTCTTCGAATTCGTAGGTAGTGACTAAACGGGTTCTGAAAGGTTTGAAATGATCCATACCGCGGAAATAATTCGCATAATGGCGTCTCATTTCGACGATGCCCCCATGGTTTCCTTTCCAGCGGATCGAGAACTCCAAGTGATCAAGGCAAACTTGCAGGCGTTGTTGCAGGGTAGGTGGAGCTAAATGTTCTCCTGTGGCTAAATAATGCTTAATTTCATTAAATATCCAGGGATAACCGATGGAAGCGCGTCCAATCATGATGCCATCTACTTCATAGCGGTCACGGTATTCTTTGGCCTTTTCGGGTGAATCAATGTCCCCATTGCCAAAAATGGGGATCTTTATCCGAGGGTTTTTCTTCACTTTTGAAATTAATTCCCAATCAGCTGCGCCTTTGTACATCTGCACGCGGGTTCTACCGTGAATAGTCAAGGCTTGAATACCGATGTCCTGCAGTCTTTCAGCCACATCTTCAATGTTTTTCGTAGAATCATCCCAGCCCAAACGCGTTTTTACCGTAACGGGCAAATGAGTGGCATCCACGACGGCTTTGGTCATCGCGACCATTTTAGGAATGTCTTGCAATAAGGCCGCTCCAGCACCTCTGCAGGCCACTTGTTTCACTGGGCAACCATAATTGATGTCAATTAAGTCTGGTCCCGCCTTCGTTGCGATTTCGGCACAGGAGGCCATGGTTTCGATGGAACTACCAAAAAGTTGAATCCCGATCGGGCGTTCGTATTCGAAAATATCTAGTTTTTGAACGCTTTTAGCGGCGTCCCGAATCAGTCCTTCGGACGAAATAAACTCAGTATACATCAAATCAGCGCCATTTGCCTTGCACACCGCACGGAAAGGCGGATCTGACACGTCCTCCATAGGGGCCAAAAGCAATGGAAATGAGCCTAGCTCGATGTTACCTATCTTTACCATTCTGATTAAAAATTCCGTAAATTTACGAGCATTATGGTAGATAACAATTTTCAAGGCCCCGAACGTTACATCGGATTGCTGTCTAAAATCTTGATTTTATTCGGTTTTTTCCTTTTAGGCGGCTTCATCGGTCAATTTATCGGTTTAATATCGGTTGTATTAATTGTCGGTTTTCCCACACAGGATGTGAATCAATTCCAAAAAATGGTGTTGGATTTTATGGCTCACCCTCAAAACTACGAAGGAGCTTTCCGTGCCATGATGGCCTTGCAATGGTTTTCTGCCCTTTTTACATTCGTTGGGAGTTCTTGGGCCTATTTGCGTTGGTCTGAAAAGCGTGATTTGAATTCGCTTTCGACAGGTCCCAGCCCTGATTACCGCATCTTTCTTTGGTCCATCATCACTATTTTAGTCGGAATGCCGCTGTTGGAATAT
>Ga0228702_1001341_pt1 | contig 15925 bp, 15 predicted proteins | sample McNCre217_Aug_MG_2_FD_178018 | JGI IMG/M metagenome (GOLD analysis project Ga0228702, IMG submission 178018) | Freshwater microbial communities from McNutts Creek, Athens, Georgia, United States - 20-17_Aug_MG | ecosystem: Environmental > Aquatic > Freshwater > Creek | place: USA: Georgia... | reverse complement strand
CCGGCGACAAGCTGGGCCAGCGCGATTTGATCGCCCAGCTGATCCGCATGCAGTACCAGCGCAACGACATGGAGTTCAGCCGAGGCAAGTTCCGGGTGCGGGGCGACACGATCGACGTGTTTCCGGCCGAACACTCCGAGCTGGCGATCCGCATCGAGCTGTTTGACGACGAGGTGGAGAGCCTGCAGCTGTTCGACCCGCTCACCGGGCGCATTCGGCAGAAGATCCCGCGTTTCACGGTCTACCCGTCGAGCCACTATGTGACTCCCCGCGACAAAGTGCTGGCGGCGGTGGAGACCATCAAGCTGGAGCTGGACCAGCGCCTCAAGGAGCTGGTGGGCATGGGCAAGCTGGTTGAGGCGCAGCGCCTGGAGCAGCGCACCCGGTTTGACCTGGAAATGCTGTCCGAGGTGGGCCACTGCAAGGGCATTGAAAACTACACCCGGCATTTGTCGGGTGCTGCGCCCGGCGACCCGCCCAGCACGCTGACCGACTACATGCCGCCCGACGCGATCATGTTCCTCGACGAGAGCCACCAGATGATCGGCCAGCTCAACGCCATGTACAACGGCGACAAGGCGCGCAAAACCACGCTGGTGGAATACGGCTTTCGCCTGCCCAGCGCGCTGGACAACCGGCCGCTCAAGTTTGAAGAGTTTGAAAAGCGCATGCGCCAGTGCATTTTTGTGTCGGCCACCCCGGCTGACTATGAAAAAACGCACGCAGGCCAAGTGGTCGAGCAGGTGGTTAGGCCCACAGGGCTGGTCGATCCGCTGGTGGAGGTGCGCCCCGCCACCCACCAGGTGGACGATGTGCTGCAGGAAATCCGTATTCGGGTGGACAAAAACGAGCGCGTGCTCATCACCACGCTGACCAAGCGCATGGCCGAGCAGCTGACCGATTACCTCAGCGACAACGGCGTCAAGGTGCGTTACCTGCACAGCGATGTGGACACGGTGGAGCGGGTGGAAATCTTGCGCGACCTGCGCCTGGGCGCTTTTGATGTGCTGGTGGGCATCAACCTGCTGCGCGAGGGTATTGACATCCCTGAGGTCTCGCTGGTCGCCATTCTGGATGCCGACAAAGAAGGCTTCTTGCGGGCCGAGCGCAGCCTGATCCAGACCATCGGCCGGGCGGCGCGCAACCTGAACGGCAAGGCCATTTTGTACGCCGACCGCATCACCGAGTCGATGAAAAAAGCCATGGGCGAGACCGAGCGGCGGCGCGCCAAGCAGGTGGCTTTCAACGAAGAACACGGCATCACGCCCAAGAGCATCGTCAAGAAAGTGCGCGACCTCATCGATGGCGTGTACAGCGAGAAGTCGGGCAAGGAGGCCGAGCGCCTGGAGCAGGCGGCGCTGCAAAAGGCCAAGGTCGAGGACATGAGCGAGAAAGACATCGCCAAGGCCATCAAGCAGCTTGAAAAGCAGATGATGGAACACGCCCGCAACCTGGAGTTTGAAAAAGCGGCTCAGGTGCGTGACCAGCTGGCCATTCTGAAGGAGCAGGCCTTTGGGGCGACCGGGGGCGACAACATCGTGCCGTTGATCAGGACTTGACCGTTCGTTTTGTCGCTTGTAGGACGAACGAGAGGCCAGGGCCGTGCTGCCCTCGCGCCAGCCTCAGCGCTTCAGCCGTGGGGCGGACTGCATCAGTTCGGCCACTTTCTTTTTCCCAAAGCGGGCATTGCCGGTGGTGCCGTGCCCAAAGGTGTCGGGGCTGCCAGGAATGCCCAGCTCGGGCGGGTTGCGTTCGTCATCGGCCGAATTGATCACCAGCACGGCTGGCCTTGATTTTCTTTCAGCCCAGCAAAAGGGTTGTAGTCTTTGGAGGATGTTGAGTTGCAAACGCGGACGCCTGGGTGTCAGAGATCGTTCAATCGCTCCAGCCAAACAAACGCTTGGGCGTGTCCCACAGCACGGCCCGCCTGTCGTCCGTATCGGGCAGCCAATCATGTGCCAAGGCCCGCAAAGGCCCGTAGTCGATGCGTGCCGGAGCCCGCAAAAACGGCCAGTCCGAGGCCCACACCAGGGCCTGCGGGGTGAAGGCTTCGATCAGGGCATCCACATAAGGTCGGGTATCGGCATGCGGGAAAGGTGTGGCCGCAAACTTGGCGCAGCCCGACAGTTTCACACAGGCGCGTCCCGTGGTAGCCCAGTTCAGCAAGGCATGAAATCCGGCCTGGTGCACACCTGCAGCGACATTCGGGCGACCACAGTGGTCAAACAAGACCTTGCTGCCACTGTCCAGCAACAGTGCATTCAAATCCAGCAACTGGTCATTTTCGACCTGGACCTGCACCCACATGTCCAGATCGCGCAGTCTTTGCAAGAGCGGTGCGGTATCGGCGTAAAAGTGGGTGCCCAGCAGCGCTGCATTGAAAGCGACACCCACCACCCCGGCAGCTTTCAGGTCTTGCAGTTCCATGTGGCTTGCGTCATTTTGGACGACGGCAATGCCTTTGTAGCGCCCCGCGCTCTGCGCCAGGGTGTCCAGCAAACACCGGTTGTCCAGCCCATAGCCTGAGTTGGGGCCAACCAGCAAGGCATGCCGTACTTGGTGCGCACCCAGCACCTGATTGAGCAGCGCAGGCGTGCCGGTTTCGGCAGGCGTTGGCACATACCAGGCGTCGGGCGCATAAGGAAAGCGCAAGGGGTCAAAGACGTGGACATGGCAGTCAATGGCGGGTTCGAAGGCGGGCATGAGTGGCTTCATTCAACAAAATGGCATGGCGGCGGGGAGCGTCAGCTTTTTGGACCTGTGACGGCGATAAGATTGTCAGCTTGTTTGCTGGAATTTCTTCATGACAGACCATTACGCCGTGATCGGCAACCCCATCGAGCAGAGCAAGTCGCCGCTCATCCACACCGCTTTCGCCCAGGTGACCGGGCAGGACATTGAATACACCAAGGTGCTCAGCCCCCTGGGCGAATTCGCCCAGACGGTGGATGCGTTTCGGTCCGCCGGTGGCCGAGGCATGAATGTGACGGCGCCGTTCAAGCTCGATGCTTTTGCCTATGCCACCGATCTGGCGCCCAGTGCCCAGATGGCCGGGGCGGTGAATGCCATGAAGTTTGACGGTGACAAGGTCTACGCTGAAAACTTTGACGGTGTGGGCCTGGTGCGCGATGTGGTGCACAACCTGGCTTGCCCACTGCAAGGCCGTCGGGTGTTGATTCTGGGCGCTGGCGGGGCCACGCGTGGTGCTTTGCTGCCGATTTTGGCCCAGGGTCCTGCCGAGTTGGTGATCGTCAACCGCACGGTGAGCAAAGCCCAGGAGTTGGCTGAATTGGCCCACAAGCACCAAAGCGGCGCGGTGCCGGTGCGTGGTATTGGTTATGCGCAACTGGGCATGCAGTCGTTTGACGTGGTGTTCAACGCCACATCGGCCAGCCTGACGGCGCAGTTGCCGCCCATGCCCGCATCGGCCTTTGCGTCGGGTTGCTTGGCGTATGAGTTGGCCTATGGCAAAGGCCTGACGCCTTTCCTGAAACTGGCCAGCCAAGCAGGCGTCACGCGCCTGGCCGATGGTGTGGGCATGCTGGCCGAGCAAGCGGCCGAAGCTTTTGAGTGGTGGCGTGGCGTGCGGCCGGACACTGCTGCAGTGATCCGGCAACTGACCGTGCCGTTGGTCTGATACACAAGCCCGCCGGGCCAGCCAAGGCCGGCGATGAAGGGCTCAGACCCTTCAGTCCATGGTCAGGCTTTGCAAGCTGGGGCCGCTGGAGATGGCGGGGGCTGTAGGTGCTGACCAGCTCAGGCCTTCTTGTTTGGCCCACTGCTGCATGCGGCCATCGGTCATGGCTTGTGTGATGACCTGGTTGGTGACTTCCAGCAGTTCTTTGGGGGCCGATGCCAAGGTCACAAATCCCAGATTCAGACCAATCGGCCGACGCAAGGCGGCCAGCACCAAGTGCGTGTCGGTATGCTGGAGCTTGTAGGCGTCGTAGGTCGCGGTGGGCAGCAACAAGCTGTCAATGCGGCCGTTTTCCAAGGCTGTCCAGGCGTTTTCGCGTTGGGACAAAGTGACCATGTGCTTGCGCAGCACGCCTTGTCGGTAAACGCTGATCAGTGTGCCTGCCAGCGTGCCGGTCACCGCACCGGGTTTTCGGTCTTGCAGGTCCATCAGACTGTTGACGGGGGGCTGCCCAGAGGCTTGTGCCACGCCCAGTGTGCTGCTCTGGTAAGGCGCGCTGGCCACCAGTTCACCGAGGGGAATGAATGGGCGGTCACGTTTGCGTTTGGCGCCGGGGTGGTCAGGCACGCGCGCACTGGGGCGGGTGGCAGGGCCCAGGTCGGCTTTGAGCAAAGGAAAGCCGCTGACCAGATCGCACTGGCCCGAGGACAGCAGGGCGTTGACTTCTTGCGACAGGGTGGATTCTTTTTCGAATTCGGTCTCGAAGGGCACGATCTTCAGCTCGCGGCCACTGGCATCGGCCACGGCTTGCGCCAGGCGAATGTCAAAGCCAGTGGCTTTGCCTTTGTGCACATTCGATTGCGGCGGGCTGTCTTCGCTCACACAGACTTTGAGTGCCGCAGCCAGCGCGCCTGAGCACAGGCACCCCACAAGCGGCAGCAGGCACAGCTGCTGCCAGCGCATGTATCGACGGATGGGCATCAAAGTTCCTTGCCGCCGCGCGAGCCGACATAGGCCCACAGCAGGTTGATCTGCTCGGTGGACAGCGCGTCCTTGAAGGAGGGCATATTGCCTTTGCCGTGGGTGACGGAATTGAGGAAACGGTCTTCTTGGTCGACCGGAAACTTGCGCAAGTCGTAAGTGGTGGTGCCAGGATTGACCATGTTTCGGCCGTGGCACTGGGCACAGGTACGGTGGAATTGCTCACGGCCTTGGTCGACAGCGGCCGTGGTGAAGCGGGGGGCGGTTTGCGCATGGGCGGCCCCATTCAGGGCCGCCACACACACCAGTACAAACTGGAGTTTCTTCATCATCAGTTCAGGGCAAATGTCCAGACCGATCCGCCCGCTGGCACGTTGGCCATGCGCTCGTCACCCAACAAGGCCCACACGCCACCTGCGCCAGACAGCACGGTCACGTATTGTTTGCCTTTGTGCTCCCAGGTCACAGGCAGGCCGATGATGCCCGAGCTGGTCTGGAACTGCCACAGCTTCTTGCCGTTGTTGGCATCCACCGCCATGAACTCGCCTGTGGCCGCGCCTGTGAACACCAGGCCACCGCCGGTGGACAAAGTGCCTGCCATGCTCGGTTGGCCGGGCCAGGCCATTTGCCATTTGCTCTTGCCGGTCATCGGGTCGATGGCGCTCAGGTAGCCATGTGGCGCGTCTTTGGGCATGTTTACACCACGGAAGTTCACACCCAGATACCACTCACCCTTTTTGTATTCAGGCTTGGCCAATTGGTAGGGCCAGCTGATGTTGAGGGTGTTGGCATAGGCCAGGCCGGTGGCAGGGTTCCAGGACATCGGGGTCCAGTTCTTGCCGCCCAGCACCGAGGGGAAGACTTCTTCGTCAGCACCCGCACGGATGCGTTTGGTGACTTCAGACTCCACGGGGCGGCCTGTGGTCATGTCGATCTTGTCGGCCCAGTTGACTTTGACGTAGGGGTTGGCTGCCAGCAGTTTGCCGTTGGCGCGGTCCAGCACGTAGAAGAAACCGTTGCGGTTGGCTTGGGCCAGTACCTTGCGGGTCTTGCCCTCGATCTTCATGTCGACCAGCATGCCCACTTCGGTGGCGTCGTAGTCATAGGGGTCGTTCGGGGTGAACTGGTAGTGCCAGACCAATTCGCCCGTTTTGGGACGAAATGCCACGACAGAGGCGATATAAAGGTTATCGCCTTTGCGGGCTTCGGCATTCCACGGGCCACCGTTGCCGGTGCCCCAGTAGACCAAGTCCAGCTCGGGGTCATAAGCGCCGGTCAGCCAAGTGGGTGCGCCGCCTTTCATGGCCGTGTCGCCAGGCCAGGTGTCTGCGCCTTTTTCATTGCCCGCAGCGGTGGTGTAGAAGCGCCAGAGTTTCTTGCCGGTGGCCGGGTCCCAGCCGTCGATGAAGCCGCGTGTGCCGTATTCGCCACCGGCAATGCCGGTCATCAGCACGCCATTGGCAATCAGCGGGGCCGCCGTCATGGCCTGGCCTTCCTGATAGTCAGCAGCCTTGCTCTTCCACAGTTGCTTGCCGGTCTTGGCATCGAGCGCCATCACATGGGCGTCGAGTGAGGTGCGGTAAATCTTGCCGTCGTAAATGGCGGCACCCCGGTTCAAGATACCGCAGCAGGCCATCTTGAAGACATCCTGGGGCAGTTCGATCTCGTGTTTCCACAGTTGCTTGCCGGTCAGCGGATTCAGCGCGATGGTGGTGTTGTGGGTCGTGACGTACATGATGCCGTCATGCACGATGGGCTGAGATTCCTGACCCTGGGGGTTGTTCAGGCTGTAAGCCCACAGGGGTTGCAGCTTGCCTACGTTTTTGGTGTTGATTTGTTTTAGCGGGCTGTAACGCTGGTTGTTGTAGCCCATGCCATAGGTGAGTACATCACCCGGTGTAGCGGCATCATTTTTGAGGGCATCAAGGCCTTGAGCCTGAGCGCCCGAGAAAATCGCAGCGGCAATCAAGCCGCCGACGAGCCGGTAATTGTGGGTCATGTACATGTCTCCTTATGGGTCGGAATCGCTTCACAAGCCTGGCACAGCGTGTGCGAGGTGTGATCATCATTCCTGTGGTGGCTCACTTTTGCACGCTCGGGATTTCCCTAGGCGTTGGTTGTTCTGTTCTGGAACAGCTTCACCTTTAACTTGGCTCTTTCTCCTGGGCTTGGTAGTTTCCCGCTGGCGAGGGCGAGGGTGCCCCTGCACACTTTGTGGTCTTGAGTGATTTGCTTCGGAGATCAGTCCACATGTTCATGCGCCCGCCGGGTTTTTCCGCTGCCACCGCTGGTAGCGGCTACGGGCCCCTGTTTACCAGCACACGCCAGCAACGCATTGCTCAGGCCAGGCAGCAATTTTTTGAAGAGGGCGTGCGTCCTTCCGGCCTGGTGAGTGAGGCGGTCATTCAATCCTGGATACGCTGCGCCTCCGAGCGTCACAATGCGGCCGAATCCCTGGCCTTCAACCATGTCTCCAACAGTCGCATGCACGCAACCTTGGCCCGCAACCAGGAATTGCTGGCAGCAGCCCGCCAGGAGCTGGTGACCATGGAGGCATCTCTGTCGGGGATGGAGTGCCGAGTCTTGCTTACCGATGCCCAGGGGGTCATTGTTCATGGCACGCACAACCCGTTGGCCGCGCAGGAACCCCTGCTCAGTCGTGCCACGCGGGTCGGCGTCAATCTGGCTGAATCCCGTCTGGGCACGACGGCACCCGGCATCACCCAACATACCCACCAAGCCTGTACCGTGACCGGGGCAGAACATTATTTCAACTGTTTGCAAGCGCTGGAGTGTGCGGCCGCCCCCATACACAATGTGCAAGGCCAGGTGGCTGCGGTGCTCGACATCACGGTGGAGGGGCGCAGTTTCAATTTCGATGCGGCTTCGGTGGTGGGGATGTACGCCACATCCATTGAAAACCGTCTGCTGGTGGCGCAGTCGCGTGAGCATGTGGTGTTGCGGTTTCAGGCCAGCCCGGCTTTGCTGGCCACGCCCATGGAAGCCCTGGCAGGCATCACAGCCGATGGGCAAGTCAGCTGGCTCAATGGGGTGGCTTCGCGTTTGCTGGGGGTGCCCGCTTTTGCAGACGGCCGTGATGTGGCCAGCTTGCTGGGGCTGGAGCTCAAAGAGATCCTGGCCATGACACGTCAATCGGGGTTGCAGGCGATTCGCTTACCCAGTGGCCTGGGTGTCTGGGGCCAGGCCAGCTTGCTGGCCATGGACGGGCTCCATTTTGGGCATGCCCTCGCGTATGCCGCTTCGCCTGCACTTTCGGTGCAGTCCGGATCGACGGCTGCAGAGGTTTTGGTCGAGCCTGTTCAGGACGGCGCTGTGGTCGAGGCCGCTGCGCCAAGCCCGGCGGTGACAGATGACCCTGTCAGAGCGCGCTTGAGTGATCACCACCATCAACTGATTGACAGTACTTTGCTTGCCTGCGGGGGCAACATCTCTCGTGCGGCTCGTACCTTGGGCGTGTCCCGTGGCGTGCTGTATAGGCATTTGCGCAATCAGCCGACCGTGGCGCAGAAGTCGGTGTCTTGCGCAGACTGAGCGATGTGCATGCCGCAGTCGCGGTGATCAGCGTTTGACTTTTTGCTGTCAGCGCTGTGGCATGACAGTGTCTCTCAGCTGCCTTGTCTTTTGACCAGCAGCCCGATCAACTCGGGCACCAGGGCATTCGGATCGCCTTCCTGGCAGGCCGTTTCCAGTGTGTTTTTGACCGCTTGCGCCACCGTGTGGTCGGCATGCGTGTCGATGGCCATCTGGTTGTAGTAGCTCAGGTCCTTGAGCGCATTGCTCATGGAAAAGCGCAGGCCCGAGGTGTCACCCGTGGCCAGGGTGGGTTTGAGGCGGTCGAGTGCAGCGCCCCAGCCGCCGCCTTTGCCCAGTACTTCGACAAACGTGTGGGCGTCCACGCCTGCACGTTGGGCGCAGGCGGCCGCTTCGGCCAGCAAGGTCACGGTGCCCAGCGACACGTAGTTGTGCAGGAGTTTCATGCGGTGGCCTGAGCCGATGGGGCCGGTGTGGACGATGTTTTCGGCAAAGCACGACAGGATCGGCTTGCACGTCTCAAACAAGGCCGCATCACCGCCTACCAGCAGGTTCAGGCGGCCTTCAGCGGCCTCTTTGGGGGTGCGGGTCATGGGGGAGTCCAGAAACTGCCCGCCCTGGGCGATGACCATGGCCGCAACTTTTTCGGTGGACGCGGGCACGGCGGTGGAGCAGTCGATGACGATGGTGCCGGGGCGCATGCCTTTGAGCACACCGTTGTCGCCCAGCAGCACGGCTTCGACCTGGGGCGTGCCGGTCACGCACAGGATGATCACGTCAGATTGCGCTGCCAGCGCCTGGGGGGTGGTGCAGGTGCGTGCGCCTGCGGTCAGCAGGGCATCCAGTGGCTGGTTGCCTGGGTGTTCAAGCACCGTCAGGCTTTGCCCGTGCTTGAGCAGATTGCTCGCGATGCCGTGGCCCATCATGCCGATGCCGATCATGCCGATTGTTTTCATGCTTGGTCCGTAGAGTGAAACATTGCTTGAAGCAATATAACCACTGAACCCGACTTATCAGGGCTTGTCCTGATAAAGAGGCGACACCTGCGCCTCTATACTTGCGGAATGAACCAGTTGGTACATTTTGAAAAAACCAAGCCCACCACATTGGACGTTGCCAAGGAAACAGGCCGCACCAATGACCCGGCTCGCACCATGGCCGAGATCCTCACGGTGGCCACACACGAGTTTGCGGACAAGGGTTTGACGGGCGCGCGCATTGACGAAATCGCTGCGGCCACGCGCACCAGCAAGCGCATGATCTATTACTACTTCGGCAGCAAGGACGGTCTGTACCTGGCCGTGCTCGAAGAGGCTTATCGGCGGATGCGGGCCATCGAGTCCGATCTGCACCTGGGCGATCTGGCGCCTGTTGATGCTTTGAAGAAATTGGTCGAATTCACCTACGACCACCACCGCGACAACGAGGACTTCATCCGACTGGTGATGAACGAAAACATCCAGCGCGGGGATTACCTGCGTCAAAGCCAAAGCATTCAGCAATTGAACAGCAATGCCATTCAGTCGGTGCGTGCGGTGTACGACCGGGGGGTGGCGCAGGGTGTATTTCGGCCTGGACTTGATCCGGTGGACATCCACTCGGCCATTTCGGCATTCACGTTTTTCAACGTATCGAACAGGCATACCTTTGGCGTGATTTTTCAGGATCGGGCCAGCACCGACAAGGCGCAAACCCTCAAACGGGAGCATGTGGTGGAACTGATTCTGCGTTTTGTAAGCCATCAAATTCCGGCATAACAGCTAGCGTTGGCTCGTTTTTTTGGCCTAGGGAAACTACTTAGTTGAAAAAACTAACCAGTTCGTACATTAACGGTACCCCTTTCAGGAGATGCTTGTGGTTAAAAAATTCATTGATGGTTATTGCGGGTTCCTCAACCTGCTGACCGCCATCAGCCTGGCCATCATGGTCGTGCTGGTGTTTGGCAACGTGGTCATGCGCTACGGTTTCAATTCCGGGATCACCGTGTCCGAAGAGTTGTCGCGCTGGCTGTTTGTCTGGCTGACTTTCCTGGGTGCCATCGTGGCCATGAAGGAGGGCGCGCACCTGGGTTCCGACACGCTGGTGTCCCGTGTGCCATTGGTGGTCAAGAAGGTGTTTTTCGTGGCAGGCCATCTGCTGATGCTGTTCATCTGCTGGCTGCTCTTTAAGGGCGCCTGGGACCAAGCGATCATCAACTTGGAAACCACCAGCGCCGTGATGGAAGCCTCCATGGCCATCTTCTACGGTTGCGGTGTGGTCACGGCGGTGTCGATGGCCCTGATCTTGGTGCACAAGCTCTGGCTCATGCTGACGGGGCAACTGTCCGAAGCCGAACTCATTGGCGTGCGCGAATCGGAAGAAGAGCCGATCGACGTGCCCGCTCCCCTCAAATAAACCTCTGACAGGAACTTCATCATGACGATTGCCGTCTTTTTGGGAGCCCTGCTCGGGGCCATGGCGCTGGGCATTCCCATCGCGTTTTCTTTGCTGCTGTGTGGCGCCGCCCTCATGTGGCACATGGACATGTTCGACGCCCAGATCCTGGCGCAGAACGTGATCGAAGGCTCCAACAGCTTCCCGCTGCTGGCTGTGCCTTTCTTCATGCTCGCGGGCGAGATCATGAACACCGGCGGCCTGTCCCGCCGCATCGTGGACTTCGCCATGGCGCTGGTCGGCCACATCCGTGGCGGCCTGGGTTATGTGACGATTTTGGCCGCTTGCTTGCTGTCGGCCCTGTCGGGCTCGGCCGTGGCCGATGCTGCCGCGCTGACGTCGCTGCTCTTGCCCATGATGGTCAAGGCCGGGCACGACAAGGCCCGCAGCGGTGGCCTGATCGCCGCTTGCGGTGTGATCGGTCCGATCATCCCGCCGTCGATTGGCTTCGTGATCTTTGGCGTGGCCGCCAACGTGTCGATCTCCAAGCTCTTTTTGGCCGGCATCATGCCTGGCGTGGTGTTGGGCGCAGGCCTGTGGATCACCTGGTGGTGGCTGACCCGCAAGGAAAACCTCTCGCCCCCGCCCAAGCAATCCATGAGCGAAGTGATGGCTGCGCTGCGCCGCGCCACCTGGGCACTGATGCTGCCCGTCATCATTTTGGTGGGTCTGCGCATGGGTGTGTTCACGCCGACCGAGGCCGCTGTGGTGGCCGCTGTCTACGCCTTGTTTGTGGCGGGTGTGATTTACCGCGAACTGACCTGGAAGCAGTTGTTCGAGGTGTTCACGACATCGGCCAAGACCACCGCCGTGGTCATGTTCCTGGTGGCTGCGGCCATGGTGTCGGCCTGGATGATCACCGTGGCCAACTTACCTGACCAAGTCATCAGCTTGCTGCAGCCTTTGTTGGGCAGCCCCACATTGCTCATGTTCGCCATCATGATCCTGTGCATGATCGTGGGCACCGCCATGGACATGACGCCCACCATTCTGATCCTGACCCCGGTGCTGATGCCCCTGGTCAAGGCCGCAGGCATTGACCCCGTCTACTTCGGTGTGCTGTTCATCATCAACAACTCGATCGGTCTGGTCACTCCTCCCGTGGGCACGGTGCTCAACGTGGTGGCCGGTGTGGGTCGCATGCGCATGGACGATGTGACACGCGGTGTCATGCCTTTCATGGCGGTACAGTTCATTGTCATGTTCCTGATGGTGCTGTTCCCCAGCATCGTCATGGTGCCTGCACGCTGGTTCTATTGATTTCTTCTGCTGACACCCGCTCGGGTACGCCGGGTGTCAGCGGTTCAGGTTGGCGTACGTCCTTCTATTTCGGAGACAAGCATGAAACGCATCTTCATCAAGACCCTGATCGCTTCCGTGGCCCTGGCTGCTGCCGGTGTGTCGTCGGCACAGGACACCAAGACCATCAAGTTTGCCAACCAGAACACGGCCGGTCACCCGATCGTGCTGGGCATGGAGAAGTTCAAGGAAATCGTCGAGAAAAATTCCGGCGGCAAGATCAAGGTCAATGTGTTCCCTGGCGGCACCCTGGGCAGTGACCAGGCCAACGTGTCCGCCATCCAGGGCGGCACGCTGGAGATGGCCTCGATGAACTCGGGCATCTTCGCCAACCAGGTCAAGGAATTCGCCATTTTTGACTTCCCCTTCATGTTCGGCAGCAGCAAAGAAGCCGATGCGGTCGTCGATGGCCCCACCGGCAAGAAATTGCACGCCAAGCTGGAAGAAAAAGGCATTGTGGGTCTGGGCTACTACGAGCTGGGCTTTCGTCACATCTCCAACAGCAAGCGCGCCATCAACAAGGTCGAAGACCTCGAAGGCCTGAAGCTGCGCGTGATCCCCAATCCGATCAACGTGGACTGGGTCAAGGCCCTGGGTGCAAACCCTACGCCACTGCCGTTCCCAGAGCTGTATTCCGCGCTGGAACAAAAAGCCGTGGACGGCCAGGAAAACCCGGTGGCCACCATCAACAGCGCCAAGCTGTATGAAGTGCAGAAAAACCTGGTACTGACCGGCCACCAGTACAACCCGCAATCCGTCATCATCAGCAAGAAGTTCTGGGAAAAGCTGTCGGCTGCCGAGAAGAAAATCGTTGGCGACGCCGTGACCGAATCGGCCAAGTTCCAGCGCGAAAAATCCCGTGCTTTGGAAGCCAGCATTCTGGACAACCTGAAGAAAAACGGCATGCAAGTGACACAGTTGCCCGAAGCTGAAATGGCCAAGCTGCGCGACAAGATGCGCCCCGTGACCGCCAAGTACGGCGTGACCGTGGGGCAGGACCTGGTCAAGGAACTGCAAGCCGAAATCGACAAGGTGCGTTCGGCTGCTGCTGCGCCTGCCAAGAAGTCGGGCAAGTAATTTCCCGGTTTAAGGCTTCGCCGCGTTTGCGGCGAAGCCTTCTTTGTTTATCTAAAGGATTTGTCATGAAAGTCTTGATGCTGCACGGCGTGAACCACAACATGTTCGGCAAACGCGACCCCAAGCAATACGGCACCATCACCCTCGATGAGATCAATGCCAGCCTGCACAAGCTGGGCCAGGAGCTGGGTGCACAGGTCGAGTGCTATCAGACCAACCATGAAGGTGACATGTGCGAGCGCATTCACCAGGCGTACTTCGACAGCGTCGATGCCGTGCTGATCAACGCCGGTGCCTGGACGCACTACAGCTACGCCATCCGCGATGCCTTGGCCGTGCTGACTTGCCCCATCGTGGAACTGCACATGTCCAACATCCATGCCCGCGAAGAATTCCGTCACCACTCGGTGTTTGCCGAGATCGTCAAAGGCCAGATCTGCGGCTTTGGTGCCGACAGCTACTTGCTGGCGCTGCGCGCTGGTGTGTCGGCTGCGCAGGCCGCCTGAATCTGACAAGCCGCTGGCCTTTCCAGGCCGGCGCTGTTTCTTGATAACGACTGAAAACGATTGACCCCCATGATCAACGGCAACACCGAAATCATCGCCCACATCGGCTACCCCACGCACACCTTCAAGTCGCCGATGATCTACAACCCGTACTTTGAGTCTGCGGGCATCAACGCCGTGGTCGTACCCATGGGTTGCAAGCCGGAGAACTACCCTGCATTCCTGAAATCGGTGTTCACGCTGGAGAACATCCGGGGCGCGCTGATCACCATGCCGCACAAGGTCACCACCGTGGGACTGCTCGACGAGGTCACGGCCACCGTGCGTGTGGCCGGTGCCTGCAACGCGGTCAAGCGCCTGGCCGATGGCCGCCTGGTGGGCGACATGTTCGACGGCGCGGGTTTCGTGCGTGGCGTGCAGCGCAAGGGTTTTGACCTGACGGGCAAGCGCGTGCTGGTGGTGGGCACCGGTGGTGTGGGCTGCGCGATTGCCGCTTCGCTGGCGGGCGCAGGCATTGCCGCGATCAGCCTGTTCGATGTGAACACCGCGGGCTGTGAGGCTTTGGCCCAGCGCCTCAAAACCAACTACCCCCAGATCGATGTGCGTACTGGATCGAACGACCCGATCGATCACGACCTGGTGGTCAACGCCACGCCCATGGGCATGAACGAAGGCGACCCGCTGCCCATGGACGTGTCGCGCCTGTCGCCCGAGACCTTTGTGGGTGAGGTGGTCATGAAGGCCGAGACGACGGCGTTTTTGGCCGCCGCACAGGCGCGTGGTTGCCGCACCCAGGTGGGCACGGATATGCTGTACGAACAGATTCCGGCTTATCTGGAATATTTTGGTTTGCCCACCACCACCGCAGAAGTGCTGCGCCATGGTGCCAAACTGAGCTACTGAACCTGATTGAATCGCCCTCACGGAGTGCACCGATGACCCTGAACAAAGTTGACCGCGAAGCCGTCCCCGACATGCCCAACCGATTGGGCATTGCGGGCATTGAATTCATCGAATACGCCACCAGCCGCCCACAAGCGCTGGGCCAAGTGCTCGAAAACATGGGCTTTCGCCCCGTGGCCCGTCACCGCTCGCGCGAGGTGACTTTGTACCGCCAGGGCACGATGAACCTGGTGGTCAACGCCAACCCCGACGATGCCCGCGTGAGCGGCACGGTCGATGGCCAGCCGGTCATCTCCGCCGTGGCTTTCCGTGTGCAGGATGCACTCAAGGCGCACAACCGCTGCATGGAGCTGGGCGCCTGGAGCGTGGGCAGCCATGCGCAGGCGATGGAGCTGCACATTCCCGCCATCCATGGCCCAGGCGGCAGCCGTTTTTACTTTGTGGACCGCTGGCAAGAGTTTTCGATCTATGACATCGATTTCAAGCCCATCCCGACCGTGGACCCCAACCCACCTGCATTGGCTGGCATGAGCTACTTTGGCGTGGTGCAGTACATCGGCGCCGCCCGCAGTGCCGACTGGCAGACCTATTACGAGCACATGTTCGACTTCAGCTCGATTCCCGATGACGAGCGCTTTGGCATCTTGCCTAAAGGCAAGTTGATGAAGAGCCCCTGCGGCACCTTCCTGTGGCAATTGGTGGAGCCCGATGTCTGGATGGACGGTGATGACAGCCCTGAGTGCCTGCAACGGATTGGCTTTGGCGTACCCAATGTGGCCGAGGCCGTGACGGCGCTCAAGGCCCGAGGCGTCGAGTTTGTCGAGTCCACCCGCTTGCACCCCGAAGACCGCGGTGCGCTGACCCGCGCTGCCTTGGGATCGGTGGCGTTTGAACTCGTCCACAAGTGAGGTCTGCCATGAACTTGCTCGACGGCTACGGCATGGACACCATCACCATGGCAGGCACCCTGGAGGCCAAGCTGGCCGCCATGAAGGGCGCAGGCTTTTCGCAGGTCATGCTCATGGCCCGCGATCTGGTCACACACCCCGGCGGTGTGACGGCGGCGGTCGACGCCGTGCGCGCCAGCGGCATGCGTCCGACGGGCTTTCAGGTGCTGCGCGACTTTGAAGGCCTGTCGGGCCACCTGCACAGTTACAAACTCGACATTGCCAAGGCCATGCTCGAGATGTGCGCTGCCACCGGCAGCAAGGTCTTGCTGGCGTGCTCGTCCACTTCGCGTCATGCCACACAAGACCTGGACCAGATTGCGGCCGACCTGAAAAAGCTCGCCATGCTGGCGGTGCCCCTGGGCATCAAGGTGGCTTACGAAGCCTTGTCCTGGGGCCGCACCGTCAATGAGTTCCCCACCAGCTGGGACGTGGTGTGCCGTGCCGATTGCCCCAACCTGGGCATTGGCATTGACTCCTTTCACATCTTTGCCGCCAAGACGCCGCTGGACGCCATCGAAGAGCTGGACCCGTCCAAAATCTTCCTGGTGCAACTGTCGGACTTCATGTGGCAAGAAACGCCTACTTTT
>Ga0228702_1001340_pt1 | contig 15940 bp, 13 predicted proteins | sample McNCre217_Aug_MG_2_FD_178018 | JGI IMG/M metagenome (GOLD analysis project Ga0228702, IMG submission 178018) | Freshwater microbial communities from McNutts Creek, Athens, Georgia, United States - 20-17_Aug_MG | ecosystem: Environmental > Aquatic > Freshwater > Creek | place: USA: Georgia... | reverse complement strand
CCTTTTACAGGTACCCCAAGAGGGTGCACTTGCCTGCGAAATCCTTCGACTCGCCATCGATAGTTTTATCGAAGGTGATATCGCCAAGGCACGTCTTGTTCTTCAACGCGATGCGGAAATCGATGCACTGAATCGCAAGAACTACGAAGCACTTTTCGGAAGTTCCGGCGGTTCGGCTAAGGTATCTGCTTCCAACGTAGAGCTTATCTTTATTTCGAAAGCCATCGAGCGTATTGGCGATCACTCGAAGAATATTGCCGAACAGGTCATCTTTATTCTTTCGGGCGAAGACATACGTCACTCTCGCTAAGCCAAAACGATTCTGTCTTTACCCTAGGTCATACTGGCCTAGGCTTGGGTTATGGATGTTTTGCGTCGTCTAGGCGTTCTCCTTCTCGAGTGGGCTTCGCTGGCTTTAGGTGTCTATATCGCTGGTCGATTTGGCTACCTCACCTACAACAATGATTTAACAGTCTTAGCCGTTGTCGCAGTGGTTCTAGGAATTTTTAATTCCTTTCTCCGGCCTTTCTTACTCGCAGTCTTTCTTATCGTTTCGATTCCCATTCTCATCGTCACCTTAGGTCTGGGTGCCTATCTGGTCCTCTTTTTGACCAACGGTGCTATACTTGCGCTTACCGATAGTCTTTTAAAAGACTTCATCGTCACTTCTTGGGCTATGGCCACTTTGACGATTTCTATCACCTCTTGGTTTATTTCCTCAGCCTTGGGCATCGATCAACTCAAGCCCTTGCGTCGTGCTCAAGCCGCTAAAGAGGCTAAGAAGGACGATGTTATCGATATCTAGGTCATCTGTACTTCGCCAAGGCATCGGGGTAGGGTAGGTTCTTTGTCTTTTCTTGCCATCTTGGCTCATTCCTCTTGCTTTCGGGTTACTGCGCTATGTCTAACCCATCGTCTCTCTCTTCCTGGGCTCGTAATGTAGCCCCTTCACCGACACTGGCCGTTGATGCCAAAGCCAAAGCCCTCAAGGCCGCAGGGAAAGATGTCTGTGGTTTTGGTGTGGGTGAGCCTGACTTTGATACGCCACAGTTCGTGAAAGACGCCTGCGCTAAAGCTTTAGCTGAAGGACAAACTAAGTATGCCCCAACGCCTGGTATTCCTGCTCTGCGAAAAGCCATTGCCGAAGATTACACCCGCCGTGGCTTCACCGGGATTGCTGATGCCAATGTCGTGGTGAGTCCAGGAGGCAAGATGTCCTGCTACCTTGCTATCCTCGCGACGATTAGCCCCGGTGATGAAGTCATTATCCCCGCACCTTTCTGGGTGAGTTATCCGGAAATGGTAAAACTCGCTGGTGGCGTACCTAAGTTCATTAACGCCGAAGATTCCACGGGTTTTAAAATTACGCCTGCACAATTAAGTGCCGCCCTGACCCCGAAAACGCGCATGGTGGTAATCAATAGCCCCTCAAATCCAACCGGGGCCGTTTATTCTCGTGCAGAACTTGAGGCACTCGTGGCGATTTGTGTGAAGGCCAAAGTGTGGATTTTGTCTGACGAGATTTACGAAAATCTCGTTTACGATAATCAGACTACTTGCAGTCCAGCCACTTTCTCGCCCGAAGCATCACGCTTAACGATTACCGTTTCGGGTTATGCTAAAAGTTATTCGATGACGGGATGGCGTTTGGGAACTTTAGTCGCCAGCGACAAGGCTCTGGCCGCTGCGGTGGCCGACCTGCAGAGCCAGATCTCGTCCAACGCCACGACCTTTGCCCAGTTCGGAGCGCTCGCCGTTCACCAGCATGCCGATAAGGCTAAGGCCTCACTGGCAGAGATGTGCAAAGTTTTCGACCGTCGTCGTCTCTACCTTCTCGATGGTCTGAATAAAATTCCTGGTTTAACCTGCTATCGTTCCCAAGGTGCCTTTTATCTCTTCCCCAATATCAAAGCTTTCGGTTTAAGCTCAGCAGAGTTTGCTGATCGTCTCTTAGAAGAAGAGTTAATGGCTGTGGTTCCTGGCTCGGCTTTTGGCTCCGAGGGTTACATTCGCCTGAGCTATGCAACTTCGGACGAGGTCCTCACTAAGGGTATCGAACGACTCGCTCGCTTCTGCGCGAAACTGAAGAAGTAATGGTCTGACTCCAAGTAAGCGAGTTAACCTTGCTTACTTCGGCTCTACCAAAATACACGCCATGCCCGCAGCATCGGCGGCTTCTTTTCCACGTGGGCTATCCTCGACTACGACACAATCGCGTGGGTGGATTTTTAATCGTTCTGCCGCCGCCAAAAATAAATCGGGGTGCGGCTTAGAACGTTGAGCATCTTCCACGGTAATAATCGCATCAAATAGGTGAGCGATAGCGATGGTGTTGAGAGTGGTATGGACATGGTGCTTTCTTCCAGCGGAAGCCACGGCCGTACGATGCCCTAATCCACGAACTTGGTGAACCACCGCGACGACCTCGGGTCGGGGTTTCACATCCTTGGCGAGATGCTCTTTCAGATATTCATGTCCATCGGCCAGTAACTGCGGAACATCTAAATCGATCCCATAAAGTCTCTTGAGGTTTTTACAGGTTTCGATGGTAGATAAGCCACCCATCGAACAAAATAAATCCCAAGGAAAATCAAAGGGTCGGCCAAGTTGTTTGCTAATTGTATGCGTCCAACTGCGATGATGAATCCACATCGTTGCCGCTAAGGTGCCATCGCAATCAAAAATCCAACCTGGCTTTTGCAACAGGTTGGGATCAAACGCAATCGGGGAGCTCATCTTCGCTTAACGGAATCCCCCTGGAAATCCGCCACCGGGAAAGCCACCTCGGCCTCCGCCCATTTGCCCCATGCGACGCATCAATTCTTTCCCTTTGCCGCCTTTCATCATGCGCATCATTTCACGCATCTGCGTAAATTGCTTAATCAATGCATTCACATCGCTCACCTGTGTGCCCGAACCTTTGGCGATACGAGCTCGACGCGATGCATTTAAAATGTCGGGCTTGCGACGTTCCTTTAGGGTCATGGAAAGAATAATCGCTTCCGTTTTACCGAGCATTTTTTCTTCGCGTGCACCCACTTGGACATTTCCCATTCCGGGCATCATTTTCATGATATCGCCCAAAGGCCCCATTTTTTTCATTTGCGCCATCTGCGCTAAGAAATCTTCTAAGTCGAAATCAGCCTTGCGCATTTTTTCTGCCAAGCGCTCGGCTTCTTTTTGATCAACGACTTCTTTGGCTTTTTCGACCAACGAAACGACATCGCCCATGCCGAGAATACGCTGGGACATTCGGTCGGGGTAAAAAGTGTCAAAATCCCCAGATTTTTCCCCAGTACCGATGTACCGAATCGGGACACCTGTTACGGCTTTCATCGAGAGGGCAGCTCCACCACGAGCATCACCATCGAGCTTGGTTAAAATGATACCAGTTAGGGGAGTAGTGCTGTGGAATTGGGTGGCGACATCGACGGCTTGCTGGCCGAGAGCTGCGTCGGCGACCAAGAATACTTCGTGCGGTTGGAGAACTTCGCGTACCTGACGAATCTCCTCCATTAAATCGGCATCGATTTGTAAGCGACCCGCCGTATCGACAATCACGACATCCGAACCACTAGACTCAGCTTCATGCACCAGTCGGCCAACCATCTCGGCCACATTCTTGGCTCCACGGTCTGCACGAAAATCAAAACTCTCCTGTTTGGCTAAGGTCTCTAATTGATCAATCGCCGCAGGACGGCGCAAGTCGGCAGCAATTAAACTCGGTTTACGTAAACCTTCTTTTTTAACCAAATGTTTAGCAAGCTTTGCGGCGCTGGTGGTTTTGCCCGAACCCTGCAATCCAACGAGTAAAACACGTAAGGGTCGAACGGGATTAATCGGACGCTCACCTTCGCCGAGTAAGCGGGTTAACTCATCCGAAATAACTTTGACTGCCATCTGACCAGGCGAGACGGAATCGACCACGGCTGTTCCCAGACAGGTAGCTTTAACTTTTTCAGTAAAATCTTTGGCGACCTTGAAATTAACATCGGCCGACATGAGCGCCGAACGCACTTCGTTAAGTGCAGGGGCGATATTCTCTTCCGTGAGCTTGGATAGCCCGCGCAAATCGCGCAGGGCCTTGGAGAGTTTCTCGGATAAATGGGCAAACACAGTCTTCAAAAGAATGGAGGACTCTGCTGGACGCAAGAAGGGTATTAAAAAGTGAAGGATTTTTTAGACTTTATTCCTTCCCCCTTGCCCTTGGGCGACTCCCTTGCACGTTTTTGCCCATGGAAATAATTGTCATGGGCTGTGGTACATCGCAAGGGGTTCCCTTGATTGCCCATGAAAATCCCGGCCTGGATTTAAATAATCCGCGCAATTGGCGCACGCGGACAAGTGTGCATGTCGTCATTGAGGGACATCATGTGCAGGTTGATGCCGCACCCGAATTCCGTTTGCAGTGTCTGCAAAACAAAATTCCTGATGTGAACACTTTCATTCTCACCCACGGACACGCCGATCACGTTCTGGGGATGGATGACCTTCGGCAGTTTTGCACCAACAACGATGGAAGTCCCATTCCTGTTTATACCACAGAAACTGGTAAAAAACGTGTCGAGGCGATTTATCCTTATGCCATTGGCGAGGCGGCTTCGCCTGGCTATATTGCACTCGATTTGTTTCTGATGCCTCCCGAGTTGCATCTACCGGGGGGTGGCATTGTGCGTTCGGTATTATTGCCTCATGGGAATGAACCAACGCTTGGATTGGTTTTTGAGGAGCCCTCGACAGGTAAACGTTTCGCCTACTTTACCGACTGTAAAACCGTGCCCAAGGCGGCGATGGAACTGGCACGGGATTGCGATTTAGCTATTCTTGATGGTCTGCGTCCCAACTTTCACCCAACGCACATGACCATCGGTAAGGCTTGTGAGGTGTCGGTTGAATTAAACGCGCGACAAACCTACATCACGCACATGACTTATCAGATCGACTACGAGCGATACACGCAGTCGCTCGCAATCGAATACCCGAAAGTCGGTCTTTGCTACGATGGGCTGCGAATCGTTCTACGCTAATTAAGCTTTGGGCTTAGGTTCTTCGTCGACCACGCGGATACGTAAGTCACGCAATTGCTTGGGCGTTACGGCGCTGGGGCTTTGCGCCATAACATCTTGACCGCTCTGTGTCTTCGGGAAGGCCACAATGTCGCGAATGGAACTTCTTCCTGCCAACATCGCCACGACGCGATCAAAGCCTAAAGCAATTCCGCCGTGTGGAGGTGCGCCGTAGGAGAAGGCTTTCAACATGTAACCAAAGCGACTTTCGACGATGTCTTGAGGAATCTTGAGGATATCTTCAAAGACGCGTTTTTGGACGGCAGGATTATGAATCCGAATCGAGCCACCCCCGAGTTCAACGCCATTTAAAACGATGTCATAGTGCTGACCGCGAACTTTGGCGGGGTCGGTTTCTAATAACTTCTCGTCTTCTTGGACAGGTGCAGTGAAGGGGTGGTGTGCCGAGATGTAGCGTTTTTCTTCTGCATCCCATAGCATTAAGGGGAATTCAATAACCCAGAGGAAGTTGTATTGATTCGTGGGTAGAGTCAGACGGCCACGAGCTTTGAGCAGTTGGGCTGACTCGAGACGAATCCTTCCAAGAATCGTCGACGCTTGTTCCCAAGGTGCAGCAGCAAAGAAGACGATATCGCCGTCCTCAATGTTCAGTCCTTGGCGCAGGGCAGCCTTTTCTTCTTCAGAGAAGAATTTCGTGATGGGAGATTTCCACTCACCCGCTTCGCATTTAATGAAAGCCAAGCCTTTGGCACCTTGGCTCTTGGCGATTGTTTCGAGATTGGTTAATTCGCCCTGTGTGATATCGGCTAGGCCTTTGGCGTTAATTGCTCGAACCACAGAACCTTCAGTATTCGCTGCGGTATTAAAGACCTTGAAGGCAGAGTTTTTAAACAGGGCGGTGAAGTCCTGAATCTCCATAGCGAATCGTGTATCAGGTTTATCGATACCAAAACGATTCATCGCTTCGGCATAAGACATGCGAGGGAAGGGCGTAGGGATATCCACACCAATCGTTTCCTTCCACGTGCGTTTTAGGATGCCTTCAATCAAGGAGTACATATCCTCCCGGTCGATGAAGGACATTTCTAAGTCGACTTGCGTAAATTCAGGTTGGCGATCGGCCCGTAAATCTTCGTCGCGATAACAACGCGCCATTTGATAGTAACGCTCAATACCTGCCACCATGAGCATTTGTTTGTATTGCTGAGGCGATTGCGAAAGTGCGTAGAATTCCCCGGGGTTTAAACGACTGGGAACAAGGAACTCGCGGGCGCCTTCGGGCGTGCTCTTAAAAAGAGTAGGGGTTTCGACCTCGATAAATCCTTGGCCATCGAGTTCAGAGCGAATCGCTTTGGCAGCCAAGTGACGGAGCTTAAGCAAACCAATGTTTCGCGGACGGCGCAGATCGAGGTAACGATATTCTAAACGCAGGTCTTCATTTACTTTGTCCGCTTTATCATCCTCCATCGGGAAGGGTAACTCAGCACAAGTGTTGTGCACGGTTAAGGACTCAGCAAAAACTTCAATTTGGCCCGTGGCTAATTTGCTATTCGCAGTGTCTGGGGTGCGAGTTTTAACCGTGCCGCGGATTTCGATAACCGATTCGGTTTTCAAACGCTGAGCGATTTCCTGAACGCCGTCTTTTCCAGGATTAAAGACGACCTGGGTGATGCCTTCGCGGTCACGGAGGTCGACGAAGGTCACTCCACCCAAATCTCGCTTGGTATCTACCCAACCCACGAGGGTTACGGTTTTACCTGCATCGGCAGGGCGAAGGGCATTGCAGTGATGGGTTCGTTTCATGGCGGGTCAGGGCGGTCTTTGGTAGAGGGTTATGGATAAGACCTACCCAAAAGATTGGTCAAAGCCCAAATCATCGGTCAGTCCTCTCAGACAGGACAATAAAGTGTCTTTTTCGTAAAATCCGGAGGGGTAAATCAGGGGATTTGTTAAATAGCCTTGGCAGGGCTTTGTAGCCGTTTTCTTTGGTTTCTATGGCCAAGCCACTTGTCCTTATTCTCTGCACGGGCAACTCCTGCCGTAGTCACCTCGCCGAAGCTATCTTACGCAAAGAGGCAGGGGAGTGTATCGAAGCCGCCAGTGCGGGATCCAAACCCGCTGGTTTCGTTCATCCGATGGCCATCGAGGTTTTGAAAGAGATTGGCATTGATGCATCGGGTCATCACTCGAAACACCTTTCCGAATTTTTAACAAAACCAGTGTCCACCGTGATTACCGTTTGCGGGAACGCTGATCAAGTCTGCCCAGTTTTTCCTGGTCAGTTAAATCGCTATCATTGGGGATTTGATGACCCCGCTCATTTTTCCGGAACTCCAGAGGAAACCCGGCAAGAGTTTCGTCGGGTGCGTGATCAAATTTACCGAGTATTCTCCGCTTATGCAGCGGGCCTCAGGGAGGGATTTACCGCCAATAAAAAACCTTAGTTCTTTGAACTAAGGTTTTGTGAAATAAACTTTCGTTTAAAATCAGAAAAACGGACGGTGATCGGGCGAGGACATTCCGTTTGAAAGAACCTCTTCACGGTCATTGCAATCACAGTCGGAGCATTTCACAGAAACAACAGGATCTGGCTTGGCTTGAACGGGAGCAGGAGCAGGTTCAGCGGCTTTTTCTTTCGGCTCTTTGGCTGCTTTGACTTTAAGCATTTCGAGTTTTGCCTCGGCTTTGGCTAACTCCTGTCTGTACCAAGCGATTTTTCCTTCCGCATCACGTAAGCGATGGTAAGAAACCTTTTTCATTTTCTCGAGCGCAGCGGAAGTCTCGTCAACTTTGTTGATGTTATAAATCGCCAAGCCAGCGAGTGCGACAACCAAGACGGTGAGAATAATCGTTAGGGGTCTCATAATTTTGATTTAATCTATAATTCGACCCTAAAATCTTAAACAAGTCTTAAATCCAGCAGGACTAGCCATTTCAAGGGTTTGCTATCAATTCAGTCTTATTTCGACCCACTTTATGTAGAGTCAGATGCTCTATTCCATAGCATCGACTCTCTTTCACCTTACTTTTGATGTATTATTCTCGCCCTTTCACTTCACCCTCTCACTTTGCTTCAATGCCTTTTGCGTCCCTTGGGCTCGATGCCTCCATTCTTAAAGCCATAGCCGATCAGGGCTATACCGAGCCTACGCCTATTCAAAAGGCGACGATTCCCAGTATTATCGAAGGTCTCGATGTGATTGGTGTCGCTCAAACGGGAACAGGAAAGACGGCAGCGTTTACGTTGCCTCTTCTCACTCGTTTACTGCGAACAAAAACAAACTCCAATCGAGCTCGTGTTCGCTGTTTGATTCTTGCTCCGACACGTGAACTGGTGGTGCAAATTGCTGAAAATGTGGCGGCCTATTCACGCTACTCGGGTGTCACGGTGGCCACTTGTTATGGTGGCGTTAGCGAACGTCCACAAATCGCCGCCTTGCGTAAAGGTTGCGACTTCTTAATCGCGACACCTGGGCGTTTGCTCGATTTGGGCAGTCAAGGCCATGGAGACTTTTCCGCGGTCGAATGCTTGGTTCTCGATGAAGCCGACCGTATGTTGGACATGGGTTTTCTCCCAGCCATCAATACCATTGTGCGGGCACTTCCGAAAGAGCGACAAACATTGATGTTCTCGGCTACTCTCTCTCGAGAAATTGAAACACTGACCAAACAGTTTCAGAAATCGCCTAAATTAATCGAAGTCGGGCGTCGTTCCAATCCAGCCGAAACGGTAACACAGCTTCTCTATGAGTGCCCTGGCGCTTTGAAGCAGGTTATGTTGCACCATTTGCTGAAAGATCCCGCTCTGGCGATGGTACTCGTCTTTGCGCGAACCAAACATGGTGCCGATCGTATTTGTCGTAAATTAGCGACGGAAAAAATTACGAGTGCGGCCATTCATGCGAATCGCAGTCAAGCACAACGCCAACGGGCTTTGCAGGCCTTTAAAAATGGGGAGATTCGAGTTCTTGTGGCGACCGACATTGCTTCACGAGGAATTGACGTCGATGGCATCACGCACGTGATTAACTTCGACTTCCCTGATCAGCTCGAAGACTATGTTCATCGCATTGGTCGCACTGGAAGAGCTCTCGCTAAGGGCACGGCTATCACCTTTATTACTCGTGAAAACCTCGGCGACTTGCGACGCCTAGAAAAGATTATCGGAAAACACCTGCACTGCGGAAAACTGCCTGGCTTTGATTATTCACAACAGGCACCTGCTCGCACTCCCGAAGACTTTGTGCGTGAACGCGATCCACGGGCTGGAGCTCATCCTAGTGAGCGTCAAGGTCGTCCCCAAGGCGGCCGTCACGGCGGATTTCGTGCAGCTCAAGGTAAGTATCGACCCTTTGGACGTCCTGGAACGCGTCGCCAAGGCGGACCGAAGTAAAGTTTTGTCGGGTTGACAATTTATCCTGTCCTCGGCTTAACAAACTTTCCTTTTTTCGGGCTGTAGCGTAGCCTGGTAGCGCGCTTGCATGGGGTGCAAGAGGTCGTGAGTTCGAATCTCACCAGCCCGACCAAAGGAAGAGTCTAACCCTTACTTGCCTCTTGGTTGAGACTTACCCTTGGCTGTTTTCTTGGATTTACCGCGCAACTTGGGACGTGCACCCGTTGGCCCGCGTGGAGCAATGCTCGATTTGGTGTGATGTCGAGAGTGGGGGCGGACGCTTTTGTTGATTCCCATAGGCTAGAAAGAGTAACCGAAGGTCTATCGGGAAGGAAGGTTTAAATGAAGCCCTTCATTTTCAGCACGAACGCGGGCAGCATTTCGTTTGCCGTAAACGAAATAGAAAACCAATCCAATACCCATCCAAACCCCGAGGCGAATCCAAGTGTCTAGGGGTAGTGCGCACATGAGCCAAAAACTTGCTCCCGCACCAGCAGGCCCAATCAGCCAAATCCATGGCGTGCGGAAGGGGCGATGTAGTTTTGGATCAAGAATTCGCAAAGCCATGACCCCAAGGCATACGATAGCAAAAGCGAAGAGTGTTCCAATACTGCAAAGTTCACCGACTAAGCCAATCGGAGCGAGGCCAGCGGCTACCATGATAGCCATGCCAGTGACGAGGGTGATGCGGGCAGGAGTGCGGAATTTAGGATGCACTTGGCCAAACTTCACGGGTAATAATCCATCTTTGGACATCGCAAAGAAGACGCGGGTTTGTCCAAGCATAAGAACGAGAATCACAGAACTCAGTCCGAGTATCGCCCCCAATTTAATGAAAGGAGCGAGCCAAGGCAGGCCCATGGCATCAATTCCTTTCGCGATAGGTTGTGCAACATTGAGTTGATCGTAGGGCACAACTCCCGTCAGCACATAAGCCACTAGAATGTAAAGGACTGTACAAATCGCGAGAGACCCAAGCATGCCAATCGGCATGTCGCGCTGCGGATTCTTGGATTCTTGTGCCGCGGTTGAAACCGCATCGAAACCAATATAAGCAAAGAAAACGACACCCGAGGCGCGGATAATTCCCTCCCAGCCAAATTGTCCAGGGCCCGTTTGGGGAGGAATAAAAAGTCCTTCAGGATTGCCAACGGTTACCCAATTCGAATGCAAAACATGTCCAAGTCCTAAGGCGATAAAGAGAACAATAATAGAAACTTTAAGAACGACAAACGCCGCATTAACACGCGCTGAGGTCTCAATTCCGATAACAAGAAGGCAGGTCACGATAGCAACAATTAGCATCGCGGGAAGATTAACCACGGCTCCAGTGCTCACAAAATGATGAGCGTGGGTTGCCTTATCCAGAACCCAATCGAAGGGGGCAGAGGAGTAGGCTTGAGCAACGTGGATGCCGAAACCTTCCAAAAATCCTTTGAGATAACCGGCCCAGCCAACGGCCACGGTGACGGCGCCAACCCCATATTCTAAAACTAAATCCCATCCAATAATCCATGCCATGAGTTCACCAAGAGTGGCGTAAGCATAAGTGTAAGCACTTCCTGATACGGGAACGGCCGAAGCCATTTCAGAATAACATAAACCCGCTAATGCACAGGTGATGGCGCTGATAACAAAAGACAGGACGACGGCAGGTCCTGCATAAGTTGCCGCGGCATGACCCGTTAAAACGAAAATACCTGCACCGATAATTCCACCAATACCAATCATCGTTAAATTAGTCGCCGAGAGGGAACGTTTGAGGGTGCCTTCGCCGGTGGCCGAAGCTTGGGCTTGAAGCTCTTGGATGCTCTTACGGGTAAATAAGCTCATGTGTGGTTTTCTATAAAGAAGAGGGTAGAAAGCAACCGTGGAGGTGTGTCTCTCCCCTTAGTTTTTCCTCGATTTCATCGCATCCAGTAAATGCTCACGAAAAGCCTGAGCCACGGGAGAGAGACGTCGAGTAGACGGGCGCACCAAGTGCCAAGCGGAGGGAATAGGAAATCCTTTGATCTCTATTTCCTGAATCTTTAATGCAGTCGTTGAGCCTTGAAGCGCGTGCCGGGAAACAATTCCTAAACCCAAGCCGGCCGAAACCATTTGTTTAATCGCTTCATTACTGCCGAGCTCGAGGCGTACGTCTGGGCGAAAGCGTTGACGTCGAAAATGTCGATCAGCTGCCATACGAGTACCCGAACCTTTTTCTCGGAGAACCAGTGAACGACCCTGTAAGTCACGTAGCGTGAGATTACGTGCACGACATAACTCATCACTATTCGAAGCAATCACGACAATGGGATTGGGCAGAATAACTTCGTCATCGAGTGCCATATCAGGGGGTGGCATCGACATGATATAAAGATCATCCATGCCATCGCGCAGTCGTTGCACGACGCCATCGCGATTAAGAATTTCTAAGGAAACTTCAACTTGGGGATGCAAACGACAAAAACTCCCCACAATTTTGGGCATGAAGTATTTAGCGGTACTCACCACCGCAATGCGCAGTCGTCCCACCTTAAGCCCTCGCGAAGCAGCGAGTTGTTGCTCGAATTCTTCCCAGGCTCCGAACATCAAACGTGCGGTGGACGCTAAATGATGTCCAGCTTCCGTTAAACGCACACCACGACCATCCGCCTCATGCGTGGGTACTCCCACAACCTGGGCGATTTGCTTGAGTTGCATCGAAGCGGTGGGCTGGGTGATGTGCATGGCTTTAGCCGCCGCACTGACACTACCTTTTTCAGCCAAAGCTAAAAAGAGCCGTAATTGGCGAAAAGTTATATTCATAGATTTTTATCTATCTATTTTTGTCTTAAAATCGATTATAATTTATAGGTGTCTCATGGTAGGATGAGTTTCATGAATAACCTACTCGACCCCGCCATCCTCTTCTTCGTTCTGGGTATTTTTGCAGGAGCTATTCGTTCCAATCTCGAAATTCCAGCGGCTGTAGCCAAATTCCTCTCGTTATACCTCTTAATGGCCTTGGGGTTGAAGGGGGGATTTGCCCTGTCCAGTAACGGCCTCAATGCACAGGCACTCTCTGGTATCGGGATAGCTGTTGCTTTGGCCTTCATCGTTCCGACTCTCGGTTATCTGATTCTCCGTTCCTGGGTTTCGGGGTTTAATGCGGCCGCCATCGCTTCCGCTTATGGATCGGTCAGTGCCGTAACGTTTGTCACCGCTCTACAATACCTTGAATCGGCGGGCATGCCTGCGGGCGGACACATGACCGTGGCGATGGTTCTGATGGAATCACCCGCCATCATCATGGCGGTGCTCCTCGCAAATACCCTGAGACATCGTCAGGGGATAGTAAACACAGGTGCTCCTAAAATCGGAAAGATTCTACACGAATCATTTACCGATGGGGCACATTTATTGCTCTTAGGCTCTCTGCTGATTGGCTGGATTAGCGGTGAATCGGGCAAGGTGATGATGAAGCCGTTTTCTGGCGATCTCTTTAAGGGTATGCTGGCTTTCTTCTTACTTGATATGGGTCTCTTGGTGGCTCGGAATTTCAAACAAGCACGTGAAGCGAGCCCTCTACTGCTTGGCTATGCGGTGATTGGACCCGTGGTCCATGCGATGCTAGCACTAGGCCTCGCTTGGGTTGCAGGATTGGCTCCGGGTGATGCGGCAATTCTGATGACCCTCGCTGCGAGCGCCTCCTACATCGTGGTCCCTGCGGTCTTGCGCTATGCTATCCCAGAAGCAAATCCCGCACTGTATTTTGGACTGAGTTTGGGATTAACTTTTCCCATTAATATTCTGGTGGGTATACCACTCTACGCTAAAATTGCGGCCTCAGTCTTGTAACCTACTGTTTACCTTTTTCACTTCAACTAAACCTATCAACGATGTCCTCTCTTATTCTCCGCGATGCCCACATTATCAACGAAGGTCGCCAATGGCGGGCCGATGTTTTAATCCGTCATGGCATTATCGAGCGGATTGGCTCGATTCCTTCGGGCACTGTCGTTGATCGAGAAATTAATCTTCAAGGGAAATTCCTATTCCCTGGTTTAATCGATGATCAGGTGCACTTCCGCGAGCCGGGTTTGACTCATAAAGCTACCATCGCCACCGAATCACGTGCGGCGGTGGCTGGCGGAGTTACTTCCTTCTTCGAAATGCCCAATACGGTTCCTCCCGCCGCGAATCGTACAGAGATTGAAGCCAAGTTCGCTCGTGCTGCGGAAACCTCCGTTGCCAACTACTCTTTCTTCTTTGGCACCACCAATCATAACCTTGAAGACATTAAAAAGGTTAACCCCAAAGAGGTTTGTGGAATTAAAATTTTTATGGGTGCCTCGACAGGCGATATGCTGGTCGACCGGGAAGAGGTTTTAGAAAAAGTTTTCCGCTATGCGCCTACGCTTATTGCAACGCATTGCGAAAACACGCCGATGATTAAAATAGCTGAAGAAAAAGCTAAGGCTCAATGGGGCGATGATGTTCCTGCTGCCGAACACCCTAAGATTAGATCAGTGGAAGCCTGCTATTCCTCGTCAAAATTCGCGATTGATTTGGCACGTCGCTACGACGCTCGTCTGCACGTTTTACATATTACTACGGCAAAAGAGTTAGAACTGTTTTCCTCTGCTCCACTGCGTGGTAAACGTATTACTTCGGAAGCTTGTGTGCATCACCTTTGGTTTGAGGATAAAGACTACGCACGGTTAGGTCATAAGATTAAGTGCAACCCTGCGATTAAAACCTCTGCCGACCGCCAAGCGGTTCTTGCCGCCGTTGCCTCAGGAGTGATTGACGTCATTGCAACCGATCACGCTCCGCATACGCGCGAGGAGAAAGCTCGTCCTTACTTTGGTGCTCCTGCGGGATTACCTTTAATCCAGCATTCACTTCTCATTTTGCTCGATCTCTGGCGACAAGGCTCGCTTTCCTTAGAGACCATTGTGCAGCGAGCTTGTCATGGACCTGCCGAACTTTTCGGTGTGGTTGGACGTGGTTACATCCGCGAAGGTTACGCGGCAGACTTGGTGGTCGTCGATCAGCAGAAGCCTCACTCTGTTCAAGCCAGCGACTTGTATTACAAGTGCGGTTGGTCGCCGTTTGAGGGACATACTTTCTCCGCCACCATCGATAAGACTTTCGTCAATGGTGTCTGTGTCTACGAAGAGGGTAAGGTACGCGAAGACGCCCCTCGCGGTGCACGAATTCAGTTTAACGGCAATGCTCGTTAACGTGTATTCGATTTAGGCAGAAGGCGTGAATTGCCCCTAGCCCCAATCCTAACGGATTGTCTGTTCGCCTGACGGCTCACCGAACCCAGGTTCTCATCCCTCTCGATAGGGTGTATCAGCTAGTCCACTAGTCCACTGGTCCACCAGTCCACTCATTACTCCTACCTGGCGGAGAGAGAGGGATTGATTGCGCTACGCTTCAGGGCTTCGCCCCAATCCTGACGGATTGTCTGTTCGCCTGACGGCTCACCGAACCCGGGTTCTCATCCCTCTCGATAGAATGTATTGGCTAGTCCACCAGTCCACGAGTCCACCAGTCCACTCATTACTCCTACCTGGCGGAGAGAGAGGGATTCGAACCCTCGGTACCTTGCGGTACACAGCATTTCCAATGCTGCGCAATCGACCACTCTGCCATCTCTCCTTGCAACCAGATAGAAGGTGCATCAAACCCCCTTAAATACAGTCGTCAAGGGCAATGAAAGTGTGGCCCTAACTCTGCTGTCCGAATTCTTATTTTGTGACCTGTTTTGCCCAAGAATCTTTCAGCGTGACGGTGCGATTGAAGATCGGTTGACCCGCAGTCGAATCTTTAGTGTCCACGCAGAAATAGCCAGTGCGCTCAAATTGAACCCGTGTTCCTGGTGATAATTTTAATAAGGCCGGCTCAACTTTCCCACGAATAACTTTGAGTGAATGAGGGTTTAACTGGGTGCGCCAATCCTCATCATCGCCTAAGTCATTCAGATTTTCATGCAGGAATAATCGGTCATACAGTCGGACCTCCACATCGCCTGCTTGAGCCTCAGATACCCAGTGAATGGTACCTTTTACTTTTCTGCCATCGGGTGAGTCGCCACCTTTGGTGGCCGGATCGTAAGTGCAATGCACTTCGGTTACGTTGCCCGCAGCATCTTTGACGCAGTGCGTACATTTCACATAATAACCCCAGCGCAGACGAACTTCTTGTCCAGGTGTCAGGCGGAAATATTTTTTCGGGGCGACTTCCATAAAGTCATCGCGCTCGATGAGAAGTGTCTTGCTAAAGGGAATAATCCGTGAACCCGCTGCAGGATCCTCTGGATTATTCTGTGCTTCGAGTTGTTCGACCTGACCTTCAGGGTAGTTATCGATGATAAGTTTAATCGGATCGAGCACCGCCATGAAACGCGCAGAGGTTTTATTCAAATCATCTCTCACGGCATGTTCGAGAAGGGCGACATCGCTGAGCGAGTTAAATTTCGTTACACCAATGGTTTCGCAGAACTTTCGAATACTGGCGGGAGTATAACCTCGACGACGTAAGCCCG
>Ga0228702_1001334_pt1 | contig 15955 bp, 11 predicted proteins | sample McNCre217_Aug_MG_2_FD_178018 | JGI IMG/M metagenome (GOLD analysis project Ga0228702, IMG submission 178018) | Freshwater microbial communities from McNutts Creek, Athens, Georgia, United States - 20-17_Aug_MG | ecosystem: Environmental > Aquatic > Freshwater > Creek | place: USA: Georgia... | reverse complement strand
CTTCCTAACCCTGAAAAATTACGCGCTAATTTCTTTTTGGAAAGACGCGAATTAGGGATCATCAATGTGGGAGGAAAAGGAACGGTAACAGCTGACGGTGAAAGTTTTACCATTGATAAATTAGGTGCTGTGTATGTAGGTCGCGGTGTCAAGGAAGTAAGTTTTAGTTCTGCCTCCAGCGAAAATCCAGCACAATTCTACTTATTATCTTCTCCAGCGCACGCTAATTACCCGAATGCAAAATTAGATCGTGAACAGGTAACAACGGTAGTTTTGGGAAGCTTAGAAACATCGAATCACCGCACTATTTACAAGTATATACATAACGAAGGTATTCAATCGTGTCAACTTGTAATGGGCTTAACTATTTTAGAACCAGGATCCGTTTGGAATACGATGCCTGCACACGTACACGATCGCAGAATGGAAGCTTACTTGTATTTCGATGTAACACCTGGTCATGCTGTGTTGCATTTAATGGGTGAGCCTACGGAGACAAAACACATTTGGGTGCATAATCACCAAGCCGTTATATCTCCACCTTGGTCGATTCACAGTGGATCTGGCACAAAGAATTATTCCTTCATTTGGGGAATGGCAGGAGAAAACAAAGATTACACCGATATGGATTTTGCAGAAATTTCTGAATTACGCTAAGATGAAAAAACTGATCGTTCTTTTTTTAGGGCTAAGCACAGCGGCCTCTGCCCAAAACTATGCAGAATTAATGGCTAAGTCCATTATGCATACTCATCCGGATTCCATTTCTGTGAAAGCGGGTAAACCAGCTGGATGGGATTATGAGCAAGGATTGGTATTGAAGGCTTTGGAAAATGTCTACCAAAGAACGGGCGACGCCACTTACTTTCACTACATTAAAAAGAACATCGACAGTTTTGTTGACGAAAAAGGCAATATTCGAACCTACCATTTCGATGAATTTAACTCCGATAACATCACCACAGGCAGGATGTTGCTGTATCTGTACCAAGAATTAGGAGATGAACGCTATAAAAAAGCGGCTGATCTATTGAGAAAACAGATTTCGGAACAGCCAAGAGATGCGGATGGAGGATTTTGGCATAAAAAAAGATACCCCAACCAAATGTGGTTAGATGGCCTCTATATGCTGGAGCCATTTTACGCTGAATATGGGAATATAGCCCATCAAGATAATTGGGCAGACATCGTAAAACAATTCCAATTGATGTACAAGGGCGCTATTGACGCCCAAACAGGGCTTTTATTCCACGCCTACGATCAAGCCAAAGCACAACCATGGGCGAATAAAACAAACGGCCATTCCCCTAATTTTTGGGGACGTTCGATGGGATGGTATGTCATGGCTCTAGTCGATGTATTAGATTATATGCCTCAAAATCATCCTTCACGAAGCTTATTAATTCAACAATTAAATCAATTGTCCGGTGCGATTGCAAAGATTCAGGATCCTAGTTCTGGCCTTTGGTATCAATTACCGGGCCACCCAGGCAGAAAAGGAAATTACTTCGAGGCATCGTGTTCAAATATGTTCGTATATGCTTTTGCTAAGGGGGTAAGAAAAGGCTATTTACCCGTTAGTTTCCGCAAAAATGCTGAACGTGGCTACGCAGGCATCGTAAAGGAATTCATCACAAAAGACGCAGAAGGTTATATCCATTTAGAGAAAACAGTGAGTGTAGGTGGACTAGGTGGTACTCCTTACCGAGATGGTTCGTATGAATATTATTTGAGCGAGCCCTTGCGCAAAGATGATTTAAAAGGCGTAGGTCCATTCATTCTAGCCTCTTTAGAAATGGAAGTCGCTAAGGAATTAGCGAATGGTGCTGGCAAAAAAGTGGTATTGGATTATTTCTTTAATCACGAATACAAAAAAGGAACAAACGAACGTTTCCACTATACTTGGGAAGACCGCAAAGACTCCGGTTTTAACCAATGGGGCATCCAATTCGAACAATTAGGGGCATCTCTAGACACCTTAGGAGTCTCGCCTACGCAACAGAATTTGAAAGGCGCAGCTGTTTACATTATTGTGGATCCAGATAGCTACAAGGAAACAGCGAAGCCCAATTACATGACAGCCAAGGCAGCAGATGAAATAGAAAGCTGGGTAAAAGCGGGAGGTCACCTGATTTTATTAGCAAACGATACGACGAACTGCGAGATCCCGCAGTTTAATATTTTGGCCAAACGTTTTGGCATCGAGTTCATTGCCCCTAACTTGAATTTTGTTCAAGGGCGGAATTGGGAACAAGGAGCCGTGATGATTCCTGCCGGAAACGAAGTATTTGACCCCATTAAAAAGGTCTATATCAAAGAGATTACTACACTAAAATTGAGCGGCAATGCAAAGCCACTTGTGAACCACGAAGGTCACGTGGTGATGGCTACCGCACAGGTGGGAAAAGGTAAAGTATTTGCACTAGGTGATCCATGGTTGTACAATGAATACACGAATAACCGCAGAACACCACTGGAATACGAAAACTTCCTAGCGGCAAAGAAATTAGCTATTTACATGCTACGCGGAAAATGAAAACCTGTCATTTTTTCTAAGGTTTCCAAAGACACAGAATAAGTCTGCCAGTTTTTATTTAAAACACGTTCATTCGGAAAAAGTATACACCAGATTTTATCTGGTGTATACACTACCTTCCAGCAATAAGCTGGGACGATAACATTGGATGCTAATCGATCTTTTGCCCCAATGCCGCCTGAATAAATTAACAAATTCATGCCTTTCTTTAGCACCAGCTTTCGGCAATAATCTTCTAACATTTTAAAAGGCCCTCGATTTAATTCGGGAGTCTGCGGAATCATATTGGACATCAAAAAAGTCTCTTGATTCAAATAGAAAGAAGATGTCCGATCCTCAGAATTACAGAGATGCCCTCGATCATAGCCGGAATGAGCATAATCACGCTCATCGGTGATTTTAAATCCCCCCGGAAATGACTCATCTTGCAAAAAGCGATTAGTCCGTTCCACTGTCCCTACATCGCTAGCTTTGAGTGTCCATCCCACCCAATTGGCACGCCCTTCTACCCCATTATAAGACATTACATACCCTTTCTTGACTGAAAGATAATTAGTCGTAGAAACAGAAGAGGCGCCCGAAATATTGGGCACCCCTACTGATAACAATACACTTAAAATAAGGTTTAAAAGCATTATTTAGCTCTTTTTTCTAAATCCGCTCTCGAAATATTAATCGTACGACCCATCATTTTATTTCCACGATAAGAAACAATGCGCAATAATTCGGCATCCTTTGGAACAGCGATTAATCCATTGGCATGTGGGTAGTGATGATCTGGATAGGAATTATCAAAACTGTAATGAATCGCTAGACCTGAAATTTCATTCTTCAACTCGACGAATAATTCTCCTTTGGCATTCTTAGTCACATTTACAATTGCCTCATACATAGAAGGAGCATATTTTTTATCTGCCACATCAAAACGAGCCATGTGATCTTCTACGCGAGTAATGAAATTATTCCAGTTTTTGTTTTCATTAGGAGACCAAAGGGACTCAGATATAGCCAACGCGCGAGGCCACATCATATACTGCAAATGACGGTAATTGAACAATTGCTCTGACCACATATTTGCCTGTCCACCTTTTACTAATTTAGCATCAACTCCTACTGGAACAGGATTAAATGCATAAGAATCCGTCAAACGAACTGTTCTGTAAACTGGCGGCTCAATCGCACGATCACCTTGCATTAAATCTACATACACATTATCATTCGGAGTCATTACCACCTCGTGACCTAATTTAGCGGCCTCAACGCCTCCTTTGATACCTCTCCAAGACATCACAGCCGTTCCTTTAGGCAAACCCCCTCCTTCTAAAATCTCATCCCAACCTAACATGCGTTTCCCTTTAGAAGTAATAATTTTCTCCAATCGACGCACAAAATAAGCTTGAACCTCTTGTGAATTTTTCAATCCCTCCCGTGCACGCAAGGCTAGAATTTCTGGATTTTTGTCCCAGTAATTCTTAGGGCATTCATCCCCTCCCATGTGGATATACTCGTAAGGGAATAAGCTTGCCACCTCTCCCATTACTTTGTCTAAAAAAGTATAGACTTTTTCGTTAGCAGGGCAAAGCGTATTATCCTGCAAAGCCTCTGGATGTCCATGGGACCAGTCGATAAATGGCTCACCAGAAATCACTTGGTACTGATCTGCCCCAGGTGTGCAGGAAAGTTCTGGATAAGAAGCAATCGCTGCCATAGAATGACCCGGAACATCCACTTCAGGAACTATATTCACAAAACGATCTTGGGCATATTTCACTAATTCCTTAATATCTTCTTGCGTATAGAATCCACCATAATTACGAGGTTCATTCGGTTCTGGCTTAGAGAAAGAAGTAAATCGTCCCACTTTCTTTACATTCCAAGCTCCCTTCTTCGTTAAATTAGGGTAGGATTTAATTTCGATTCTCCAGCCTTCATCATCAGTTAAGTGGAAATGCAAGGTATTGTATTTGTACTCCACCATATCATCAATGAATTGTTTCACTTCCTCTTTAGTGAAGAAGTGACGCGCTACATCGAACATTTGGCCACGCCAAGCAAAACGTGGGGTATCTGTAATTTGTACATAGGGAATAGCCCACTGTACTCCTATTGCAACCGTTTTAGATTCAATTTCCTTAGGCATTAACTGCAATAATGTTTGCACCCCATAAAACAAACCAGCTGCCTGATTTGCCTTAATGCTTACCCCTTTTGCATTGACTTGCAATTCGTAGCCTTCCGCTCCTAAGGATGGCTTATTAATTTGTGAAAGCTGAATCGTAGCTGAGCCGCTATTTTTTAACGTCACTTGACGTCCTGTGGATTTATTTAACTTAGATAACAAAGTGGAATAAGCCACTTTTAAATGTGAATCAGAAGGTCCTGAAATCGAAATCGAAGCAGGTAAGGTAAATTTTCCTACCGGATATACCGCTTGTGACGGAATGGGGATAATGGACGGATTTTGTGCTGATGTAGTTAAACTTAGGCACAGGGCAAAGCCAACTAGTGTAATGATTTTTTTCATAAAAATAGGTTGTTTCGTTGAATAAAGTTCCATCAAAATGCAGAATATTCCAAATCGTTTTCTATTTTTGAACCACAAAGCATTATATACTAATTACAAAACCATGAATGAATCTGCCACGCTTGCTGCTCAGCAAGCGGAACTCACACACGCTATTGACACTGTTTGGGTGGCACTTTGCGCCGCTCTTATTTTCCAAATGGAAGGAGGTTTTGCCCTTCTTGAAGCTGGATTTGTCCGTTCTAAGAATGCCGTAAGTATTATTGCCAAAGTCATGATTGACATCATGTTTGGCGGTGTTGCCTTTTATTTAGTCGGATTTGGTATTGCCTATGGTAAATCCAACGGCTATTGGGCCTTTGACACGGGCATCATGAAAGGGGACTTAGGTTTAGGTCTAACTATCTCCAATTCGCTGTTTTGGTTTATTCAAATGGGCTTCGCAGTCGCATCTATTTCCATCGTGTCTGGTGGAGTGGCAGAACGCATGAAAATGTGGTCCTATGCCATTTATGTAGCTATTTTCAGCGCGGTCATGTACCCTTTAGCTGCCAACTGGGTTTGGAATCCAAACGGTTGGTTAGCCCTTCGTGGTTTTAATGACTTCGCCGGATCCGCTGCCATTCACGCTATGGGAGGTTTTGCTGCCCTTGCTGGTGCCATCGTTTTAGGGCCTCGCTTAGGTAAATACAATGAAGATGGGACAGCAAATGCCATTCCTGGTCATAATTTAACTTTATCGGCCGTAGGAGCATTTATCCTTTGGTTCGGATGGTTTGGTTTTAATCCTGGTTCGACTTTAGGCGCTGTAGGAAAATGGGATTTAATCGGAGCTGTGGCAACTAACACCTTTTTAGCTTCTGCTGCAGGTGGTATTGCGACGATCTTGTATACGTTTATGCGTTACCAAAAAGTAGACATCACCATGGTCATCAATGGGGTGTTAGCAGGCCTAGTAGCCATTACCGCCGGTTGCAATGTGGTGAGTCCTGATTCTGCCTTGATTATCGGATTTATAGCCGGTACGATTGTAGATATTGCAGTAGTAGTAGTCGATAAAATGAAAGTAGATGATCCCGTAGGTGCGGTAGCGGTGCACGGAGTGAATGGCTTCTTTGGAACGATTGCCGTAGGTTTATTTTCCCAAAAAAATGGCCTCTTCATCACCGGCGAAAGCGCACAATTCGTGACACAATTAATCGGTGTTACGGTCATCAGTATTTTCTCGTTTGTTTTAACTTATGTGATCTTTATGGCCTTGAAGAAGACCATGGGTATTCGTTTGAGCCACAAAGCAGAATCAGCAGGTATTGATGCAGTAGAATTTGGGGTAGAAGCGTACTCAACTTTTGAATAATAGCTAAATAAAAACGATATGAAAAAGGTAGAAGCCATTGTAAAACCATCGAAATTAAAAGCTATTCAAAAAGGCTTAATCGATGCTGATATTCCTTGTATGACCGTCGTTCCCGTTCGTGGGGCAGGTTTACAACAAGGCTATTCTGAAATATACCGCGGCACGGAAAAATCGATGATCTTATTACCTAAGGTCATGATCATCTGCGTCGTGAGTGACGAAAACCTCGAAAAATGCTTAGATGTCATCCTCGATAATGCCTCAGAAGGCAATACAGGAGATGGCAAAATCTTCGTATACGATGTGCAAGATGCGATTCGTATACGGACGAGAACGAGGGGGATTGAAGCAATTCGATAATAAAAAAAGGGCTTAGGCCCTTTTTTAGATTAGAGATAAGAGAGAAAAGAGAAGAGATAAAAAAACATATACTCTCTTATCTCTAATCTTCTAGATATCTTCTAGATAGCTGGCGTTTATTTGCCGATACAAAACTTCCCAAAGATGTTTTTCAGCAGGTCATCGTTTGATATTTGGCCTGTAATCTCTCCTAAATGATGTAAAGCATAACGAAGGTCTTGCGCGATAAGATCGCCCGTTAGGCCTGTTTTTAAGGCCATCAGCACCCCTTCTAACGTTTCTTGAGTCTGCAATAATTGCTGATAATGGCGAAGGTTTGTCACTAAAGTACCACTGGTACTTACTTGATCTAATCCAATAACATTTAATAAAGATGTTTCGAGTTCCGTTAATCCGGAGCGGTTTTTGGCAGAAATAGCAATCAAATCAGGCATGGCTAATTGAAATGCAGACAAATCAGGGATTTGGTCTACCTTATTTAAGAGCTTAATCACCGGGATATCGAGCATGCCTAAGGCTTCCACGCCATTCACAAATCCAGCAGGCGTTTCAGAGGTCGCATCGGCCATGTAAATGACCACCTGTGCCTTCTTCACCCAAGCTTGTGTTCGCTCCACTCCTAGCGCTTCGATGACGTCATTCGTTTCTCGTAAACCTGCTGTATCGACTAAACGGAATTTGATGCCGCCTAAGGTCCACTCATCTTCGAGTGAATCACGCGTCGTTCCCGCAATGTCAGAGACAATGGCACGATCCTCATTCAATAAGGCATTCAATAAAGTAGATTTGCCAGCATTGGGCTTCCCTACAATAACAGTTGCTACCCCATTTTTGACCGCATTACCAGCTCTAAAACTGGCAACAAGGGGACGAATATTGGATAATAATTGATTAACGAGAGCTTCTAAATCCTTGCGATCTGCAAATTCGACGTCTTCCTCGCCAAAATCTAATTCCAACTCAATTAACGACGCAAAATGGATTAATTCTTCGCGCAATGCGGCTAATTCTTTCGAGAATCCTCCGCGCAGCTGATGCAAAGCAGCCGATTGTGCTGCCGCGGAATCAGCGGCAATGACATCTGCCACGGCTTCCGCTTGTGCTAAATCGAACGCTCCGTTTAAGAAAGCACGCTGAGTAAATTCGCCGGGGCGAGCGAAGCGAGCCCCGTTTTCTACCATCAATTGCAAGATACTTTCTTGGATAAAAGGAGAACCGTGGCACGCTATTTCCACCACATTTTCCTTTGTATAAGACTTAGGTGCGATGTATAAACTGGCCACCACTTCGTCATAGACACGCCCATTCGACTCAATACGACCATAGTGAATCGTATGAGTAGGTTGAGTAGCTAGATCTTTGGGCTTAAACACGGCATTCACGATATCAATTGCTTGATCTCCAGAAAGACGAATTACCCCGATCGCTCCTACTCCGGCAGGCGTCGCTAAGGCAACAATGGTATCCTTAAAATCCATCGATTACAATAAATTCGTCAACTTCATCGCAACAGACATATCACCAGAGATTTTCACCTTGCCAGTCATTACAGCCATCATCGAATTTAATTCACCGTTTAGGATCGATGTAAATGTTTCTTCTGTGGTCGAAATAGTACAATCTGAATCCAAATTCTCGTTTGAAACAGTGCCGTCAGCACCTACCACGATGATTCCGCCAGGAAAAGCAAATTTAAAAGATACACCTTGACCACCTTTTTGGGCAGCTAAAGTAATGATACGCTCGTTGATTTCTTGAAATGTCATGTTATATCAATTTATGGGTCAAAATTACGCCATTTTCACGAAACTACACGTTTCGATGACAAATAGCGGTAAAATCACAGTAAGTACATTGGTCTAAATTGGCCGTTTTCTCAAAGGCTTTCTCTTGAGAAATAAGCGACTCTACCCAATATTGAACTAATTTCTCTGATTCTTGAATAAATTCAGCCACGGTCTCTCCTTCTGAGAATTCAAGTGAAGAGGAAATTAACTTATCTGTAAAATTTCGGAAGGAAATAATACCTGGTTGAATACTAAGGCGATCTAATTCCAAACCTTGGAGAAATTCTTTCCTATCCGATGGTACTTTTTGTAACTCTTTCGTCACTAAAAACTTATACATCCACAACTGAAAAAGTTTCGCTTTTAGTTCCTCATCCCTTAATGTTTCTGCAAGACCATCCCCCTTTTCTACGTCTTTCTTCACCACTTTCCCCGTCTTATAATCGACAATTCGCAAAACAGAACCACCCATTAAATCCAATCGGTCAATTCGACCTTTCATTTTAATGGGCCAGATTTCATCCCCAACAGGAACAGAAACGACCGTGGCAACTTGCTCCTCCACCGCTAATAACTGAATGCTATCCTCATACCAAGTAGCTGATTCTTCGAAATATGTGCCAAGCAAAGTTTTAGCTACTTCTTGCAACACATAATTAAATCCTTTTTCGACTTCAAAATTCCCTTCTCGTTCCTTGATCTCCTCCATCGCCTCTGCCAGTAAGGGTGCGATTAATTCTTTTTTCTGCGCTGGACTCCAAGTATCTTCATAGCCCCCTAACGCAATCATTTTCCTATCGACTAATTCCAATACCTTGTGAACCCAAGTCCCAAACACATCAGCTCCCATCTCATCATCTCGCTGTTTTTCTTGCTGTAAGTTCACGATTTGAGAAAAATAATACTTCAATGAACAACTCGCAAACATGGCAACAGACGACGGGGATAAGCCTCTATTCGCTAATAAAGCCTTTATTTCAGCTATCAATTCCGGCGTTTTCTCTATGCGCAAAGCTAATGCTGGATTTTTCGCTTCGTCAGCACTAAAATTGACTTCCGGCTCCCGAAGGTTCAAATGCGGGTTCTTTGCCGTCCAATCATAACGAATCTGCCGAATAAAGCGGCTCACCTCCGCTGAAGAGGAATCATTCTGAACATAAACAAGCATCACCTCTTTAGGCCTTTGTAATAGTCTATAAAAGTGATAACTGGTTACTGCATCTGCTTGAGTGAAAGTGGGCAACGAAAATGCCGCCATATTAGCAATATCTACTGGAATCAAACTTTCTCGCTTGCGGGTACCCGGCAAACTTCCTTCATTCAAAGATAAAACGATTACTCGGTCAAAATCCAAGGTCCGCGTTTCCAACAGTCCCATTACGTGCAAAGTACGATTCTCTGCCCCTTCAAAGGTCATTTTTTGTTGTTGCACTAATTGCTTGCAAAGCGCTTGACCACTTTTGACCGATATAAAGGGATTAGCCTGCGCAATCTCTTCTAACTTATCTAACACCGTCAAAGCCTGCAAAATGGCCTGCGATTCCGCATCCCAATCGTCATTATCTGTCTTGTATAAAATACGAGTTAACAGGTCAATCAACGCTTTTAAACAATCTTGAAAACTCGATCCAACAGGGATAAATAGGTTTCCACCCTGCGGCACCTCGGGTAAATACAAATCTGTCTCTTTCCATTTAGGTAAAGGAATAGACTGCATCAATGGATGTTCTTTTAATGCCTTCAGTAAAGAAACAGGGTATTTTTCCAAAGGAACCAATGCCCACCACATCTCCATCAATGAAAACACTTGAGACTTCTTTAAAGAATAGCCCATCGTAATATTCAAGCGATCTTTAAATTCTCCTATATAGGGTAATAAAGAATCCAAAAGACTCTCATCGCCTAAAACCAAGGCCACTTGTTCCAAATCCCCATGCTCCGTCTGCCATGCCTTAATTTGCTCCAAAGCCACAAAAATCTGGGCCGATGGATTGGCTAAACCAACAATTTCTACGTCTTTGGGCTTATCAAGCAAATCCCTGCCCATCCAGTGAAAGGAACCACGTGATAAATAGGCTGGATCACTCGGATCTGCATATTGTTTAAGCCAATTTCCTGCACGGTGGTGCTTATTTTTGACATAATATTCATCTGCATCCCAAAGCGTCTGTGCCACATTTTCCCGTAACAACAAACGAATAATCTCTTCTTCGGATTTGGATAAAGCATTAAAGCCCACAAAATAAATCTGCTTAAAACCAAGCGATTTACCAGCTTCTAAACTTTCCACTAATTTTCGGTAAGCCAAACCCCGATACGTTCTTCCTTTTGCCTCTAATCGACTTTTCAATCGTATGTAAACTTCTAAAAGAGAGTCATACAATTTGAAATATGCCTGTGTATGAGGAGTAATCCAACCTTCTACTTGTTCTTCACCGTATTCCTTTCCCCAACGCTCAATCGATTTCGCCTCAGAGAGAAAAGAAAATAAGGCCGCTGGATCCACTAAATACAAATCCAGCGTATCAAAGTCTTTCAACATCATCTGTCCCCAGGTGACAAATCGATCAAAATCGACTTTGGAATCTACTTCCTTAAAACAAGTATAGGCTTCAAATAACAAGTCAATGGGATCCTCTAACACTGAATCCGTCATCTGCAGCGCAAACTCTTCTATCGTAAAGAATGAGGGTGATAAAAAGGGGCGATCCCCACGAATGGCTAATTCCTTTTTTAGGTAAAGAATACCCCTTTGTGAGGGCATCACCACGGCAATATCCTTCAATTCTTCCATACCGTGGGTTTGGAAGAGGTGATCAGCCGTTTTACCTAAAAATGTCTGCATTAGAGGTTCCCTTTTTTCATTTCTTTCACCGCATAATCCACTGCACGTGCCGTGAAGGCCATGTAAGTCAGGGATGGATTTTGAGTAGAAGTAGATGTCATACAAGCTCCATCTGTCACAAATACATTCTTAACGTGGTGCATTTGATTCCATTTATTAAGGAGTGAGGTCTTGGGATCTGATCCCATACGCACACCTCCCATTTCATGAATATCCAATCCAGCTGGCGCGTGGGTATCTTTGGTTTTGATATTCTTGAAACCTGCTTTTTCGTACATTTCTGTGAACTGATCGATAAAATCTTTGACCATTAGATCATCATTATTATCATAACTCACGTCCATGTGTAATAATGGCATTCCCCAAGCATCTTTTTTACTGGCATCCAAGGTTACTTTATTACTCTCTTTCGGAATCGTCTCCCCCATCATATGAGAACCTGCGTACCAATTAGACCATTTCGGATTTAATAAAGAATTCTTCAAGCTTTCTCCTACAGAGCCTTGGTCCGCATGGGTTCCTCTGCCACCGCTCATTCCTGCGGCATAACCTCTCAAGAAATTCGTTTCTTGTTTATATAAATTCCTAAAACGCGGTATATAACCTGAATTAGGTCTTCCTCCCGCCGTTTTATAGTCCAAATATCCTTCGTATTCCGCGGATAAAGAAGCGCGGTAATTATGAAAGGCAATGTGTGTGCCTAACAAGCCACTGTCATTGCCCAAACCATTCGGGAAACGAGAAGACTTCGAATTCAATAATATCAAATTGGTATTGATTGCCGCTGCTGTCACAAATATGACTTTGGCATAATATTCTACCATTTCTTTCGTATGCGCATCGACCACCCGAACACCTACCGCTTTATTCTTTTGTTCATCGAAAATAATCGAATGAACTACCGAATCTGTTCTCAGGGTCATATGGCCAGTCTTCGCCGCCCAAGGTAAGGTCGATGAATTAGCGCTAAAATAACCTCCATAAGGACAACCCCTTTGGCATAAATTACGGCCCATGCACATCCCTCTCCCTTGTTTGAAATGAATTTCCCTCGGTTCCGTTAAATGTGCACAACGACCGATAATGACATGGCGATCAGCATATAAACGCTTCATTTCCTTTTGAAAATGTTTTTCCACACAAGTCAATTCCATTGGCGGTAAAAAATCACCATCAGGTAAAGAATCCAATCCATCTTTGTTTCCAGAAATGCCCGCAAAATGCTCTACATAAGAATACCATGGATCCAATTCTTTGTAAGAAATGGGCCATGGCACTGCAAAGCCATCCCGTGCTGGACCATCAAAATCGAGTTGCGACCAACGTTGCGTTTGGCGCGCCCACAATAGCGATTTGCCTCCCGTCTGGTATCCCCGAATCCAATCAAAGGGTTTATCTTGAATATAAGGATGCTCATTGTCTTTGACAAAAAAGTGCTTCGCATCTTCTCTAAAGGCATAGCATTTCGAAACAATCGGATTTTCATCGATCTCTTGCTTAGTCAATTGCCCACGATGTTCCATTTCCCAAGGACTCAACAATGTCGTAGGGTAATCTTCATTATGTGTCACCTTACGTCCTCTTTCCAGCACCAAGGTCTTAATTCCTTTATCACAAAATTCTTTAGCAGCCCAGCCACCTGCCATACCTGATCCAATGACAATAGCGCCATAAGTACGCTTTTCTGCATTTGTTAATATATTCATCGCTCAGCTTATTTTTTTAGAGGTTCGCATCCATTGAAAAATCCAGGTGCCATCACATAATGTAAATGGTTCACCATCACATATTCCGTTGTCATGTAGCCACGAATCGTCAATCCTTTCAAGGTGGCCATCGCTTTCTGTGCATCAGAGCCCATTTTTCCTTGCTCCGCTTGAAAAAACACTTGCTCCTTTTCTGATTCTGTCAATTGATCAAGGGATGGTAAAGCGGCTAAAACTTTCCACAGATTTTGTGTCGTTTGCGGTTCGTAGCAATCCCGAAGCATCACTTTGACAAATGCAGGTACACCTAAAGATACAGCCCCCGGAATCGTGGATTCAGGAATAATTATTCCCATCCATTGATGCAATAAATGGTCTTGATCAGCGTTCCATTGGATGCTGGGTGCATTAGCGGCCTTGAGATCAGTAAAGACAACGCTGCCCAAAGTAGCGAGCGCCATTCCTTTCACCCAATTTCGGCGTGAAATCGTTTTCATAGATTGATAGGTTTATTTTTAATCAAATAACAGCCAACGAACACCATAGCCAAAAGAACGTGCCATCGCGGGATGTAAGTAAGCCGTATAATAATTCGAATTTAACAATCCTTGCGTTACATTCTGCATTTTAAAAAACAAGCGAACTCGATTGATGCGTAAGGTCACATAGGCATCTCCTTGTACAAAGGCCGGAATTTCGTAGCGATCCTGTAAGTGAAACTGCTGCATGACAGGCATATAGGCATCTGCATAATATGCCGATTGATGTTGTACATCTATTCCAAACTGCATATACAACAATTTCTTGTACTGCACATTCAGGGCAAGATTCGCATTGGCTACTAAGTTAGGCATACGTAAAACATCAGGCCCTGTCTTTGTGTTTGCTAAGACCAAAGCAGACCATTCAAAACGCTTAAACGTTCCTCCCGCTGAAAATCCAGACCGAAACACACCAATCGCATCTACAGCCTGTTTTGCCGTAGCTAGCGTATCAAAATAGTTGTAATGGGCAATGCGCTGAATCGTCGCTGTAGGACGGAAATAGACCTGTTTACGTTGAATATTCAACGTTCCACTTAACTCATCAAAAAGAACATTTTCAAAGGATTGGTTCCAGCGAAAAGCGGCATTGTATGCCCAATTATGAACGATGGAAGGACTAACAGAGCTACGACTCGCCTTCACTTGAAAGAAGGGAGAAATAAAACTAGCCAGTAAGCGATAATCAGATCCTAACAGATATTCTCCATCGGCCGTAAAGTCAATCTTTTCATTGAATTTTTGCTGTAAAAATAAGCCCACATAATTTTCTAGGCGATTCTTTTGCAAACCTGCTATCGGGTTATTGACATCCCAATAACGTTGTTTGAAGTAGGTTCGGTAAGTAAAACCTCTAAAAATACCTTTCAATCCTGTCTGGTGAGCATAGGATTGAAATTGGTTTTCATTGTACAATGAATCAGTCTGCGTACCGTAGTTATTAGGATAATATTTCGTCGTCAAATGCGTCGCAAAATCCAGGTCTTTGAATTTTGCCGTCCGATTTTCCAGGTCTAAACGTTGAAAAAATTGAAGCCCCTTGAAACCGATAAATTCGTGGTAAAAATGGAATTTGATAAAGGAATCGTTTGACTGAACACCTGAATTAGAAAATAATGCCCCATTATCCGTATACTTTAAAGCGGAAGTCGGATCTAATCCATTTAACAATTGGATACCTCCTTGATCTTGTATTCCTTGATCAAAATAATTCAAGTGAGATAATAACCTATATCGATTATTGCGGGTTCTGAAATTCGTTTGAAATAATACTCCCCATTGTCCAGTCAAGGATTGATCTCCCGATTTGTATTTTTTATCTGTCAAAAACTTGTCCGACACTTGCCTTTGGATTTCAAATCCAATATTCCAAAGTGAATCCACATTTCGAGCAAAAGTAAAATTCAACCGTGTTTGTCCTCCCGCCCCTAAATAGTATTCAATATCAGAATAGGGCGATTTTGTTTGGTAATACTTCACCTCATCCATAGCAAAGGCATAAGGCAGATACGCATTATAGCCTAGTTGTGTCCCTATTTGATCCGGTTTCTTTGCAAAGATCGACCGAACTGCCGTACCATCATTCCCTAAATTTGCTGTTAAAAATCCTGCTCTTTCCTGGAATAAATAGCGATGAAACAAGTGCAAACTCGAATCGATGTTATTTTTCGCACCACGCCCATTCAATACATCCTCTTCCAGAAAATAGGATGTAGTATGCGGACCATAAATCATTTTAGTGGAATCGTCCAAAGCCGCTCGTCCCGATTTACCATTCGAAACGGACTTGGTGGTAGTAGGATCTTTAGGTGCCATCGGATCCGGAAAGGCATTCCGATCTCCTCCTGCAGACTGTAAAGTCTGAGCAAATACGGATGAAAATCCGCCCAAAAACAAAAGCAATAACAGTCTATATTTCACACTACAAATTTACATTTTTCCCAACCAGTCCCAAAACTGTTCTTCTTGATCAATGAAATACATTTCCATCGGTAAATAATAAAGATGATTCGCCAGATTAGGTAATTGTACTAATGACGCCTCTAAACGCACATAGTCCTTATGGGTTATCAAAAAGCCTTCGTCTCCTGCCATTCCTTTAGCTTGCTGCTCTAATTCCATTAACTCCACTTCAGTGAAACGGTGGTGATCAGCATAGGTGACTTCTTCGTAAATGTGACCTAAGGATGCCGCATAGGCAAAAAAGGGCTTAGGATCAGCAATTCCTGCAAAAAGCGACCATTTATTAGGCAAATAGTCACGAGGCCCCTGCGGTTTTCCATACCGCACACTGGTATA
>Ga0228702_1001331_pt1 | contig 15979 bp, 16 predicted proteins | sample McNCre217_Aug_MG_2_FD_178018 | JGI IMG/M metagenome (GOLD analysis project Ga0228702, IMG submission 178018) | Freshwater microbial communities from McNutts Creek, Athens, Georgia, United States - 20-17_Aug_MG | ecosystem: Environmental > Aquatic > Freshwater > Creek | place: USA: Georgia... | reverse complement strand
ATGCTCACCGCTTGCGCTAACTTCACCGTCGCTTCGATGTTGATGCCGCTGAGCATGCCATCGCGACCAATGTCGGTGTAGATGATGGATTCCACGCCGTAGTCTTCAAACTTCTTGCCCAGATCGGCCACTTCGTGACCGGTGAGCTTGCTCCACCCGTCGGTGGCCACTTTGCCATCTTTGGCATCCAAGCCGACGATGATGTGGCCCCCAAAGGCGCTGCAAGCATCGCGCAAAAAGCCAGGGTTCTTCACCGCTGCAGTGCCGATGATGACGTATTGCAGACCCGCATCAATGTATTTTTCAATCGTGTCCAGGTCGCGAATGCCCCCCCCCAACTGAACGGGAATGTCGTGGCCCACGGCTTTCAAGATGGCCTTGATCGCAGCCTTGTTTTGGGGTGTGCCAGCAAAAGCACCGTTCAAGTCCACCAAGTGCAAACGGCGCGCACCTTTGGCCACCCAGTTGAGCGCCATTTGCGCCGGGTCTTCGCCGAAGGTGGTGGATTGGTCCATGTCACCTTGCTTGAGGCGCACGCAATGTCCGTCTTTGAGGTCAATGGCAGGAATTAAATACATGATGGCGATAAAGGTTCAAGGGTTCCAGTGCAGAAAGTTGCGGTACAGGGCCAGGCCATGTTCCGCGCTTTTTTCTGGGTGAAATTGTGTCGCAAAAATATTGTCACGTGCGATGGCGCAGGTAAATAGGCCACCGTAGTCAGTTTGGGCTGCGCTGTGTGCCGAATTTTGGGGCCGGGCATAGAAGCTGTGCACAAAATAGAAATAGCTGCCGCCCTGCTCAGAAGGCACGCCCGTCCACATGAAGTGCGGCTGCGTTGGCTGGACTTGGTTCCAACCCATTTGCGGCACTTTGAAACGGCTGCCATCAGCTTGCAGGCGACCGGCCAAGTCAAACTTCACCACTTCGCCAGGAATCAAACCCAAGCCAGGTGTATCGCCTTCGGCGCTGTGGTCAAGCATCATTTGCATGCCCACGCACACACCGAACAGGGGTTTTTTAGCGGCTGCGTCCAGCACAGCGTCGAGCAAGCCTGACTCGCGCAATTCACGCATGCAGTCCGGCATGGCACCTTGGCCAGGCAAGACCACGCGGTGTGCGTCTCGCACCACTTGGGGGTTCGAGGTGACCACCACCTCGGCATGGTCCACCACCGAAGCGGCGTGCATCACCGCCTGCGCTACCGAGCGCAGGTTGCCCATGCCGTAATCAACGACTGCGACTTTGTTATTCATGCGCGTGGGGCATCACAAACTGCCCTTGGTGGATGGAATCACCCCTGCCGAACGTGGGTCCAGCTCCAGCGCAGCACGCAAGGCGCGGGCGAAGGCTTTGAACACAGTCTCGGCTTGGTGGTGCGCGTTTTCGCCGCGCAAGTTGTCAATGTGCAAGGTCACGAGTGCGTGGTTCACAAAGCCTTGGAAAAATTCAAACGCCAACTGGCTGTCGAATTCACCGATCATGCCGGCCTTGAACGGCACATGCATGACCAAGCCGGGACGGCCCGAAAAATCAACCACCACGCGACTCAAGGCTTCGTCCAATGGAACATAGGCGTGGCCGTAACGGCGGATGCCTTTTTTGTCGCCCACGGCTTTGGCAAAAGCTTGACCCAAAGTGATGCCCACGTCTTCCACGGTGTGGTGACCATCGATGTGCAAATCACCTTTGGCTTGGATGTCGAGGTCGATCAGCCCGTGACGCGCGATTTGATCCAGCATGTGGTCAAAAAAACCAATGCCGGTCGACAGCTTGGATTGCCCCGTGCCGTCGAGGTTGATCTTGACGGTGATTTGGGTCTCGTTGGTGTTGCGGGTGACTTCGGCTTGTCGCATAAAACGCTTCTCGACCATATAGCAAAAAAAGGCCTACATGATACCATCGACCCCCCGCAACCCGCATGAATTGGGGCTTGCACGTTTTTTCTCACGCGAGACCTTATGAGCCAATACTGGAGCACGACTGTCCACAGCTTGACCCCCTATGTGCCGGGCGAGCAACCCAAAATCGACAAGCTCGTCAAACTCAATACCAACGAGCATCCGCTGGGACCCTCGCCTCGCGCTTTAGAGGCCATTCGCCACGCCACCAACGACAGCTTGCGTCTCTACCCCGATCCCAATGCGGATGCACTCAAAGCCGCCTTGGCCAAGTATCACCACGTCACGCCGCAGCAAGTGTTCGTCGGAAACGGCTCCGATGAAGTGTTGGCCCACGCCTTTATGGCGCTGCTCAAACACCCCGGTGGTTTGTGGTTCCCCGACATCACATACAGCTTTTATCCCGTGTACTGCGGCCTGTACGGCATTGATTACCGCACCGTCCCCTTGGCGGATGACTTCACCATCCGCGCAGAAGACTACCTGCCGCACAACGGTCAGGCTGCGGGCGCGATCATCTTCCCCAATCCCAACGCACCCACAGGATGCCCGCTGTCGCTGGCCGATGTGGAGCGCATCGTGGCGGGCAATCCGCAAGCCGTGGTGTTGATCGATGAAGCCTATGTCGACTTTGGAGCTGAAAGCGCTATGCGCTTGGTAAACCGCTACCCCAACCTGCTGGTCTGCCACACCTTCTCCAAGAGCCGCTCATTGGCGGGCTTGCGCGTGGGCTATGCCATTGGCTCGGCAGAGCTGATCGAGGGCTTGGAGCGGGTCAAAAACAGCTTCAACTCCTACCCCTTGGATCGCCTGGCACTGGCGGGCGCCATCGCGTCCGTTGAAGATGATGCGTATTTCCAAAAGAGCTGCGCCACGGTCATTGCGACGCGTGAACAGATGGTGGCTGACCTGAAAACTTTAGGCTTTGAAGTACTGCCTTCGGCAGCCAACTTTGTGTTTGCGCGCCACCCCGCGCACAGCGGCGCAGACTTGGCCAGCAGTTTGCGCGAACGTGCCATCATCGTGCGCCATTTCAAGCTGCCGCGCATTGACGCGTTTTTGCGTATCACCGTGGGCACGCCTGAGCAATGTGGTTCGTTGGTGACGGCGCTGCAGGAAATCATCGGTTCTTGCTGAACCCTCACGCGATGCAGGTTACTTAAGCCGCATCTCCGCCGCCATCGCGTGGGCCTGCAAGCCTTCGCCGTGCGCCAACACGCTCGCAATCTTGCCCAGCGTTTGTGCACCCTGCTCGCTCACCTCAATCAAGCTGCTGCGTTTTTGAAAGTCGTACACACCCAAAGGCGAACTGAAACGCGCCGTGCCACTGGTGGGCAACACATGGTTGGGACCCGCGCAGTAGTCGCCCAAGCTTTCGCTGGTGAACGCGCCCAAGAAGATCGCACCTGCATGCTTGAGCAAAGGCTCCCACGTGTGCGGCTCGTGGCTCGACACCTCTAAGTGCTCGGGCGCAATGCGGTTGCTGATGGCGCAGGCCTCTTCCATGCTGCGCGTGTGAATGAGCACGCCTCGGCCATTGAGCGATTTTTCGATGATGTCTTTGCGCGGCATCTGCGGCAGCAAGCGTTCGATCTCGGCTTGCACGCGGTCGATGTACGCGGCATCGGGACAGAGCAGCACGCTTTGCGCCAACTCGTCGTGCTCGGCTTGGCTGAACAAATCCATGGCCACCCAATCGGCGGGGGTAGAGCCATCGGCCAAGACCAAGATTTCGCTGGGGCCGGCAATCATGTCAATGCCCACGATGCCAAACACGCGGCGCTTGGCCGCGGCCACATAAGCGTTGCCGGGGCCGGTGATTTTGTCGACCGCTGGCACCGTGGCGGTGCCATAGGCCAAGGCGGCGACGGCTTGTGCGCCACCGATGGTGAAGGCGCGACTCACACCGGCCACATAGGCAGCGGCGAGCACCAGTGGGTTCTTTTCGCCCAACGAGGCACTGGCCGAGCTTCTGTCGCGTGCGGGGGTGGGCACCACCATGATGATTTCACCCACACCCGCGACGTGCGCAGGAATGGCGTTCATCAACACGCTGGAGGGATAAGCGGCTTTGCCACCGGGCACATAAATGCCCACGCGGTCGAGCGGCGTGACTTTTTGTCCGAGTAGCGTGCCATCGGCATCGCGGTAGGTCCAGCTCTCGCCACTGGCTTTCTTTTGTGCCTCGTGGTAGCTGCGCACGCGCGCGGCGGCGGCCTGTAAAGCCTCGCGCTGCTCGGCGGGCAAACCATCAAACGCGGCTTTGAGTTCGGCTTGCGTCAGCTCCAATGCGGCCATGCTGTCGGCCTTGAGGCCATCAAAGCGCTCGGTGTATTCCAGTACGGCGGCGTCGCCACGCTGTTGCACGTCGGCCAAGATGTCGGCCACACGTTGCTCAATGGCCGCATCGGTGTCGGCAGACCAATGCAGACGCGCTTTGAAATCGGCTTCAAAGGTGGGGCTGGTGGTCGAGAGACGAAGCGGTTTGGCCATTTTGTTTGTGCGTTCTGAAAAATTACTTGGCAGCAGGCAATGCCGCAGCAAAAGCATCGATGAGGCGGCGAATGTCTGCTTGCTTCATCTTGAGCGCGGCTTGGTTGACCACCAAGCGCGAGCTGATGTCCATGATGCGCTCGACTTCCACCAAGTGGTTGGCTTTGAGCGTGTTGCCCGTGGACACCAAGTCCACAATGGCATCGGCCAAGCCAGTGAGCGGCGCCAATTCCATCGAACCATAGAGCTTGACCAAATCGACGTGCACACCTTTGGTGGCGAAGAAGTCTCGTGCAATAGTGGTGTACTTGGTCGCCACTTTCAAGCGCGCACCTTGTTTGACCATCGCGGCATAGTCGAAGTCCGAACGCACGGCCACGCTCATGCGACATTTGGCGATTTGCAAATCGAGCGGTTGGTACAAGCCCGTGGTGGCCACACCGCCTGCCACGCCACCGCCGTGCTCGATGAGGGTGTCGAGACCCGTCACGCCCAAATCCGCGCCGCCGTATTGCACATAGGTGGGCACGTCAGACGCACGCACCAGCACCACGCGCACATGCGCGTGGTTGGTCGGCAAGATGAGCTTGCGCGATTTTTCTGGATCTTCGAGTACCTCAATGCCTGCCGCTTTGAGCAGCGGCATGGTTTCGTCAAAGATGCGGCCTTTGGAGAGCGCGAGTGTGATCATTTATTTGACTCTTTCAATATCTGCGCCGATGGCGCGCAGCTTGGCTTCCATCTTGTCGTAGCCACGGTCCAAGTGGTAGATGCGATCCACCAAGGTTTCACCATCGGCCACCAAGCCCGCAATCACCAGCGAGGCAGAGGCGCGCAAGTCGGTCGCCATCACGGTGGCCCCTGAGAGTTGCTTGACGCCTTCGAGCACGGCCACTTTGCCGTCGATTTGGATGTGTGCGCCCAAGCGCACCAACTCGTTGACGTGCATGAAGCGGTTTTCAAAAATCGTTTCAGTCACCTTCGATGCACCTTTGGCAATCGCGTTCAGCACCATGAACTGCGCTTGCATGTCGGTGGGAAAGCCTGGGTATTCGGTGGTGCGGAAATTTTGCGCCTTGAGGTGTTCGAACGCCGGCGCAGTGCCTTGAATGCGAATGCCGTCTTCGTTGGCAGTGACTGTTGCACCTGCATCGCGCAGCTTGTCGATGACGGCGTCCAAATGGTCGGCACGAGCGTGGCGCAAAAACACATCGCCGCCTGTCGCCGCCACGGCGCACAAGAAAGTACCGGCTTCAATGCGGTCGGCCACCACCTTGTGGTTGCAACCGTGCAAACGCTCCACCCCTTGGATGTGGATGCGGCTGGTGCCGTGGCCTTCAATCTTGGCGCCCATGGCAATCAGCATTTCGGCCAAGTCTGGGATCTCGGGTTCTTGCGCAGCGTTTTCTAAAACGGTTTCGCCTTCGGCCAAAGCAGCCGCCATCAAAAAGTTTTCTGTGCCCGTCACAGTCACCATGTCGGTGGCAATGCGTGCACCTTTGAGGCGCGTGCGACCGCCGCCCAACTTGGCGACCATGTAGCCATGCTCAACCTCAATTTCAGCCCCCATGGCTTGCAAGCCTTTGAGGTGCTGGTCCACCGGACGCGAGCCAATCGCACAGCCGCCAGGCAAGGACACCTTGGCGTGGCCAAAACGAGCCAACAAGGGACCGAGGGCCAGCACCGAAGCGCGCATGGTTTTCACCAACTCGTAAGGCGCTTCGGGATTGTTCAAACCACCCGCATTCAAGCTGACTGTGCCGTCATCGGCACGCTCGGCGGTGACGCCCATGTTGCGGATGAGCTTAAGCATGGTGGCCACGTCTTGCAACTGCGGCACGTTGCGCAAGGTCACAGGTTGATCAGTCAACAAGGCCGCGCACAGCTCGGGCAAGGCTGCGTTTTTAGCGCCTGAAATCAGCACTTCGCCCTGGAGGGGGCGACCGCCACGGATTAAAAGTTTGTCCATAAATCGTTCAGGCCTTGTCCGCTGTGGGAAGCGCTTGCCACTCGGCAGGCGTGTAGGTTTTCATCGACAAGGCATGCACCTCGTCGGTTTTGATTTTTTCGCCCAAGGTGGCGTACACGCGCTGGTGACGCTGAATTAAACGCTTGCCCTCAAACTCAGCCGACACCAAGGTGGCATACCAATGGCGGCCATCGCCCTCCACTTGCAGGTGCGCGCAAGGCAGGCCTGCCCCGATCAACGCTTGTAATTCTTGTGCTGTCATGTGGCGACTTTCCTCATCCTCGAATTTTGTAACCCGTGCGCAGCAAATGCAGCGCCACTGCCGAGACCACGCTCAAGCAAGCTCCGACGACGCCTAGGCTCAACCAAGGCGAAACATCGCTTTGGCCAAAAAAGCCGTAGCGAAAACCGTCGATCATGTAGAAGAACGGATTGAGGTGACTCACGCTTTGCCAAAAGCTGGGCAATGAGTGGATGGAATAAAACACGCCGCTCAAAAACGTCATCGGCATGATGATGAAATTTTGGAAAGCCGCCATTTGGTCAAACTTGTCGGCCCACAAACCAGCGATCAACCCCAGCGAACCCAACATGAAAGCGCCCGCCACCGCAAAAGTAATCACCCACAGAGGTTCGCAAGGCATGAGTGAAAAATTCAGCACTGACGATTGCCAAACAAACAACACCCCCGCCAACAACACCCCAGCACCGACCACCAAGCCGCGCACCATGGCAGACAGGGCATAGGCAAAAAACCAGCTCCAGTGCGACAGCGGTGTGAGTAACAAAAATACCAAGTTGCCCATGATCTTGCTTTGCACCATGGACGACGAGCTGTTGGCAAACGCGTTTTGCAACACGCTCATCATCACCAAGCCAGGAATCAAAAACGCGGTGTAGCTCACGTCCTTGTAGACCTGCACATGCGCTTCAAGCACATGACCAAAAATCATCAAGTACATCACCGCCGTGAGCACGGGTGCCGCCACGGTTTGGAAACCCACTTTCCAAAAACGCAGCACCTCTTTGTAAAACAGCATGCTCCAGCCGGTCATGAGGGGGCTCATACCTTCACCTCTTCGTTGCGATGCATCACGTCCAGGAACACGTCTTCCAGATCGGCTTTGCGAATTTCCACATCTTCTGCGTGCAGGCCAACTTCACGCACGGCAGCGAGGTAGCGCTCAATCTCCAACGCGTCATTCGCTGGAAATTGCACAATGCGCCCCGTCACGCGGGCCTTGGCCGCCAATGCGGCGGGCAACTCGGCATCCAATTTGAAACGTAAGACATTGCTTGACGCGGCATTGAGCAACTTGGACGTGGCATCCAGCGCCACAACTTTGCCGTTTTTCAGCATCGCGATGCGGCTGCACAAGGCTTCGGCTTCTTCCAGGTAATGGGTGGTCAGCAACACGGTGCTGCCCTCGCGGTTAAGGCGCGCAATGAACTGCCACAGGGTTTGACGCAGTTCCACATCCACGCCGGCGGTGGGCTCATCGAGCACGATGACAGGGGGTTTGTGCACCAAGGCTTGCGCCACCAACATGCGACGCTTCATGCCCCCCGAGAGTTGGCGCATGTTGTGGCTGGCTTTATCGCTCAACCCCAGACAGTGCAGCAGCTCGTCGATCCAATCGTCGTTGTGTTTGACCCCGAAGTAGCCGGATTGAAACTGCAAGGCTTCGCGCACATTGAAGAACGGATCGAACACCAACTCTTGCGGCACCACCCCCAACAGGCGACGCGCTTGGGCAGATTGCGTCGCCACATTCACCCCTTGCACCAGCACGGCACCCGAGGTGGCTTGGGCCAAACCCGCCAAGATGCTGATGAGCGTGGTCTTGCCGGCCCCGTTGGGACCTAAGAGGGCAAAAAACTCGCCTTGTTGAATGTCAAAACTCACGCCATCGAGGGCCTGGAACGGACCTCGGGCAGTTTGGAAAGTTTTGGAGACAGATTGAAATGAGATAGCAGACATGGGCAGCCTTGGATTTTAAGGCTTTGCCAATGCCCTCGGGGAATACAGGCTCAGACCAGCAATTCGCTGACGCCGTAGACCTTGGCCAACGCCTGAGCACGCTCGGGCAAGCCCGTCACCCGCAACGCTCCTCCTTGGGCCAACACCGCACGGCGACACGCCAGCACCACGGCCAACGCGGAGGAATCAAACTGAGTCAGCCCAGAGGCGTCCAGCACCGCGTCACCGCCTTGGGCCAAACGTGCCAGCAAGGACGCGACCAAGCCATCGGCCACCAACTGGGCTTGGACTTGGATCAGGGTGGCAGGCAAAGCCAAAGCGGTAGCGGTCATGGTTATTTACCGCTGCGTTGGTTGGATTTGTTGCGCTCAGCCAAACTCGCGATCAAACCATCCACGCCCTTGGCGTTGATTTCTTGGGCAAATTGGCTGCGGTAGTTGTCGACCAACCAAACGCCCATGACATTGAGGTTGTAAATGCGCCAGCCCGATGCATCACCAGAGGCTTTTTCGACGCGGTAATCGAGCTGAATGGGGTCACCTTTGCCACGCACTTCGGTGCGCACAATCACTTCTTTGTCATCAGGCGCAGCGCGCAAAGGCTTGACCACAATGGTTTGGTCGCTGACTTGGCTCAATGCACCCGAATAGGTGCGCACCAACAAGGTTTTGAATTCTTCTTGCAAGCGTTTTTGCTGCTCTGGCGTAGCTTGGCGCCAGCCAGGCCCCACGGCGGATGCGGTCATGCGCTGAAAATTCAAATGCGGCATGACGCGTTGGTCCACCAAGACACCAATCTTGTTGGTGTCGCCAGACAAGATCGACTTATCCGCTTTGATGGTGTCCAAAATATCGGTAGACACACGCTTGATGAAGGCGTCGGGTGTATCGTCCACCGCCGCTGCGGCGCCCGACATGGCCAAACATCCGGCCAGCATCAATGCCAGCGCAGACACCGCTTGGGTCCAAAAATGACGTGAATAAAGGTGTTTCATGGTGATCATTCCAACGATTCGATGGTTCTTTAACGCCTCAACCCATCACTTGGTCGACGCGGGTTCAGCGGTTGGGTCGGGCAAATCCTCTTCTTCGGGAGGATTGCCGTCATAAATTTGAGAACGGCGGTATTGCAAATACGAATCGCGTGTGAAGCTGTATTTGTCCAATGCCGCTTCTTCCAACATATTCGTCGCCTTGAGCAAGTCGGCGCGCTTTTCAACAATGCGCAAACCCATGGCGGTGTTGCGGGTGGGAATGTGGTCCAAGTGACGCACCACATCTGCGGAGGTGTCCACCGGCAAACCTGCGGTGTCACGCAGCGTAGAGGGCCCCAACACCGGCAAGACCAGATAAGGACCGTTCGGCACCCCCCAGTAACCCAAGGTTTGGCCGAAGTCCTCGGTGTGACGCTGCAACTTGATTTCAGTTGCCACATCAAAAACGCCGTACACACCGAACACTGTGTTCACCACCACACGCATGAAGGACTCGGCCGTGTCACGCCCTTTGAGTTGCAAACCACTGTTGACGGTCGACCACATGTCCGACAGGTTGTTGAACACATTGCGCACGCCTTTTTGCACCAGTTCTGGTGTGACGTCGCGGTAGCCCGTGGCCACAGGCTTGAGCACGTTTTCATCCAAGGTGTCGTTGAAACGCGAAATGCTGCGGTTCATCGGCTCCAAAGGGTCTTTGGGGTTGGCGTTTGGGCCGGTGGCACAGCCCGTGACAAGCATCGTGGCACTCAATGCCAAAACCAAACTCAAACAACGCAAGCGCTTTACCGTCTTCATTTCTGGCCTTGCTTGGCGTCAGGTTCGGCCGCTTTGTTGAACAAGAACTGGCTGATCAAATTCTCCAACACCACAGCAGATTGGGTGGTTTGAATGCGATCGCCCGCAGCCAAGTTCTCGCCCTCAGCGCCTGCTTCAATGCCAATGTATTGCTCACCGAGCAAACCACTGGTTAAGATTTTCAAAGAGCTGTCTTTGGGAAATTGGTAACGGCTCTCGAGCGACATGGTGACCGTGGCTTGAAAGGTCTTGTCATCAAAGGTCACAGACTCCACGCGGCCAACCACCACACCTGCACTCTTGACGGCGGCTTGGCGCTTCAAGCCACCAATGTTGTCAAAGCGGGCGCTGACCAAGTAGTTAGACTGAAAATTCAAGCTCAACAAATTGGCCGACTTCAAAGCCAAAAACAAAATAGCCGCCGCACCCAACAGCACAAACAGGCCTACCCACACATCATTTTTGGAGCGTTGCATAGCTTCCTCGATTCATCAAATACTGAACATCATGGCGGTGAGGATGAAGTCCAACCCCAACACGGCCAACGAAGCGACCACCACCGTTTTGGTGGTGGCGCGCGAAACACCTTCTGGTGTGGGCTGAGCCTCATAACCTTGCAGCAGCGCCACAAACGTCACGGTCACACCGAATACCACGCTCTTGACCACGCCGTTGCCGACATCTTTCCAAACGTCAACACCACCTTGCATTTGGCTCCAAAACGAGCCCGCATCAACGCCAATCATCAACACGCCGACCATCCAGCCACCCAAGATGCCCACCGCGCTGAACACTGCTGAGAGCAAAGGCAAAGCGATGATGCCGCCCCAAAAGCGGGGGCCCAAAATACGGCGCACCGGATCCACCGCCATCATGTCCATGGCGCTGAGTTGCTCACCCGCTTTCATCAATCCAATTTCAGCAGTGAGCGATGTCCCCGCACGGCCTGCAAACAACAAGGCGCTGACCACGGGACCGAGTTCGCGCACCAAGCTCAAGGCCACCAACAAACCCAGCGCCTCGGACGAACCGTAACGCTGCAAGGTGTAGTAGCCCTGCAGGCTGAGCACAAAGCCCACAAACAAACCCGACACGGCAACGATGGCCAGCGAGTAGTTGCCCAAGAAATGGACTTGATCGCGCACCAGGCCGAAGCGGCGCATGTTCTCGCCAAACAACCCCACCAAACGCATGAAGAGCCGCGTGCCATGGCCCAGATCGGCCAAGTAGCTGCGCACTGCAAACCCTAAATGGGCGACAAACTTCATGCCGAACCTCCGACGCCAAAATCGTCCGCCACCGAGGGGCCGGGGTAATGAAAACGCACAGGGCCTTCAGGCGCTGCGCTGACAAACTGATGCACCAAGGGGTCGGTGCTTTGGCGCACTTCGTCAGGCGTACCCTGGGCGGCAATTTTGCCGTTGGCCAACACAATCACTTGGTCGGCGATGTGGAAGGTTTCATCCAAATCATGTGACACGATGATGCTGGTCAGCCCCAAGGTGTCGTTGAGCTGGCGAATCAAACGCGCCGCTGTGCCCAGAGAAATAGGATCCAAACCTGCAAAAGGTTCGTCATACATCACCAGCTGCGGATCCAAGGCCATGGCACGGGCCAAAGCCACACGGCGGGCCATGCCGCCTGAGACTTCGCTCGGCATCAAATCGCGTGCACCGCGCAGACCCACGGCTTGGAGTTTCATCAACACGATGTCGCGGATCATGGACTCGCTCAAATCGGTGTGCTCGCGCAAGGGAAAGGCCACGTTGTCAAACACGCTCAAATCGGTGAACAAAGCGCCGAACTGAAACAGCATGCCCATGCGACGACGCACGGCGTACAAACCTGCCGGATCAAGCGACGCAATTTCTTGACCGTCAAAAGTCAAACTGCCTGATTGCGCCCGGTACTGACCACCGATCAAGCGCAACACCGTGGTTTTCCCGCCGCCCGAGGCCCCCATCAATGCTGTGACTTTGCCTCGCGGCACGGTCAAGGTAATGCCATCCAGAATGATGCGCTCGCCGTAGCCAAAGCGCACATCACGCAACGCGACCAGTGCATCGGGTTGGGTGGTAGGGGTAGGTGTGGAGGTCATAGAAAACAAAAGCCGGTGGTGACCGGCTTGTGTGATTTTAAATCCAAGTCGTCACAGACTTGTAAAGTTAAGGTGAATCAACGCGGTAAGTCGCTCGCACCCATCAAGAACTCATCCACGGCGCGCGCGGCTTGGCGACCTTCACGGATGGCCCACACCACCAAGGATTGACCGCGGCGAATGTCACCGGCAGCAAACACTTTGGGCACATTGGTGGCGTAGCCGCCTGTGAACTCGGTGCTAGCCTTGGCGTTGCCGCGTGCGTCTTTCTCAACGCCGAAGCCTTCCAAAATCGTAGCGACTGGGTTCACAAAACCCATGGCCAACAAGACCAGATCGGCTTTGACGATTTCTTCGGTGCCAGCCACTTCGATCATCTTGCCGTCTTTCCATTCCACGCGCACGGTTTTCACGCCAGTGACTTTGCCGTTTTCGCCCACGAATTCTTTGGTCGAAATGGCAAATTCACGCTTGAGCAAACCTTTTTCGGCGCTCTCGTCATGGCTGGAGCTGGTGCGCAGCTTCAGTGGCCAGTAAGGCCACACCAAAGGCTTGTTCTCATGCTCGGGCGGCATGGGCATCACTTCAAACTGAACCACAGCGGCAGCACCGTGGCGTGTGCTGGTGCCCACGCAGTCAGAGCCGGTGTCGCCACCGCCGATGACCACCACATGCTTGCCATCGGCGCGCAGTTGGTCTTTGAGTTTGTCGCCTGCATTGACTTTGTTTTGTTGGGGCAAGAACTCCATCGCGAAGTGAATGCCAGCCAGGTCGCGCCCCGGTGCGGGCAAATCGCGCGACTGTTCGGAACCACCGGTCAACAACACAGCATCAAAGTCTTTTTGCAGTTGGGCAGGGCTGATGGTTTCCTTGGCCCAGTTGGTGACCTTGGAACCCTTGGGCAAGTCCCCCACCATCACGCCCGTGCGGATGGTCACGCCTTCAGCTTCGAGTTGCTTGGCGCGACGATCAATGTGTGACTTCTCCATCTTGAAGTCAGGAATGCCGTAACGCAGCAGACCGCCAATGCGGTCGTTCTTTTCGAACAAGGACACGTCATGGCCCACGCGGGCCAGCTGCTGCGCAGCGGCCATACCGGCAGGACCCGAACCCACCACTGCAATTTTCTTGCCGGTATTGTGCGCCGCAGGCTTGGGCACCACCCAGCCTTCGGACCAGGCTTTGTCAATGATCGCGTGCTCGATGGACTTGATGCCCACCGCGTCGCCGTTCAAATTCACCACACACGCCGCTTCGCAAGGTGCGGGGCAAATGCGGCCGGTGAACTCGGGGAAGTTGTTGGTGCTGTGCAGCACGTCGATTGCGTTCTTCCAATCACCTTGGTAAACCAAGTCGTTGAAGTCCGGAATGATGTTGTTGACCGGGCAACCGTTGTTGCAAAACGGTGTGCCGCAGTCCATGCAACGCGCAGCTTGTGCGGTGGCTTGTTTGTCGTCCAAGCCAATCACAAATTCGTCGTAGTTCTTCAAGCGCTCTTTGACGGGCTTGTAGCCCTCTTCGATGCGCTCAATTTCCATAAAGCCAGTGACTTTTCCCATGATTCAAATCCTTTTGCTTGTACGTTGCGTTATTTGGCAGCGACGGCTTTTTTAGCCGCTGGAGCTTTGGCAACCTTAGCTGCATTCAACTCACCCAATGCACGCTTGTATTCGTTGGGGAACACTTTGACGAACTTGGCACGTGCGGTGTCCCAGTTGTCCAGCAAGTCACGGGCACGCTTGGAGCCCGTCCAACGGTGGTGGTCTTCGAGCAACTTCTTGAGCTGCGTTTCGTCGGCTTGGTCACGGTGCCAAATGGCGCGTGGCAAGGCCGCTTCTTGCTCAGCAACAGTCAACACTTTTTCCATGGAGACCATGGCGGTGTTGCACTTCTTGCTGAACTGGCCGTCTTCGTCGTACACATACGCCACACCACCGCTCATACCGGCAGCAAAGTTGCGACCGGTTTTGCCCAGCACGGCAACGGTGCCGCCGGTCATGTATTCGCAACCGTGGTCACCCGTGCCTTCGACCACTGCAGTGGCACCCGACAGGCGCACGGCAAAACGCTCACCCGCCACACCGGCAAAGAAAGCTTCGCCGCGTGTCGCACCAATCATCACGGTGTTGCCAACGATGATGTTGTTGACCGCATCGCCACGGAAGTCGATGCTGGGGCGCACCACCACGCGACCACCTGACAAGCCTTTGCCGGTGTAGTCGTTGGCGTCACCAATCAGATACAAGGTGATGCCGTTGCACAAGAAGGCGCCGAACGATTGACCGCCCGTGCCTTCGAGCTGGATGCGGATGGTGTCGTCAGGCAAACCTTCAGGGTGGACCTTGGTGAGTGCCCCCGACAACATGGCGCCAACAGAACGATTGACGTTGCGCGCCACTTCCATGAACTGCACTTTTTCGCCGCGCTCAATCGCGGGCTTGGACTTCTCGATCAGCTTTTGATCCAGCGCTTTTTCCAGGCCATGGTCTTGTGTCGAAGTGTGCAAACGTGGCACGTCAGCCGACACCTGTGGCACGGCCAACAAACGACCGAAGTCGAGGCCAGAAGCTTTCCAGTGTTCAATGCCAGCGCGCATGTCGAGCAAGTCGGCGCGGCCGATCATGTCGTCAAACTTCTTGATACCCAGCTGGGCCATGATCTGACGCACTTCTTCGGCGATGAAGAAGAAGTAGTTCACCACGTGCTCAGGCTTGCCCGAGAACTTCTTGCGCAGCGCAGGGTCTTGGGTGGCCACGCCCACGGGGCAGGTGTTCAAGTGGCATTTGCGCATCATGATGCAGCCTTCCACCACCAGCGGTGCAGTGGCAAAACCGAATTCGTCAGCGCCCAACAAAGCACCCACGGCCACGTCGCGACCGGTCTTCATTTGGCCATCGGCTTGCACGCGAATACGACCGCGCAAACCGTTGAGCACCAAAGTCTGCTGGGTTTCGGCCAAACCGATTTCCCAAGGCGAACCTGCATGCTTGATAGACGACCAGGGTGAAGCGCCGGTGCCGCCGTCATGGCCCGCGATCACCACGTGATCGGCCTTGCACTTGGCCACACCTGCGGCAATCGTGCCCACACCAATTTCAGACACCAACTTCACGCTGATGTCCGCATGAGGGGCCACGTTCTTCAAATCGTGAATCAGCTGGGCCAAGTCTTCGATCGAATAAATGTCGTGGTGGGGCGGTGGCGAGATCAAGCCCACACCAGGCACGCTGTAACGCAGCTTGCCGATGTACTCCGACACCTTGGAGCCAGGCAACTGACCGCCTTCACCAGGCTTGGCGCCTTGGGCCATCTTGATCTGAATTTGATCGGACGACGACAGGTATTCGGCGGTGACACCGAAACGGCCCGACGCCACTTGCTTGATGCGTGAGCGCAGGCTGTCGCCGGCTTGCAACTCCACATCCACTTCGACTTGTTCGGCGCCAATGACGCTCTTCAAGGTCTCGCCCTTTTTGATCGGGATGCCTTTGAGTTCGTTGCGGTAACGCGCAGGATCTTCACCGCCCTCACCCGTGTTGGACTTGCCGCCAATGCGGTTCATCGCCACGGCCAAGGTGGCGTGCGCTTCGGTTGAAATGGAGCCGAGTGACATCGCGCCCGTGGCGAAACGCTTGACGATTTCGCTGGCGGGCTCCACCTCGTCCACCGAAATGGCTTTGGCAGGGTCGATCTTGAAATCGAACAAACCGCGCAAGGTCAGGTGACGCTTGTTTTGGTCGTTGACGAT
>Ga0228702_1001327_pt1 | contig 16036 bp, 15 predicted proteins | sample McNCre217_Aug_MG_2_FD_178018 | JGI IMG/M metagenome (GOLD analysis project Ga0228702, IMG submission 178018) | Freshwater microbial communities from McNutts Creek, Athens, Georgia, United States - 20-17_Aug_MG | ecosystem: Environmental > Aquatic > Freshwater > Creek | place: USA: Georgia... | reverse complement strand
TGGGACTAGTTGTGGTAGCATCGAAAGCATCCAATCCGTATTGACGATTATCGAGTCAAACGGGAAATCCTCCTCAGATTTTGCTGTTGTCTTTTCTGCCATGGGCGGTGTGACGAATCAATTGTTAGAAGCGGGCACCTTAGCAGCTCAGCCGAAAAGCACGGTAAATACATTGATCGAAACGATCGAAACTCGTCATTTTGAAGTAATTAAGCACTTTATTCCAGTGACGGGACAAAGTCAGGTTATTGCACATGTGCGTACTTTAGTGAATGAATTACGCGATGTGTTGAAAGGTATCAGTTTAATTAAGGAAATATCGCCTAAGACTTCTGATGCCTTGGTTAGTTTTGGGGAGCGATTGTCGACGTATTTAATCTATTCGATATTGCACCATAAAGGTCTTCCTGTTATTTATGTGGATGCGCGGGAGATTATCAAAACCAATAGCGCTTTTAGCCATTCGGAAGTAGATTTTGCACTGACAAATCCATTGATTTCGGCTTATTTTGAAGCTAATAAGGGTAAAATAGGTTTAGTGACAGGTTTCATTGCATCTAATGCAAATGGTGAGACAACAACGCTAGGTCGCGGTGGGTCAGATTATACCGCCTCGGTTATTGGAGCGGCCTTAGGAGTACGAGAGATTGAAATTTGGACAGATGTGGACGGTATGATGACGGCTGACCCGCGCAAAGTGAAATCGGCCTTTACCATTCCTTCGATATCCTATGCGGAAGCAATGGAATTAACGCATTTTGGAGCTAAAGTAATTTACCCTCCTTCTTTGCAACCGGCATTTGCTAAAAACATCCCGATTCGGGTGCTAAATACCTTTAATCCTACATTTGAGGGAACGGTTGTAAGCAAAGAACCTACGGGAAGTCCCTATATTATTACGGGGATATCTTCAATTGACCAGTTAGCGCTCGTGAATTTACAAGGCTCTGGAATGATCGGTGTGGCTGGAGTTTCTGCCAAATTATTTACCGTTTTAGCCCGCGAAAAAATATCAGTAGTCTTAATTTCTCAAGCATCTTCTGAACATAGTATTTGTTTTGCGATTGATCCTTCCGTAGCAGAAAAAGTGCGCAAGATTTTAGAAAAGGAATTTGCAGCAGAAATGGCAGCAGGTGACATTGAGGGAGTTGATATTCAAAAGGATCTATCTGTTATTGCTGTGGTAGGCGAGGGTATGCGTAAGCATACGGGCGTGAGTGGTAAATTGTTTTCGTCTTTGGGGAAAAATGGCATCAATATTGTTGCTACTGCTCAAGGCTCATCGGAGTTAAATATCTCTGTGGTGATTGAAAATAAAGACCTTTCGAAAGCGTTAAACGTCATTCACGAGACTTTTTTCTTTTCTCAAATCAAAACCTTGAACCTCTATTTAGTAGGAGCAGGCTTGATAGGAAAGACTTTAGTCGAGCAGATAATAGGCCAAGAGCATTATCTGGCCAAATACAAAGGTATTAAAATCCGTTTAATGGGTATTGCTAATAGCCGCAAGCAATTAATAAAGGAAGAGGGTATCGAGCTTGATCAGGCCTTGCATTTATTAGATCAGGTAGGTGAACCAGCCGATTTGCCTGGGTTTATCGCTCACATTAAGGCACTTAACTTACCGAATTCTATTTTCGCAGATTGTACGGCGAATAAGGAAATATATACCAATTATCTGGGCTTGTTCCAGTCGAATATTTCAGTGGTTACGCCTAATAAAGTGGCGAATTCTGGCCCTTATGATTTATATGCTCAATTGCATCAAACCGCTCTAGCGAAAGGAGTTAAGTTCTTGTATGAGACCAATGTAGGGGCAGGTTTACCAGTGATCAATACCTTACAAGGTTTGATTGCTTCAGGGGATCGATTTGAGAAAATTGAAGGAATTCTTTCGGGAACATTATCTTTCTTGTTCAATCAATTTAAACCAGGTAAGTCATTTGGAGAGGTATTAAGAGCCGCTAAACAAAAAGGCTATACAGAGCCAGATCCACGGGAAGATTTGAGTGGAATGGATGTGGCACGTAAAATTTTGATTTTGAGCCGTGAGATCGGATTGAAATTAGAGTTCTCTGATATCACGATAGAAAAGATTATACCTCCTGCCTGTGAGGCAGCTCCTACAGTGGATTCCTTCTTTGAGGAGATTGATAAAGCCAATGATTTCTTCGAGAAATTAGTGAATGAGGCTGCTGCAAAAGGCGAAGTGCTGCGTTATATTGCTTGTTTGGAAGACCAAAAAATCACCATTGGTTTGCGTTCGGTGGGTCCTACACATCCATTCTATCAAATGGATGGAGCAGATAACGTGATCGCATTTACTACGAAGCGTTACCATGATCGTCCTTTAGTCATTAAAGGACCTGGAGCAGGAGCTGAAGTGACGGCATCAGGTGTTTTTGCTGATATTGTATCCATCGGAAGTCATCTTGCATAATATGGAAAAGATACGTGTATATGCCCCAGCAACGGTGGCGAATGTGGCCTGTGGATTTGATATCTTCGGTTTTGCGGTGAATCATCCAGGAGATGAAGTCGTTTTAGTGAAGAAAGCAAGCCCAGGGATTGTTATCAAAGAAATAACGGGTGATGAGGGGCGTTTGCCCAAAGCCGTAGAAAAAAATACGGCTGGAATCGCGATCCAAAAATACCTAGCCCATATCGGACGAGAGGATCAAGGATTCGAATTGTCTTTGCACAAAGATATGCCATTGGGTTCTGGCCTAGGTTCTTCTGCTGCCTCTGCCGTTGCAGGCGTTTTTGCAGCAAATGAATTAATGGGTTGTCCCTTATCTCAAAAAGAGCTTTTGCCCTTCGCGATGGAAGGCGAGCGCGTCGCCTGCGGCTCCGCGCACGCTGACAATGTAGGTCCATCTCTTTTAGGAGGCTTTATCGTCATTCGTTCTTATGATCCATTAGATATCATTCAAGTGCCTGTTCCTGCGGATCTTTATGCGAGTATTGTGCACCCGCAGATCGAAGTAAATACAAAAGATGCTCGTGGGATTTTAGATAAGGAAATTTCATTGTCTACTACGATTACCCAAATGGGAAACGTGGCTGGACTAGTTGCAGGTCTTCTATTACCTGATTATGAGCTGATCGGCCGATCCTTAGTCGATGTGATTATCGAACCATCACGTGCTATTCTTATTCCAGGATTTGCAGAAGTAAAAGCTGCGGCGATTGCAAACGGGGCCTTAGGTTGTTCTATTTCAGGCTCAGGACCTTCCTTATTTGCTTTATCTAAAGGAGAAGAGACCGCTCAAAAGGTAGCCAAGGCAATGGCTGCAGAATTTGCAGCAATCGGCATTGGTTCCGAGCAATATGTCTCTCAAATTAATCAGAAAGGTCCAGTTGTATTAGCTGATTAAGCTTTCGGATGAGCTTGTAGGTAAATAGCCTTCATTTTCTCCATCGAATTGTGGGTATAGACCTGCGTGGCAGCTAAGTTTGCATGGCCTAGTAATTCCTTAATAGCATTTAAATCAGCACCTTTGTTTAATAAATGCGTGGCATAGCTGTGGCGTAACACGTGCGGAGAAAGTTTCTCCAGCTGACTATATTCTCCAAGGGATTTCTTTACTAAACGCTGTACAAACATCGGGTACAAGGGTTCCCCTTTGTCCGTGAGTAGTAAATGAGTATGCTCCACTGTGCAGAATTGGCGGTAGGCATTAATTAATTCAACGAGTAGTCCTGGGATAGGAATGACGCGTTCCTTATTACGCTTTCCAATCACTCGTATCGTTTTAGCAGCCAGATTCACTTGATTGTTTCGTAGGGAAATCAATTCTGCTAGCCGAATCCCGGTTCCATACAATAAAAACAAGATGAGTTCATCTCTTGCTTCGCTGAAATTAGTAGCGATTTTTCGATGCTCTACCAGGTTTCCCATTTCAGATTCACGCACGAATTGGGGTATTTTCTTGGTGGTTTTGATCATCCGAATGGAAGTCATCGGGTTTTCCAGAATCTTTCCTGTGCGCAATAGGTATTTATAAAAGGTACGTAAAGTAGCCAATTTGCGGTTAATGCTGCGGTTTTGGATGGAATCATCGGATAAGCTGATGAGCCATTTTCGAATCGTAATCGCTTGGATTTGAGTGAGCTCTTCTGGTGCAATGAAGGCTATAAACTGCTCTAGGTCAGTGGAGTAGGAGGTAATCGTGTGGTGACTTAGTCGTCTTTCGATGGCGAGGTGGTCACAAAAAAAATTGACTAATTCACGATTCATCATCGAAATTAGTCAATTCTTTAAAATAGTATAGGAAATTAGTTATTAATATTTCCGTAAGTGATTTGCTTGTAAGCAGCACGAATCATTTCTTTACGACGACCTACAGAAGGTTTTTCGAAAGCAGATCTTCTACGTAGTTCTTTCACTACACCTGTTTTTTCAAATTTCTTCTTGAAGCGCTTTAAAGCCTTATCAATTGATTCGTTCTCTTTTATCGAAATAATTAACATTTTCTTTTGTCTGTTTTTTTAAATTGTGTGCAAAGATAGTCATATTTTTTTGATGCGCAATAGGTAATTCGATTATTTCAATGAATGTTTTTGCCTATTTTTGTGCTTTCATCTTAACCCAAATTATGTCAGACTTTTCACGGACTACTGTTACGGCAGCGTTGATTTATGCCAATGGACCTATACACATCGGTCATTTGGCTGGTTGTTATTTGCCAGCAGATATTTATGTGCGGTATTTGCGCTTGCAAAAAAAGGATGTGATTTTCGTTTCTGGGACAGATGAGCATGGGGTGCCTATTACGATTAAAGCCCAAAAAGAGGGTAAAACACCTCAGCAGGTAGTGGATTATTATTACAAAGAGATCAAAGATTCATTTGAGCACTTTGGGATTTCTTTCGATATCTATGGCCGAACTTCAGATCCAGTTCACCACCAGGTTTCACAGGATTTCTTTTTGAAATTATACCAAGAGGGTAAATTCATCGAGGAAGTTACGGAGCAATTCTATGATGAAGAGGCCAAACAATTTTTAGCAGATCGGTATATAACCGGGGATTGTCCTTCCTGTAAGCAGCCTGGTGCCTATGGAGATCAGTGCGAAAAATGTGGGACCACCCTTTCGCCTACAGAATTATTGAATCCTAAATCAGCCTTGAGTGGCTCTAAGCCAGTTTTAAGGCCTACCAAAAACTGGTTCTTGCCTTTAGATCAATGGCAGCCAGAGTTAGAAAAATACATTCATTCCCACCCAGAATGGAAGCCTAATGTGACAGGTCAAGTGAAATCTTGGTTGCAAGAAGGCTTAAAGCCTCGTGCCATGACGCGTGATTTGAACTGGGGGGTGCCTATTCCTTTGCCGGATACGGACGGGAAAGTGCTTTATGTGTGGTTTGATGCTCCCATCGGATATATATCGATGACGAAGCAATTAACGCCGGATTGGGAGACCTATTGGAAGGCGAAAGATAGCCGAATTGTACATTTTATAGGAAAAGACAATATCGTGTTCCATTGCTTGATTTTTCCGGCGATGTGTATGGCGCATGGTGATTACCAATTAGCTGATCAAGTTCCTGCCAATGAGTTTATGAATTTGGAAGGGGATAAGATTTCTACCTCCCGTAATTGGGCGGTATGGTTGCATGAATATTTAGTGGATTTTCCGGGTAAGCAGGATGTGTTGCGTTATGCTTTGACAGCCTCTAGTCCAGAGACGAAGGATGCAGATTTTACTTGGGCAGATTTTCAGACCAAAAACAACTCCGAATTAGTCGCTATTCTTGGGAATTTCGTGAATCGTGCCTTTGTGTTAATTGATAAAAACTTTCAGTCTGTTGTGCCTCCTAAAGGAGAAGGGACGGGATTAGAAGCGGATTTGATGGCAACTGTGGCAGATATTCCGGCTAAACTTGCGGCGGCTTTGGAAAATTACAAATTCCGAGATGCCTTGGTATTAGCAATGGAAATTGCGCGATTAGGGAATAAGTATTTGGCAGAAACGGAGCCTTGGAAGATCATGAAAGAAGATCAGGCGAAAGCTGGGACGGTTTTGAATTATGCCGTGCAATTAGTAGCGCAGGCTAGCATTGCCTTGGAGCCATTTATTCCGTTTAGTGCTCAAAAATTGCGTTCTGCCTTAGGTATGGAAAGTTTTGAATGGTCGAGTTTAGGTGATTTTGAGGTGATTGCGGCGGGTACAGTCTTGCAAAATCCTGGATTGTTGTTTGAAAAAATCGAAGATGAAGCCGTTCAGAAGCAAGTAGATAAATTAGCACAAACGAAAGCGCAAATGGAATTAGCGACCAAAACAGTTCCGGCTTTGAAGGAGACAGTGGCCTTTGATGATTTTGCTAAAATGGATATTCGAATTGGTGAAATTGTTTCGGCTGAGAAGATGGAGAAGAGCAAGAAGTTGTTAAAACTGCAAGTGAATGATGGTTTTGTAACACGTACCATATTATCTGGTATTGCGGAACATTTTGCACCTGAAGATTTAGTAGGAAAACAAGTTACATTTTTAGCGAACTTGGCGCCTCGTAAAATGATGGGTATTGAGAGTGAAGGGATGATTTTGATGGCTGAGGATGCAGATGGTAGCCTTGCATTAGTACAACCTAACAAAAAAATCTGGAATGGAGGGACTGTTAATTAGGTCTTGTTTGGTGTTGGTGTAAAATAAAAATAAGGTCAGAAGAAACTTCTGGCCTTATTTGTTTAACCTCTAAACCTATTTAACTATGAAAATTTATACAAATATAATGCTTTCGCGGATATTTTATGAGTTTAATGCAAAAAAAATAAAAAAAAGGTGAAGTTAAAAACTTCACCTTTTTTGATTACCTCTAAACCTATTTAACTATGAAAACTACTAACAATCTAATTATAACTTAACAATCAAGTGCTCTTGTTGTTCTGAACTGTTGTCGAAATTAGTATCGATAACGGGCTCAGTGCCTACAATCGACCAAACAAGGTTGATTTTTTTAGCAGCTTGATTAATTTCTTTGATCCAATTTAACGTCTTTGTGTCCGAAAAATTTTGTCCTTGCTCAGAAATAGTTTTGATGGTTTGGTTGAAAACCTCTTTTTCTGACTCAGTTAATTTAAGGAACCCTGATTTGTTATTTTGAAAATCTTCTAAAATCGATATGGTTAAACTCGCAGCGCTAGCGCTCTTTACTTGAGCGTCTTTGCGAATCAACGAAGTGATTACATCTGATAATGTTTCTGTTTTTACTAATAAATCGTTTGAACGATTAAACGAACGTGCTTCTTCTCCTGCAACCGCAACTAGGTTTAATCCAATTAAACAGCTAGCTAATAATAATGTCTTTTTCATATTTTTGTTATATTTATTATCTAAATCAACGATGCAAAATTATTGCATTTTTTTAATATGACAAAACTTTATTTTAGTCTATTTTTGGTTTAATTTTTCAGAAAATTCCGATATTTTATTTTAATTCAGAATATGTTGTATATATTTTAATATTATTCAGAATAATATTTGGCTTATTATTTTAAATCATTTGAATAATTCTTAATTGAAAATTACGGAAAAATTCAAATATTCTTTAAAAAGTACAATCATTGGTTGTATTTGTTCATTGTTTTTGTAAGGCCTTCAACGCAGAATGTTTCTATTATCTCCGCGGTTTTGTCCAAAATGAAGGGGATCGTCTCTAATTCTGCCGAAGAAAAGTTACTTAATACATAATCTGCCTGTCTACCTTTGGGAAAATCACTGCCGATTCCCATGCGTAAACGGGGGTATTCCGTTCCGCCTATAACTCCTTCAATGCTTTTAAGCCCATTGTGTCCACCTGAAGATCCTTTGGGTTTTAAACGTAAGGTGTCGAAGGGTAGGGCTAGGTCATCTACTAAGACCAGCATGTTTTCCTTTTCAATTTTGTAATAGGAGAGCCAATGATTCACTGCTTTTCCACTTAAGTTCATAAACGTAGTGGGTTTAATCAGGTAAATGTTGTGTCCTTTTAGTTTATAAGAAGCCACGGAAGCATATCGATCCGTTTTGAAGGTGATGTCTTTTTGTTTTGCCAAAAAATCTACTGCCATAAATCCGATATTATGGCGAGTAAATAGGTATTGTGGGCCTATGTTGCCCAATCCAACAATTAAAAAGTTCATAGGGTATTGAATTTTGATACAAATTACGTTCAAATTTTTTAGAACACCTCTTTGCACTTACCTTCGTGTAAAATTTATTCCAATGAAAAAAATAGCTTGTATCACAGGTGCGAGTTCCGGAATCGGTCGCGCCACAGCCCAATCTCTAGCCAAAGAAGGATTTCAATTAATTCTATGTGGGAGACGAAAAGAACGTTTGGAAGAGCTGCAAGCTAGTTTAAATGTCAATTCTACGCTATTATTATTTGATGTGAGTGATCTGCCATCGGTTCGCAAAGCATTTGAATCTCTCGCTCCTGAATGGAGAAATATCGATGTCTTGGTAAATAATGCAGGGAATGCACACGGAATGTCACCCATTCAAGAGGGGGATGTAGCGGATTGGGAGGCAATGATGTCTTCGAATGTGACAGGTTTATTATATGTATCGAAAGAAGTAATAAAAGGAATGGTCGAAAGGAAGTCAGGTCATATCATTAATCTTTCATCGATTGCTGGTAAGCAGACATATCCGAATGGGAATGTCTATTGTGCGTCCAAAGCCGCAGTTGAAGCGCTGTCAGCAGGGATGCGCCAGGATTTGAATCCATTTGGCATTAAAGTTTCCAATGTAGCGCCAGGAGCAGTAGCCACCGAGTTTTCTGAGGTTCGTTTTAAAGGAGATCAAGCTAAAGCGGATGCTGTTTATGCCGGATATGAACCACTAGTAGCGGAAGATGTGGCTGATTTAATTCGCTATATCGTCTTAGCGCCAGCCCACGTGAATATCGCGGACGTGACTATTTTGCCAACAGCGCAAGCGTCAGCTTTCCAAATTCTTCGAAAAAATTAAATGGAACGCTGGCGTACAGTCTCAAAAATGATGACACCGGCGGCTACAGATACATTGAGTGATCCCACTTGTCCTGTCTGAGGAATTTTAGCGATTTCATCTGACTTGCGGATGATTTCGTCCGTGATTCCGTCTTCCTCTGATCCCATGATAATGGCGATTGGGTCTTTGTAGTCTACTTCGTAAATGGTATTTTTTGCCTTCTCTGTACACGCAACGACACGTAAGCCTGAGTTTTGTAAGAAATCAATCGTTTGAATTAAGCTATCTTCTCTACAAACAGGAATGAAGTTCAAGGCACCAGATGAGGTTTTCATTGCATCTGCATTGATTTGTGCGGCTCCGCGTGAAGGTAATACAATCGCATGAACACCCGCACATTCTGCTGTACGTGCAATGGCACCGAAGTTTCTAACATCCGTAACGCGATCCAAAATCAAAATAAACGGTATTTCGCCTTTTTCAAAAGTATCAGCAATGACATTCTCTAGTTTCGCATAGTGAATAGCCGAAACGAAAGCGATAGCGCCTTGGTGATTCTTCCGTGTAATACGGTTTAATTTCTCTAAAGGTACCTTTTGAACTTGGATGCCTTTTTCTTTCGCTAAATCAAGGATTTCTGTGTTTCCTAGCTCTCTTTGAACTAATAAACGATCAATTTCCTTCCCAGAACGAAGGGTTTCTAGAACAGATTGAACCCCAAATACAAACTCTTTATTGTCTGTCTTTGGCGCCGTAAAATGCCTAAATGGTCTCTTAAATGGGGGTCTTGATTCGTTTTCTCCTGACACGTTGTTGCTTGAAATTTTGCACGAAGGTCGGCATTTTTTTTAACATTTCAGCTAGATAATTCCTTACCTTTGTGTCTTAATCCATTTAGAATGTATAAAACTACCGAAATTGCATCCTCTGATATTCCTTCAGATAATCCCGTACACCAGCGATTATTGTACCCTTATATCCATGTAAGTAAATTGCTTTCTGGCAATGTTTTGGAGATTGGATGTGGCACTGGGCGTGGTGTGGGGGTGTTAGCCAATGCGGTTAGTGATTACACGGGAGTGGATAAGAACACGGAATTGATGGAAAGTCTTTCGAAAACCTATCCAAAATTCAAGTTCATTGATATGTTTTTACCCCCATTGAAAGATTTGCCTTCGAATCACTTCGATTACGTGGTGACTTTTCAGGTGATTGAGCATATTGAAAACGATGATTTCTTCTTAGCGGAAGCGGCTCGTGTGTTAAAGCCAGGTGGAAAATTGTATTTGACGACGGTGAATAAAAAATACTCCTTGACGCGTAACCCATGGCATGTGCGGGAATACCTAGCACCTGAATTACGCGATTTAATGAAGAAACATTTTTCTGAAGTTGTGACAGAAGGTGTTCATGGGAATCAAAAAGTGATGGATTATTACGAAGAAAATAAGGCTGCGGTTAAACGAATCACGCGTTTCGATATTTTCAATCTGCAATATAAATTACCAAGAACTTGGTTACAGGTGCCTTATGATATCGCGAATCGAATGAGTCGTTTGTCCATGTCTAAGTCTAATAATTCACTTGTTTCCTCTATTCAGGTAGATGATTATTTCTTAAGCCAAGATCCAGATCATTCGTTGGACTTCTTTTATACCGGGATTAAATAATGGAATTTATTGACGAAGGGATAAACGAATATGCGCGGCTGCACACGGAGCCGGAAAACGTCTTGTTGAAGGAATTAGTACGAGAGACACACGCGATGGTGTTGCAGCCTAGAATGCTGTCGGGCCATTTGCAGGGGCGTTTTTTGTCTTTTATTGCCAAAATTTATCAGCCATCTCTCATCCTTGAAATTGGTACTTATACAGGATATTCAGCTCTCTGCTTAGCCGAGGGACTAAAATGGGACGGTCGTTTAATTACGATTGATGTGAACGAGGAATTAGAGACCTTTACCCGTTCCTTTTTTGATCGTTCTGCCTATACATCACAAATTGATTACCGAATCGCTGATGCTGCTCAAGAAATTCCTTCGATTGATGGTCCCATTGATCTGGTTTTTATCGATGCTGACAAACGAAACTATGCCTTGTATTTTGACCTAGTGATTGATAAAATGCGCCCAGGAGGGCTTATTTTGGTCGATAATGTACTTTGGAGTGGTAAAATTATTGATGAATCAGCTAAGGATAAATCAACGCAAGCACTTCGCGATTTCAATACGAAAGTAGCCCAAGATTCCCGCGTGGAACCATTGTTGTTGCCAATTCGGGATGGGTTATTCCTTCTGCGGGTTATCTAATTTCTTTTTAGGAGGTAATAGAAAATCCTCCGGCTCTACTATTTCTGGTAGCTGTAAGGTATTATCAAAAAAAGTAATCGTAGAGGGATGGTAAAGGATGTAATTTTTATCATCCGGCACATAATCATTCAAAATCCAAGGATTGTATTTTTTCAAATCATCGTAGCTGATATTCAATTCATCCGCTATTTCATACAAGTTTTTACCGCAGGAATTGTCGTAGCAAATGAGTTTTGTTTGGTTGATGGGTTGAATGCCTAAGGAATCATCTTTTTTGAATTCATCAGCCCAGAATTTTTGATAGGCTAAAAAACGGAGCACATACCAATCCGTGCTTGAATCTACCTGAATGTCTGATTTGCCCACCCAATCCATTACATAGGACGTTTTTTTCGCTGTTCCTAACCCGATTCGATAAGAGAGGAGTGTTCCTACCCAGTTATTTAATACACGGTTATTTCGGGTAAAGTAGTTTGCAGCCCCTTTGGTGGCTTCAATGATATGCTTGCGTTCATCCACTTGGGCATTCACTTTCATCCCTACATCAGTAGCCGTACCTGCTTTAAATTGCCAATACCCTACAGCTTGTGAACTAGAAACGGCGATGGGATTTAATCCACTTTCTTGAACGGAGAGGTATTTAAATTCATTAGGGATGCCAGCAGATTGCAATAATGGCTCCATAACAGGAAAATAGAAGCGCATTTTCTCTTTCATGCCTTCAACATATTTTTTACTACTTCCTAATCGCTTTTGTTCTGAATCTAGGATGGATTTTGCAGAAGGGTGTATGAAAACTTTCACGTTTCCGATCAAAAGGGAGTCGGGAAACGAAGTTTTGGCAAAAACCGGTAAACAGAATAAAAGGAACCAAATGGATTTCATCGTGTAAAATTACCTATATAAACTATAATCTGTACCTTTGTGGTTCAAAAATAAGCAGATGATTTTAATTGATGATACGGTAATCTCCTCCGATGTTGCAGACGAATTTTTCGTATGTGATTTAGCAAAATGCAAAGGAGCCTGTTGTGTGGAAGGTGATTTAGGCGCCCCTTTAGAAGAGGAAGAATTAGAGATTTTAGAGCGCATTCAGGATGAAATAAAGCCCTTTTTGTCAGAGGTAGGCTTACAAGAATTAGCTAAAACGGGTGCTTGGGTTAAGGATGATGATGGTGATTTTTCGACTCCAGTGATCAAAGGAAGAGAATGTGCCTATGCCTTATACGACGATAAAGGCTATCTGAAATGTGGGATTGAGCAGGCGTATTTTGCTGGGAAAACAGATTTTAGGAAGCCTATTTCTTGTCATTTGTATCCTATTCGATTGGCTAAATTAGCAGATTATACTGCATTGAATTACGATCGTTGGTCTATTTGCTCTGATGCTTGTTCGAATGGGGCTTCGTTAGGTGTACCTATTTACGTGTTTTTGAAAGAGCCATTGATTCGTAAATTTGGCGAGAATTGGTATGCGGAGTTGTGCCAAGAAATCGAAGAGCGTAAAGAAGAATAATGGCTGATTTTGATGCAATTTACCAGGTCGTAGCGTTGATTCCGAAAGGAAGAGTTACTTCCTATGGCGCTATTGCAGGTTATTTAGGTTCTAAAGGAGGGGCAAGACTTGTGGGTTGGGCGATGAATGCGTCACATGGTCAGGCAAACATTCCAGCCCATCGGGTCGTAAATCGTAATGGCGTGTTGACAGGTAAAAACTTTTTTGGAGGAAATCGAATGCAAGCATTATTGGAATTGGAAGGCTTGACTATCAAAGACGATCAAATCCAACATTTTTCTACCCATTTCTGGGATCCTGCAGTCGAATTATTATAGATTTTTCAAGTAATTTTTGCCCCCTAAACCCCTCATTTGACGCTGAATGGCGGCTGTGCGTTTGCGTACGTAAGCAGATGGATGTTCGATGGAGAATCGATTAGGGCTCGGTAAAACCGCAGCGATTCTAGCGGCTTCCGCGGATGAAATTTCTGATCCACTATGTCCGTAATACTGCCGGCAAGCGGCTTCTACACCAAAAGTCATCGGTCCTGTTTCTGCCACATTTAGGTAGACTTCTAAAATACGTTCTTTGCCCCAGATTAACTCAATGAGAAAGGTGAAATATACCTCTAGGCCTTTTCGAATATAGCTTCTGCCTTGCCAAAGAAAGACATTTTTAGCTACTTGTTGTGAAATGGTACTTGCTCCCCTGATTTTTTTACCCTTCATATTGTGCTTTACCGCACCCCACATCGCGTCAAAATCAAATCCATGGTGATCAGGGAAAGCTTGGTCTTCCGAAGCAACCACAGCAATAGCCACGTTTTTATCTAAATCTTTATAGGGAGTCCATTGACTATGAATTTTGGATGGCTTTCCTGCTAACAAGGCATCTATTTTTCTAGAGGCCATTGTAGGGGTGAAATACACCGGAAAAAATCGAAGAAATAGAACGGAAAAAAGACTGAAAATCCAGAGGTAGAGGAAAAAGAATCCGATTTTTTTTAGCCAAGTGCGTTTTTGCTTGCTTTTCTTTGTTAAGCGTTCAAACTTATTTCCTTCGTTTGATGGGTTTACTGGTTTCTTCGTGTATTCGATTCGCTTTGCCATAGGGTTGTAAAATTACAAAAAGGCCTCAGACCACAAAAATATCACTGCTCAAACGGTCCGCAATTAGTTTTCCTTTGCCCTGTAAGATCAAATGGGAGTCGGTAATTTGAGCATATCCATTGTTTACCCAGTCCTGAAATACTTCCTCTGGGTAGGGTTGATCCATTTGTTCTAGCATTTTACGAACCTGAATGAGATGAATTCCCCATTTTGTGCGCAGGCGAACCATCAGGTATTCGTTGAATTGATCTGCGAGACTTAGATCTTCCTTTTCAGCTAATGCGAGTCCTGAGGTAATGTATTTAGCATTATTTGCTACATTCCATTGCCTCGAATGACCATTGAAGCTATGAGCGGAAGGCCCAATACCCAAATAGGGTTCTTGCTGCCAATAACTTGTGTTATGGACGGAATAATGACCTTTTTTGGCAAAATTGGACGTTTCATAACCCTCATAACCGGCTGCCTCTAAAAAATCACGGACTTGCATAAAAGCATTCGCCATAGCGGTATCAGGAATTTCCGTGAAAGCCCCTTTCTTTTTTTGAACCCCAAAAACTGTTTTCGGTTCTATTGTTAAACTGTAGGCCGAAATGTGCTGTACACCATAAGAAGTGGCTAGAAGCAAATCCTGGGCTAAATCTGCTACGGAGTTAGCAGGAATTCCGTAAATCAAATCGATGCTGATGTTGTTGATACCTACTTTTTGGGCATTCTGAATAGCTTGAATCGAATCGGATGACTTATGGTTTCGGTTCATCAAGACTAGGTTTTTCTCCTGAAAAGATTGAATACCAATACTCAGGCGATTGATTCCTTTTGAGGCAATCATCTCGCAATAAGTTGGAGTTAAATCTTCTGGGTTCGCCTCTAAGGTAATCTCAGCATCGTTTGCGATGGAATGGTAACTGCGAATGGTATTGAAAATCAAATCTAATTCACCCGCATTTAGCAGAGATGGAGTACCTCCGCCAAAATAGATCGTTTGTAGTTTAGCCCCCTGCAAATAGTCTTTCTGCGCTGCTATTTCGTTACATAAAGCGTTGACCATATCCTCTTTTCGGCTCGTATTGGTCGAAAAATGGAAATCGCAGTAATGACAGGCTTGTCTACAAAAAGGGATATGGAGGTAAAGGTGCACCGAATTAAGGTTCGAAAATCAAATAACTCAAGGTATCGGGATTTAGCATTTCTTTCGCTAGGGATTGAATGTGTGCGCTATCAATGAGATCGATTTGTTCGAAAATTTCTTCTAAACTTTCTATTTTCTCCCGATCTAACAGGTTTTTAGCCATCATCAACATGAAATTAAGGTTACCTTCCTCTGCCATGGCTAATTGACCTTTTAATTGACTTTTAATTTTAGTAAGCTGAGGGGCCGTTAATTCCTTTTCCTGAAGTTTCTTGAATTCTTTTTGGATCAATTGTAGGGATTTATTAACCTGATTTGGCTCAGTGCCAAAATATATGGCCCAATACCCCGAATCTAAAAACGAGGTTAAACTAGCTTCGATAGAATAGACTAAACCATGTCGCTCACGGACAGAAACGTTCAGTAGTGAATTCATGCTGGGGCCACCCAGAAGATTCACTAAGAGGAAAAAAGCCAATCGATTCGGGTTCTCAATGGCAAATGATTGACGGCCTAAGGCTACGTGCGATTGCGTAAGTCCTCTTTTCGTGACTTTAGTTTGTGGAATCATGGGTGACGGTGCCACGCGTTTTACCACTTGTCTCTTTGCCTTGATGGAGCCTAAATGCTTTTCCGCCCAGGCGAAAACTTTGCTAGGATCTAATTTACCGATGGAAGAGAAAACGATGCGAGAGGTGTCTAGGTTTCGTTCGATGAAAGACTCCAGGTCCTTTTTTTGGAAGGATTGAACCGTTTGTGTAGTTCCTAGAATATTCACTCCTAAAGGGTGATTAGGGAATAATAATTCGTCAAAATCATCCTGTATGGCTTCTTCTGGAGCGTCATAATACATGGACATCTCCTCTAAAATAACGGAACGTTCCTTCTCTAATTCCTTTTCAGGAAATACGGATTCAAAGGTAATGTCTGTTAATAGTTCCAAGGCCCGCTCGAAATAAGGGCTTAAGATAGAGGCATGAAAACAGATTTTTTCTTTTGTCGTATAAGCATTCAATTCGCCGCCATAAATCTCTAGGCGGTTAATGATCT
>Ga0228702_1001326_pt1 | contig 16042 bp, 13 predicted proteins | sample McNCre217_Aug_MG_2_FD_178018 | JGI IMG/M metagenome (GOLD analysis project Ga0228702, IMG submission 178018) | Freshwater microbial communities from McNutts Creek, Athens, Georgia, United States - 20-17_Aug_MG | ecosystem: Environmental > Aquatic > Freshwater > Creek | place: USA: Georgia... | reverse complement strand
CACGGGTTATCCATGCGAGGTTGCCAAGGCAATCGCAGCACAGCTTTCCAATTGCTACATAGTCGATGACGACGTGATTGTTGAACTTCGCGAGGGTAACCTCGTAGCTAAGGCGAGGGCAGGCCCTCGAGTCAACAGGGTAACCACTACATAAAGTGCATAACCCCAAAAGATTTGGTCTTGCGTGTGACTTGGCGGCAAAACCTTAGATATTTCTGAACTGAAACCTCCTAAGGTAAACAATTCGAAGAAGGTGTAGATTGCTGGTGCAATTAGGGGAGATGAAACGGCACTTATTCGATTAGCAATCTCCGAGCACGAACCGAAGATAAGTGCGTCACGGGTAAATGTCGAGGTGAGGTCATTCGAGTTTCCGGAAAGTAAGAAAATTTGGGAGATGCCTAAGGTTGACAACGGAAAAAAAGTAAGCGAAAACCATCTGCTCAATCGTCTCGTATGAGCTGCCAAAGGGAAGTTGAGTTTTGAGCGGTTGAATGCAACAAATGACGGTAGAACCCAACTCAAGAGTTCCGAAAGCAACCTCGGTGTGAATCGAATTCCACCAACCATTGTTGGAAGATTTACTTCCACGTTGCCCCAGAGGCAAACGAGTATGGAGAGGGCCACGGCCACCGACGCAATTTCTATGGCGCCATTCGTTTTTAGCCAATACTTCATTCGAGGGCAGGTTTCGTTGAGCAATCAGCCACCGAAGACAACGCACGCTTTACCCAAACTTTCTTTACTGAGGTCGGAGCAACTGCGATCTTCGATAACTCAAAGCTTTCGTTCTTATTTAGAGGAAGCTTGAATCCATCTAAATTCACATCATTACTCGATGCCTGAGTGAGAAAAAGGTTTTGAAGAATACGGTAGCTTGAATCGCGCAATGCTGCCTGCGATTGCGTTTCCTCGCAATATGTCGGAGACCCGATTGCGTCGGCCGATAAGGAATAGGCAACTTCATCCGATGTCGAGTGAACTGTAACCACAACTCCAATGAGTCCGGCCCCTCCAATGCTGCCTACAACTCTCTTTGGAATGTCCGGATAGATTTCTCGCAGATTATTCCAGCTAGTATTCATAGCTCTTTCAATGGAAGGCGACTGGGATTGTTGAGGAAAAAGGCAGATTTCCGGCGCCTTTCCTTCGCACACTAGTGCTTCCACATTTCGATCTGTTATTGGTGTTGCTCCCACGTGCGACCCAAACGTTGCAAAAGACACAAACATTGTGATGATTCCAAACGATGTCAATGCGTAAGCATTTCTGTGTTTGTTTCGACTCCCCGATAAACTCCTGAGGCAAAGTCCGAAAATTACAACAGCGAATGAAAGATTCAGTGAAATGGAAAGTAATAGCGCTTGGTTGTCAATCACCGTGTAAATGCGGCAACAATCTGCGAATAACAACCCAGTCGCATAGTGCAACGCAAATGACTGACTGGCGACGGTGAACCCCGCCCAGGTTATTGGGGTTACAAGACTGAGGACGATTGCGATTGCTTTTGGAAATACCAAACCACACCAATAGCCAAAACTGAGCACGGCCGAAGCCACAACTGGAACAACCAACGCAATCAAAAGTGGCGGAGAATCGGAAGCCTTCCCTACCTTAGTTGCCAGATATCCAAGCAGCACAATGTAACTCACGAGGAAGGCGAAGAATGGATAAGCCAGGTCCCGAATAATGATCTGCCATGCGGCTCGACGGCTTACTTTCAAGAAAGGTTTAGCCTGGCGCTTGTTGGCCGCGATTATGGCTGCAACCAGGGCAAAGGCAATACTTCCAGGAAGCGTTACAAAGACGGCTGATGCAAAAGCGGAATACCAATAATGTGGAACATCGTCAAGATTCACTCTCTGCAAAGCCCAAAGGGTCGAACCTAAAGTGAAGACAAGTGGAGCCAGGCAGTATTTGATTATCGAAGGTAACTTTCTCATAGGCTCGAACCTACGAAATTGGAATAGGCATTCACCAATGGGTCAGAAGTTATTTGGTTTTCCTTCTTAGAGCCAATTCGCATGAATTCTTCCATGGTTGAGTCGAAGAGAACTTCTCCATTGAAGAGCAGCACAACGTAGTCGAAGAAATCCGAGATTCCGTCCAGTTGGTGAGTGGAAACAATTACATTATGTTCCCGTGGCAGCAACTTCAACGTTTGGTAGAGATTTGCACATTGCGCGATATCTAAGCCTGCGGTTGGTTCGTCTAGGAGAAGAGTTTCAACATCTGAGTTGAGTAAACCTGCAATACCCATCCTGCGAAGCTCGCCCCCTGACAGGTTCTTTGGTTTCTCCTTCAGCTTGTGGTTTAGATTCATTTGAGCCAAAGATCTCTGCGCATCCGCATCGGCTGCCTTAATAGGTTTCATTGCCAGCCAAGCAACATATGCAACCTGCTCTTCAACGGTTAAGTTCGGAAATATTGGAACTTTTTGAGGGAGGAGACCGATAGATTGCTGAGCCAAAACCTGCCCACTACGCGGTTGTAACGCGCCAGACGCTAGAGCGAAAAGAGTGGACTTTCCGGAACCGTTAGGCCCTAACAGAAGCGTACGACCCGCCTGAATATCCAAATTCAAATCAGTAAATATCGTCTTGTTTCTTGAGTAGGAAAAAGCGAGATTCCGGAAAGCCAACACGTTAGTAACCCGTAACTACAGAACCGGCACTCAGAGATCTAGTTGTAGTGGAACTGCTATTGATTCTCTCTACGGTGAAATTGTAATTGCCAGTTAGCACTGCTGCAGCGGAGATTGCGGCTATTGATTTCTTGATTTCCATATTTCCCCTTTTATCTTTCGCCTCTTGTTTTAGTTATGTAGGATAAGGCGACAGTGCAATTATGCAGACTATGTAGAATAAACTGCAAATATGCCGATTCAGCGTGTTACAAATCAGACAATCAAGGTTCTAAGCGCACTCCTTGAAATTGGTGAGCCTGTATGGGGTCTTGAATTGGTGCGACTCACTGGCTTGATGACGGGGACGGTTTACCCGATTTTGGAAAGGCTTGAAGAGGCGAATTGGCTAATCTCAAATTGGGAAGTTCAGAATGAACGTTCAGGGCCAAGGCGAAGACTTTATGAACTTACCGGAGAAGGCAAAATAGGGGCAAGTGAACTGATCGAATCAGAACAGTTAAAAGCAAATAAAAAGGTTAAAAATTCGATCGCGAGTAAACCACTTGAAGCTTAGAGATTTGTTGCAAAAGCTTGGTGAGCGAATACTCCCGGCTTCGAGGCGCTCTTTGTATTCCGAGATATGGGCGCACGATCGATTAGCTAAGGCGGCTGCTCCTTGGCCTGTGCAATTACTCGGAGAACTACAAAACCTCCGAACCGCAATTAAATTGCGGTGGAGGTCTATTAGTTACTGGGTGAGATTCACCACTGTTTCAGGGACATCTGCGGCACTTGTGTCTTTATTCACCGTTAGCAACGACACCTTGTTCAATCTGTGTTTAGCGGCATTGCTTGGAACTTCCGCTTGGTTTATGGATTCTAGGCGGGTTCGATTTCGCCGGGCGCTTGAGCTATCCGCAGGCTATTTCATAGCGCTTTGGATGTTGAACCTGTCACTAAATTGGCAAATTTACAGCAGGGTCCAATTTGGCGATTTATCGAACAGGCCTTCAAACATGATTCTCGTGGCGGGTTATACGGCGCTAAGTGTATTTGTCTTTGGACTTTTGATTGTTGCTTGGCTAAAGGCCATTTCTGACTTTGATTCGGCTCGTGTAATTCGCAGGTTTGGTGCTTTTGGTTTCATCTTTGGGATGGCTGGGCAATTCGCCAGCGACATCTTTGTTCAGTTTTCCAGTTTTATGCCGAATCAAATTGTGGCGGACTTTCACCAATGGTTTTCCGAAATCGATAACCTATCGCAGGCAACTCTTTGGCTCCTGACGATAGGTGCACTGGTATTTCACCTATTGCGGAAAAACCACGAGCAGCGTTTGGGCCAGCCAGTAACCATTTAGTTGGGGAAACTCGGCCTTGCCACTCCCGCAACCTTCTGGGCTACACGAACCACCTGGTGGGAGTAGCCATTTTCGTTGTCGTACCAGACGTAGACAACGGCATGCTTGCCGGTACCGATTGTGGCGAGGCCGTCAACGATTCCGGCTCGGTTGGATCCGATGAAGTCAGACGAGACGACTTCAGGAGATTCGATGTAGTCGATCTGGTTGCGAAGCGACGACTCGAGAGATGCGTGTCTCAGAGTTTGGTTGAGTTCGAGTTTGGTTACCGGTTTGCTGAGCGTAAGGTTCAGAATCGCCATCGAGACGTCAGGGGTTGGAACTCGGATGGCATTACCGGTTAGCTTTCCTTCGAAGCTTGGAAGGGCTTTCGATACTGCGCTCGCGGCACCGGTTTCGGTTATCACCATGTTGAGGCCGGCGGCTCGTCCGCGACGTTCACCCTTATGGAAGTTATCTATGAGATTTTGGTCGTTGGTAAAAGAGTGAACCGTCTCAACGTGGCCGAAATCAACACCGAAGGCGTCGTCTAGAACCTTTAGCACCGGCGTGATGGCGTTGGTAGTGCAAGAGGCGGCGGTAACAATCTTTTGGTCGTTAATGTCTTCGTGATTAATGCCGTAAACCACGTTTGGCAGGCTTCCCTTGCCGGGAGCCGTGAGGAGGACCTTGGCAACACCCTTGCTCTTGAGGTGTTCGCTCAGTCCGGCTTCGTCGCGCCAACGACCGGTATTGTCAATGACTAATGCGTTATGGATTCCGTGCGCCTCATAGTCGATGGTCGCAGGGTTGTCGGCATAGATGACCTTGATTGAATTTCCATTGGCAATGATCAGGCTTTGCTTTTCGTCGACGGTGATGGTTCCATCGAATGCGCCGTGAACGGAGTCACGTCTCAGCAGGCTGGCACGTTTGACAAGGTCGTCGTCGCTGCCTTTTCGAACCACGATTGCCTTGAGTTCAAGACCTCGGCGATCGCCGGCTTGGGCGAGCAGGATTCTGGCAACTAGGCGACCGATTCGACCGAAGCCGTAGAGCACCACGTCGCGGGTGTTCTGGAGTTCGGCGTCGTGGCCGTTGATGATGGTGGCGAGTTGACTTCTTATATAGGTTTCGAAGCCTCCGCCGTGATTTAGGTGGGCGGAGAGCAGGCGGGCAACATCGATAGATGCCGGGGCAAGGTTTAGTTCATCGAGCAGTTTGATTAGCTTTGCCGAGTCTTCTATGGCAAGTGGAATGCCGTCGATATGACGGGCGTAGCGATGAGCCTTGAGGAGTTGGATTGGGTTTCGATTGATCAGGCTTCTGCCGTGAATCGACAAAACCACACCGTTTTGCCTATAGAGCCGACCGATGATTGGAATGAGTTCTTCTGCCTGAGAAAGGTTTTCGTCCCAGGTGATTGCTGTTTCAGATTTAGGCGCCATTGCCACATCCCTAGCTAAGTCTGTTGAGAATAGCCTAAACCAAAACATTTGCTTCCTAACGACAAGTTCTTAGGCTATTCACAGGGTAGATGTTGCGGAATACCTAAAACCTGTCGTAATGTCTTAGCGATTAGGCAAACTTTTCTCCTTCTATATAGAGGTGTTTGCCAGAGTGTTAGGAAACCTGCTTAGTGAGCAATAACAAGCTAGTCATCGTAGAGTCGCCGGCTAAGGCAAAGACCATTGCCAAATACCTCGGTAGCGGCTTTGAAGTCTTGGCTTCGGTTGGTCACATCCGTGAGCTTGTTGAGCCAAAGAACGTTCCCAAAGAGCTGAAGAAGGGCTCGCTCGGTAAGTTCGGCGTTGACATCGAGGCTGGATTCGTCCCCCTATATGGCGTTACCGCAGGTAAGACTAAGACGATTTCAGATCTAAAGGCAGCGCTAAAAGGCGCCGACGAGCTATACCTCGCAACCGATGAAGACCGCGAGGGAGAGGCGATTGCCTGGCACCTGCTTGAGGTACTAAAGCCTAAGGTTCCCGTGAAGCGAATGGTGTTCCACGAAATCACCAAGGATGCAATCCAGGAAGCACTAAACAACACCCGTCCACTGGACAACGACCTAGTTGAGGCGCAGGAAACCAGAAGAATCGTCGACCGCCTGTTCGGCTACGAAATCTCCCCAGTGCTTTGGCGAAAGATCAACCGAGGTCTATCGGCTGGTCGCGTGCAGTCGCCTGCGGTTCGCCTGGTGGTCGAACGTGAGCGTGAGCGAATGGCTTTCGTTTCCGGTGCCTACTACGACGTCAAGGCAACTTTCGACACCGAGGTTTCGGGTGAACCAACCTTCGAAGCGAAGCTTTTGACAATCGATGGCCAGCGCATAGCCACCGGTGAGAACTTCGACGATCGCGGCCAGCTTTCCGGAAACGTAAAGTTGCTCGATGAAGCCGCCGCCACAAAGCTTGCTGACCTGATCGGTTCTTCCGGAGTTCCTATCGAGGTTACTTCGGTTGAATCAAAGCCTTCGACCCGTCGCCCGGCGGCTCCGTTCACAACCTCAACTCTGCAGCAGGAAGCGTCTCGCAAACTTCGTATGAGTGCGAAGCAAACCATGGACACCGCACAGATGCTGTACCAAGAGGGTTACATCACCTACATGCGTACCGACTCGCCAACCCTTTCCACCCAGGCAATCAGTGCCGCCAAAACTCAGGCTGCCGCGATGTTCGGTGCCGAGACCGTTGCCGATGCACCTCGTGTTTACACCGGAAAGTCAAAGAACGCTCAAGAGGCTCACGAGGCAATTCGCCCTTCAGGTGAGGTTTTCAAGACTCCTGCCGAGTTGGCTTCGGTTCTTAGCGGTCGCTCACTTGAGCTATACGACCTGATTTGGAAGCGAACCGTTGCATCACAGATGCAGGATGCCAAGGTTTCAACCACCACCGCAAAGATCAAGGTTGGCGCGCTCGCCGATGGTTCGGTTGCAGAATTCACCGCTAGCGGAACCGTGGTCACCTTCCGCGGATTCTTGGCCGCATACGAAGAAAGCCAGGACGAAGGCCGTAACCAGGACGACGCCCAGGAGTCGAAGTTGCCTAACCTTTCGGTTGGCCAGACTCTAAAGCTTGATGCTGTGGTTGCAAAGGACCACCAGACCACCCCACCTCCTCGTTACACCGAGGCATCGCTGGTGAAGGCTTTGGAAGAAGATGGCATCGGCCGCCCTTCAACCTACGCTGCGATCATGTCGAACATCATTGCCAAAGGTTATGTAACCAAGAAGGGCCAGGCGCTGGTTCCGGAATGGATTGCGTTCACCGTCATTCGCTTCCTAGAAGAGAACTTCGGCAAGATGATCGACTACAAGTTCACCGCCCTCATGGAGGAGGAGCTTGACCAGATCGCTGATGGTCAGTTGAACGCCAAAGACTGGCTTAAGCACTTCTACTTTGGTGGCGACGACCTTGTTGGACTTCGCGACACCGCTGAGCACATTCTCGATCAGGACCCTAGGGCCATCAACACCTTCGAAATCGGCGATGGCATTTCCCTTCGCACCGGTCAGTACGGCCCATACATCGAAGTGTTCGAAGAACCTGGCAGCCTAGGCACCGACGAAAACGGTCGCCGCATCGTGAACATTCCACAAGATCTTGCACCAGACGAACTGACACCTGCCAAGGCTCGTGAGCTGGTTGCTGCTCCGGTCATTACCGACCGTGTTCTTGGAATTGACCCTGAGAGCGGCTTTGAGGTTCTGTTCAAGGACGGTCGATACGGTCCGTACGTTGTTCTAAATGATCCAGACGCTGCCAAGCCAAAGACCGCGTCGCTATTCAAAACCATGGATGCCGCAACCATCGACCTCGACCAGGCGCTCCAGCTGCTTTCGCTTCCGCGTGTGGTTGGCAAGGACGATGAGGGCCTCGAGATCACCGCTCAGAATGGCCCATACGGTCCTTATATAAAGCGCGTTCGCGACACCAGGCAGCTAACCGAAGAGGCGGAAATCTTCACCATCGACCTCGCTGGCGCGCTGGCGAAGTTCGCCGAGCCAAAGTACGGAGCTCGCAGATCTGCTTCGGCACCACTTCGTGAGTTTGGCGAAGACCCTGCCTCGGGTGGAAACGTTGTGGTCAAGACTGGTCAGTTTGGTGCTTACGTAACCGATGGTTTCGTGAACGCAACGATCCCTAAGGAAGAGACCATCGAGGAACTCTCCGCTGACAAGGCATACGAACTTCTCATGGCAAGACGCGAAAAGCTTGGGCTAGAGCCAGGCGTGGCTCCGGCCAAGGCTTCGAAGGGACGTGGTTCGGCCAAGACCACCAAGCGCGTAGTAAAGGCCAAGGGCAAGAAGTAGTGTTCATTTCGCTTGAGGGCATCGACGGAGTTGGTAAGTCAACGCAGATGCGCCTGCTCGCAGAGTACTTTGAAGAGCGCGGCAATCGCGTTGTCTGCACGCTAGAGCCTGGTGGCACCGAACTTGGTAACGAAATTCGAAATCTGTTGCTACACCGAAAGGGAGCGGTTGCCCCACGTTCGGAAGCGCTGCTTTACGCGGCTGATCGCGCTCACCACGTTGCCACCAAGATCCGCCCAGAGCTGGAAGCCGGCGCAGTGGTTATCACCGACCGCTACCTCGATTCATCGGTTGCATATCAGGGCGCCGGTCGAGCGCTTTCTGCAAAAGAGGTTCGAGATATTTCTCTTTGGGCCGTGGACGGACTGCTACCAGACGTAACCTTCCTGCTTGATCTAGAACCTCACCTTGCTGCGGCACGCCGTGCCAAGACAGGGGAAGCGGCCGACAGACTCGAGAGCGAAAAGCTCGACTTCTTCGAAAACGTTCGCAGCGAATATCTTCGCTTGGCTGATGCCGAACCTGAACGCTTCATCATCATCGATGCCGCCAAGTCGCCAGAAGCAATTCAAGAGTCGATGAGGGCTCACCTCGAAGCAAAGCGTTCCTGATGTCTGAAGGATTCTGGAGCGAGCTAGCAGCCCAAACCGAGGCGCTTGAAATCGTTCGCCACGCTGTTGCCAATCGCGATAACGGGGTTTTTCACTCGTGGTTGATTACCGGCCCGCCCGGATCTGGTAGGTCTAACCTCGCCGAAACCTTTGCTGCCGCATTGCAGTGTGACGAGGGTGGCTGTGGCAAGTGTCACTCGTGTATTTTGGCAAAAGCAGGAACGCACCCAGACATCACCATCCTCACAACCGAGAAGGTGCAGATCGCAATTGCCGAGGTTCGCGACCTGGTCGAACAATCGTCTTACGGTGCATCAATGGGTCGCTTCAGAATCATGATCATCGAGGATGCCGATCGTATGGCACCGCTCGCGGCAAACGTTTTGCTAAAGGCTCTAGAAGAGCCACCGGCCGGAACCATTTGGATGCTCTGCGCGCCAAGTGAGGTAGACCTCCTTCCAACCATTCGCTCTCGCGTTCGCCGAGTGAACCTAAAGGTTCCGAGTGTCGCCGACGTTGCTCAACTTTTGATTGACCGCGATGGAATTGAGCCAAAGTTGGCACACCTCGTTGCTGCCGAATCGCAGAGCCACATCGGTATGGCACGAAGGCTTGCCACGAGTGTTGAGGCCAGAACTCGCAGAAGCGATAACCTCAAGGCTGCGATGAGCATTCATAACGTTACCGATGCGGTAAAGGCCTCCGACCGTTGGTTGGATTTGGCCAAGAAGGATGCACAGGTCTTCACCAAGGAGCGAGACGAAGAGGAAAAGCATACGCTTATGCACTCGCTCGGGCTTGCACCAACCGACAGCGTTCCGCCACAGTATCGAGTTGACTTCAAAAGACTTGAGGAGGCTCAAAAACGCCGCTCGACTAGAAGCCTTCGCGATGGCCTCGATCGTATTTTTGTCGATCTTCTCGCCCTCTACCGAGACATTCTGCTTACTCAGTTGAACACTGGCAGTGCGCTGGTGAACCTAGATCTCATTCCGCAAATTCAGAAGGTTGCTGAAGGTACTAAACCGGAAAATACCATTCACATCATCGACGAGATCGAGAAGGCGAGACACCGAATCGATCGCAATGTTCGTGACGTCTTGGTGCTAGATGCTCTGGCAACTCACCTGATCAGAAGGGCCTAAATGAAACGCGTACTTGCTGCCGTTGTAGCCACCTTTCTCGTAGTTTCTACGGTCGGCTGTTCTCAGCCAACCGGGGTCAAGCCTTCGCCTAAACCAAATCAGAGTCAGAACAATTCAGCCACCATCGATAGCATCTACGCGCAAAAGGTGACTTGGAATAAGTGCGAAACAAGTTTTCAGTGTGCCAGAGTATCGGTACCAATCGATTGGGCCAACCCTGATTCTGGAACCGTAAAACTTGCCCTTATTCGCAAGGTTGCCAAGAAGGCCAAGGGTTACCTGGTGCTAAACCCTGGAGGGCCCGGCGGCTCTGGTTACGACTTCCTTGCAAACAACTACTCGGACATCGGCACCACGAAACTGCGTTTGGCATACACTTTGGTTTCGTTTGATCCTCGAGGCGTGAGCAGGTCGGCTCCTGTGAAGTGCCTTAACGCCAAGCAGACCAACCACATGCTTTATGACTCCAACGGGCAGGCGCCTGGCAGTGCCGGCGACATCGCCGACATCCGTGCGCAAATGAAGCAGTTCGTTGCTGCCTGTGTGAAAAACACGGGCCCGATTCTGGCCCACGTAGATACCGTTAGCGCAGCTAAGGATCTCGATGTGATTCGAGCAATTCTCGACGAGGCCAAGCTCAACTACCTCGGTTTCTCATACGGAACTTTCCTGGGTACCACCTATCAGGCACTGTTCCCAGACAAGGTTGGTCGTTTTGTTCTCGATGGTGCAATTGATCCGAGGGTCTCGGATGAGGACCAAAACCTAAACCAGTTGGTCGGATTCAACCTAGCTCTCAACGACTACCTGAAGAACTGTCTCGCCAAGCAATCGAGTTGCCCGTTCACCGGCACACTGAAAAATGCTCAGAATGAATTGAAGGCTTTCCTCCTAAGCATGGAATCCAAGACTTTGAAATCAGACGACGGGCGCAAGGTGTCAATTGTCGGTGTTACCAGCGGTTTGATTATGGCGCTTTACTCAAACGACTATTGGCAGTTTCTAACCCAGGCTCTGAACCAGGCGGCGCACGGTAACGGAACCATGTTCATCCGTCTCGCCGACTTCTACAACGATCGCAACGACAACGGAACCTTCAATGGGAACGGACTGGAAGCCATCATCGCCATTAACTGCCTGGACGCCAGGTCTTCGGCAAGCGATGCAGCGATGGCTGTTCAAAACCAACGTGTCTTGCAAGCTTCACCGATCCTTGGTCGCTACTGGCAAAATGGTGCTCTCACCTGTGAGCAGTGGCCATATCCGCTGGTCGCGCCACCCGCCACCTACACGGCAAACGATGCTCCAAAGATCATGGTCGTTGGCACGACCGGAGATCCGGCTACCCCTTATAGCGAAGCTGTTGGCCTTGCTCACGACGTTCTGGCTCACGGATTTCTCGTGACCTTCAAGGGTGAAGGTCACACCGCTTACGGCAGATCGAACTCATGTGTTTCCAACGCGGTGGATAACTTCTTGGTTGGCGGAAAGTTTCCGTCCAAAGAACCGGTCTGCTAGAAGTTAAACCGAGAGTATAACGACTGGGTAACGCCTGCGATTAACTGACATTTAAGCTGTTTTGTCGAGAAGTCGAGGAGTAGATTTTCGTTGGAGCATGTTTTCGTGCCAAAGTCCGGTTCAAAGGTGAACCGGCATTTCTATGAACAAGGGAGTTCAATGGGAACCAACGAAACAAACCCGGTTTGGGAAAAAACCCAAACCAGCAGTGAATTCCAAGACCTCAAAAAAAGCTTCCGCGGTTTCGCATTTCCGCTAACCGCTGCTTTCTTGGTTTGGTATTTCGCATACATCCTGCTCACGGCATTTGCTCGTGAGTGGATCGCCACCAAACTGGTTGGCAACATCAACATCGGACTCGTGCTGGGAATCTTGCAGTTCGCTTCCACCTTCGTGATCGCCTGGTTGTATGAGCGTCACTCAAGCAAGCACCTCGACGACCAGTCTGAGACTATCAAGCACCAGGTTGAAAAGGAGCTTGGAAACTAATGGACGCAAAAACACTCAGCTCAGTTCTCTTCCTCACCTTCGTTGCTGCAACACTGGTAATCGTTTGGCGAGCAAGCCACAGCAACAAGAAGTCAACCGACTTCTATGACGGCGGTGCCAGCTTCTCCGGTTTCCAGAACGGTCTTGCAATCGCCGGTGACTACATGTCTGCCGCTTCGTTCCTCGGTATCGCGGGAACCATCGCGCTGTTTGGTTACGACGGCTTCCTGTACTCGATCGGCTTCCTGGTTGCTTGGCTGGTTGCCCTGCTCCTAATTGCCGAGCCGCTTCGTAACTCCGGCCGTTTCACCATGGGTGATGTGGTTTCATTCAGGATGCGCCAGCGTCCGGTTCGAACCGCTTCAGCAGTTTCAACGGTTGTCGTATCAATCTTCTACCTCCTAGCCCAGATGGTTGGAGCCGGTGCGCTGGTTTCGCTGCTTCTCGGCATCACCGATCCTGCACAGAAGAACCTGATTATCGCCGGTGTTGGCGTGCTCATGATCATCTACGTGACCATCGGTGGAATGAAGGGAACAACCTACGTTCAGATCGTCAAGGCGTTCCTGCTGATGATCGGTGCGACCCTTCTAACCGTTATGGTTTTGGCCAAGTTCAACTTCAACATCTCCGACCTACTTGGAGCTGCCGCCGAGAAGAGCGGAAAGGGCGACAGCTTCCTTTCTCCTGGTTTGAAGTTCGGCAAGGACGTAATCGACGCGACCACAGGTGCGATCGATCCAATCAAGACTCTCTGGTCGAAGCTTGACCTGGTGTCTCTTGGTCTAGCTCTGGTCCTTGGTACCGCGGGTCTGCCTCACATCCTGATTCGTTTCTACACCGTTCCAAACTCGAAGGCAGCTCGTAAGAGCGTTAACTGGGCCATTGGAAACATCGGTGTGTTCTACCTGATGACCATCGCACTTGGTTTCGGTGCCGCCGCTCTAGTTAGCCGCACCGTACTGTTCCGTGGTTACAAGGTGGATGATTCGGGTTATCTGATCGACGCAAAGGGTCAGGTGATTGCCGATGCAACTCACCAGCACTTCACCCTCGACCAAGTTTCGATGCTTGCCGCTGAGAGCAAGAAGCTCTTGGTGCCAGTGGATGCCTCGGGCAACGTGGCAGCGCCGCAGCTTGCTCAGTTCCTTGGCGGTGGCGAAGGTTCAACCGGTGGTGCCGTCATGCTTGCAATCATCGGTGCAATCGCGTTCGCAACAATCCTTGCTGTTGTTGCCGGCCTTACCTTGGCGTCATCGTCGTCGTTCGCACACGACCTCTACGCCAACGTAATCAAGCGTGGAAACGCAAGCCCTGAGAGCGAAGTTCGCGTGGCCAAGATTGCAGCAGTTGTAATTGGTTTGGTTGCCATCGTTCTCGCGATCGGTGTTCAAACCTTGAACGTTGCGTTCCTGGTTGCAATTGCATTCGCAATCGCTGCCTCGGCAAACCTACCTGCCGTGCTGTACACCCTGTTCTGGAAGCGATTCAACACCCGTGGTGCCGTCTGGGCAATCTACGGCGGTTTGCTGTCGGCTCTGGTGCTGTTGGTGTTCAGCCCGAACGTATCGGGTCTGCCAACGTCGTTGATTCCACTTGGCCTAGATGGTTCGGGAATTCGCTTCGACTTCTTCCCGCTATCGAACCCAGGTATCGTTTCGATTCCTCTAGGTTTCGTATTCGGCTGGCTTGGCACCATCACCTCGAACGAGCAGAACTCGGCAAAGTACGCCGAGCTCGAGGTTCGTTCGCTGACCGGTGCTGCCATTGGCAAGGCGGTTCAGCACTAACCGCTTTCATCTAGATAAGAATTCCCCCGATGCCTAAAGGTTTCGGGGGAATTCTTTCATTACGATTGATACTCATGGGAGCGCTACAACATGGCTAACCGGCCAACCATCCACGACGTCGCTGAACGCGCCGGCGTATCTAAGTCGCTGGTTGCGCTCGTTTTCAAGCAGGAGTCTGGCGTTAGCGCTAAACGCCGTGAACTGGTGATGCAGGCGGCCAAGGAACTTGGTTACACCCCAAATGCTTTTGCCAGTGCGCTTCGTTCAGGCAACAACGGGTTTATCGGCATCGTCGTCGCCGACTTCCATAACCCGCTGTTCACCGAGTTTGCAGACCTAGCCCGCCAGGCCTTTGCCGCTCGCGGGATCTTCTGTTTCATCGCCACGGCATCGATCTCGATTGAAGACGGTGTTGAGCGCATCGACCCCGTTCCTATTCAGCACATGCTCGACCTGAAACCTTCCAGCCTGCTCATCGTTGGCGGTCTGGCAGACCACACCCCGTTCAAAAACATCAGCGATAAGCTGCCGATCGTTCAGGTGCTTTCTTCAAAGGGAGACCTGAAGCGTGCGGTTTCGGTTCGCTGCAACGAGGAGCGGGCGATGAAGCTGGTCCTGGACCACCTGCAAAGCCTTGGGCACTCAAATATCGTCTACATCGGTCCTGCCGGCGAACGCGTTGCCGAAGACCGCAGGCGCGCTTACCAGAGCCAGGCGAAGAAGCACAAGATCAAGACTCACATGGTTTCAACTAACATCAGCAAGAACGAGGAGAGTGGTTTGGCTGCGGGGCTGATCGCTCTTCAACTGAACCCAACCGCGTTGGTTTGCTTCAATGACAACGTTGCCTTCGGTGTTCAGGATGCACTGGCTCGCAAGAAGTCGAAGGTTGCTCTCACGGGCTTCGACAACACCTTTTTCGGAAACCTCGAACGCATTAGCCTGACCACCATCGACCAAAACAAGGCTCTCATCGTTGACAAGGTGGTTGAGCTGCTGAGCGACGCCAAGCTGTTCGCGAGCCTTCGTGGAGAAGAGATCCTCATCGAACCGAACCTTGTGGTTAGAGAGTCAACGGCCAGCCTTCAAAAGCGGTAATGTTTTATTGTTAACACATTTGGAACGTTCCTAAAGCATTGAGGTAGCCATGTCTGAGCAAAAGCAAATTGGTGTAGGTCTAGTTAGCGTTGGTTGGATGGGCAAGGTCCATAGCCGTGCTTACCAGGCAATTCCTGTTGTCTACCCTGAGCTTGGAATTACCCCAAAGTTGGTAATCGCCGCCGACACCGAGCCATCGCGATGCGACTACGCGAAAGGGGTCCTCGGCTTTGCTGAGGCTACCACCGACTACCACGAGGTTCTGAACCACCCAGACGTGGACGTGGTTTCCATCTGTGCCCCAAACTTCCTTCACGCCGAAATCGGTATGGCGGCAGCCAAGGCTGGTAAGCACTTCTGGATCGAGAAGCCAGTTGGTCGCGGTGGCGAGGAAACCCGCTCGGTTCAGATCGAGGCAGAGAAGGCCGGCGTTGTCAGCAGCATCGGCTTCAACTACCGCCACGCTCCTGCAGTTGAAAAGGCCAAGGCACTTATTGCAGAAGGTCGCATCGGCCGCGTAACCAACATCCGCGGAGTGTTCTTTGCCGACTATTCGGCCGAACCAAACGGCGCGCTGTCATGGCGCTTCAACCGCAAGCTTGCCGGATCTGGCGTTCTCGGCGACCTCATGGGTCACCTTGTTGACCTCGTTCAGTACCTTGTTGGTCCAATCTCGGAAGTTTCTGGAATGACCAAGACCATCCACGAGCAGCGCCCGATTGCCCAGATGGGTAAGGGAACTCACTTCGATGTCATCGAGGGTGGAGAAATGGGCGACGTTGAAAACGAAGACTACGCCGCCATGATGGTTCGCTTCGGAAGTGATGCCGTTGGCGCTGGTGCGGTTGGAACCCTCGAGGCTTCCCGCGTAGCCGTTGGCCCTCGCGCTTCGTACAACTTTGAGATTTACGGAACCGAAGGTTCGATCATCTGGGACTTCGAGCAGATGAACGAACTTCACGTTGCCACCGGCCGCAAGGGCGACCTCGTTGGCTACACCCGCGTTATGGCAGCTCCTGGCTTCGGCGACTTCAGCCACTTCCAACCTGGAGCTGGAACCGGCATGGGATTCGACGACCTGAAGGTTATCGAAGCTCGCAAGTTCCTAGAGGC
>Ga0228702_1001324_pt1 | contig 16054 bp, 13 predicted proteins | sample McNCre217_Aug_MG_2_FD_178018 | JGI IMG/M metagenome (GOLD analysis project Ga0228702, IMG submission 178018) | Freshwater microbial communities from McNutts Creek, Athens, Georgia, United States - 20-17_Aug_MG | ecosystem: Environmental > Aquatic > Freshwater > Creek | place: USA: Georgia... | reverse complement strand
CAAACCGACACACGTGTGCGACGCACAACTCTTGGCAATTCCTAAATGAAATTAGCTTTTGAGAGAGATGTCAGAGGCAATCTTTTGAGAGAAGGCTTCGAGGGACATCACACCGAGGTCTTGATTGCCCCGGGCGCGCACTGCGACGGCGCCAGCTTCCTTCTCTTTATCGCCTACGACCAAGATGTAGGGAAGCTTTTGCATTGAATGCTCACGTATTTTATACGTGATTTTCTCGTTGCGGAGGTCTAAATCGACCCTAAGCCCTTGATTTCGCAGTGTTTTTGCAACTTCTTGGCAGTATTCGGCCTGGGAATCGGTGATATTGAGCACCGAAACTTGGGTTGGCGCCAGCCAAGTGGGCAAGGCTCCCGCGTGCTGTTCAATCAAAATTCCGATGAAACGCTCCATGCTGCCCACGATGGCACGGTGCAAGATGACGGGGCGTTGGCGTGAGCCGTCTTCAGCCGTGTACTCGGCATCCAAGCGCTCAGACAGGTTGAAGTCCACCTGAATCGTGCCGCACTGCCACTCACGGCCAATCGCGTCTTTGAGGGTGTATTCAATCTTGGGGCCATAGAAAGCGCCATCACCTTCGGAGATGACGTACTCACAACCGGAAGCGGTCAAACTGTCCATCAAGGCTTTTTCGGCCTTGTCCCACAACTCGTCCGAGCCAATGCGGGCCTCTGGACGTGTGGAAACTTTGTACAAGATATTGGTGAAGCCAAAGTCTTCGTAGACCTTCTTGAGAACTTTGGTGAAGGTGTCGCACTCGGGCAAGATTTGGTCTTCGGTACAGAAGATGTGGCCATCGTCCTGGGTGAAACCGCGCACGCGCATGATGCCGTGCAAGCCGCCCGAAGGCTCGTTGCGGTGGCATTGGCCAAACTCACCGTAGCGCAGTGGCAGGTCGCGGTAGCTCTTGATGCCTTGCTTGAAAATCAAGATGTGGCCAGGGCAGTTCATCGGTTTCAAAGCGTAGTCACGCTTTTCAGACTCGGTGGTGAACATGTTGTCGCGGTACTTGTCCCAGTGGCCGGTTTTTTCCCACAACGATTTATCAATGATTTGCGGGCCTTTGACTTCGAGATAACCGTTGTCACGGTAGACCTGACGCATGTACTGTTCGATGGTTTGCCAAACGCTCCACCCCTTGGGGTGCCAAAACACCAAACCAGGGGCATGCTCGTCGATGTGAAACAAGTCCAGTTCACGGCCCAACTTGCGGTGGTCACGCTTCTCAGCCTCTTCGAGTTGTTTCAAGTACAACTGCAAATCGTCTTTGCTGGTCCATGCTGTGCCATAAATGCGTTGCAGCATTTCGTTTTTGCTGTCGCCGCGCCAGTAGGCGCCTGCCACTTTCATCAGCTTGAAATGTTTGAGCTTGCCAGTGCTGGGCACGTGCGGGCCACGGCACAAGTCTTCGAAATTGCCTTCGCGGTACAAGCTCACGTCTTCGTTGCTAGGAATGCTGGCAATGATTTCCGCCTTGTAGTGCTCGCCCAAGCCTTTGAAATAAGCCACCGCTTCGTCGCGCGGCAACACGCGGCGCACCACGGGTTCATCCTTGTTGGCCAAGTCGGTCATGCGTTTTTCAATGGCGACCAAATCTTCGGGGGTAAAACCGCGGGTGAACGAGAAATCGTAGAAAAAGCCGTTATCAATGACAGGACCGATGGTGACTTGCGCCTCGGGGAACAGCTCTTTCACAGCATAAGCCAACAAGTGGGCCGTAGAGTGACGGATCACCTCCAAGCCTTCGGCATCTTTGGCCGTGATGATGGCCAAGCTCGCATTGCTGCTCATCGTGTAACTGGTGTCTACCACCTTGCCATCGACCTTGCCAGCCAAAGCCGCCTTGGCCAAGCCTGCGCCAATCGACGCGGCCACTTCGGCCACCGTCACGGGGCCTAGAAATTCACGTTGCGAACCGTCGGGGAGAGTAATCTGAACCATGTGTCTTCAATGAAAAAAGCGCGGCAAAGGCCGCGCTTGGAATGGGTGTCTAAACGCTAAGCATAGATTTTACGCCCCACCCGGCCCTACACCCATTTGTCGAATCATTCTCAGTTTTGACTCTGATAAGTACCTGGCACTTGGCAACTACTCTTTTGATTCATCAAATTGGCCAGATTAACCTTACGGTTTTCTGCGGCTGCAATGGCCTCGTTTGCATTCATGTAGGTACCGATGATCGCAGGCCAGAACAACAGGCGTGCAACATTACCGCCGGTGGCACCCTTCTCGCTCTCGGCTTCTTTTTTGAAACGGTCCGCGTCTGAATATTCATTTTGCAACTGTGCACATGACAAACCTGAATCACCAGGTTTGATACTCTGCACAACCGTTGGAGATGCACAACCAACTAATGCAGCAACCACAATCAATAAATACAAATATGTATTTCTCATCACTTCCTCCGAATACTGTCAAATTTAAAGAACTTAAAAACAAGATAAATCATCTTTAGTTTTGAACGGCGATTTCATTTGAGATGCAAACTCCGTAGATGCAAGCTTAGCACATTGACATGCTTGAGGGGTGTCAGCCAAACCATTACCTCCCAAAAAGAAACCTGCGAAAAATGATCTACGCGGAATACTCGCGTGGCATATTCGGACGTTGCGCGTAGAAAAGGGATGGTCCCAAGAAAAACTAGCACTCGCCTGCGACCTAGACAGAACCTATGTATCAGCCGTCGAACGAAGTGTCTGGAACGTTTCATTGGCGAACATTGAACGACTGGCAGAAACGTTAGGCGTTGAAGCGTGGATGTTGCTAGCGCCAATTGATACACATCACTCAAACACACCATGAAATTCAAACTTCTAGGCATCGTCTCAAGCTTGGCACTTGGAGGTTGTGCCAATAGCTTTCTCAAACCAGCAGAAGGGTCTGAACGCGTGCTGTTGATGAGTGCCAACCAAGTCATATCGTGTAAGTCGCTAGGCAAAGTTGGTGTGAATGTCGTGACCAACGTCGGTTTTTACACGCGCGATGCGGCCGCTGTTGACGCCGACTTGCTGCAACTAGGACAAAACAATGCCATTGAACTGGGCGGTGACACTCTGGTGAAAGAGAGCACACATGACCACGGCAAGCAGGTGTTTGCGGTTTACAAGTGCAAGCGATAAACCAGATAGCATCATGAAAAAAGCCACCTTGATAGGTGGCTTTTTGCTATGCAAGCAACGCTCTTTGCAGAGCGTGTGTGCTTAGTGGAACTGCTCTTCTTCCGTAGAACCTGTGAGGGCTTTCACAGAAGATGAACCGCCTTGGATCACAGTCGTCACGTCGTCGAAGTAGCCTGCGCCCACTTCTTGTTGGTGTGACACGAAGGTGTAACCCTTGTCGCGCGCTGCGAATTCAGGCTCTTGCACCATGTTGACGTAGTGCTTCATGCCTTCGCCATTGGCGTATGCATTGGCGAACTGGAAGGTGTTGTACCAGTTGATGTGAATACCAGCCAAGGTGATGAACTGGTATTTGTAGCCCAATGCCGACAGGTCTTCTTGGAAGGAAGCGATTTGGCTGTCGTTGAGGTTCTTCTTCCAGTTGAAAGAAGGTGAGCAGTTGTAAGACAACAGCTTGCCTGGGCATGCTGCGTGCACGGCCTGCGCGAATTCGCGAGCAAAGCCAATGTCTGGCACGCCTGTTTCACACCAGACCAAATCAGCGTAAGGAGCGTAAGCCACGCCGCGGCTGATGGCTTGTTCCAAACCGTTTTTCACGCGGTAGAAACCTTCTTGTGTGCGTTCGCCTGTCAAGAATGGCTTGTCGTTGGCATCGTGATCAGAAGTGATCAAGTTAGCAGCTTCAGCATCGGTACGAGCCAACACGATGGTGGATGTGCCCATGACGTCAGCAGCGAAACGTGCAGAGATCAACTTCTCGCAAGCTTCTTGAGTTGGCACCAACACTTTGCCGCCCATGTGACCGCATTTCTTCACAGCAGCCAATTGGTCTTCGAAGTGAACACCAGCCGCGCCAGCAGAGATCATGTTCTTCATCAATTCAAATGCATTCAACACGCCACCGAAACCTGCTTCAGCGTCAGCCACGATGGGCAAGAAGTAGTCGATGAATTCTTTGTCGCCAGGGTTGACGCCACGGCCCCATTGAATTTCGTCAGCGCGCTTGAAGGTGTTGTTGATGCGGCGAACCATGGTGGGCACAGAGTCGTACGCATAGAGCGATTGGTCTGGATACATGGTTTCTGATGTGTTGCCGTCAGCAGCAACTTGCCAGCCTGACAAGTACACAGCTTCCAAACCAGCTTTGGCTTGTTGCATGGCTTGACCAGCTGAAATGGCGCCGAATGCGTTGACGTAGCCTTTCTTGGCGCCGCCGTTGACTTTTTCCCAGAGCTTTTCAGCACCGCGCTTAGCGAGTGTGTGCTCGATAGGCATGCTGCCGCGCAAACGGACCACGTCAGCAGCAGAGTAACCACGCTTCACGCCTTTCCAGCGTGGGTTGGTGGCCCAGTCTTTTTCGAGAGCGGCGATTTGTTGTTCGCGGCTGAGTTGTTCATTCAGTGATTGAGGCATGGTTCACTCCAGGAAGTTAGGTGGTTGACGATGGATCGACTATAAGTCTTCTATAAGAGTCAAAGATTATCTTATGTCTTATATAAGAATTTATTTATTACCAATAAAAACAATATGTTACGAAACGATTCCTGTATTATGAAAATCAATTTCTCATATCAAGAAAAAATATTGCGGTGCAGCAATTCGCTTTCTCACAATGCAAAAATCATTTTCAAATATATGAAAGACACCTTCCTGTCGCACGGAAAGCGGCACGCCACGTCAAGTGGTTACGCAATAAAGCAAACTCACAAAAAACAACATCCTCCAGAGAAAAAAGTCGTTTTTAGCTTGGAAAGACGTGCGTTCTCAATTAGCATCCGCATTGCTCTAGAGCGATATCTCTAAGGGCTTGATAACAAACACTTCTAGAAGGAAATCAACCATGGCAACTGCAAAGAAAGCTCCGGCTAAAAAAGTAGCAGCAAAGAAAGCTGCTCCCGCTAAAAAAGTAGCAGCGAAAAAAGCAGCTCCTGCAAAAAAAGTGGCGGCTAAAAAAGCAGCTCCTGCAAAGAAAGCAGCTCCCGCTAAAAAAGTAGCAGCAAAGAAAGTTGTTGCTAAAAAAGCCCCAGCGAAAAAAGTTGCAGCCAAAAAGGCTCCTGCCAAAAAGCGCACACCTAACGCAGCGTTCATGAAAGCCCTTACACCTAGCGCCGCTTTGGCCGCTGTGATCGGTAGCACACCCGTGCCACGTACCGAAGTGGTTAGCAAGATGTGGACATACATCAAAAAGCACGGTCTGCAAGACAGCGTGAACAAGCGCAACATCAATGCAGACGAGAAGCTCAAGTCCGTGTTCGGCAAAGCTCAAGTCACCATGTTTGAGTTGGCTGGCTTGATCGGCAAGCACCTGAAGTAATTCGGTTTTGCTGAAATAAAAAAGGGACCGTCAGGTCCCTTTTTTATTGCGTGAGCGGCTGACTTTTACGCATGCACAGTTCTGCGCCCTACACCCAATGCCACCACTACGCTGAGTAGCAACACAAAGGCAGCCCCCAGTAAAGTCGCACCGTACCAGCCATGATCCATGAAGACGCCAAAGATGAGCGGTGAGATGGCAAAGCCAACATCCAAGCCTGAATACACCATGCCGTAAACGCGCCCTGTTGCACCTTTGGGGGTCGCCTTTTTGATCATCATGTCACGAGAAGGCCCACCCACACCAATCGCCAAGCCTGTGGCGGCCAAAATGGTCATCGTGGCCGTGGCATCAAACATGCCGCTGCCACACAACGCCATGAACAAGGCTGCCACGGTCATGCAGCTTGCCACCACTTTGTCACTGAGACGTGGCCAACGTGCCGCGACAAATCCTCCAACAAACATGCCTGCTGCTGCGCACAACATGTATGCCGTGAGCGTGAAGGTGGCTGCTTCAAATGTCACGCTGTGCATGGCTTGCAAAATTGACACAGCAAAGCTTTGCACAACAGCCAAAGTCATCGTGGACAGCAAGAAGAAGCCAAAGCACCACCATACGACGGGAATTTTTAGGAACGCGAGTGTGCTCACATTGTTGGCATTTTGCTTGTGGTCAACCACGTCGGCATGCAAGAACTCGCGCTGCCACACGAGTAACGCAAAAATTGCCAAAAACAGGAAGGCGGCCCCCACATAAGCGGTGCGCCAATCAAATGCAGCACTCAAGCCGACCATGAAAACGGGGGCCAGCGCCCAACCCAAATTCCCAGTCAAGCCGTGTGCGCTGAAGGCGTAACCCAACCGAGGGGCGGAAACCTTCTGATTCAAAATCGTGAAATCAACGGGATGAAATGTGCAATTACCAAGCCCTAAAAAAGCGGCGCCCAGCATCAAGCCCCAATAGCTTTGCGCCACGGCCACAGTGAGTGCGCCCAAAGCCAGTACCACCAATGAACCAAACAGAATGGGACGCGCGCCAAAACGATCCACCACAAATCCTGCAGAAGCTTGCCCTATGCCCGAGACAACGAAAAAGACCGTCATCAAAAAACCTAGCTCCGAGTAACTCAAATCAAAGGTACTCATGAACACAGGAAACATGAGCGGCAACAGCAGGTGTGAGAAATGAGAACTGGCGTGTGCCATGCCCACCAAGCCAATGACGGCGGCATCATCACGCCAAGGGTTGGAAACGGGGTTCAAAGTGGTCATAAAAAAGCGCAACAGAAAGAATGCAAGCATCCTAACTGCTGCGCTTATCTGGCGCTGCCCAATGGGGGACAAGCCCCCTCACCTGCCGAGGGTCAAACCCCAGCTTTGGTGAACGCGAACTCGCCCGGTGCACGCACGGGATCGACGTTGACTGCAATCGTGTCTTTGGGCAAGAACTTGCCCTCCAGCAACAACTTGGACAAAGGGTTTTCGATGCGCTGTTGAATGGCGCGCTTCAAAGGACGTGCGCCAAACACAGGGTCAAAACCCACCTTCGCCAGTTCAGCCAAAGCCGCAGGCGACACATCCAGCGCCAAGTCCATCTTGATCAAGCGGTTTGCCAAAATTTTGAGCTGAATACCCGCGATGCTGGCGATGTGCTCGGCATCCAAAGCGTGGAACACCACAGTCTCGTCAATGCGGTTCAAAAACTCAGGACGGAAGTGCGACTTGAGTTCATCCCACACCGCATCTTTGATGTCTTGCGCATCTTGCCCCACCATGCTTTGGATGATGGGCGAGCCGATGTTCGACGTCATCACAATGACGGTGTTTTTGAAATCCACCGTGCGGCCTTGACCATCGGTCAAGCGACCATCGTCGAGCACTTGCAACAAGATGTTGAACACATCGGGATGGGCCTTCTCCACCTCGTCCAGCAGCAACACGCTATAGGGATTACGGCGCACAGCCTCGGTCAAGTAGCCGCCTTCGTCGTAGCCCACGTAGCCGGGAGGCGCACCGACCAAGCGACTGACCGAGTGCTTCTCCATGAACTCGCTCATGTCGATGCGAATCATGTGGTCTTCGCTGTCAAACAAGAAACCCGCCAAGGCTTTACACAGCTCGGTCTTGCCCACACCTGTTGGGCCGAGGAACAAGAATGAGCCTGTGGGGCGATTCGGGTCTCCCAAGCCCGCACGCGAACGGCGAATAGCATTGGCCACAGCGGTGATGGCCTCATCTTGGCCCACCACACGGTCGTGCAACTTATCTTCCATTTGCAAAAGTTTGTCGCGCTCACCTTGCATCAGTTTGGACACAGGGATACCCGTGGCACGCGCCACCACTTCGGCAATTTCTTCGGCGCCCACTTGTGTGCGCAGCAAGCGATGCACACCTTCACTGCCCTTGTCGCTTTCACGCGCATTGGCTTCTTTCATGCGCTTTTCAAGCTCAGGCAACTTGCCGTATTGCAACTCAGCCACTTTGTTGAAATCGCCTTTACGGGTGAGTTCTTCAATCTGGTGGCGTAAGCGATCAATCTCTTCTTTGATTTGCGCACCGCCGTGAGCAGATGACTTTTCAGCCTTCCAAATCTCGTCGAGGTCGGCGTACTCTTTGCCAATCTTTTCAATCTCTTCTTCCAGCAGCTCCATGCGCTTTTGCGACGCTTCATCTTTTTCTTTGCGCACGGCTTCGCGCTCGATCTTGAGCTGAATCAGGCGACGGTCGAGCTTGTCCATCACCTCGGGCTTGGAATCGATTTCAATTTTGATTTTGGCGGCGGCCTCGTCAATCAAATCAATCGCTTTGTCAGGCAAGAAACGATCGGTGATGTAGCGGTGGCTCAACTCGGCCGCTGCCACGATGGCAGGGTCGGTAATCTCTACGCCATGGTGCACTTCGTACTTTTCCTGCAAGCCACGCAAGATCGCGATCGTGGCCTCAACCGAAGGTTCACCCACGATGATTTTTTGGAAACGACGCTCCAAGGCAGCGTCTTTCTCGATGTACTTGCGGTACTCATCCAAAGTGGTGGCACCCACGCAGTGGAGCTCGCCACGCGCCAAGGCGGGCTTGAGCATATTGCCGGCGTCCATCGCGCCATCGGCCTTACCTGCACCCACCATGGTGTGCAACTCGTCGATGAACACAATGGTTTGGCCTTCGTCTTGCGCCAACTCTTTGAGCACGCTTTTCAGACGCTCTTCAAACTCGCCACGGTATTTCGCACCGGCCAACAAAGCGGCCATGTCGAGCGACAACACGCGTTTGCCTTTGAGCGAATCTGGCACCTCGCCTGCCACGATGCGCTGGGCCAAGCCCTCCACAATCGCGGTCTTGCCCACACCTGGCTCACCGATGAGCACAGGGTTGTTTTTGCTACGACGTTGCAGCACTTGGATGGCGCGGCGAATTTCATCGTCACGGCCAATCACAGGGTCGAGCTTGCCTTGACGCGCACGCTCAGTGAGGTCCAGGCAGTATTTTTTGAGCGACTCACGCTGGCCTTCGCTCTCGGCGTTGTCTACTTTTTGACCACCGCGAACGGCCGTGACTGCCGCTTCTAAAGACTTGCGGCTCAAACCGTTTTGGGTAGCGAGCTTGCCCCAGTTGCCTTTGTTGTCACACAAGGCAAGCAAGAACAATTCGCTGGCCACAAATTGGTCGCCACGTTTGATGGCTTCTTTTTCAGCGGCTTGAATCAAGGACACGGTGTCGCGCCCCACTTGCACCTGATCTTGACCTTCGACTTTGGGCAAGCGGTTCATGGCGTCTTCGGCAGACGACAACAAGCCTGAGACATTGGCACCTGCGCGTTGCAACAGCGACTTGGGGCCATCGTCTTGGCGCAACATAGCGACCAGCACGTGGGAAGGTTCGATGTAGGCGTGGTCGTTGCCAAGCGCCAAGCTCTGGGCGTCGCCCAAGGCTTCTTGAAATTTGGTGGTGAGTTTGTCGACGCGCATAAAAACTCCGAAGCGAAATGTTGAATGACTCAATACCTGAGGCTGCCAAGCCTTATTTCAAGAGCAATCAGGTCTTGTGTATTTGACCTGCATCAAACACCTCTGTGCTCGCCTCTGGCGGCTGAATGTGTGTTGCGCCACACAAGTGCAGCCCTTGGGTTATCAGGAAAGCGTATTGCTCGCTTGAATGCCCCAACGCGCCAAGGCTTGGTCATCGCTCACACGGGCGTCGACCCAACGTGCACCTTCGGGCGTGACTTCTTTCTTCCAGAACGGCGCTTGAGTTTTGAGGTAGTCCATCAAAAACTCGCAGGCCTTGAAGCTCTCACCGCGGTGGGCTGACGTGACAGCCACCCAAACAATTTGGTCTTCAGGGTGCAACAAACCCACGCGGTGAATCACGCGGGCGGCAAAAATATCAAAGCGCTTTTTAGCCTCGTCCATCATGGCCGAGATGGACTTCTCGGTCATGCCGGGGTAGTGCTCTAGCTCCATGCTGGCCACCGAGCTGCCGTCGTTACGCTCGCGCACCGTGCCTAGGAACGAGCACACCGCCCCCACCCGCGCATCGCCCGCACGCAAGGCGGCCAGCTCTTGGCTCACATCAAAGTCTTGGGTTTGGATGCTGACGGTGAATGACATGGCGCACCTCTGGGTTTAACCGCCGGTGACGGGCGGGAAGAAGGCCACTTCGCAACCGTCGCTCAATGCGGCAGATCCCTCACACAGATCTTGGTCCAAGGCCATGCGCACGGCGCGGCCATGGGCCAGCACTTCAGCGTAAGCACCTCCACGAGCCATCAGTTCATCGCGCAAAGCTTGAAGCGTGGCAGCTTGTGTGTTGACGCTTTCGCTGCCCTGACCGATGGCTTCGCGAATGGATGCAAAGTATTTGAGATTGACCTTCATGCCAGCCACTCCGCAAAGGAAATAAAGCGAACGGTATCGCCTTTTGAAATCGTTTGCCCAGCAGGGGTATCCACCACGCCATCGCCCCACACGGCGGACGTGAGCACGCCGGAGCTTTGATTAGGGAACAAGTCCAGTCCACCTTGCGCGTTGCGTTTGGCGCGCAAAAACTCACGGCGCTTGTCGGCGCGGGGCCAATCGAAATGAGCTGTCATGTCGGTGCGTGCGATATCGGTTTTCGTCACACCTTGCAAGGCCAACACAAACGGACGGACCAACAACAAGAAAGTCACAAAGCTAGACACAGGGTTGCCAGGCAAGCCCATGAAGTGGCAAACATCGCCCGCAGTCTCACGGTTCACCTTGCCATACGCAAAGGGCTTACCTGGCTTGATGGCCAGTTGCCACAGGTTCAGCTCGCCCAAACTTTCCACCGCGGGCTTGATGTGGTCTTCTTCGCCCACCGACACGCCGCCGCTGGTCAAAATCAAATCGTGGTGCTGAGCTGCATCACGCAGGGCTGAAATGGTGGCGTCGCGCTTGTCTGGCACGATACCCAGATCAGTCACTTCGCAACCCAAGCGTTGCAACATGGCACGCAAGAAGAATCTGTTGGAGTTGTAAATAGCCCCAGCAGGCATGGCTTCAGGAGCCACATCGCCGGGCATGACCAACTCATCGCCGGTCGAGAACAAAGCCACGCGTGGGCGCGCACACACCTGCAACTGCGCCAAACCAATGCTGGCCGCCAAGCCCAATTCGGCAGGCGTCAAGCGCGTGCCTTGGGTGAGCACCGTAGCGCCGCGGGTGACATCTTCGCCCGAGCGACGAATCCATTGCCCCAGAGGCACTGACTTGTTCACTTGGACTTGTTCGTCCTCTAAGGCTTCGCAGTCTTCTTGCATCACCACGGCGTCTGCGCCAGGTGGAATGGGCGCACCTGTGAAGATGCGTGCGGCTTCGCCTGCATTGAGTTGCGTGCCGTGTGTGCCGGCGGGAATGCGCTGCGTCACGCGCAGCACCGCGCCTGCTTGCGCGCAATCTGCTGCACGCACGGCATAGCCGTCCATCGAGCTGTTGTCTTGCGGTGGCACCTGCAACGCCGAAACGATGTCTTGTGCAAGCACACGGCCATCAGCGTCAAAGGTAGACACCATTTGCAAAGCGTTCAATGCATGGGCTTGCGCCAGCAATTGCGGCAAAGCGTCATCGAGTGAAAGCAAAGCAGGACGAGTCATAGCAAAGGTGGGTTGTAGTCGAAACGGTCTTCATGGGCCACCAGCCAGTCGGTGATGGCATAGGGGTCATTCAAGTCGAGCACGGGGCGTTGGGTGGCCTCGGGCAGGTCTTGCGGCGAATCGGTGGCGATGGCCACCACAAAGTCATCCTCGGGGTAGCGCACAGGCTGCTCAGAGGCTTTGCGCCAGACTTCAACCTTGAGCAAATCACTTTTCTTAAAGCCTTCGACCAAGACCCAATCCACGCCGTCATACACCTCGGCCAACAGGTGGTGCACCGAGAGCTGCGCAGGCTGCTCAAACTGGCGTTGCAACACCAAACGTTGATTAGATGCCACCAGCACCTCAAACGCCCCCGCTTCGCGGTGACGCCAGCTGTCTTTGCCGGGCCTGTCGATGTCAAAGTTGTGGTGTGCGTGCTTGACCACAGACACACGCAAACCACGCATGCGTAGGCAGCCAATCAACTGCTCGACCAAGGTGGTTTTTCCTGAGCCAGAGTACCCAGCAAAGGCAACGACCTTCATGCGTGGTCGCAATGCTGGGCGATGTAGGCTTTGATTTGTGCCACATCTGCCTTCATCACCTGCACACGTTTAGGCAAGGCTTCGATGCCTTCAAACTTGGCTGGGCGATTGGGCTCTTGGCCCAAGGCTTCCACGATGGTGGCTGCAAACTTGATGGGCAAAGCTGTTTCCAGAACGATCATGGGCACACCGGCCTTGATGTGTTCACGTGCTACTTTCACGCCATCGGCCGTGTGGGTGTCAATCATCTGACCGAAGCGCTGGTGCACGTCTTGGATCGTGGTCAGACGGTTGGCGTGCGTGCTCTTGCCACTGGCAAAGCCGTAGCGTGTGGCAGCTTCTGCGAAGTGTGGATTGCCACTCAAGTCGAATTGACCGTTCTTGGAAATTTGCGCGCCAAACAAGTCTTTGGTCAACGCGGCATCGCGACCGAGCAGGTCGAACACAAAGCGTTCAAAGTTGCTGGCCTTGGAAATATCCATGGATGGACTGGAAGTTTCGTGTGTGTCGGCACTGCCACGCACACGGTATACCCCGGTGCGGAAGAACTCGTCCAGCACATCGTTTTCATTGGTGGCAGCCACCAGGGTGTCCACGGGCAAGCCCATCATGCGGGCCACATGGCCGGCACACACGTTGCCAAAGTTGCCACTGGGCACGGTGAAGCTCACCTTTTGACTGTTGGCCGTGGTCGCTTGGAAATAACCGGCGAAGTAATACACCACTTGCGCCAACAAACGCGCCCAATTGATGGAGTTGACCGTGCCAATTTTGTATTTGGTTTTGAAGTCCAAATCGTTGGACACCGCTTTGACCAAATCTTGACAATCGTCAAACACGCCTTCGATGGCGATGTTGTGGATGTTCTCGTCCATCAAGCTGAACATTTGCGCTTGCTGGAAGGGGCTCATGCGGCCGTGTGGGCTGGTCATGAACACGCGCACACCTTTTTTGCCACGCATGGCGTATTCGGCTGCACTGCCAGTGTCGCCACTGGTCGCACCAAAAATATTCAGTTCTTCGCCACGGCGCGCCAACTCATATTCAAACAAGTTGCCCAACAGTTGCATGGCCATGTCTTTGAACGCGAGCGTAGGGCCGTTGGACAAAGCTTCTACCAACAAGCCGTCTTCCAACTGGCGTACGGGCACGATGGTCTCTGTGCCGTACACCTCTTTGGTGTAGGTCTTTGCGCACAAGGCCTTCAGGTCAGCCGCAGGAATGTCGTCGATGTAGAGCGACAGCACTTCAAACGCCAAGGCCGCATAGCCTTGGGTTTGGAAGGTGGTGCGCAAACGCGTGAGCGCGGCATCGTCCACCTGCGGGTAGTGCTCGGGCAAATACAAACCACCATCGGGCGCCAAGCCCTCAAGCAGGATTTCACAAAAACGCTTGCGCTCGGCATGGCCGCGCGTAGACAAATACAGCATCAGTTCAACTCTTCTTTGCGGATGCGGGTGATCGGGGCCAACACGGTCGTCAGCTTTTGCATTTCAGCGATGGCTTGGTTCATCTGGGCTTCCACGCAATCGTGGGTCAGGATGATGAGATCGGTGTGGCTCTCGCCCTCACCGGCTTCGCGCTGCAACACCGCATCAATGCTGATGTCGGCGCTGGCCAAAATGCCTGTGACCTTGGCAAGCACGCCTGCTTGGTCGGCCACGCGCAAACGCAGGTAATAGCTGGTGACCACTTGGGCCATTGGCAGAATAGGCAGGTTGCTCATCGCGTCGGGCTGGAAAGCCAAATGCGGCACGCGGTTCAGTGGGTCTGCGGTGTGCAAACGTGTGATGTCCACCAAGTCGGCAATCACGGCGCTGGCGGTGGGCTCGCTGCCCGCGCCTTTGCCGTAATACAGCGTGGTGCCCACAGCATCGGCGTGCACCATCACGGCGTTCATCGCGCCTTCGACGTTGGCAATCAAACGCTTGGCTGGCACCAAGCAAGGGTGCACGCGCAGTTCAATGCCTGCAGCAGTGCGCTTAGAAATACCCAAGAGCTTGATGCGGTAGCCGAGTTGTTCGGCGTACTTGATGTCTTGTGATTCGAGCTTGGTGATGCCTTCGACATAGGCTTTGTCAAACTGCACCGGCACGCCAAAGGCAATGGCTGACATGATGGTGGCTTTGTGCGCCGCATCGACACCTTCAATGTCAAAGGTCGGGTCAGCTTCTGCATAGCCCAAGGCTTGCGCTTGCTTGAGCACGTCGCCAAAGGTCAAGCCTTTGTCGCGCATCTCAGACAAGATGAAGTTGGTGGTGCCGTTGATGATGCCGGCCAGCCACTGAATGCGGTTGGCAGTGAGGCCTTCACGCAGGGCTTTGATGATCGGGATACCGCCCGCGACCGCAGCTTCAAACGCGACCATCACACCCTTTTTATGGGCGGCTGCAAAAATTTCTGTGCCGTGCACGGCCAACAACGCTTTGTTAGCAGTCACCACATGCTTGCCTGCCTCGACGGCTTCGAGCACGAGTTGTTTGGCAATGCCGTAGCCACCAATCAGCTCAACCACGATGTCAATGTCTGGATTGGCGATGATCTTGCGCGCATCGTCCACCACTTGCACATTCGCACCCACGATGCTTTTGGCACGTGCCACATCAAGATCAGCCACCATCGTGACTTCAATGCCGCGACCGGCGCGACGTTGGATTTCTTCTTGGTTGCGTTTGAGCACTTCATAAGTGCCGCTGCCCACAGTGCCAATGCCTAACAGGCCTACTTGAATCGGTTTCATGCTTTTCTATTTCGGTAGTTTTCTAAGAATTTTGCGATGCGCGAGATGGCCTCACGCAAGTCGTCTTCATGGGGCAAGAACACGATACGGAAGTGGTCCGTGGTCTTCCAGTTAAAGCCTGTGCCTTGCACCAACATGACCTTGGTTTCTTGGAGCAACTCCAAGAAAAACTGCTGGTCGTCTTTGATCGGGTACACCTTGGGGTCCAAGCGCGGGAACATGTACAGCGCGGCTTGCGGCTTGACACACGTCACGCCAGGAATAGCGGTGATGAGTTCATAGGCCAAGTCGCGCTGCTTGCGCAAACGACCGCCCTCGCCCACCAAATCGTTGATGCTTTGGTAGCCGCCCAAGGCAGTTTGAATCGCCCATTGGCCTGGCACGTTGGCACACAGGCGCATGTTCGAAAGCATGTTGAGGCCCTCGATGTAATCGGCCGCAGGTTTTTTGTCGCCCGACACGACCAACCAACCTGCGCGGTAGCCGCATGAGCGGTAGCTCTTGGACAACGAGTTGAAGGTGAGTGTCAACACGTCTTCGCTCAAGCTGGCGATGGGCGTGTGCTTGACACCGTCGTACAAGACCTTGTCATACACCTCATCGGCAAAAATGATCAAACCATGTTTGCGTGCGAGTTCGACGATTTGCAACAGCAATTCATCTGAGTACAAAGCACCCGTGGGGTTATTGGGGTTGATGACCACAATACCCTTGGTGTTCTTGGTGATCTTCGAACGAATGTCGTCGATGTCAGGCATCCAACCATTCGCTTCGTCACACAAATAATGCACAGGCGTGCCACCAGACAAGCTAACCGCAGCTGTCCACAACGGATAGTCCGGCGCAGGCAACAACAACTCATCGCCGTTGTTGAGCAAGCCATTGGTGGCCATGACGATGAGCTCGCTCGCACCGTTGCCGAGGTAGATGTCATCCAGCGTGACGCCTTTGATGCCTTGCTTTTGTGTCTCGTGCATCACCGCTTTGCGCGCACCAAAAATGCCTTTGCTGTCCGAGTACCCCGCCGAGGTGGGCAGGTTACGGATCATGTCTTGCTGAATTTCTTCAGGCGCATCAAAGCCAAACACGGCCAAATTGCCAATGTTGAGTTTGATGATCTTGTGGCCTTCCTCCTCCATTTGACGCGCTCGGTCCATGATGGGACCGCGAATGTCATAACAGACGTTGGACAGCTTGTTGGATTTTTGGATCTTCTTCAAAG
>Ga0228702_1001316_pt1 | contig 16116 bp, 16 predicted proteins | sample McNCre217_Aug_MG_2_FD_178018 | JGI IMG/M metagenome (GOLD analysis project Ga0228702, IMG submission 178018) | Freshwater microbial communities from McNutts Creek, Athens, Georgia, United States - 20-17_Aug_MG | ecosystem: Environmental > Aquatic > Freshwater > Creek | place: USA: Georgia... | reverse complement strand
TTGCTGTTCCCTTTCCAAGCTATGATAAAGGCGACGCGTATATTAATCAACAACGCGGCAGGCAGCCTGCGCCGCCGCGAGGAGAGACTATGGACTTCACCCGCCTGATCCCCGTTATTCGCCGTCTGGCACTGGAAGCGGGCGACCGCATCATGGAAGTCTACAACAGCCCCGATTTCGCAGTGAAATCAAAGTCCGACGCCAGCCCGGTGACCGAAGCCGACGAAGCCGCCGATGCGCTGATCTCGGCCGGTCTGCGCGCGATTTTCCCCGATGTCACGCTGATTACCGAAGAACAGGCTGACAGCCACGCGCTGCAAGCGTCGACGTTTCTGATTGTCGATCCGCTGGATGGCACCAAGGAATTCGTGCAGCGTCGCGGCGATTTCACGGTGAACATCGCCTATGTTGAAAACGGCGTGCCGTTGCGCGGGGTGGTGTATGCCCCAGCGCAGGGTAGGTTGTTTTACACCTTGGCCGACGGGGTTTCGGTGGAAGAAACCGGCGCGCTGGCAAAAGATGCGATTGGCGCGGTGAACGCGATCAAGGTGTCAAACCCCGACAACGCCGCGCTGATGGTGGTGGCGTCAAAATCGCACCGCGATGCGGCGACCGACGATTATATCGGCAAATACGCCTGCAAAGACATGAAGTCGGCTGGGTCCAGCCTGAAGTTCTGTCTGGTTGCCACTGGCGAGGCCGATCTTTACCCGCGTCTGGGCCGCACTATGGAATGGGACACCGCCGCCGGCGATGCCGTGCTGCGCGGGGCGGGCGGTCAGGTGGTGCGGTTTGATGACCACACGCCGCTGGCCTATGGAAAAGCCGGGTGGGACAACCCGTTCTTTATCGCCTACGCCCCCGGAGTCGAGTTGAAGAAATGACAACGCTTATCGCCATCCCGGCCCGCTATGCCAGCACCCGTTATCCGGGTAAGCCTTTGGTTTCATTAAAGGGGCCGGATGGCGAAAAGACCCTGATCCGTCGCAGCTGGGAGGCTGCGATGGGTGTCAAAGGCGTGGACCGCGTTGTTGTCGCCACCGATGACGACCGCATCCGCGACCATGCCGAAGCTTTTGGCGCAGAGGTGGTGATGACCTCTTCCAACGCCCAGAACGGCACCGAACGCTGTGCCGAAGTGGCGGCAAAACTGCCCGGCTTTGACGTTATCGTAAACCTGCAGGGCGATGCGCCGCTGACCCCTGCGTGGTTTGTCGAAGACCTGATCGCAGGTCTGGCCGCCGATACCGAGGCCGATATTGCAACCCCGGTGCTGCGCTGCGATGGCCGCGCGCTGAACGGCTTTCTGGCAGATCGCCGCGCCGGTCGGGTGGGCGGCACAACGGCGGTTTTCGGCGCCGGAATGCGCGGGCTGTATTTTTCGAAAGAGGTGATCCCGTTCACCGGCAAGACCTATGCCGATGATGCCGAAACGCCGGTGTTTCACCACGTTGGCGTTTACGCCTATCGCCCCGCCGCACTGGCCGCCTATCCCAGTTGGCCGGTTGGCCCGCTGGAACAGCTGGAGGGGCTGGAGCAACTGCGCTTTCTTGAAAACGGTCGCCATGTCTTGTGCGTTGAAGTTCAGGCGAAAGGTCGGCAGTTTTGGGAGCTGAACAACCCCTCTGACGTGCCGGTGATCGAAGCCATGATGGCCGCAATGCGATGACCAAAAGCGCGGCCAGCGTGGTCGTGGTCAGCCGCCACCGCGCGGCGGCCCTGACACGCTGCGTCGTCGCGCTGACGCAGCAAGACCACCCGCTGTTTGAGGTGATCGTCGTGGCCGACCCTGCGGCGATTGCGGCCGTCAAGGCGCTGGATCTGCCGCTAAAACTGGTCAGCTTTGATGAAGCCAACATCAGCGCGGCGCGCAATGCCGGTCTGCAATTGGCCGCCGCTCCCGTGGTGGCGTTTATCGACGATGATGCCGTGGCCGAACCGACCTGGCTGTCGCGGCTATCGGCGCCGTTTGCCAACGCAAAGGTGGTTGCCGCAACCGGGTTCATTCGCGGCCGCAACGGATTTTCGTTTCAATGGCAAGCCTGCGAGGTGGATGCGCAGGGAATTGATCATCATATTGATATTAAAGAAGAAACATTGCGCGACGGCACTACGGAACGGGCTGTAAAAACCCAAGGCACCAACTGCGCCTTTCGCCGCGACGCGTTGCTGGAGATTGGCGGATTTGACCCCGGCTATCGGTTTTATCTGGACGAAGCTGATGTCAATCTACGGCTTGCGTCCCACGGCCTGACAGCCATCGTGCCGCAAGCGCAGGTGCATCACGGCTATGAGGCCAGCGAAAGACGCGCCGCGAACCGCGTGCCGCTTAGCCTTTACGACATTGCTGCCAGCACCGCGATTTTTCTGCGCCGCCACGCGCCAACATCGGATTTTTCCGCCGCGCTGCAAAGACTGTCTGTCCGCGAAGCAGCGCGGATTGCCACGCATCGCCGTGCGGGCCGGATCAACGCCGATGCGGAACTTGCGCTGCTGTCTAGCCTGACCAAGGGCTGGGCCGCTGGCTTGGCGCAGCCACTGCCAGTGCTGACGCCACAACTGCCTTCGCCGCCACCGCTGCTGCCGCTGCCCGCCGGGCCGCGCCCCGGCCTGATCCTTGCCGGGCGGATTTGGCAGAAGCGCCGCCTGCTGAAACAAGCCAAATCTGCCGCCCAAAGCCATATCGTGACGGTGATCTGCCTGTCGCCAACCGCCAAGCCGCACAAGCTTTGCTTTCAACCCGAAGGATTCTGGCTGCAAACCGGTGGGCTGTTTGGGCAATCGGTGCGACAAGGGCCGCGCCTGCGCCTGATCCGCTTTCGGCATCGCATTGCAACAGAAGCCGCCCGCCTTGCCAATTTCCGCGCCATTTCGTGAACGATTGCGTGATGTGTCGCGTTTTTTCTGCACCTGCAGCATCAAATCTGTGGTAATTGCGAAACCGAGTCTTGGAACGCAGCGTCTGCGCGCGATTGGGCATTTAATTTTGACCATGTAATGTGTAATCAGACTCGCAATGCATTTGGGCAGCACGAAAGACTCATCAAATGAAGATCAAGAAGGTCACCAAAGCGGTATTTCCTGTCGCTGGCATGGGAACCCGTTTCTTGCCTGCGACCAAGTCGATCCCGAAAGAGATCATGACGCTGGTTGATCGCCCGCTTATTCAATACGCCATCGACGAAGCGCGCGCTGCAGGCATCAAGGAATTTATCTTTGTGACCTCGCGCGGGAAATCGGCGCTAGAGGATTATTTCGACCATTCGCCAGAGCTGGAAAACACCCTGCGCAAGGCGGGCAAAGACGAACTGTTGGAAATCCTGAAGGAAACCAACATGGATTCGGGCGCGATTGCCTATCTACGCCAAAACCGCCCGATGGGGCTTGGCCACGCCGTCTGGTGCGCGCGCCGTCTGATTGGCAATGAACCCTTCGCGGTTTTGCTGCCCGACGACGTGATCGCGGCTGAAAAGCCTTGCTTGCAGCAGATGATGGAAGCCTACGAACAAACTGGGGGCAACATGGTTGCCGCTATGGAAGTGGCGCCGGAAAAGGCATCGTCCTACGGTGTGCTGGATATTGCCGAAGACATGGGCGCCATCGTGCAAGCCAAAGGCATGGTTGAAAAGCCCAAAGCTGGCGATGCACCGTCGAACCTTGCGGTGATCGGTCGCTATATTCTGTCACCGAACGTACTGACCAACCTGAACAAGATGAAGCAAGGCGCAGGCGGCGAAATTCAACTTACCGACGCGATTGCCGAAGAAACCAAAGACGGCAAGGTGTTTGGCTATCGCTTCCGCGGTCAACGCTATGACTGCGGGTCGAAAGCGGGCTTCTTGCAGGCCACGGTTGCCTTCGGTCTGGCGCGCCCTGACCTGCGCGAAGAATTCGGCGCGTATTTGAACGATATGATCGCGCTGCAGAAAGCAGCGCAGTAACCCGCGTGGTTTCGGCACGGCTTCTTGACCTGACGCGGCTTTTGTCGCGCTGGGGCAAGGGGCCGATGACCGGGGTAGACCGGGTCGAATTTGCCTATCTGGATCAACTTGTTTCACGTGAAACGCCGGCCTTTGGCCTGCTGCGCAGCGCGCTTGGCTATCTGCTGATCGACCGCGCTGGCATGATCGCGCTGCGCGACGGTGCGCTTGATCTGCGCCGCGACCTGATCGGCCGCATCGCGTGGCGCGACGATCCGCAGCGTGGCCATGCCGAAGCCGCCCTGCGCCGCCTTGCGATTGCGCGCTGCACCCGCTTTGGCCTGCGCCATATGCTGGCGCGCCACCTGCCGCAGGGCGCTACCTATATTAACACCGGTCACACCAATCTTGATACGCGCGGTCTGGCGCAGATCAAGGCGGCGGGGCTGCAAATTGCGGTTCTGGTGCATGACACCATTCCGCTGGAGCACCCCGAATTTGCCCGCCCCGACAGCATCGCGCCATTTCGGCGCAAGCTGCAGGCGGTTTCAGCGCAGGCTGATCTGGTGATCCATAGCACCGAAGCCACCAGCACAGCGACCGAATCACAGTTCCTGACCATGGGGCGGGTGCCCCCCGGCATCGTGGCCAACCTTGGCGTGACGGTGGCCGACCCCCAGCCCTGCCCGCGCCCCACAGCACCGTATTTCGTCATCCTTGGCACCATTGAACCGCGCAAAAACCACGCCTTGCTGCTGGACCTTTGGCAAAGCATGACCACCCCACCGCACCTGCTGATCCTTGGCGGGCGCGGCTGGTCAATCGACGCGCTTGCCACGCGGCTTGATGCACTGCCCGCAAGCGGTCCGATCCAAGAACGAGCGGGCCTGTCGGATGGCCAGATCAGCTTTCTGCTGCAAGGCGCGCAGGCACTGCTGTTTCCCAGCTTTGCCGAAGGTTTCGGCATCCCCGCACTAGAGGCAGCCAGCCTTGGCACCCCCGTCATCTGCAGCGATCTCCCGGTGTTCCGCGAACTGCTGGCAGACTTCGCGGTTTACCTGAGCCCGACTGACAGTTATTCTTGGATGGAAACAATCCAGCAATACGCTATGACAGGTAAGAAGATCAAAAAAAGCAAAGCTCCGCCAAGTTGGGCAGAGCATTTCAAGATTGTATTAAACAGGCTGTGATACCTCGGTCGTCACGACGGCAGAGCAGTGGAAGTGTAGCGGTTGGGCGTAGTCTCGCAATATATGCTAAGGTTGGCGCGAAAACGCTGGCGAATCCGCGCTTTTCGCAAGCGGCGCGAGTTGCGTGCGGTTGTTGATCACACCCCGCAAATCGCCTCAAACCATATCCTGCTGTTTTCCACCCTGCGGAACGAACGGGTTCGCCTGCCGTATTTCCTGCGCTATTACCGCAGCCTTGGCGTCAATCATTTCCTTATCGTGGACAATGATAGCGACGATGGCTCGCGCGAATACCTTGCCGCACAGCCTGACGTGTCGCTGTGGACAACCAAGCACAGCTATAAACGCGCGCGCTTTGGTGTCGATTGGCTGAACTGGCTGCAGGCCAAATACGCGCATGGCCATTGGTCGTTGATTGTCGATCCTGACGAATTCTTCGTCTACCCGTTCTGCGATACCCGCCCCCTGCGCGCCCTTACCGATTGGCTGGATGCCAGCTCGATCAAATCCTTTTCTGCGATGCTGCTGGATATGTATCCCAAAGGCCCGTTCGATGTGGTGCCCTATCAAGAAGGCCAGGACCCATTCGAAGTGGCCCCCTATTTCGACAGCGGAAACTATGTCATCCAGCGCAATCGCAAATATGGCAACCTGTGGATTCAGGGCGGGCCACGCATGCGGATGTTCTTTCAAGACCTGCCCGAACGTGCGCCTGCGCTGAACAAGATCCCTTTGGTGAAATGGGATCGCGACTATGCATATGTCAGTTCGACCCACATGCTGCTGCCGCGCGGGTTAAATCAGGTTTATGACGAATGGGGCGGCGAAAAGGCCTCTGGTTGCCTTCTTCATGCCAAGTTTCTGGATACCTTTGCCCATAAGGCAGAGGAAGAGATGGAACGCCGTCAGCATTATGCCAACAGCCACGAATACCGCGCCTATCGTGCCGGTATCAGCACCCAGCCAGACCTGTGGTGCAAGTGGAGCGAGAAATACATCAACTGGCGCCAGCTTGAAATTCTGGGGCTGATGTCGAAAGGCAACTGGGCATGACAGTTGGCTTCGTCATGCTGTGCCACACCGCCTTTGACCGTGCCGCCGAAGTGGCGCGGCACTGGGCGGTGCGCGATTGCCCGGTGGTGATCCACGTTGACCGGCGGGTAAAGCGCAAGGCCTATGACGAGTTGGTCAAGGCGCTGTCAGATCTGGGCAATATCCGCTTTTCCGGTCGTCACGCCTGCGAATGGGGCACCTGGGGCATCGTTGCCGCCACGCAAGAGGCCGCAACCATCATGCTGCGCGACTTTCCGGCGGTGCGGCATGTGTTTCTGGCTTCTGGCTCTTGCCTGCCGTTGCGTCCGGTCGAAGAGTTGGTGGCCTATCTGGCCGACCGGCCGCGCACCGACTTCATCGAATCCGTCACCACCGAAGACGTGGGTTGGACAATCGGCGGGCTGGATGTTGAACGCTTCACCCTGCGCTTCCCGTTTAGCTGGCGCAAACAGCGGCGGCTGTTTGACGGCTATGTGCGCCTGCAACGCCGCCTTGGCTTCAAACGCCGGATTCCCGCAGGCATCGTGCCGCATCTGGGCAGCCAGTGGTGGTGCCTTACCCGGCAAACCCTGTCCGCCATTCTGGAAAACCCCGAACGCACCGAAATTGACCGTTATTTCCGCCGCGTCTGGATTCCCGATGAAAGCTATTTCCAAACGCTGGTGCGGCAGGTGTCGTCCAACGTTGAAAGCCGGTCGCTGACCCTGTCGAAGTTCGATTTTCAGGGCAAGCCGCACATCTTCTATGACGATCACCTACAACTGCTGCGCCGCTCTGACTGCTTTGTTGCGCGCAAGATCTGGTCGCATGCCGACCGGCTTTACAACACCTTCCTGTTCGCCGATTCCGGCGCGCAGGCCGCGGCAGAACCCAACCCCAGCAAGATTGACCGGCTGTTTGCCAAAGCCGTTGAACGCCGCACCAAGGGCCGCCCGGGGCTTTACATGCAATCGCGCCACCCCAATGAAAACTGGGAAAATGGCCGCACAGCCGCGCCCTATTCGGTCTTCGAAGGCTTTGCCGATCTGTTCGACAATTTCGAAATCTGGCTAGGCAAAGCCACCGGCACCCGCGTGCATGGCCACCTGTTCGCCGAAGACCGCGTGCATTTTGCAGGCGGCGAAAAGATTTACAACGGCGCGGTCTGTGACGCTGCCGCGATGCGCGACTATAACCCGACCAGCTTTCTGACCAACCTGATCTGGAACACCCGCGGCGAACGCCAATGTTTTCAGTTTGGCCCCGCCGACAATCAGGCGCTGATTTACTTCATCGCAGGCGACCCCAACGCGCAAATCTCTGTTATTTCCGGCGCTTGGGCGATTCCGCTGTTTCATTCCAACCGCAATTTCGGCGACATCCGCAAAGAAGCCGCGCGCCTGCAAAAGATCGAGGCAGAGTTTCTGTCAGAACTGCGCAAACCTTGGGTCAAGGCCCGCGTCCGCACATGGAGCTTGGCCGAGTTTGTCGAAAACCCGATGGAGCCGCTGCAAACCATCGTTGACGAAATCAGCCCGCGCGCAATGCGACGGTTGACCGAAGCGCCGCGGTTGGCTGACCTGACAGGCTTTGGCCAGTTTCTGCAAAACCTGCGCAATCAGGGCATGCAGCCCGTTCTGATGGGCGATTTTCCGGCGGGCGACGACCCGCGCCCTTCGACCACGCGGCGCGGCCGCCCCTATCTGGTGAAATAAGTGAGCCGATTTACCTCTTTCGTTATTTTTGCCGAAATGCGGACCGGCTCTAATTTTCTTGAAAACAACATCAACAAACTGCCCGACCTGCGCTGCCACGGCGAAACCTTTAACCCCTACATTCTGGGCGGCGAAGGCAAGAAAGAGATGTTCGGCTTTACCCTTGCCCAGCGCGATGCGGATCCGGCGGGGTTTTTGCGGGCGATGCGGGCGCAGACCCCCGGTATGGCCGGATTTCGCTATTTCTACGATCACGACCCGCGGGTGTTCGATCTGGTGATGCAAGACCCAAGCTGCGCCAAGATCATTCTGACCCGCAACCAATTGGAAAGCTTCATCAGTTGGAAGATCGCCACCGAAAGTGATCAGTGGTGGCTGGCCGATACCAAGCATCTGCAAACCGTGCGGCCGCGCTTTGTGCTGTCAGAATTCATCGAACGCCATGATGCGCTGCAGGCGTTTCAGAAAAAGCTGGTGCATGCGCTGCAAATCAGCGGCCAGACCGCGTTCTATCTTGATTACGAAGACGTGCTGGATCTTGAGGTGATCCACGGCCTTGCGGCGTTTCTGGGTCTGCCGTCGCGGCTGGAACGGCTGCGCTATCATTTCAAAAAGCAAAACCCCGAACCCAGCATCGACAAAGTGTCGAACCCCGCCGAAATGAAAGCGGCCTTGGCCTCGGTGGATTGGTTCGACCACAGCTATGCGCCAAATTTTGAACCGCGTCGGCAGGCGTCGGTGCCGCACTATCTGTCATCCGAAGGGTTGCCCGCGCTGTTTCTGCCGGTCAAAGGCGGGCCGGAAAAGCAGATGCGCAAATGGCTGCAAAGCTATGGGCCGCTGGTTGATGGCTTTGATCGCAACAGCCTGCGCAAGTGGAAGGCCACACATCCGGGCCAGCGCAGCTTTGCCGTGCTGCGCCACCCGCTGGCCCGCGCCTATGCCGCCTATGTCGATCTTTTGGCGAAAGACTATATGCCGGAACTGCGCCGCTATATGCAGACCATCCACCGCTTTGATCTGCCACCCAAGGGCCAGGCCTTTGCCGATGAAGAACAATTTCGCGATGGCTTTGCGCTGTTTTTGCAGGTGGTCGGCCATATTCTAACCGGCCGCACCGGGCTGCGCACCTTGGGGCATTTCGCCACCCAGCACGCCATTTTGCAGGGTTTTGGTCAGTTGCAGGCCCCCGATCTGCTGATCCGCGAAGACCGACTGGCGCAGGGCTTGGTCTATCTTTCCGCAGATCTGGGGCAACCCATGCACCCGCTGCCCGAAGTGGCAGAGGCCGCCCCCTACCCGCTTGCAAGTCTTTACGCGCCAGACCTAGAGGCGTTGGCGCGCGACACTTATGCGCGCGACTACGTTGGCTACGGCTTTGGCGATTGGGCGGCTTAAGCCGCCACCTGCGGCGACCGCGCTTCGGTCAGCACTGCATACAGCGTCGCCGCGTCAGAGTTGGCACGCAGCTTGCCGCAAATTCCCGGATCGCGCATGGTGCGTGACACCAGCGCCAGCGCCTTCAAATGCTCGACCCCGGAATCCTTCGGCGCCAGCAGACAGAAAATCAGATCAACCGGCTGACGATCGACGCTTTCGTAATCCAGCGGCTTTTCCAGCCGCATGAAAATACCGAAAATCTTATCAATTTCTTCCAACCGCGCGTGCGGCAGCGCAATGCCATTGCCCACGCCGGTCGGGCCAAGGCTTTCGCGCTCTTGCAAGCCATCAACAACCAAGGCCGACGACAAGCCATAGGCGGCAGAGGCCACCTCTCCCAGTTCCTGGAAGAGGCGCTTTTTACTGGTCAACTGACCCAGAACCCGAACAGCCCCCGGTATCAACAGTTTAGAAAGGTCCATCCGGTGTTCTCGTCCTTCGACATCCCGAGGGATGCGCTACTTTGCGTTGCGCGGGTCAATCCAGCCGATATTCCCGTCATCGCGACGGTATACGACGTTCACGCCCGCATGTCCTTCATTGCGGAACACCAAAAACTTCTGGCTCGACAGTTCCAGCTGCATCACGGCCTCACCCACGGTGATCGACGGAATCTTGGTTTCCATCTCGGCAATGATGATCGGCTGAAGTTCTGCGTTGTCGTCGTCTTCGGGCTCTTCGGTTGGCGCGAGGATATAGGACGATGCCCCACCGAATTCAACTGGTTCCGGACGGTGCTGGTGGTGGTTACGAATGCGGCGCTTATAGCGGCGCAACTGCTTGTCCATTTTTTCGCGGCAAGATTCGAAGGCAGCATAGACCTCGGTGGCATGGCCCTTGGCTTGGGCGTTCAGCCCGGTCGACAGGTGGATAACCGCCTCGCAGACGTATTCATGCGCCGATTTGGAAAAAACAATGACGGCGTCCGTCGGTCGCTGTGCATATTTCTCAACAACCTCCCCCAATTCGGCTTTCACATGGGTCTGAAGGGCTTCGCCGATGTCGATCTGTTTTCCGCTGATCTGGTAGCGCATGATGCCTCCTTTTGCGCGTAAGGTCACATTCTTCCGCAAGACACGGAAGGGTTGACTTGTCTTGGTTTATAGAGGGTTAGCGAGCACAATCGCTTCCAGTCGCGGGGCCTTGGGGTGGCCGCTACAGTTTGGAAGGGCAAGGCGCAATGGGCTCGCATCCTTATCATTTGGGGATGCATACCGGCACTTGTCAACAGCGCTGTCACGCAAGTTTCAAAGATGCGCTAGATGATGCGGAAATTTTCACCCAGATAAACGCGGCGCACCATTTCATCCTGCACGATTTCTTCGGTGGTGCCGGTTTTCAGCACCACGCCGTCATGCAGAATATAGGCGCGGTCAACGATCTCTAACGTCTCGCGGACATTGTGATCGGTGATCAAAACCCCGATGCCGCGCGATTTCAGATCATGCACAAGATGGCGGATTTCCCCCACCGCAATCGGGTCCACCCCGGCAAAGGGTTCATCCAGCAAGAGATATTTCGGATCAGCCGCCAAACAGCGCGCAATTTCCACCCGCCGCCGTTCGCCGCCAGAAAGCGCAAGCGCCGGCGCGCGCCGCAGGTGAGTGATCGAAAATTCGGAAAGCAGTTCTTCCAAACGCTCGCGCCGCTTGTGGCGATCTGCTTCGCGAATTTCCAGCACAGCCAGAATGTTGTCTTCCACCGACAAGCCGCGAAAGATCGATACCTCTTGCGGCAAATAGCCAATGCCAAGCTGCGCGCGGCGATACATCGGCAGCGCCGTCACATCGCGCCCGTCAATCATCACCTGCCCCGACTCTGGCGTCACCAGACCGGCAATGGTGTAAAACGTCGTGGTCTTGCCGCACCCGTTCGGCCCCAACAACGCCACCACTTCGCCCCGGTTCAGATGCAGCGACACATCGCGGATCACCGGGCGCCGCTTGTAGCTTTTGCGAATGTGCCGAATCGACAGGCCCAGCGCGGCTTCGGTTGCAATCAATTCGACCATCAGTTTTTCCCCGGCACGAAGGTGGTGGTCACCCGACCATCCAGACGGCCCGTGCCGGTTTTCAGATCAATCACCAGTTTTTGCGCCGCCATCGTGGCCTGCCCCTGCGTCAGCAGCACATTGCCCGTCATTTCCACCTGCCCCGAGGCTATGGTGTAAACCGCCTGCTCTGCCTCTGCCGCATCGGTGGCGTTGACCAACATCACCTTGCCCGACGCAAAAAGCTTTTCGATGCCCTTTTTGTCGGCGGCGTATTGCACGCGCATTTCATTGGCCGACAGCTTCATCACCCCTTGGGTGACCATGACATTGCCGGAAAACACCGCCATGCCATCGGCCTGACTGATCGACAGCGCGTCGGCGTTAATCTCGACCGGCAGCGTGGTGTCAGCTTTCAGCCCGCCAAACGCAATGTTGGTGCCTTCGGCCATCGCAGACGGCGCAAGCAACACAATCAGGCACAGGCTGGCAAAGATGCGCGTCAACATTGAGGAAATCCTGTCATCTACCCGGCTGGTATAGCAGCCGCACCTTGCCGTTGAAAACCAGAAGATAAGGCCCGGTTTCGCCATCTTTCGACAGAACCATATGATTGGCGGTCAGCTGCCCCATCGGGCCTTCGGCGCTGACATCGCCACGGCTTTCCACAAGCGTCCGGTCGGTGGCAACACCCAGACCCTGCGTTGACACAAGATAGCCGGTCGAAGATTGCAGCTCGGTGCCCTTGCTGAATTCGATCATCTTCTTGTCGGTGTTCAACGCCACTTCTGCGGCGGCAAATTCAGTCTTTGCGCCATCTGGCGTGATCAGCGCGCCCAACACCTGCCGCAAGGTGCCGCCGGCGCTTTGTGGCTTGGCCTCTGCCGCCGTGATGGTCAGCGCCGCGCCATCTGCGGTCATCCCGGAAAACCCGGCACCGGTCATTTTCGGGTCGCGCAGGCGGTCATCCACATCGACCGAGGCGTAGGGGATCGCGTCTTCGGGATTGATCTTGCGCGAAAACAGAAACAGCGTCGACAGCAGCAAAAGCGCGATCAGCGGCAGCGCAATTTTCAGCACCCGCACCAGCCGCGAATGCAGATTGTCGCGCAGCGGACGGGCCATCAGATCACACCGGCGCGAAGGCAGTCGTGAATATGCACAATCCCCAACGCCTGATCTGCCGCCGTGGGTGACACCACAAACAGACAGGTGATCTTACGGTCGTTCATCACGTTTACCGCCGCTTCGGCCAAGGCATCGGGCGCAACCGTGCGCGGGTTGCGGGTCATCACCTGCCCCGCCGTCAGCGAAAGCAGCCCGTCCATGTGCCGCCGCAAGTCGCCGTCGGTGATAATCCCGGCCAGCGCCCCCGCTTCGGTCACCCCCACCACGCCAAAGCCATAGCGGCTGATCGCCAGCAGCGCGTCAGACATCGGTCGCTCTGCCGCAATCAGCGGCAGGTCGGTGTGCATCAGGTCGCGCACTTTCAACAGCCGCGCCCCCAGTTTGCCACCGGGGTGAAACACGCGGAAATGTTCGGGCGTAAAGGCCCGATGTTCCATCAGGGCAATCGCCAAGGCATCGCCCAGCGCCAGCATCATCGTTGTCGATGTGGTGGGCACAATACCGGTGTCACAGGCTTCGGGCGCATCGGGCAACAAGATCGCCACGTCCGATTGCCGGATCAGCGTGCTTTCTGCCCGCCCCGCCACCCCGATCAACGGAATGCCAAACCGCCGGGTATGCGCGATAATATCCGCCAGTTCTGACGTTTCGCCAGAGTTGGACAGCACCAGCGCCACGTCGCCCTTCATCACCATGCCAAGATCGCCATGGCTGGCTTCGGCCGGATGCACAAACTGCGCCGGCGTGCCGGTGCTGGCAAAGCTGGCGGCAATCTTGCGGGCGATATGGCCAGATTTGCCCATCCCCGAAACGATCACCCGCCCCGATGCCGCCATGATCAGATCAACTGCCTGACCAAAGCTTGGCCCCAGCTGGTCGGCCAGCATGTCCAATGCCTCGGACTCGCGCCGGATCACCCGGCGGCCGGTGGCCAGAAAATCAGTGGTGGAAGATGTCATTCGGCTCCTCCCAGCCCAGCAGATCCAGTTCGGCGCGGGTGGGCAAGAAATCAAAGCAACGCTGCGCAAGATCAAGCCGGTCTTCGCGCACCAAAATCGCCTCTAGCGCCGCTTTCAGCCGGTGCAGATACAGCACGTCCGACGCCGCATAGTCTTTCTGCGCATCGGTCAGCTTTTCGGCACCCCAGTCCGAGGTTTGCTGTTGCTTGGAAACGTCGACCCCTACCAACTCGTTCAGCAAGAACTTCAGCCCGTGACGGTCGGTAAAGGTGCGCACCATCTTGGCGGCAATCTTGGTGCACCAGACCGGCGCAGTGGTCACGCCAAAGGCTTGTTTCATCGCGGCAATGTCAAAGCGGCCAAAGTGAAACAGCTTGATCACCGCAGGATCGGTCAGCAGCCGTTCAAGGTTTGGCGCAGATTTCTGGCCTTTGGCAATCTGCACCAGATGCGCGTTGCCGTCGCCGCTGGAAAGCTGCACCAGACACAGCCGGTCGCGGCGCGGGTTCAACCCCATGGTTTCGGTGTCAATCGCCACCACCGGGCCAAGGCTAAGCCCGTCGGGCAGGTCGTTTTTGTGAAGGTGAATAGCCAAGGCTTGGATCCGATCATCAAGTGCTGTGCAGGAATTAGACCCGCAGCACGCGGCGGTCAACGCAGCAAGGCGCAAAAAGCAAAAGGCCGCCCGAAGGCGGCCTGTTGGACTTTGGTGCCCAGAAGAGGACTCGAACCTCCACGTCTTGCAACACTGGTACCTGAAACCAGCGCGTCTACCAATTCCGCCATCTGGGCAGATGTCGTGGGGGCGATGTAGCCAAGCCTGCGGGGGGTGTCAACAGGGGGAAATCAGGATTTCTGGAAAAAACATCGACGTGATCGTCGGCTGCCGCAATGCGGCGTTTGGACTTGCCGCTTTGCTGCTTGGGGATTATTCAGGCTGCAACATCTAATTAGGCTGCCAAAGAGGGTTTCCCATGAGCAAGCTTGTCACGATCTACGGCGGTTCGGGTTTTGTCGGCCGTTATATCGCGCGCCGCATGGCAAAAGAAGGCTGGCGCGTCCGCGTTGCCTGCCGTCGTCCGAACGAAGCCTTGTTCGTCAAGCCCTACGGTTCTGTCGGTCAGGTTGAGCCGGTGTTCTGCAACATCCGCGACGACGCTTCTGTGCGCGCAGTGATGGCGGGCGCGGATGCAGTGGTAAACTGCGTTGGCACCTTTAACCGCGGCGGCAAGAACAACTTTGCAGCCGTGCAGACCGAAGGCGCAGGCCGGATCGCCCGCATCGCGGCGGAACAGGGCATCGCGTCGCTGGTGCATATTTCGGCCATCGGTGCCGATGCCAAAGGTGGCAGCCTTTACGCGCAATCAAAAGGCGCTGGCGAAGCGGCGGTTCTGGCCGCTTTCCCCGCCGCGCTGATCTTGCGCCCCTCGGTGATCTTCGGCAACGAAGATGGGTTCTTCAACCGTTTCGCCGCCATGTCGCGCCTGGGGCCGCTGCTGCCCTTGGTGGGCGGCAATACCAAATTCCAACCGGTTTACGTCGACGACGTGGCGCAAGCCGCTGTCAAAGGTGTGCTGGGGCAAGCGACCGGCATCTATGAGTTGGGCGGGCCGGATGTTGAAAGCTTCAAGACCATCATCGCCAAGATGCTGCTGGTGGTTCGCCGCCGCCGTCTGGTGCTGAACCTGCCGTTCTGGGTGGCCAAGATCATCGGCACCGCGCTGGATTTCGTGTCCTTCGCCACCGGCGGTCTGATTTCCAACACCATGTTGACCCGCGATCAGGTTGACAGCCTGAAATCCGACAACTTGGTTGCACCGGGTGCCAAGACCTTGGCAGATTTGGGTATTTCGGCCACCGACTATGCATCGGTGATCCCGGAATATCTGTGGCGCTATCGCCCGTCGGGCCAATACGCTGCCATCAAAGAGTCTGCAAAGAACCTGAAGAAGGTCTAAACCGTGGAACACACTCTGCTCGCCAGCCTCTTGGGATTAATCGAGGGGCTGACAGAGTTCATTCCCGTGTCCTCCACCGGCCACCTGCTGCTGGCCGCGCATTTTATGGGCTTTGAAAGCACCGGCAAAACCTTCGAAGTGGTGATCCAGCTTGGCGCGGTGCTTGCCATTCTGACCGTCTACTTCGGCAAGTTGTGGACGGTGTTTTCCACCGCCCACCGCGACCCTGCTGCGTTTCGCTTCATCGTTTCGGTGGCGCTGGCGTTCCTGCCCGCTGTGGTGATCGGCGTTCTGGCGCATGACTTCATCAAGAAGGTGCTGTTTGAATCGCCGATGCTGATTTCGATCATGCTGATCGTCGGCGGCGTTGTCTTGCTGTTCGTCGAACGCTTTGCCCCAACGCCCAGCGTCGATGACGCCACCAAACTGCCGTTCAGCAAAGCTTTGGCGATTGGCTTCATTCAATGCCTTGCGATGATTCCGGGCGTTTCGCGCTCTGGTTCAACCATCGTCGGCGCGCTGCTGCTTGGGGTTTCCAAACGCGCTGCAGCCGAATTTTCGTTCTTCCTGTCGCTGCCCACCATGGCCGGCGCAGTGGCCTATGACATCTACAAGACCCGCCACGATCTGGATTTCTCGGCATGGTCCGACATTTCGGTTGGCTTTGTCGTCGCCTTTATCTCGGCGGTTCTGGTGGTGCGCGGTCTGCTGAACTTTGTGTCGCGCAATGGCTATGCCCCGTTCGGCTGGTGGCGAATCATCGTCGGGGGCGTGGCTTTGGCTG
>Ga0228702_1001315_pt1 | contig 16129 bp, 16 predicted proteins | sample McNCre217_Aug_MG_2_FD_178018 | JGI IMG/M metagenome (GOLD analysis project Ga0228702, IMG submission 178018) | Freshwater microbial communities from McNutts Creek, Athens, Georgia, United States - 20-17_Aug_MG | ecosystem: Environmental > Aquatic > Freshwater > Creek | place: USA: Georgia... | reverse complement strand
TGGCCGCCTGATCCGCACGGCCAACATCAAACCCGATTGATTTTCTGAAAGCACTTATGAGCAAACCCATTCGCCTGGCCTTCACCATGGGTGACCCGGCCGGCATCGGCCCCGAAATCACCGCCAAGGCCACACGCCAGATGTCGGATCTGGTCGCCAGCGGCCAACTCGAATTCATTGTGCTGGGCAGCGCAGCCGTCATCCAGGCTGCCGAAGCCCGCATGGGCCTGCCCGCCCTCAATGACCAAGGCCAGCCGTTCTACCGCATGGTCGATGTCGGCCCGGTGGACGCACCCATCGTGACCGGCCAGGTCAGCGCCGTGGGCGGCGAATGGGCCTACCGCGCCGTGGCCAAGGCGGCCGAACTGGTGCTGGCTGGCGAGGCCGATGCCATCGTGACCGGCCCGCTGTCCAAAGAAGCGCTGCACATGGCCGGCCACCACTTTGAAGGCCACACCGAGCTGCTGGCGCACCTCACGGGCCAGCGCGACGCGGTCATGATGCTGGCGCACGGCGACATGCACGTCACCCACGTCACCACCCACTGCGCGATTGCCGATGTGCCGCGCCGCATCACGCCGGTGCGCCTGCGCCGCGTGTTTGACGTGACGATTGACGCGCTCAAGGCGCTGGGCATTGAGCAGCCGCGCATCGCCGTGGCCGGGCTCAACCCGCACTGCGGCGAAGGCGGCATCCTGGGCAAGGAAGACGACGAGATCATTGCCCCGGTGGTGCGCGAATACGCTGACCGAGGCGTGAGCGGCCCGCACCCCGGTGACACCGTGTTCATCAAGCTGCGCGCACGCCAGTACGACGCGGTCGTGGCCATGTTCCACGACCAAGGCCACATCCCGGTCAAGCTGCTGGGCTTTCAAGTGGACCCTGAAACCGGCAAGTGGCAAGCCATCAGCGGCGTCAACATCACGCTGGGCCTGCCGATTTTGCGCACCTCGGTGGACCACGGCACGGCCTTTGACATCGCGGGCAAAGGCATTGCCGATGCCAACAGCCTGGTCGAAGCCGCCGAGTACGCCTACAAGCTGATCAACGGCCAGCGCGCTGTCGCAGGAGCCCTGGCATGAGTGAGCTGACCGGTCAACTTCATACCCACGCCGAAGACGCACAGCGTCTGGTGGCCGATCTGCCCTCGCCCCGCGTGCAGGCGCATGCGGCCAACCTGATGGTGCTGAAGGACGGCACGCTGGCTTGCGTGTGGTTTGGCGGCTCGATGGAAGGCAAGTCGGACATTTGCGTGTTCATGTCGCGCTTGTTGCCAGGTCTCACGCCCGACAGCCAGCAGTGGAACGCGCCGGTGCAGCTGTCCAGCGACCCTGACCGTTCCGAGCAGAACCCGATTTTGTTCCCCGCGCCCAATGGCGATTTGTGGCTGCTGCACACCGCGCAAAGCGCCGGGCACCAGGACACCGCCGTGGTGCGCCGCCGCATCTCCAAAGACAACGGCCAGACCTGGGGGCCGACCGAGACCGTGACCGACGCACCCGCTGGCACCTTCGTGCGCCAACCCATCCAGGTGCAGGCGGACGGCAGCTGGTTGCTGGGCATCTTCCGCTGCGTGCCGGTGCCGGGCATGGCCTGGGACGGCAGCCTGGACGACAGCGCCGTGCTGCGCTCGACCGACCAGGGCCAATCGTGGCAGCGCATTGAAGTGCCCCAAAGTCTGGGCTGCGTGCACATGAACATCGTGCCGGGCAAGGATGGAAAAACTTTGCTGGCCTTCTTCCGCAGCCGCTGGGCCGACCACGTTTACCGCACGCGCAGCCTGGACGGCGGCCTGAGCTGGGAAGCACCGCAGCCCACCGTGCTGCCCAACAACAACTCGTCCATCCAGGCCATCCGCCTGCAGGACGGTCGCCTGGCCATGATCTTCAACGCCAGCAGCGCACTGGACGCCACCGGTCGCCGCGAATCGCTGTACGACGAACTCGATGGCGATGCGAGTCCGAACCAAATCGCCGGTGAAGCACCACAGCGCCGCGCCTTCTGGGGCGCGCCGCGTGCGCCGCTCACGCTGGCCTTGTCTGAAGACGATGGCATGACCTGGCCCTGGCAGCGAAATCTGGAAACCGGCGACGGTTTCTGCATGACCAACAACTCCGAGCAGCGCCTGAACCGCGAGTACTCCTACCCCTCGATCCGCCAAAGTGCCGATGGTGCACTGCACCTGGCCTACACCGTGTTTCGCCAGCACATCCGCCATGCGCGGGTGATGCCCGACTGGGTCAAGCAAGGCGCCTGAAACGAAAGACAAAAATGAGTTCCACCCCTTATTTGTTGCTCAACCCCGGCCGTGTGCACGCGGGTGCAGGCAGCCTGAACCAGCTGACCGAACTGGCCGCGTATTTCAAGGCGCGCCGCGTGCTGATCGTCACCACCAAAAGCGTGGCGCGGATGGTCGAGGCCCCGCGCCTTGCGCTCGAAGCCGCCGGTCTGACCGTGACCGTGATCGCCAACACCCCGCCCGAGCCCGAAGTGGCCGACGTGCAGGCCATCGAGGCCGCCGCACGCGCCGCCGGCCCGCATGATTTGGTGGTGGGCATCGGCGGCGGCAGCGCCATCGATGCGGCCAAGATCCTGGCGGTGTTGCTGGCGCATAACCTGGACCTGCGCGATGTGCTGGCCAAAAAGGTCGACATTCCTGCCCGTGGCCTGCCCAACATCATGGTGCCCACCACCTCGGGCACCGGTGCCGAGGCGACGCCCAACTCCATCATCCTGGTGCCCGAAGACGAGCTGAAAATCGGCATCGTCCACCCGCACCTGCTGCCCGACGCGGTCATCCTCGACCCGCTGCTCACGCTGAGCCTGCCGCCCGACGTGACGGCCTCGACCGGCATGGACGCGCTCACGCACGCCATCGAGTGCTACTGCTCCAAAAAAGGCAACGCCTTCAGCGACCTGTACGCCCTCGAATCCATCCGCCTGATCGGCCGCAGCATCCGCCGTGCATTCCAGAACGGGCAGGACGTGGCCGCCCGCGAAGACATGCTCATGGGCGCTTACTGGGGCGGCGTGTGCATCGCCACATCCAGCACCACCGCCGTGCACGCGCTGGCCTACCCGCTGGGCGGCAAGTACCGCATGGCGCACGGCTTGTCGAACGCCATCTTGCTGCCCTCGGTGATGGCCTTCAACCAAGTGGGCAACGAACCGCGCTTTGCCGCCATGGCCCGCGCCATGGGCCTGCCGGTGGATGGCCTGAGCGATACCGCCGCTGCCGACGCTTTGGTGCAGGCGCTGCGCCAGCTCAACACCGACCTGAACATCCCCAACTCGCTCAAAGGCTTCGGCATCGCCGCAGCCGACATCGACGGTCTGGTTGAAGGTGCTTGCAAAGTCACCCGCCTGCTCGACAACAACCCGCGCACGATGGGCAAGGGCGACATGCGCGCCATTTACGCCGCCCTGCTCTGATTTCTCTGAAAGACAAAAACATGAACTCCCTGCCCGTCAACACCTTCAAGCAAGCCCTGATCGCCAACCGCCGCCAGGTGGGCCTCTGGGTCACCATCGCGCACCAGCAGATCGCCGAAGCCGCCGCCACCTGCGGCTTCGACTGGCTGCTGTTTGACATGGAGCACAGCCCCACCGACCTGTACGACGTGGGCCAGCAGCTGCTGGCCGTGCGCGGCACGCCCAGCGCCGCCGTGGTGCGTGTGCCGATTCTGGACATGGCCTGGATCAAGCGCGTGCTCGACGCGGGTGCGCCCAACATCATGGTGCCCAACGTGCGCAATGCCGACGAGGCGCGCGACGCCGTGGCCTTCACCCGCTTTGCGCCCGAGGGCCTGCGCGGCGTGGCTGGCAGCACCCGCGCTGGCAACTATGGCCGCTACAAAGACTACATGGCCCGCGCCAACGACGAGATCGGCCTGATCCTGCAAATCGAATCGCAAGAAGCGCTGGACAACCTCGACGCCATCTGCCGCGTGCCCGGTGTCGATGCGGTGTTCATCGGCCCGTCCGACTTGGCGGCCAGCCTGGGCTACCGTGGCCAGTCGGGCCACCCGGTGGTGCAGGCCGCGATCGCGCAGGCCTTCAAGGTGGCCAACGCCGCAGGCAAGGCTGCGGGCGTGCTGGCCGGGGACGGCAAGGCCGACCACTACTTCGAGGGCGGCGCCACCATGGTGGGCGTGGGCATCGACCTGTACCTGATGATGGCCGGTGCCGATGCCGTGGCCACCAAATACCGTCAAGCCTGAACCTGCTGGAGCCCCCATGCTGCGCACCACCCGAAGAACCCTCGCCCTGGGCCTTTTGGCCCTAACGGCACTGAGTGCGCCGCTGGCGCAGGCGCAAGACAAAGTCCTGCGCATCGTCGTGCCCTTCGGGCCCGGCGGCGGCTCCGACAACTTTGCTCGCATCCTGCAGCCGCGCCTGGCCGAGCTGCTCAAGCAGACGGTGGTGATCGACAACAAACCCGGTGCGGGCGGTGCGATTGGCGCAGCCTTTGTGGCCAAAGCGCCCGCCGACGGCAGCACCGTGCTGTTGTCGGACGCGAGCGTGGTCACCATCAACCCGGCGCTGTTCGCCAAGCTGCCTTATGCCGCGAGTGATCTGGTGCCGGTGATCAACCTCGCGCAGTTCCCGCATGTGCTGGTGAGCGCGCCCGGCTTTGCCGCCAACAACATGGCCGAGCTGCTAGCCATGGACAAGGCGCGCCCCGGCAAGCTGTCCATCGCTTCGTCGGGCAACGGCACCTCGCCGCACCTGACCATCGAATTGCTCAACCAGGTCACCGGCATGAAGGCGGTGCATGTGCCCTTCAAGGGCTCGGGCCCGGCCATCAACGACACCGTGGGCGGCCAGGTCGACATGGTGTTCACCGGCTACGCCACGGTGGCGGGCCTGATCAAGTCGGGCAAGCTCAAGGTGCTGGCCGTCACCTCGCCACGCCGCATGTCCGAGCTGCCACAGGTCGGCACGGTGGCCGAAGCGGGCTTTGCGGGTTTTGAATCGTGGATCGCACAGGCCGTGTTTGCGCCGCAAGGCACGCCGCCCGAGACGGTGCGCCGCCTCAACCAGGCCATCGCCACCGTGCTGCGCCAAAGCGATGTGCGCGAGCAGTTGCGCGCCCAGGCGCTGGAGCCGCAAGACAACACCCCCGAAGAATTTGCCGCCTGGGTCAAAAAGCAATCCGCGCAATGGACCCGTGTGATCCGCGACGGTGGCATCCAGCCCGACTGAGCAACCCATGGCTTCAACAGAACACCCCTTGCCTCACGCCGTGGTCACCGGCGTTTCGTCCGGTATTGGCCGCGCCATTGCGCTGCGCCTGCTGAGCGAGGGCTGGCGCGTCACGGGCCTGTGCCGTTCACAAGCGCCAGACACGCACGCGCACCTGCGCATCGTGCAGGCCGATGTGAGCGACATCGACGCGCTGCCGCAGGTCTGCGCGCAGATCACCGAAGGTGGCGCACCGGTGCAGGCCTTTGTGCACGCCGCCGGTTTCATGCGCACCGCGCCACTGGGCGAGCTGAACACCGACAACGGCCTGGCCATGTGGCGCCTGCATGTGCAGGCGGCCGAGGTGATGGCCAACACCTTGTTGCCCCACATGCCCGACGGCGCACGCATTGTGCTGATCGGCAGCCGCACCGCCAACGGCTCGCCCACGCGCAGCCAGTACGCGGCGACCAAGGCCGCGCTGATCGGCATGGTGCGTTCCTGGGCGCTGGAGCTGGGGCCGCGTGGCATCACCGCCAACGTGATCGCCCCGGGTGCGACCGACACGCCTTTCCTGCGCGATCCGGCGCGCGCCCAGACCTTGCCCAAGATGCCGCTGATCGGCCGCCTGGTGCAGCCCGACGAAGTGGCCGCGCTGGCGGCCTTTTTGCTGGGCCCGCATGGCGGGGCCATGACCGGACAAAACCTGGTGATGTGCGGCGGCGCATCGCTTTGATTTTCACGACAAACCTTAAAAAGAGACACACTATGAAACGCCAAACCCTGTCCCTGCTGGCCGCTGGCTTGCTGAGCGCCCTGCTGTTGCCCATGTCTGCACTCGCGCAGACTTACCCCAGCAAACCGGTCAAGGTCATCATCCCCTTCCCGCCGGGCGGCACGCTGGACGCGATCGGTCGCCAGCTCGCGCAAAAACTCAGTGAGCAAATGGGCCAATCGTTCGTGATCGAGAACCGGCCCGGTGGCAACGGCATCATCGGCGCCGACGCGGTGGCCAAGGCGCAGGCCGATGGCTACACCCTGCTGTTCAATGCCTCCACCTTCACCACCGCGCCCATGACCATGAAGCAGGTGCCTTATGCGGTGGCCAAAGACTTTGCGCCGGTGGCCCTGGTGGCCAAGGCCCCGCTGTCGGTGGCGATCAACAAGAACCTGCCGGTGACCGACATCAAGTCGCTGATCGCCTACGCCAAGGCCAACCCCGGCAAGATGACCTTTGCCGTGGGCTCGGTCGGCTCGGCCGGTCATTTGGCCACCGAACTGCTCAAGAAAAACGGCGGCCTGGACTACACCGTGGTGCCTTACAAGGGCACAGCCCCTGCTTTTCAGGACCTGATCGGCGGCCAGATCGACGGCTTCATCGACCCGATCCTGGGTTCGCTGCAGTACCACAAGAACGGTTTGCTGCGCGTGGTGGCCGTGACCTCGGCACACCGCACGCCCAACCTGCCCGATGTGCCCACCGTGGCCGAAACCCTGCCAGGCTACGAGTTCTACAGCTGGTACGGCCTGTGGGCACCAGTGAAAGCACCGCAAGAGATCAAGGACCTGCTCAACGCCCAGGTGAACAAGGCCCTGGCCACCGACATGAAGGACAAGCTGATCGCGCAAGGCCTGATCGTGGGCGGCGGCAGCATCGAGGACTTCCGCAAGTTCCAGGCGGACGACATGGCCAAATCGCAGAAGCTGATCACCGACGGCAACATCCGGCTGGAGTGAGCTCCCGGGTCTGGCGAACAGCGCCAGACCAGCCCCACCGCGTTCAATGCGATGACAGCGGCAAGATGGGTTTGAGTTTCAATTGATTCAGACCTGTGGCCATCCACACGGGGTCGGCCACCGGTTCACGCAAGACCAGCAGACGTTCGGCCAAGGGCCCCACCAGGGTCTGCGCTGGATCGACCAACAGCACGTAACGCGCCATCGGAGCGCCCCCTGCCTCACTCAAACGGCCCACCCAATCCAGCGCAGCCAGGGCGTCCAGCACGGTGATCATTTCGCGTGAGTCCACACGCAAGCGCTCCGCCAGCAAGGCGGCCCCCAGACCGCGTTCGGATGTCTCCTTGAGCGACTCCAGCACCGCCAGCACTTCCAGTGCCAGACGGAAATGCCAGCCCGCGCCTTCAGGCTTGCGCAGATGATGACGCCGCACCTCGGGCATGCTGGCCGCGATCACCGCGCCCAGCAGCACGATCACCCACATCACGTAAATCCAGACCAGCAAAATTGGCACGGCTGCAAAAGCACCATAAATCACCGAGTAAGTCGGGATCTGGGTCAGATAAACCGCCAGCAATTTTTTGGCGATCTCGATGCCCCCGGCCGTCAAAAACCCTGCCGTGACGGCATGACGCCACTGCACCCGGGTGAAGGGCACATAAAAATACAAACCACTGACGCAAGCCACCAGCAGAAAAAACTCGATGCCATCGAGCAACCAGCGCACGATGCCCGGCAACACGTCCACCACATCCTGCGAAGCCGTCACCACATACGAGGTGATGGCCAGACTGGCCCCCAGAAACAAAGGCCCCAGGGTGATGGCCGACCAGTACAGCAACACCCGCTGCGCCAAAGGGCGCTGCCGATCGAGGCGCCAGATCTGCCCCAGCGTGCGCTCGATGGTCACCATCAAGGCCACCGCCGTCATGACCACCGCCACCAGACCGACCGAGCCCAACCTGCTGGCCTTGCGCGAGAACTGCGTCAGGTAACTGAGCACCTGCCTGGAAATGCTCTCAGGCACCAGGCTGTCGATCAGCCAGCGCTGGATGGTGTCCTGGAATTTGCCAAACATCGGGAAGGCGGCGAACACCGACAAACCCACCACAAACAAAGGCACCAAAGCCAGCACGGTCGTGAAAGTGAGCGAACTGGCGCTCACGCCCAAGCGCGCATCGCGAAAACGCTGGGCCAAAACGCCCGACATCTGGCGCCAGGGCAACTCGGTCAGCTCCTGCCACCAGGCGCTGAAATGTTCGCGCCAGCTTGGCACGGAGGGAAGGGATTTCATGCCCGGTATGATGCCACCGCCATGAACACAAATACTGACAACACCCCCGCCGGCGTGAATTTCACGCGCTGGCTTGCCGTGAGCAGTTTGCTCGGTCTCATTTTTGTGGGGCTGGCCTGGGAGTTGTGGCTTGCACCACTGCGTCCGGGCGGCTCCTGGTGGGCCATCAAGGTGCTGCCTTTGTGCCTGCCGCTGGCCGGTTTGCTCAAACACCGCATGTACACCTACCGTTGGGTGAGCCTGCTGGTCTGGCTGTATTTCACCGAAGGTGCGGTGCGCGCCTGGGGCGACAAATGGCCCTCCAATGGCCTGGCCCTGCTGCAAGTGCTGCTGTGCACCAGCCTGTTTGTGGCCTGCGCACTGCATGTGCGCATCCGCATCAAAGCCGCCAAGGCGACGGGCCACTTTGTGCCTGTGCCCAAGAATTGAATTTTTGACCCTCACGGTCCTGCCACCGTGTGCACTGAACATGAACGCCCTGCCATCGACCACCTCGCTGATTGCCCAATTGCGCCAGATTTGTGGCGACGCCAACGTGCTGACCCACGATGACCCGGGTGCCGACCTGAGCGCCTGGGAGCAAGACTGGCGCAAACGCGTCCGGGGCCGGGCTCTGGCCGTGGTGCGACCCGGCAGCACCGCGCAAGTGGCCGATGTGGTCAAGGCCTGTGCAGCAGCCAGCACCCCGATCGTGCCGCAGGGCGGCAACACCGGCCTGGTGGTCGGCGGCGTGCCCGACGATTCGGGTCGCCAGATTGTGCTGAGCATGAGCCGCATGAATGCGGTGCGCGCCATCGACCCGGCCAACCTGACCATCACCGTGGAAGCCGGTTGCGTGCTGCAAAACCTGCAGGCCGCAGCCGAAGGAGCCGGCTTTCTCTTCCCATTGAGTCTGGGCTCTGAAGGCAGCTGCACCATTGGCGGCAACCTGGGCACCAACGCAGGCGGCACGCAGGTGGTGCGCTACGGCAACACGCGCGAGCTGTGTCTGGGCCTGGAAGTGGTGAACGCCCAAGGCGAGATCTGGAACGGTCTGTCTGGCCTGCGCAAGGACAACACCGGTTACGACCTGCGCAACCTGATGATCGGCAGCGAAGGCACGCTGGGCATCATCACCGCCGCCACCATGAAGCTCTATCCACAGCCCGCAGCGCAGCTGACCGCCTGGGCCGCTGTGCCCAGCATGGAGGCCGCCGTGCAACTGCTGGGTCTGGCGCACCAACGCCTGGGCGCAGGGCTGACGGGCTTTGAAGTCATGGGCCAGTTTGCCCTCGGTCTGGTGGACAAACATTACCCCCAGCTGCGCGTGCCTTTGTGGAAAGACACGCCTTGGTGCGTGCTGCTGGAGAACTCGGACAGCGAAAGCGAAGCACACGCCCGCAGCCAATTTGAAGCGCTTCTGGAAACCGCCTTGGAGCAAGGCTGCGTGAGCGACGCGGTGGTCGCCGAAAACCTGACGCAGGCACACGGCCTGTGGCACATCCGCGAAAGCATCACCATGGCCCAGGCCGAAGAAGGCCTGAACATCAAGCACGACATCAGCATTCCTGTCTCACGCATCCCGGCCTTTGTGGCCGAGACCGATGCCCTGCTGGCCCATGAAGTGCCCGGCGTGCGCATGGTGGACTTTGGCCATTTGGGCGACGGCAACCTGCACTACAACGTGCAGGCCCCCGAAGGCGTCGATGGCCAAGTCTTTCTGCGCGAGAACGAAGAACGGGTCAACACCCTGGTGTTCGACCAGGTGGCCAAGTACGACGGCTCCATCAGCGCCGAACATGGCGTGGGCGAACTCAAAGTGGGCAAACTGCCCTTGTACAAAGACCCCACGGCGTTGGCCATGATGCGGGCTGTCAAGCAAGCCCTGGACCCGCAAAACCTGCTCAACCCCGGGCGTGTCTTGTCACGGCCCTGAGCTTGACCGGCCACCTCCAGACCGTCGTTGACCCCACGCGCCTGCGCGCTTGAGCCGCCATGGATCTGACCGATCTCGATGTCCTTGCCGGTGGGCTTCTTGTCGTTGGCAATGCAGGCGACGACGTGGTCCTTGTAGAACTCACGGACCACGTCGCAAAAAGCGTTGAGCAAAGTTTGCTCGCGGATAACCCGGCCCGGCATCAGACCCAACAAAGAAATCAGGGTTAACCCTAATTTTTATCTGGCAACTGATAGACTTCCGCACACTTTCAAGTGCCCGCATGCAGCGGCCCCACTTGGTGTCTGCCCCACATCCGGAGTGCCCATGAGCCTTGCCAACCGCGTCCAGAATGCCGACCTCCACACCAAAATCATGTCGGCCGAGCAAGCGGCAGCGCTGATCCCGATCGGGGCCAATGTGGGCATGAGCGGCTTCACTGGCGCAGGCTATCCCAAGGCCGTGCCGCAAGCCTTGGCCGCTCGACTGGCTGAGCTGCATGCAGCAGGACAAACCCAGGCACGCATCGGCTTGTGGACCGGCGCCTCCACTGCGCCCGAACTGGACGGCGCACTGGCCCAGGCCCAAGGCGTCGAGATGCGGCTGCCCTACCAATCAGACCCCACCTGCCGCAAACTGATCAACGCCGGACAAATGCTCTACACCGACATGCACCTGTCGCATGTGGCGCAAGCGGCGTGGTTCGGCTTTCTGGGCAAGCTCGACGTGGCCGTGGTCGAAGTGGTGGGCATATTGCCCGATGGCCGCTTGATCCCCTCCACTTCCGTGGGCAACAACAAGACCTGGCTCGACCAGGCCGACCAAATCATCCTCGAGGTCAACCTGCACCAGAACCCAGCTCTGGCGGGCATGCACGACATTTACTATGGCACCCAGCTGCCGCCGCACCGTCAGCCCATTCCCCTGGTCAAAACCAGTGACCGCATTGGCGAGCCTTATCTGCAATGCGATCCTGCCAAGGTGATCGCCGTCGTCATCACCGATCACCCGGATCGCAATTCAGCGTTTGACGCGCCCAGCGAGGTGTCGTCCCAAATCGCGGGCCACATCATCGACTTTTTGCAACACGAAGTGAAAGCCGGGCGCCTGCCCCCGGAACTGCTGCCGCTGCAATCGGGCGTGGGCAACATCGCCAACGCGGTGCTGGCCGGACTCAACCAGGGCCCGTTTGAAAACCTCACGGCCTACACCGAAGTGCTGCAAGACGGCATGCTGGACATGCTGCGCTCGGGCAAGCTGAGCTTTGCATCGGCCACGGCCCTGTCGCTCAGCCCCGACGCAGCGGACGAATTCAACGGCAACATCGACTTTTACCGCCAGCGCATCGTGTTGCGCCCGCAAGAAATCAGCAACCACCCCGAGCTGGTGCGCCGCCTGGGCGTGATCGCCATGAACGCCATGATCGAGGCCGACATCTATGGCAACGTGAACTCCACCCACATCATGGGCTCCAGCATCATGAACGGCATTGGCGGCTCGGGTGACTTTGCGCGCAATGCCTACTTGTCGATTTTCATGAGCCCATCGCTGGCCAAGGGCGGCCAAATTTCGAGCATCGTGCCCATGGTCTCGCACCACGACCACACCGAGCACGATGTGCAAGTCATCGTGACCGAGCAAGGTCTGGCCGACCTGCGCGGCCTGGCCCCCACGCAGCGCGCCAAACTGATCGTGGAGCGCTGCGCCCACCCTTCGTTTCGCCCGCAACTGCTGGACTACATGGACCGCGCCCGCCACAGTGGTGCGGGCCTGCACACGCCGCACCTGCTGGACGAAGCGCTGAGCTGGCACAGCCGGTATTTGAAGACCGGGCAAATGTGAATCAGTTCATGGCGTAGATTCGGCCGAAGCTGGCGCCACAGGCAAAGTGGTCCTTGGCCCGCCAGACCCTGAAGCCAATGCCGTAAACTGCCACCCCATGAGCACCGCAGCCCCCCGCCCCATCCGCAGCCAGTACGAAGACTTCATGCGCCACGTCTACACGACCGGCGTGCAAAAGGGTGACCGCACCGGCACCGGCACCAGGAGCGTGTTCGGCCACCAGATGCGTTTTGACCTGAACGAGGGCTTTCCGCTGGTCACGACCAAAAAGGTGTTCCTCAAAGCCATCATCGTCGAGCTGCTGTGGTTTTTGCGTGGCGACAGCAACGTGAAATGGCTGCAGGAGCGCGGCTGCACCATCTGGGACGAATGGGCCCGTGAAGACGGCTCGCTCGGCCCTGTTTATGGGGTTCAATGGCGCAACTGGCCGACACCGAACGGTGGCCACATCGACCAGATCCAGCAGGTCATGGACACGCTAAAAAGCAACCCCGACAGCCGCCGCATCATCGTGAGCGCCTGGAACGTGGCCGAGCTGGACCAGATGGCGCTCATGCCTTGCCACGCTTTCTTCCAGTTCTATGTGGCGCCACCCCAAAAGGCGGGCGACAAGCCCAAGCTCAGCTGCCAGCTGTATCAGCGCAGCGCCGACATCTTTTTGGGCGTGCCCTTCAACATCGCCAGTTACGCCCTGTTGACGCACATGATCGCGCAGCAATGCGACATGGATGTGGGCGACTTCATCTGGACGGGCGGCGACTGCCACATCTACAGCAACCACCACGAGCAGGTGGAACTGCAGCTGAGCCGTGCGCCCATGGCCTACCCGACGCTGAACATCAAACGCAAGCCGGCCTCCATCTTTGATTACGAATACGAAGACTTCGAGGTGCTGGGCTACGAGTGCCATCCGGCCATCAAGGCACCGGTGGCGGTTTGATGAAGCTGCACCTGATTTATGCCCGTGCCCGCAACGGCACGATTGGCAAAGACGGGCAAATGCCCTGGCACCTGCCCGAGGACCTGGCGCATTTCAAGCGCGTCACGCTGGGCCAGCCGGTCATCATGGGCCGCAAGACCTGGGACTCGCTGCCAGCACGCTTTCGCCCCCTGCCCGGCCGCATGAACATCGTCGTCACCCGACAGAGCGACTGGCAGGCCGAAGGTGCGCTGCGCGCCAGCTCGATTGAAGAAGCCATGCGCCTGTGCGGCGATGTGCCCGACGCCTGGATCATGGGCGGCGCCGAAATCTACCGTCAGGCCGAACCGCTGGCCAGCACGGCGGTGGTCACCGAGATCGATGCCGACTTTGACGGCGACGCCTTTGCACCCACCCTGTCATCAACATGGCATGAAGTGCAACGAGAATCGCATGTGGCGGCCAACGGCCTGCCTTTCAGTTTTGTGACCTACCAGAAATAAAGACCAGGAGACCTCCATGTCCGGACACGGCTTTCACGTACACGGCCCGCACGACCACGAAATTGAACACGCCACGCAAGGCCACGGCGGCGAGCACACCAACTCGATCGCCATGTTCACCGCCATCATCGCCACCGTAGGTGCCCTGTTTGGCTACATGGGCGGCGCCACCCAGGCGAATGCGGGCCTGTACAAAAACAATGCAGCCATCAAGAAAACCGAAGCCTCCAACCAGTGGAATTACTACCAGGCCAAGAGCAGCAAGCAAAACCTGAGCGAGCTGGCCATGGAGTTGGCTGCGGGCAAGAAAGAGTTTTACCAGGACGAGATCAAGCGCTACAAGGCAGAAAAGAGCGAGATCAAGGCGGGGGCCGAAAAGCTCGAAGCCGAGGCCAAAGCCTGGGACGAAAAGTCCGATGAGCAAATGCACCAGCACCACCGCTGGGCGCAAGCCACCACCGTGCTGCAGGTGGCCATTGCCATGGCGGCCATTGCCCTGCTGAGCAAAAAGCGCTGGATCGAATGGGCCATGTACGGCTCAGGCGCCGTGGGCGTCGGTGTGGGCGTGCTGGCTTTCCTGCACTACTGATGCACAGCGCCTGCAGATGCAGGCCTTTGCTAATCTTCCCGCCTCAAGGGTGCCACGTCGAGATCACCTTGGGGGTCTGCGCTGAGCGTTCGCCAGCCAGTGCATACGACAGCCTGTTGGCCGCATCCATCACGGTTTGAGCAAAGGCCTCCAGCTGGCTCTGGTCCAGACGCGACGTGGGCCCCGAAATACACATCGAGCCCAGCAAGCGCCAATTGAGACCAAAAACGGGTGCCGCCACGCTCGAGACCTGTGGCTCCCGCTCGCCCATGGAGATGTGGTAGCCACGGCGGCGGATGTCTTCATACACCTCACCGGCCTCCCCCGAAAAGGCCAAAATCACCCGCCCGGGAGCCCCCAGGTCCAGCGGCAGACGCATGCCAATGCGCACATGGTGGCGCACCGACTGCGGACCCTCCACACGCGAAATGCAGGCCCGTTCCTGCCCCTCACGCACATAAAAGGACGCACTCTCATGCGTGGCCTGTGACAACTCGCGCAGCGTGGGCTCCACCACGTTGTTGATGTCAAAGCCTGCCTGGTAACGCGCCCCCAGCCAGCCTGCGGCTGGGCCGAGGCGCCACTGGCCATCTTCGCTTTGCACCATGAACCCTGACAAAGCCAGCGTTCTGGCCAGGCGCAGCACCGTGGTGTTGTGCAAGGCGGTCCGGCGGCTGAGTTCAGCCAGCGGCAATTGCCGCTCGCCAATGCGAAAAGCCTCCATCACTTGCAGAGCGCGGGCCACGGCAATGACGCCGCCGTCAGTCGGCTTGGCAGACGGATCGCTGGTGGCCGGTGTTTTGTGTTGCGGCATGAAATACCTTTCACTGTACGAAACACCATTGTATTGAATGAAAGACCCACCTAAAGTCACGGCCAAGTCAATTCGATACCCAGGAGACAAAAACATGATGATGCGAATCCAGCGCCGTGCACTCACTCTCGCCCTGTTGACGGCCCTGACCTCGTTCAGCAGTTTGGCCGACACCTGGCCTGGCAAGCCCATCCGTCTGGTGGTGCCTTTTCCGGCAGGCGGCGGCACCGACATCATCGCCCGCGATGTGAACAACAAACTCACTGCCGCCACCAAATGGACCTTCATCGTGGACAACAAGCCCGGCTCCGGCGGCAATCTGGGCATCGACACCGTGGCCAAGGCCCCGGCCGACGGCTACAACCTGGTCATTGGCCAGACCAGCAACCTGGCCATCAACCCCACCCTGTACAGCAAGCTGCCCTATGACCCGGTCAAGGACCTGACCCCTGTGGGCCTGATCGGCAACGCACCATTGGCTCTGGTCGTGGCCGCCAACTCGCCCTACAAAACCCTGGCCGACGCCGTGGCTGCGGCCAAGACCCAGCCCGGTGGTCTGAACTACGCGACCTCAGGCAACGGCACAGTAGCCCACCTGGCCACCGAGATGTTCCAGCGTGAAGCGGGCGTCAAACTCACCCATGTGCCCTACAGGGGCGCATCGCAGGGCCTGACCGATGTGATCGGCGGCCTGGTGCACATCTATGTCTCGTCGGTGCCGACCCTGCTGGGCCACATCAAGAGCGGCAAACTGCGTGCCCTGGCCGTCACCGCCTCCAAGCGCACCGACGATCTGCCGCAAGTGCCCACGGTGGCCGAGTCCGGCTACAAGGGCTTCGAGGCCGTGACCTGGTTCGGCCTGCTGGGCCCGGCCAACCTGCCCGCCTCTGTGGTGACCTCGGTCAACGCTGAGCTGAACAAGGCAATGAACTCTGCCGACTTGAAGAAAAAGCTCGAAGACCAAGGCCTGGACATCACGCCCGGCACCCCGGAGCAGTTCGCCAAGTTGATCAAGAGCGACATCGACAAATGGGGGCGCGTGGTCAAGGCCTCGGGTGCTCGCGCCGATTGACACCTGAAAGCACCGTTGATGGCTTTCCGCTACCCCTTCTCCGCAGGCCATGACGTGGCAGGGACCGCGTTGCCTGCTGGCGCATGTGATTGTCATATCCATGTCTACGACCAGCGCGTGCCAACCGTGCCCAGTGCCCGTCTCTTGCCGCCCGACGCCTCCTTGCAGGACTACCGCCAGATCCAGGCCCGCATGGGCACACGCCGTGCCGTGGTGGTCACCCCCTCGACCTACGGCACGGACAACCGCCTGATGCTGGC
>Ga0228702_1001312_pt1 | contig 16140 bp, 12 predicted proteins | sample McNCre217_Aug_MG_2_FD_178018 | JGI IMG/M metagenome (GOLD analysis project Ga0228702, IMG submission 178018) | Freshwater microbial communities from McNutts Creek, Athens, Georgia, United States - 20-17_Aug_MG | ecosystem: Environmental > Aquatic > Freshwater > Creek | place: USA: Georgia... | reverse complement strand
AGTTGTGGACTTTCTTTCAAGGGTTTAATGCAAGGGCTTTCCTTTCCTAAAAATTGGGTTAAAACGGACGTTATGAGTCAGCTCCCCCCATTTCGTATTGGATTGGGTTACGATATTCACACCCTGAAATCAGGTCGTCCCTGTATCTTGGGAGGTGTCATGATTCCCTCGGAAGTCGGCCCAGAAGGGCACTCGGATGCGGATGTTTTACTACACGCTTTGGCTGATGCCATTTTAGGCTCCGCTGGATTAAGAGATATCGGCCATTATTTCCCCAATACTGATCCAAAGATTAAAGGTATTCGTTCCTCCCTGATTGTGCAAAAAGCCATCCAGGAGGTAACTCAATTGGGATGGAGAATTGGTAATGTGGATATCGTTTTAATCGGTGAACGTCCCAAGATTATGCTGCAGGTTGATGAGATTAAAAAATCGGTGGCCAATCTTTTAGAAATTTCCCCCACTGAAGTCGGTTTGAAAGCGACCACTAACGAGGGTATGGATTCACTAGGGCAGGGCAAAGCCATCGCTGTTCAGGCGATTTGCTTGCTTTATCGCGCTTAAAAGCCAGCACGAATTGCCTTTCTGACTTGTCAAAAGCCTTTGAAAAACAAAGGTTTAGAGACCTTTACGAGAAATTAACCACTATGGAACAAACCCTCATTATTCTTAAGCCTGACTGTATGGAGCGACGCCTTTATGGCACCGTGCTTTCACGTTTTGAAGCTGCGGGTTTTGATATCCAAGCCTGCAAGTTAACTCGGCTTACCCCTGGCCAATTGCGCGAACATTATGCGCACGTCGCCGATAAGCCTTTTTATCCAGACATCGAAGCATTCATGTCTTCACGTCCAGTCATCATCGCCGTTCTCAGCGGTCACAACGTTATTGCTCGGGTGCGTGAACTTTTGGGTCCAACCAATTCTAAGATAGCACCTAAAGGTACCATTCGCGGAGATTTTGGCACCGAAATGATGCGCAATGTTTGTCATGCTTCCGATAGTCCAGAAGCAGCCGCGGCGGAAATTCGCCGTTTCTTCAGTGCCTCGGAGGTTTTCTAGAAAAGTTGCCAACTTTGGGCGATCTTCGGGGTTTTTAAGGTATGACCCGATTGATTCTCTGTTTTGCGCTCACTGTCTGCCCTAGAGTGATTGGGGCTTCGGATAGCCCTGCGGCTTCTACCCGTTTTATTTTAACGAGTTCTGCTTTTACTGAAGGGTCGGCTATACCTCGCGAATTTACGGGTGATGGTGCTGGTGTTAATCCACCGTTAGAATGGAAGGGCGCGCCTCAAGGTACTAAATCTTTTGCTGTTATCATGCATCATTTCCCTCATGAGGGAGAAAGTGCACGTTGGTACTGGGTGCTTTATCATATACCAGCAACGATCACGAAATTGCCTAAAGCTGTTAAAGGTATCGGCGTTAATGGAAATAACTGCGTGGGACCCGATTTAGTTTATGCACCTCCCCATTCCAAGGGTCCAGGGGTTAAAAAATACACTATCACAATCTATGCTCTGTCTAGTTTACCTAAAATCACCCTAGCACCCGAAAAAGTTAGTCGAGATGTTTTATTATCAGCCATAAAAGATATTACTTTGGCGAAGGCTGAACTTAATTTTACTTACGATAGAACCGATTTGGTATCTCACGAAAAGGGCAAGGATGCTCCGATGGCCAAGCCAGAACCCCCGCCTAAGCCCGAATCCATACCTTTTGAGTGATTTTTTAGTCGCACGGATGACTTCCCCGTTGCCCTCCTATGGGTAAATTCGGCAAAGTCGCTCTATGTTGGATCCTAAATTACTTCGCGAACAAACAGCACTCGTCCGTGCAGGTATTGCGCGCAAAAAATTTCAAGTCGACCTCGATGCGGTAATCGCAGCAGACGAAGTTCGCCGACAGGCAGTGGCAGAGTTTGAGTCAGCACGCTCTACGCAAAATGCTGCTAATAAAGAAATGGCTGCCTTGCCGAAAGGTTCGCCAGAGTTCCAAGCAAAAGTGGCTGAAATGAAAACCGCCTCAGCTCGGGTTAAAGAGTTAGAAAAAAAGGTGAGCGAGGCTGAAGAAGTCTGGAAACAGATTGTTCTGAGCGTCCCCAATATTCCGCATGATTCAGTTCCAGAGGGTCGCACGGAAGCTGATAACAAAGTTATTTCAACTTGGGGTGATCAGGCTAAGTTAGTGTCTTCTGCGACAAAACCTCATTGGGATATCCCTTGGTTTAATAAGGCGATTGATTTTGAACGTGGTGTTAAAGTAACGGGTGCGGGCTTTCCTTTTTATGTTGGTGATATGGCGCGACTCGTCCGTGCTCTCATTCAATTCTTTCTAGAAGAGGCGGGTTCGGCGGGTTACACGGAGGTGCATGCGCCTCTGTTGGTTAATGCGGCAAGTGCCACAGCGACAGGGCAACTTCCCGACAAAGAAGGTCAAATGTATCACGCGCAAACCGATGATTTTTACCTGATTCCCACTGCGGAAGTTCCTGTCACAAATTTTTTCCGCGATGAAATTTTAGAGGAAGGCAGTTTGCCTGTTAAACGCGTGGGTTATACGCCTTGCTTCCGTCGTGAAGCGGGCAGTTGGGGTGCGCATGTGCGTGGGCTCAATCGCCTTCACCAATTCGATAAAGTTGAACTAGTTAAATGGGTTCATCCCGAAAAATCTTTTGCTGAGCTCGAATTGTTGCGCGGTGATGCTGAGCGCTTATTGCAAAAATTAAATCTACCTTATCGTGTTTTGCTTATTTGCGCTGGCGATATCGGGTTTTCGCATAGCAAACAGTATGACTTAGAGGTTTGGGCAGGCGGTCAGAAACGCTGGCTAGAAGTTTCGAGTTGTTCGAATTTTACCGACTTCCAGGCCCGTCGAGCTGGCATTCGTTTTCGTCCTAAAGATGGCAAGGTAGAATACGTGCACACCTTAAACGGCTCAGGCCTAGGCCTTCCCCGTGTTCTAGCGGCTATTTTAGAGAATAATCTGCAAGCCGATGGTTCGGTGCGGGTTCCAGAGGTTTTGCGCCGCTGGTATGGTAAAGAGACATTACAATTTTAAATTGCCTTTAGGGTGGCAGATTCGGGCGTGTAACTTACACTCGTTTTTGTGAGCTCCTCGTTATTGGATTCAGCCTCGTTCCGACGTGCTGCGGCGCAGGTGCCAGCTTTGGTTTTGCCTGAATCGATGCAAAAGCAAGCCATAGCTCTTGCTGTTTCTGGAGGTGTAGACTCGGTTTATTTACTCTGTGCACTCTGGGCCAATCCAGAGCATCGTCCTTTTTTACGAGTCTGGCATTTTAATCACCGCGTTCGAGGACAGTTGGCCCAGCAGGATGCCGATTTTGTCCGAGTAATTTGTCAAAGTTTACAAATTCCTTGTGTCGTAGGGGAGCGGGCAGAGGTTGGGCCAGCTTCAGAGCAAGAATTGCGACAGGCCCGGAATCATTTTTTTGCTGAACAGAGGAAAAATTCTGGAATCAATTTTCTTTGCACCGCTCATCATTACGATGATTTAGTTGAGACATTGCTCATGCGCTTAGCCAGAGGATCGGGCTTAACGGGTTTAGCAGCACCAAGAATTTGGCAAAAATTTCGCGACGGCCATTCGCGCTACCGCCCTTTATTGGCAGCGGGACTAAATAAGGAGTTTATTCTTCATACTTTGAAAACCTGTGGGGTGAGTTGGCGAGAAGATGCCACGAATGCTCAGCCGATTACGCAACGTAATCGCGTGCGTGCTTGGTTGAGCGAAGGTGCAGAATACGCTCTGGGCCCTCATTATCAAAGGGGTTTTGCACGATCGGCGGAAATTATCGATCAAGCAGAACAAGCACTTTTGCTCTGGGCTAAAGATTTGGGCTGTGAGCTAAAATCCAATGGAGTGGCGGAGGTAGGTGCTCTAAAGAATCGGCCACCGATTTTAGCTCATTTAGTTTTTGGACAGTTTTTACAACATCATGGATTGGGTGCAGCGAGTGGCTCCTCCGTCGACACCATGATTCACGCGATTATCTCTGGTCTAGATACACAGGTCTCTATTCTTGGACGTTTAGTTAAATTAAAAAACGGTCTGCTTTCCTTGGTGGCTGCTGCCTTAATTCCCTTGGGTTCAAAGATGCGTGAGTTGACTTTGGGTAAGGTCGATGACGAAGTCGGGCTTCTCGCTGAGCCTGTGGATGTCGATGAGGCACAGTGGGAAAAGTTGTCTCGGGGAGACATTCCGCCGCTCCATGAAGTTTACCTCCGCCCCGTCGCAGTCGGGAAAATTTATTGGCGAGGAAGAATGGAGGGTGATCGATATCAACCTCTTGGTTTAAGTAGTCCTGCCAAAGTCTCGGACATGTTAATCAACCGAAAAGTTCCCTTGGAACTTAGAGAAAACATTCCGGTCGTCATTTTGAATGGGGAAATCGTTTGGATTCCGTCTATTCCTCCTAATGAATTATTCCGACTTAATGGACCCACGAAAGGGGCTCTCCGGTTGACTTGGCGTGCTCCCTGCTTAGGTTCAACTGTCACCTAATGAGCCAAGATAATAACGAAAATAATAACGGTAATCGAATCAACCTTAAGCCTTTAGTCGTTTGGTTGGTTTTAATTGCTTTGGTCGCGCTACTTGTGAACTACAGTGCACCGGCTGGTAACTCAGTGCAGTCTTTAGGTGTCAGCCAAGTTCTCTCATTGGCCCAAGAAAAGAAGATTAAGAATCTCACCGTAAAACCCGATCCCACGGCTGGTTCCGATAATTGGTATCAAATTACGGGTGAATTGGAGGTCAAAGGTGCAACCGCCGATGAAAAATCAAAATTCGCTGCGGCTGGCCGTGTTACCGAAAAAGAATTCGAATCCCTTCGCAACTCGGTGGCCCGTGATGCTTTCAAGGAAGTCCCTGCACAAACAGGCATGACGATGTTCCTTTATAATGTCCTACCTACTTTGCTGATTTCTGGATTGGTGATTTATTTAATGTATCGTTTTCTCCGTAATGCGAATCGTGGGGCGATGCAATTTGGCAAGTCTCGTGCTCGACTGAATACTTCGGAAACGGAAGCGACAACTTTCAAAGATGTGGCTGGTTGTGATGAAGCCAAAGAAGAGGTGAAGGAGATTGTTGATTTTCTTCGTAACCCGAAGCGTTTCACCAAAATGGGTGCAACAATCCCCAAGGGTATTTTAATGGTTGGTCCTCCTGGAACGGGTAAAACTTTACTTGCCCGCGCCGTCGCCGGTGAGGCTAAAGTTCCTTTCTTGAGCATTAGCGGATCGGATTTCGTTGAAATGTTTGTGGGTGTAGGAGCCGCTCGGGTACGTGATACTTTTGAGCAAGCACGCAAGATGGCACCTTGCATTATCTTTATTGATGAAATCGATGCTGTCGGTCGTCAGCGCGGTGCTGGTCTCGGGGGAGGCAATGATGAACGCGAGCAAACACTTAACTCTCTGTTAGTAGAGATGGATGGTTTTGATGGTCAAACCGGCGTCATTGTTATCGCGGCTACCAATCGTGCAGATGTTTTGGACCAAGCTTTATTGCGTCCCGGTCGATTCGACCGACAAGTCTTTATCGACTTACCTGATTTAAAAGGACGCGAAGCGGTTCTCGCCGTTCATGCGAAACGTTTTCAATTGGGTGCTTCCGTTGATCTTCAACGTATTGCACGAATCACTACGGGCATGTCTGGTGCTGATTTAGCTAATTTGCTCAACGAAGGTGCGTTGCACGCAGGTCGTCGTAATCGCGATAAAGTCGAGATGTCCGACATTGAAGAAGCGCGCGACAAGATTGCTTATGGCCGGGAACGCCGTCGAGCGATGGATGAGGAGGATCGTCGAAACACTGCTTACCACGAAGCTGGTCATGCCTTGGTGCAAGCCGTCGTCGACGATGGCACGATGCCTGTTCACAAAGTGACCATATTACCTCGCGGTCGTGCTTTGGGTATGGCGATGTTTATGCCTAAGAAAGATATTCTGGGCTACACTAAGGCTCGTTTACTTGGCTATATTTGTACGGCGATGGCTGGTCGCATCGGCGAAAAAGTGGTGACGGGTGATGTATCGAATGGAGCATCTTCCGATATCAAACAGGCAACTCGCATGGCACGTCAAATGGTCTGCGAATGGGGCATGAGTGATTTGGGTCCTATCGCCTATAACGAAAATTCTGACACCATTTTCCTTGGGCGTGAGATTTCTCGAAACCAGACGCACAGTGATGAAACGGCTCGTCGTATTGATGAAGCTGTATCCAAGATTGTCTCAGAGCAGTATGCTAGAGCGGAGAAAATCATTGCTGACCATGCTGAGGCACATCGCAAAATCGCCGAAGCACTCTTAGAGCATGAAACGCTCGATGGCATTCATGTGATGGAGATTCTTAAGTCGGGGGCGATTCAGACTCCTGTGGTAGGAACCCCAGTTCCTACCTTGAATCGCGAGCCTGATGCAGCCTCTCCTGAGTCGGGTACACAATCAGCCCCCAGTCCTGCTTGAGGTTTGCCCTGTAAGGTTTTTCCAGCACACTTTGCTTCATGGTTATTGGTTTAACCGGAGGCATTGGGTGCGGAAAATCCGCCGTGGCTGCTTTGTTAAAAGAGCAAGGGTTTGTCGTTATTGATTCCGATCAACTCTCTCACCAAGCGCTCAATGAGCCCGATGTTATCGCTCAGTTGGTCGAGCGGTGGGGGCGGGATTGTCTGGGCGTACAAGGCTTACCTAATCGAAAATGGATTGGGAAAAAAGTTTTTGCAGACACTAAAGAGCGACAGTTTTTAGAATCGGTGCTTCATCCGCGCATCGCCTCAATGCGTCAGGAAATGATACAGGATAAGAGTCGCTCTTATGTTGTGGAAATCCCTCTGCTCTTCGAGTTAGGCATGCAAAACCAATTCGATGCCACTGTTTGCGTGATGTGTTCGGATGAGGTTAGACTTGGCCGATTGAAATCCCGGGGTCTTTCCCGCGAGGAGGCTCAATTGATTATAAATTCACAAATGCCTCTCCATGAGAAGGTTAAGATGGCAGATTATGTGATTTTTAATGACGGAAGTCATGATTTTCTTCGATCTGAAGTCAGTCGTTTAACTGAATGTCTTAGGGTACGTCCTTCAGGGCGTTGAGGCATGAGTTTGCGGTTGCGGATAGAGGCGGTCGATTTACGTTCTTTTGACACTCAACGCTCTCTCAATCTGGGAGAGTTGCTAACTATCAAACATCCCTCCACGGATCTACTTTTACTGTGACGACCGCCGACGATTTCGTCATTCAATTCATCCAAGATAAGGGTCTTGTCTCAGCAGCAGAGGTTGCTGAAGTCCGCTCATCTTTAGGAGAAATCCCTGAGGGTCAAAATGCGGATACCCTAGCCATCGCGAAGTTAGTTGAAACAGGCAAGGTTACCTGGATGGCAATCACCCAAGCTTTGGGTAAGGAGTTTGACATGGAGGTGGTGGACGTTTCTCAGGTCACACCTTCTGAGGATATCTTAAAACTTATCAGCCGTGAGCATGCTGAGCGCTCGACAATTCTTCCATTACAGATGGACGGCGTTGAGCTCTTGGTTGCCATTGCTGATCCCTTGGACACTGAGACACTCGATTCTCTTTCTCGGGTGCTTAAGTTGCCGATTAACCCTAAGCTCGCGACCCCTGAAGATTTAAAACTGGCGATTAATCGCTGTTATGGAGGTGGGGCTTTAAATGTTTCTTACGAAGAAGTCTTTGGCAAAGAGACCGATGAGGATGGGGTTTCCGTCGACTTACCTCAGACTGGAGAAGTCAAAGAAGATGACGCACCGATTATACGGTATGTGAATTCTCTGATTGTTGATGCTATTCGTCGAAAAGCCTCCGATATTCACTTAGAACCACTCGAAAAAAGATTTCGTATTCGTTTTCGAATCGATGGTGTTTTGCAAGAAATGAAGGGCCCGCCTAAGCGTTTACAGCCTTCGGTGATTTCTCGACTTAAACTCATGGCGGAAGTTTCCTTGGCTGAAAAACGCATTCCGCAAGACGGACGTATCCAGGCTCGCACGGGTGGTCGCGATATCGACTTACGTGTTTCGGTTTTACCCACTGTCTATGGCGAGTCGATTGTCATGCGTATTTTAGATAAAGAGGGTCTTAAGTTGGGTTTACCTGAGTTGGGTTTCTTTGCTGATGACCAAGCAAAGTTCCAAAGTTTAATTACGGGTGCGGATGGTGTTTTCTTGGTTACGGGTCCTACTGGTTCAGGAAAGTCCACCACGCTTTATTCTGCTCTTAACTACATCAACAAGCCCGACCGGAAAATCATTACCGTTGAGGATCCGGTTGAATACCAGATGGCGGGAATCAATCAGGTTCAGGTGAAGCGCGATGTGGGTATGACTTTCGCTGCCGCGCTTCGCGCTATGTTGCGACAAGCTCCCAATATCGTGATGATTGGTGAAATTCGAGACTTAGAAACCGCTGAAATTGCGATTAACGCTGCGCTTACGGGTCACATGGTGTTTTCTACCTTACACACCAACGATTCTGTTAGCGCAGTTACCCGTCTCGTGGACATTGGGGTTAAGCCATTCTTAGTTTCTGCTGCATTGCGAGGAGCCCTTGCCCAACGTTTGGTGCGCCGTGTTTGTCAAAACTGTGCCCAGCCTTATAAGCCCACCGTCAAAGAACTTTATTCGATTGGGATGACGGAAAAAGATTTAGCGGGCGCAACGCCGATGAAAGGGGCGGGCTGTCCGAAGTGTAATGAGCGTGGTTATAAAGGACGTCGCGGCGTGTTTGAACTTTTTGTAATCACTGAAGAGATTCAAGAGCTCATCTATTCTGGTGCCACTTTGGTAACCCTCCGTCGCAAGGCCCGCGAAGCGGGTATGCGCACGATGCGCGAAGACGGTCAACGAAAAGTCGCCTCTGGAATGACCACCATCGAGGAGGTTATGGGCGCTACTGTCGCTGATGATGCAATTTAATTTATTATGGCCTACGACATAAACCAGTTGCTCGAAGCAATGATTGAAAATGGTGCCTCGGACTTGCACATCCACGTGGGTCGTCCTCCCAGTTTACGCGTGAGTGGTAGTGTGGTATCGATTGAAGGACCGCTTCTTTCAGCTGAAGATACCCAGGATTTAGTTCAGGCAATCACGCCACCAGATCACATCGAGCGACTGAAGCGCGATGGTGGTTGCGATTTTGGTTTTTCTTTCCGCAAGAAAGCTCGATTCCGTGTTAACGTTTATCGTGGTAAAGGAGTCTTTGGCATGGTTCTTCGTTTGATTCCGGCTCATATTTTCACGCTCGAGCAGTTGCGTCTCCCGCCAATGATTAAGGACCTTTTAAAACGTCCGCGCGGGCTGATTCTTGTCACTGGTCCCACAGGCTCGGGCAAGTCGACCACCCTAGCTTCGATGATTAATTGGGTGAACGAAAATAGTGATGGGCATATTGTTACGATTGAAGACCCGATTGAGTATTACCATGAGCACAAAGGCTGCGTCGTTACGCAACGTGAAGTGCATAATGATGTCCCCAGTTTTGCCGAGGGCGTTCGGGCTTCTTTACGTCAGGATCCCGATGTCATTCTCATTGGTGAAATGCGAGATTTAGAGACCATTGAGGCAGCTGTTTCTGCCGCCGAAACGGGCCACTTGGTTTTTGCCACTTTGCACACAACGGGGGCCGCTCGCACCGTGGATCGTATTCTTGATGCTTTCCCTGCGGGAGGCCGGGATCAGATTCGTGTACAACTAGCCTCCTCGATTCTCGCCGTTGTTTCTCAGTGTTTGCTGCGCACGGTCGATGGTAAGCGTGTTGCTGCCTATGAAATCATGATTCGTACCGATGGTATTGCAGCGAAGGTCCGTGAGAATAAGACTTTCCAAATTACTTCTGATATCGAAACCGGAGCGGCGCGTGGTATGCGCACGCTCGATGGTGATTTACTGGCTCTGTTCCAACAGGGTAAAGTTAGCGAAGAAGAGGTGATGACTTACTGCCAAGACCCTGAGATGATGCGGGGTCGTTTGCAAACCAAGCGTTAAACTTTTGCGACCATGTTCGACGACCATAGCGATTTGATTCGAGATATTGTCCTTGAGGCTGGAATAATCAACCAGACGCAAGCCGACGAGGTCTGGGAGTCGCATGCTTCTACAGGCAAGTCTTTTGCCGATGGTTTAATGGATGCTGGATTAGCGGATCGACCTTCTATTTTACAGGCAATCGCCGATCATCTTGGAGTGCAGTATTATTCAGTTATTCCGGCAACCTTGCCTGATGAAGTGGTCAAAGTACTTAAGCCCGCCCAGGCCCACAAGTACATGGTTGTTCCGGTTTCAGATGAAGCGGGAAAACTGACTTTGGTTGCTAAAGATCCGTTTAACTCGTCGGCCGTGAACGAACTTACGTTTATCCTTAAACGTGATATCGAAATTGCGGTTGCTGATCCGCAAGCGGTGGAAGCGGGCGTCATTCGTGTTTACGGTGAACCTTCGGCTTCTTCCATCGAGGATCTTCTGGGTGAGTTTGATCAAATTGATGGAACTGTTGCCACCGAAGAGGATGTCGCCAATGTTGCGAATCAGGCCCCGATTATTCGCTTTGTTGATCTCGTTTTACAAGAAGCGGTTAAGGCTAAGGCTTCGGATATTCACTTCGAGCCCTTCGAAGACCAATTCCGCATTCGTTATCGAATCGATGGTTCGCTTTACGAGATGGCACCGCCCCCTAAAAATTTATCTTCCGCGGTCATTGCTCGTGTTAAGGTTTTATCGGCACTTAATATCGCCGAGCGCCGAGTTCCCCAGGACGGGCGTATTAAAACAACCATTAGTGGCCGAGCGATTGACTTACGTGTCTCTACTTTACCTACCCAGTTTGGTGAATCGGTCGTTTTGCGTATTCTCGATAAGACAGTCGTGAATTTAAGTTTGGATGCCCTCTCCATGAAGGATGACATTAAGGAGGGTATACGCCAGATGGTGAATAAGCCCAATGGTATTTTTATTGTTACTGGACCAACGGGCTCAGGCAAGACCACCACACTTTATTCAGCTTTGCGTGAGGTTAATACTGAGGACATTAAGATTTTAACGGCAGAGGACCCTGTTGAATATGAAGTGGAAGGAATCATGCAGGTGCCCATCAATCACCAAGTCGGACTTACTTTTGCTGCCGCTTTACGCTCTTTCCTTCGTCAAGATCCTGACACCATCATGGTGGGGGAAATTCGAGATATTGAAACAGCCCAGATTTCGGTGCAGGCCTCTCTTACCGGCCACGTTGTGCTTTCCACATTGCACACCAATGATGCTCCCGGTGCGGTTACTCGTTTGATTGATATGGGTTTAGAGCCTTTCTTGATCTCCGCTTCGCTGGAAGGCGTTTTAGCCCAGCGTTTATTGCGTAAAATTTGTCGTAATTGCCGAACTGCCTACGAGCCCGATAAAGAGGTTATTTCTATGTTGGACGTAGATGCTCTCGAAATTTCCAACAAGAAGTTTTATTTCGGCAAAGGTTGCACCGAGTGCAATCGCTCGGGCTATAAAGGTCGACAAGGTCTTTTTGAGCTAATGACGATTAATGACTCTTTGCGAACACTCATTACCCAAAAAGCTCCGACTTTAGTGTTGAAGCAAAAAGCAGTAGAATTGGGGATGCGTCCTCTGCGCGAGGATGGTCTGCGTTGCATCTTCGATGGTTATACAACGATTGAAGAAGTTCTGAAATATACCTAATCTTTTTTATGCCTGACTATAAATACAGCGCCATTGACCGCACAGGGGCTCAAACCTCGGGTAAAATACAAGCCCCGAATGAAGATCAAGCACGGCAGAAATTGATGGCACGTGGCTTGATGGTGACGACCTTGGCCGCAGAAGGAGCTGCGCCCAAACCAGTAGCAACAGCCGCAGCAACCGCCTCCAAAAAAACAAAATTTACCTTTGGTGCTAAAGTATCGCCTGAAGACGTCACGATTATGACTCGCCAGTTGGCTACGCTAATTTTGGCCGGCCTACCTTTACTCAGAGCTTTAGAACTTATTCATAAACAGGAGCGTAACCCCGCATTTAAACTCGTTCTCGGCAACATTGCAGAAAGCGTTTCTCAGGGTAATAATTTATCTGAAGCTCTGGCCGCTCACCCCAAGGTTTTTGACCGACTGTTTGTGAATATGATTAAAGCAGGGGAGGCTGGTGGTGTGCTGGATAAGGTTTTGGATCGTTTAGCAAAATTCCGTGAGAAAGCACAACGCATCCAGAAGAAGGTTAAATCTGCCATGGTCTATCCTGGGGTTGTGGTAACCGTCGCTGTTATCATCGTTTATATTTTGATGGTGAAGGTGGTGCCTTCTTTCCAGAAACTCTTGGCAGACCAAAAGACTGAAATGCCCCCGTTAACCAAGTTTGTTATCGGCGTCTCTAAACTGTTAACTGACTTTTGGTATGTGACCCCGTTTTTAATTATTGGTATCTATATCGGTGGTAAAGCTTGGCTGTCCTCAGCTAAAGGTAAGGAAATTTTTGACCGAATTCTTTTCAAAATTCCTAAAGTTGGTGGGTTTGTTCAAATTGTCTCAGTCTCACGTTTCGCTCGTACCTTTGGTACGTTGATGTCTTCGGGCGTGCCTATTCTCCAGGCGATTACGATCACGCGTGATACTCTGGATAATGTGGTCATTGCGAATTCTCTCGGACGTGTGCATGACCGAGTACGCGATGGTGAGCCTCTTTCTGTGCCATTGGAACAGGCGGGAGTGTTTCCTCAGATGGTAACTTCAATGATCCAAGTGGGCGAAGAAACAGGTCAGCTTCCCGAAATGTTAAATCGCGTTGCTGATATTTATGATGAAGAAATTGATAATGCCGTCAGTGCGCTGACCTCGATTATCGAGCCTGTGCTGATTGTGTTTCTTGCTGTGGTGGTTGGAGCGATTGTTTTGGCGATGTTCCTTCCACTCATCGCACTCATTACCAAGATGACAGGCGGTTAGTCTTATTTTACTTACCAAAAAAGGAGCCGGCTTGCATACCCCTATGCAAGCCGGCTTTTTTTACTATTTTAACTTACTTACCCCATTGCCCCGTAGGACAAATTTACAGTTCAAATTGTCGTGAAAATGTAGAGCAGTGCAATAGAGAATTAATTACAATTTTAAAAAAATTTTGTAACTAACTGAACAAGAATATCTTAAAATTGGGTGCAGGGGTAGGATTTGAACCTACGACCTTCAGGTTATGAGCCTGACGAGCTAACCGGGCTGCTCCACCCTGCAATCAGTGGGAAGGGGAGAGCAAAAGGGCTAAAAGTGCCTCCGCAAGCCCTTTTTTTGCCCTCTTTAAAATCGTGAGTTTTGTGTACTCATTGATCAAGAACCGATGCCGTTGCTTGAATAAGTTTGAATGCTGGAGTTCAGAGTAAATAATCGGTAAACTTTTATTCATGAGTGAAAATTCGTCTCAAAATCCGCCTCCAGGCGACGAATCTCGGCCTGATGAGATTATTGTCCCTGTTGATGCCGAGGTGAATCCTAATGAGCCATTACAGCGTCGAAAGCTTCCATTTTGGAAGCGCTTCGGCGGTGAAGGCTTTACCATTTCCTTAGCGATTCACGGCGTCTTAGTTATTTTGGCACTTTTTTGGGTTGTTTCCACGATGACCGAATCAACGAAGACTAAAAAAGATCCCACAACTTTTGCGACGGGGGCTGGTGGTGGATCCAATGGCGATAAAGCGAAAAATTATGAACACAAAATTAAGCCAAAAAATGCCAAATCCTTGGCAAAAAATGCTGCCCGAATAACTTCCAAGAGCACTACCGCTACGATCGCTCTTCCTGACATGCCCGTGTCAACATCCTCTTCGATGCTTAATGCACTAACCAGTGGCGGGGCCTCCAAGGGTTTTGGAGGTGGTTCGGGTGGAGGAATTGGATCGGGTATTGGTGCGGGCGTCGGTGGAGGTAAGAATTTCGTCGGACTTAAAGTGATGGGTGCGAGAATTTTTGCTAACCGCATCGCCGTTTATATGGATTCATCCAAGTCCTTGCAGTCTTATTTAGACCGAGTTCGCGGTGAAATCACCAAGCAGTTCCCTGATGCTGATATTTTTATGTACGGGGGAACTAAGATTTTGGTCGTTAACGGAAAGATTGTCGGAATGGAGAAGAGTCAGTTGAAAGATATCAAACCTTCGATTGAAGCTTACCAAAGAACTTCTGAAGCCAGTCTGCCTACATCGAATGGAAAAGATTTATTCAAGAAGTACGATGAGGCTTTCACAAAAGTAGGCTTAGGTGCTTTTATTGAGGCCATCCGCACCGACCCTCGTGCCAGAGTTTATAATGCAATTGTGATTTTTTCTGACTTTAATGATGGTGTCGTCCAGACGCGTACGCAGGGGAAAGGAGAGCAACCCATGGAACTCTACGCCGATGGTGTCGGTCGAGATAAAGACGCTCCTGATTTTAGAACGGCTGATGAAAAACGATGGATGTCCGCCTGGGTTGATCATTTTAAACGCGGTGGTGCGAATCCTCCGTCTGGCCCTAAATTGTATTTATTCTCTACCGATCAGCCTCCACCTCCCGTGCTTATCGATTGTGTAAAAGCTTCGAAAGGTAAATTAACGATGGTTAAGTGGCTATTGACTGGGGGTAATCCTCCAGAGAATCCTGAGGACGAAGAATACTAAGTTTCTGGTTAAGGTTTATCTGAAGTTATCTCACTCGAGTATAGGGACCTTGTTTTAGGTCATAGACCTTAACTTAGCCCTCTTGTTGATGGCTGTTTTTTCAGCAGTTCGGGGTGATGCCCTCGGTGTTTCTCCTTCGTGCCCGCCAGTCCGGCCGTTCATGGACAGGTTTAATTTTTTCGACAGCTCTTCACCTTATTTTAATTACGGTGGCAGGGTGGTGGGTTTTGAGTTCTCGAACGATGACACCGAGGCCACCAGAGCCCGAGTGTTTTGTCACCGCTTCAGGTTCGGCTCCCTCTTCTGGTTTAGCTTCTTCGAGTTATGCGGTGAATCATCCTCCTAAGGCACATCAATCCATACAGAGAATTGCGGTCAATCTTCCCTCCTCCACTGTTGCCCTACCGAGTTTTTCATCTCCCGAGACTTCAGCCATCAACTCCCTATCTATAGTTCAAAGTATCGGTGGAGGAGGAAAGGGGAGAGGATTGTCGTTTGGTAGTTTGGTTGGTCAGCGACATTTTATGGGTCGGCCTGTTTTAGGAGCGAGCATTCAGGCCCAACGTGTTGCGGTTTATCTCGATTGCTCGGGCTCGATGCGACCCTACTTACAAAGAGTAACTCAAGAAATTAAATCTCAGTATCCTGACGCAGATATTTTTCAGTTTGATGGGGCAAGAATCGTCGCTTTGGAGGATGTCGTTGTTTATGGAAAACAGTTTCGCGGAAATGCTCCGAAACTAACGGAGGCGCCTTCGCCTACGGTAGAGACCGAATTAACGGAGGCGGGTAAGCAACTCTTTCGCCAGTTAAGGAGTTATTGCGAAAAAGGCTCCTTGGGTGCCTGGTTGGATCGAGTGCTGGGGGAGCCCTATGATGCCCTTGTTGTTTTTTCCGATTTTCAAGACGGCGTACGTGTTTATGACGAATCGGAAAAAAGGGCACCTAAGTTGGTCTATTCTGACAGTACTTACCGTCCTGTAGGCACTCAATTACCCCCAGGATTATGGCAAAAACGCTGGTTGGAGGTCTTTCGTCAAGGGGCCAAGGGTAAAGGGCCCAAACTCTATCTTTTTTCCATACAACAATCCCCACAGGCATTTTTACAGGCCTGCGTTGAGGCCTCGGGTGGGGCTTCGGTTGACGTCAGTTGGTTGCGTTCCACGCGTCGTTCGGCGAAACCATAATACCTTGGCGGTTGCGCCGTACATGGAAAGGCTTTGCATAAAGGAATGGTGACGTTTTCCGCCGAATATCGTGCTCAGTTTTCCGATACCGATGCTGCCGGTATCATACACTTTTCTACGATTTTTTTCTGGGTCGAAGCAACCGAGGAGGCTCTCTTTCGTTCATTGCAAATTCCTTTTTTAAAATCGGATGGAACTAAACTTTCGGGTTACCCTCGAGTACGAGTTGAATGTGATTATCTTTCGCCCATTCATCGCGAGGAAGTCGTAA
>Ga0228702_1001310_pt1 | contig 16143 bp, 11 predicted proteins | sample McNCre217_Aug_MG_2_FD_178018 | JGI IMG/M metagenome (GOLD analysis project Ga0228702, IMG submission 178018) | Freshwater microbial communities from McNutts Creek, Athens, Georgia, United States - 20-17_Aug_MG | ecosystem: Environmental > Aquatic > Freshwater > Creek | place: USA: Georgia... | reverse complement strand
CGCAGGTAGGTCGGCGAAGGTCACTTCCTTGTGGCGTTTGAGGGTCGGGGCTTGAGCGTTGTTTGTGGGCATGCCTGTCGGGGCTGAAGCCGCCGACCTACAAGATACCCGCAGGTAGGTCGGCGGCTTCAGCCCCGACACGAACCCCAACACATCAAACCCTGGCCAATACCGGCGCCAGCGCCTTGCCCGTGTGGGTGCCCATGCGCACCAGGTCTTCAGGGCTGGACGCGGCCACAATGCGGCCCCCGGCGTTGCCGCCTTCGGGACCGAGATCAATCACCCAGTCGGCTTCAGCGATCACATCGAGGTCGTGTTCGATCACGATCACGCTGTGGCCCGCATTCACCAGACGGTGCAGCACACTGATCAGCTTGTCCACATCGGCCATGTGCAGACCCACAGTGGGTTCGTCCAGCACATACAAGGTGTGCGGCGCCTTGTTGCCGCGCTTGCCCACCTCGTCACGCACCTTGGTGAGTTCAGTCACCAGCTTGATGCGCTGCGCCTCGCCACCACTGAGCGTGGGTGAAGGTTGGCCCAAGGTGAGGTAGCCGAGGCCCACGTCTTTGAGCAGCTGCAGCGGGTGCGCAATGCTGGGCATGCTGGCGAAAAATTCGACGGCTTCGTCCACTTCCATCTGCAGCACATCGCCAATGCTTTTGCCGCGCCAGCTGACCGCCAGGGTCTCGGGGTTGAAGCGAGCGCCATGGCAGGTTTCGCAGGGCACTTTCACATCGGGCAAAAAGCTCATTTCGATGGTGCGCATGCCCTGGCCTTCGCAGCTGGGGCAACGGCCTTCGCCGGTGTTGAAGCTGAAGCGCCCGGCGGCATAGCCACGCGCCTTGGCTTCCAAGGTTTCGGCAAACAGTTTGCGGATCGTGTCCCAAAAGCCGATGTAGGTGGCGGGGCAGGAGCGCGGTGTTTTGCCGATCGGGGTCTGGTCCACTTCGAGCACGCGGTCAATGGACTCAAAGCCTTGCACATCGCTGCAAGCGGACAAAGCCACGCGTTGACCAGCGTCTTGCGCCGTGCGCCCAGCCAAGGTCGAACGCTGACTGACCAGCGCCTGCACATTGGCCAGCAAAACGTCGCGGGCCAGAGTGGACTTGCCGGAGCCACTGACGCCTGTGACAGCGACAAGACGTTTGAGAGGCACTTGCACATCGACCTGGCGCAGGTTGTGCAAGTTGGCACCGGTCAATGTGAGCCATTGCAATTTAGACGCAAGTGGTGCCTCGGGCATGGATTGCCGCGTCGCTGCGCTCCTCGCAATGACAGCCCTTCCGTCATTGAGCGTGCTTTTCAATTCTTCGCCGAAAGCGCCTTTCAACTCCTCCGCGCGAGCGCCTTTCAATTCCTCCGCGCGAGCGCCTTTCAATTCCTCCGCGCGAGCGCCTTTCAATTCCTCCGCGCGAGCGCCTTTGAATTCGTCATCGCGAGCGAAGCGTGGCGATCCAGTGACTTCCCGCCGGACCTGCATAGGATGCTTCATCGCATGCAACAGATAACGCCCGGTCTGCGAATCGGCGGCAGCGGTGATGTCGGCCACCGAGCCTTCGGCCACCAGACGGCCACCGCGTTTGCCCGCGCTCGGGCCGATGTCAATGATGTGGTCCGCGCGGCGGATGGTGTCTTCGTCGTGCTCCACCACCACCAACGTGTTGCCCTTGTCGCCCAGCTTGTGCAAGGCGTTCAGCAGGATCTGGTTGTCACGGGCGTGCAGGCCAATGGTCGGCTCGTCCAGCACGTAGCACACGCCTTGCAAATTGCTGCCCAATTGCGCAGCCAGGCGGATGCGTTGCGCCTCGCCGCCCGACAAGGTGGGCGCGCCCCGGTCGAGCGTGAGGTAGCCCAAGCCCACTTCTTCGAGAAACTCCAGGCGGCTCTTGATCTCGGGCACCAGGTCGCGGGCAATGTCGGCATCGCGGCCCACCAGCTGCAGCTGGTCAACCCATTGGCGCACATCGCTGACCGACAGACTGGCGATGTCGGTGATGCGCCAGGCCTGTCCGTTGGCCGCACTCAAGCGCACCGCACGGGCGGTGGCATTCAAGCGGGTGCCACCGCAACTGGGGCAAGCCACATCGGCCAGGTCTTCGATCTCAGGTTCGGCAAAGGTTTGCTCACGGCCTTTTTCCTTGTCGTCGCGCACCGAGTCGTCAAACACCTTGCGCTCGTCCTTGCTGAGCTTGACGCCCGTGCCCACACAGTCGGGGCACCAGCCGTGTTTGCTGTTGTAAGAGAACAGGCGCGGGTCAAGTTCGGCATACGAAGTGGCACACGCCGGGCAAGCGCGCAACGTGGAGAACACACAGTGCTGGCCAATGCGGGCGGTGGACTCGCCGTTGAACATGGCTTCACGCAGATCGCCCAAATCGCTCAGCACATGCATCACGCCTTTGCCATGCTCCAGCGCCGTGTTCAAGGCTTTGCGCAACGCCGACTCTTGCGCAGGCAACACATCCAGACTGGCCACCGGCAGCTCGATGTTGTGTTCCTTGAAGCGGTCGATGCGCGGAAAGCCGGTGGTCGGCAAAAACTCGCCATCCACGCGCAGGTGTGTGTAGCCGCGTGGGCGCGCCCAGTCGGCCAGCTCGGTGTAAACGCCCTTGCGGTTGACCACCAGCGGCGCCAGCAGGCCGATGTGCTGGCCCTTGAACTGGGTCATCAGCTGCGCGGCGATGCTGTCGGGCGTTTGCGGTTGCACCGGCGTGTCGTCGTGCACGCAATGCTGGATGCCGAGCTTCACATACAGCAAGCGCAAGAAGTGCCAGACCTCGGTGGTGGTGCCCACGGTGGATTTGCGACCGCCACGCGACAGGCGCTGCTCGATCGCCACCGTCGGCGGGATGCCGTACACCGCATCGACTTCGGGGCGGCCTGCGGGCTGCACGATGCTGCGGGCATAGGCGTTCAGGCTTTCGAGATAGCGGCGCTGGCCTTCGTTGAACAGGATGTCAAAAGCGAGCGTGGATTTGCCGGAGCCGCTGACGCCGGTGACCACGTTGAAGGTGCCACGCTGGATGTCCACACTCAGGTTTTTGAGGTTGTGTTCTTTGGCGTTGATGATCTGGATCGACTGTGGTCCTTGCACGCGCCGCGAGGGCGGGGTGACAGCGGGCTCCTCAGAAGTCGCTCCGCGCCACACATCGTCGCCCGCTGTCACCCCGCCCTCGCTGTGAAGGTATGGCACCGACTTCTCTTCGACACGCCCCACCTCGCCCATGGACTCTGCGTATTCACGCAGCGCCAAGCCGGTGTGCGAGGTGGCATGTTGGCGCACGTCTTCGGGTGTGCCTTGGGCCACAACCAGGCCACCGGCATCGCCGCCTTCAGGCCCCAAATCGATCAGCCAGTCACTGGCACGGATCACGTCCAGGTTGTGCTCGATGACGATGAGCGAATGCCCGGCTTCGAGCAGTTTGCGCAGTGCGCGCATGAGCTTGGCGATGTCGTCAAAGTGCAGGCCGGTGGTCGGCTCGTCAAACAAAAACAGCGTGCCTTTGCGCGCCAGGCTCTGGCGGCTCTTGGCAGCACTCTTGGCGGCTTCGGCCAGAAAGCCCGCGAGCTTGAGGCGCTGCGCCTCGCCGCCCGACAGCGTGGGCACGGGCTGGCCCAGGCGCACATATTCCAGGCCCACATCCACAATCGGTTGCAAGGCGCGGATCACATCGCGGTCTTGCGCGAACAAGGCGGCCGCCTCGCTCACGGTGAGCTCCAGGATGTCGGCCACATTCAGCAAACGGGGCTGACCACCGATGGCCTGGCGTTCAATTTTGATCTCCAGAATTTCAGGGCGGTAGCGTTGGCCGTCGCAATCGGGGCAGCGCAAATACACGTCAGAGAGAAACTGCATCTCGACATGCTCAAAGCCGGAGCCGCCGCAGGTGGGGCAACGGCCATCGCCGCTGTTGAAGCTGAACTTGCTGGCGGTGTAGCCGCGCTGGCGTGACTCGGGGGCGGTGGCAAAGATTTCACGGATCGCGTCCCACGCGCCCACATAGCTCACCGGGTTGGATCGCGCAGTTTTGCCGATGGGCGATTGGTCCACAAACACCGCATCGCTCAGGTGGTCAGCCCCCAGCAGGCGGTCGTGCGCGCCGGGCGTTTCGGTCGCTTTGCCAAAGTGGCGCATGAGCGCCGGGGCCAGCACATCCTGGATCAAACTGGACTTGCCCGAACCGCTGACGCCGGTGATGGTGACCAAGCGTTGCAAGGGAAAGTCCACACTGATGTTTTGCAGGTTGTGCTCGCGTGCGCCTTCCAGAATCAGACGCGGCGTGCTGTCGGTGACCATGCGTTTGAAGCCCAGACCCACTTGCTTGCGCCCGCCCAGATAAGCGCCGGTGAGGGTATCGGTGTGGCGCAAATCAGCGGTGCTGCCATCGAACACGATCTGGCCACCGCGCTCGCCGGGGCCGGGGCCCATGTCGATCATGCGGTCTGCGGCCAGCATCACGGCGGGGTCGTGCTCGACCACCACCAGGGTGTTGCCCGCATCACGCAAGCGGTGCATGGCCTGGGTGATGCGGTTCATGTCGCGCGGGTGCAGGCCGATGCTGGGCTCGTCCAGCACAAACAGGGTGTTGACCAGGCTGGTGCCCAGCGCCGTGGTCAGGTTGATGCGCTGCACTTCACCGCCGCTGAGGGTGCGGCTTTGGCGGTCGAGCGTGAGGTAGCCAATGCCCACGTCGCACAGGTATTTGAGGCGGGTGGTGATTTCTTCGAGCAGCAGTTTCAAGGCTTTTTGCTCAGCACTCTCGCCCCCGACAGAACGGCCCGCGTCAGATCGGGGCGCGGACTTCTCAGAAGTCGCTTCGCGCCACACATCGTCGCCCTCGCCCCGATCCGCCGCAAGCCTTGGCGCAACTGAATGCCCCATGGCTTCGGCCGAAGCCTGCCCGGCACGGTCCGAGACCAATGCAAAAAAACGGCGCAGCTGGTCGATCGGCATGATCATCATGTCGTGCAAGCTCAAGCCCGGCAACGCTTCCAACTGCGCACGTGTCCACTTCACGCCTGCGGGCATGAAACGCTTGTCGGCGGGCAACACGGCGTTGGCATCATCGGCAGAGCCCATGCGCCAGAGCAGGCTTTCGGTTTTCAGGCGAGCTCCCTTGCAGGTAGGGCACTCGGTGTAGCTACGGTACTTGGACAAGAGCACGCGGATGTGCATCTTGTAGGCCTTGCTTTCCAGGTATTCAAAGAAGCGCTTGATGCCGTACCACTGCTGGTTCCACTTGCCTTTCCACAAGGGCGAGCCGTGGATGACCCAGTGCTTGTGCTCCTCGGACAGCTGCGCCCAGGCCGTGTCGCGCGGGATGCCCTCGGTCTCGGCATGGCGCATCAGGTCGTCCTGGCACTCCTTCCAGGCCGGGGTCTGGATGGTCTTGATGGCTCCGGCACGCAAGGTGAGTTTGTCGTTGGGAATGACCAGGCCATAGTCCACCCCGATCACGCGGCCAAAGCCGCGGCAGGTCTCGCAGGCGCCCACCGCCGAGTTGAACGAGAACATTGACGGGATCGGATCGGTGTAACGCAGATCGCTGTCGGGGCAATGCAGGCCGGTGGAAAAACGCCAGATGACTTGCTCTGTGTCATCGCGAGGAACGGAGTGACGTGGCGATCCAGGCATGGATTGCCGCGCTTCGCTCGCAATGACAGGCAAATCCACGTACACATTGAGGCGTCCACCACCACGTTTCAAAGCAACTTCGATGGCCTCGATCACACGGATCTTTTCAGCACTGCCCAAACGGAAGCGGTCAGCCACCACATCCAGCACCTTGCGCGGGCCGGTGGGCGTGGCCACTTCGCGCTCAGCCTGCACCTTGGTGAAGCCGCTGGCCGAGAGCCATTGCTCGACCTGCTCGGCGCTGGTGTTGGCAGGCAACTCGACCGGGAAGGTCAAATACAGGCGCGGGTCTTGTGCCTGGGCGGCGCGCCGCGCCAGCTCAGCATAGATGGTCTCGGGGCTGTCATGGCGCACGGCTTGCGCGGTGTCTCTGTCAAACAACTGCCCCAGCCGCGCAAACGAGAGCTTGAGGTGGTCGTTCAGCTCGGTCATGGTGCCCACCGTGGAGCGTGAGCTGCGCACCGGGTTGGTCTGGTCAATCGCAATGGCCGGGGGCACGCCTTCCACCTTGTCCACCGCCGGCTTGTCCATGCGGTCCAGAAACTGGCGGGCGTAAGCGCTGAAGGTCTCCACATAACGGCGCTGGCCTTCGGCGTAGAGCGTGTCAAACACCAGACTCGATTTGCCTGAGCCGCTGGGGCCGGTCACCACGGTCAGCTCACCGGTGCGAATGTCCAGATCGAGGTTTTTCAGGTTGTGCTGGCGAGCGCCACGGATGCGGATGAGACCTTGGGACATGGGTTGGCTTTATTCGGTGAAGGCCAAACATTCTAGGGCGCAGGCCGTGACATTTCAGACGCCCAAAAGAAAAGCCACGCAGAGGCGTGGCTTTGTGCTCGCCCCATCTGGGGGCAAAAGCGCTTGCGCTTACTTGGCAGCGCTGGCGTCGGCAGCAGGGGCGGGTGCATCGGCTTTGGCAGGCTCGCTGTGCACAGCATCAGCGCCGTGCTTTTCGCCGGTCATGTCCAGGCTGTCACCGCCCTTGTTGATCACATACAAAGCCAGTGCGGCAAAGATCACGAATCCAACTGCAATTTTCCACATAGTCATCTCCAATAATGAAAAAGGCCCTCCACAGAGGGAAGGCCTTGAATTTAGCACCCGAGTGACCCCGGCTTGCTTACAACGACGCTCAGTCGTTGGCGTAGATGTCCACGTCTTTGGTTTCCTTGACGAACAAGCCGCCGATCACCACGGTTGCACCCGCGATGATGATCGGATACCACAGGCCGTTGTACATGTCACCCGTTTGGGCCACGATGGCGAAGGCGGTGGTGGGCAGCAAGCCGCCGAACCAGCCGTTACCGATGTGGTAAGGCAAGGACATGGAGGTGTAACGGATGCGTGTGGGGAACATCTCGACCAGCATGGCGGCGATGGGGCCGTACACCATGGTGACCAGGATCACCAGGTAAGTCAGGATGACGATGACCATGGTCTTGTCGAACTTGGCCATGTCAGCTTTGGCAGGGTAGTTGGCGGCCTTCAAGGCAGCACCCAGATTGGCACCCAACAGGGTGGCGCCAGCAGTCTTCTCGTTGCTCAATTCCTTGACGGACTTGGTGGCAGCTTCGATGGCTTTGGCGTCCTTGGGTTCAGCGGCATTCAAGGCAGCCAGCTTTTCTTCGGCCTTGGCCTTGGCCGCAGCCACGTCTTCAGCAGAGTACTTGACTTGCACGGTGGTCTCGCCAACCTTGATGACAGCTGGCGTACCGGCCGCAGCCACTTCATTGGAGTAGCTCACCGAAGCGTTGGCCAGGCGTTGCTTGGCGATGTCGCAAGACGATGTGAACTTCTTGGTGCCTGTGGGGTTGAACTGGAACGAGCACTCGGCAGGATCGGCCACCACCACCACTTTGGACGCAGCTTGCGCAGCAGCCAGATCAGGGTTGGCGGCTTTGGTCAGCGCCTTGAACACGGGGAAGTAAGTCACCACAGCCAGCAAGCAGCCTGCCAGGATGATCGGCTTGCGGCCGATCTTGTCAGACAATGAGCCGAAGACGATGAAGAAGGGGGTACCGATGATCAGCGAGATCGCGACCATGATGTTGGCGGTGGCGCCGTCCACTTTCAACGCTTGGGTCAGGAAGAACAAAGCGTAGAACTGACCGGAGTACCAGACCACGGCTTGACCTGCGGTCAAACCGACCAAGGCCAAGATCACGATCTTCAGGTTTTTCCACTGGCCGAAAGCTTCGGTCAGAGGGGCTTTGGAAGTCTTGCCTTCGGCTTTCATTTTCACGAAAGCAGGCGATTCGTTCATGCTCAAACGGATATAGACCGAGACAGCCAACAACAGGATCGAGACGATGAACGGCACGCGCCAGCCCCACTCGGCGAAGGCGTCTTCACCAATGGCGATACGTGTACCCAGGATCACCATCAGCGACAGGAACAGGCCCAGTGTCGCCGTGGTCTGGATCCAGGCGGTGTAGGCACCGCGCTTGCCAGCAGGTGCGTGCTCGGCCACATAAGTGGCAGCACCACCGTACTCACCACCCAGTGCCAGACCTTGCAACAAGCGCAGGCCGATCAGGATGACGGGAGCGGCCACGCCAATGCTGGCGTAGTTGGGCAAAACACCGACGATGAAAGTCGATGCACCCATGATCAGGATGGTCACCAGGAAGGTGTACTTGCGACCGATCATGTCACCCAGACGACCGAACACCAGCGCGCCGAATGGACGCACGATGAAACCGGCAGCAAACGCCAACAGGGCGAAGATGAAGGCCGAGCCTTCGTCCAGACCGCTGAAGAATTGCTTGGCGATGATGGCAGCCAAAGAGCCGTACAGGTAGAAGTCGTACCACTCAAAAACGGTGCCCAGAGAAGAGGCAAAAATCACCTTCTTCTCTTCCGCCGACATCGGGCGGGGTGCTGTTGTAGCCATAAAGCTGTCTCCAAAAAAGAGTCTCCGACACGGAAACTTGGGTGAATTCTTGGAGCGCGCACTTTCCGTGTTCTGACAACTCACCAACGAAGCCTTACAACCCAAGTGCAAACCCTTTGTTTTTATATCGCCAGATGAAATATGGCGATTTTTCGCGGGTAATCCCTAGCCGCCATTCCCTTCATAATCTTCAGCACCCTTTTTCAAAACCCATGCTTGACCCCACGTGAACCCGAGCCGTGCCCACGTTTTACGCCAGAGAATTCGCCACACCACATGGGTGCTGTTGGCGATCTGGCTGGTGGTGGGTTTTGCCTGGGTGCCGTTTGCACGCGATCTGAATTTCAGCTTCTTCACCTGGCAATTCAACTTCTGGATGGCCGCGCAAGGCAGCGTGCTGGTGTTTCTGTTGCTGACCGTGTTGAACGCCTGGCTGATCAACCGCTGGGAAAAAGAACTGCAGGCCCTGGAGCCGCCACCGCAAGCGCCTGCCGACTGACCTGGCTCAGGCCGTGGCCAAGTGCTCAAACGGCAGGCTCTGCTTGACCAGAATCACCGTGCAGGCCGCCTCCATCGCCACCTTGATGGGCACTGTGGCAACAAAACGCTGCATCTGCAAACCGTGGGTGGCCGCCCCCATGATGACCATGTTGACCTGATTGCCGCTGGCATACGCAAGCAAGGCCCCGGCCACATCGCCGGATTCGAGCACATGGTACGAAGTCTGGTGCTCGGTCAAATCGAGCGGCTGCGCCCATTGCTGCAATCGGCTCAAATGCCAGCGGTGAACCTGGGTTTCCCCTTTTTCAGACTCGGTGCTGCTGGTCTGGCTTGGCGAGATCACAGTCACGCAAGCCAGACGTGCCCCCGGGCGAATGCCCAGCGAACGCGCCACCGCTTCGCGCAGCGAATACAAGGTGGCATCGCTCACATCCAGATGCGGCACGGCCACCATGATGATGGGCACCTGCTCAATCTGCTGCATCGGCACCGGGCTGGGCTGGTAGGACAAGCCCGCTGCACGCACCCAGCGTTTGAAATGGGTCCAGAACCCCGTGCCCTCGGTCTTGCGACCACGCCCGGTGACCTTGATCTGCTCTGGATGACACAAATCAAATGCCAGATGCGACGCGGAAGGGTAACGCTTGTCGGCCACCGGCTCCAGGCAGCGCAGGATCACTTCCTGCAACCATTCGGGCAAGTCGGCTCGGCGCTTGCGCGGGGGCACCGGGTCCATCCACAAACGCTGGCGCAAACCGCCTTGCGTGGCCGGCTCGCCAAACGGCAGCTCGCCCGTGGCCAACTCGTACAACATGACGCCAATGGCAAAGATGTCGCTGCGCGGGTCCCCGCGCACACCGACCACCTGCTCCGGCGAAATCCAGGCCGGTGAGCCCACCGCCTTGCGCATTTCCTCGGCCAGCAGATCGGGGTAGTTGGCATGGCACGACAGGCCAAAGTCCAGCATCACCGCGCTGCCATCGGCACGGATCAGCACATTGGCCGGCTTCAAGTCGAGATGGCAAACGTTTTGCTGGTGCAGGCTGTGCACCGCACGCGCCATGGCCTCACCCAGCGCCGCGATGTCATGCACGGCCACGGGCTGTGGCCCCTCCAGCCAATGCTGCAAGGTGTGACCTTGCACATACTCCATCACCAGATAGGGCACGCGCGACAAGTCACCCGCCGCCACAAAACGCGGCACGTGGCTGCCCTTGAGCTCGGACAGTATTTGCAGCTCCACCTCGAAACTGATGATGTTTTCCGCGCCATCACCCGCCGTCATGCGCGGGATCTTCATGGCCATCGGGAACTCGTTGGCACGTCGGCTGCCATCTGCGGCGGGCGCGTAGACCACCTTGTACACATGGGCCATGCCGCCTGCATGCATGCAGGATTCGATTTCAAAGCCGTCGATGTGGTGTCCGGGGTTCAGCAGTTTCAACGTCCACGCTCCAGTCGCTGTGCAAAAAATTCCGGCAGCCGCGCCTGCCGAATGGCCGCCGCGGCCTCGGTGTGGTTGTAGGGTACGCGGTGAAAAATCAGCTTGTTCAGCCCCCGGTCGTACACGGTGTACATGGCCCGAGGGTCACCATCGCGCGGCTGACCGCAAGAGCCGACGCAAGCCACCAAAGGCCGGTGCGCAGACACAGGCACCGCCAGGCCAGGTTGGGGCTCGAACCGCATCAACAAACGGCCCGCCCCCTGGTAATACAAGGTCTGGTGGTGCACATGCCCCACCAACACACGCGAGGCGCCTTGCGCCATCGCCGCATCCAGGCAAGCGCCAGCAGCACGCTCATTGTCCACATAGTGCCAGGCCTCGGGCTTGTCGGCGCTGGCATGCACCAGCAACAAGGTGTCGCGCTGGATGGTCAAAGGCAAATCGGACAAGAAGGTCTGGTGCTCGGCGCTGAGTTGATCGTGCGTCCATGACGCCCCCTGGGCGCCTTGCGTGGCTTCGTTGCCTGGGGTTGCGGGCGGGTTCAGCGCCATCTCATCGTGGTTGCCTTTCAAAACCCAGGCCCCTTGTGCGGCCAGCGCCATGACCTCATCGAGCACCGCAACGGGCTCGCCCCCATAGCCCACCAGATCACCCAAAAAAGCCAACTGGTCCACGCCTTGCTGACGGGCGTGCGCCAGGCAGGCCTGCAAAGCCTGCCGGTTGGCGTGGATGTCCGAAATCAGGGCCAGTCGCATGGTTGTCTCCTGCCCCATGATGGCAGGGCTGCCTGATGCCCAACTTGCAATAGATCAAACTTCGCTGGATCGCCGCGCTTCGCTCGCGATGACACGCCTCATTCGTCATGGCAACGAGCGAAGCGACTCACCCCTCGTCATTGCGAGGAGCGCAGCGACGTGGCAATCCAGTTGCTGAGCTTGGGCTGGCACGGGATTACCGCGCTTCGCTCGCGATGACGAAAATTCGAAATGCCGAGGCTGGCGCTTCGCAGCCCTTGAGGCATCAGGCTTTGCGCTGCACACCCACCGGCAACTGCGCAACGCCTGTCCAGTCCGGCGACTGGAACCACGGATCGCCCTGCAAATACGCCCGCAGCATGGGCAGCGCATCGTTGCCCCAGAACACCTGGCCATCGACCACCAGACTGGGCACACCAAACAGGTTCAAAGCGAGGGCTTCGTCGGTGTGGGCTTTGAGTTGTTGTTTGACGGTGTCGCTGGCCACATCGCCTGTGGGCTTCAGGTCGGCGCTCAATGCAGCCAGGCGCCCGGCATCGGCCGCGTCCTGCCCGGTGCACCACACATGGCGGAAGATTTTTTCGCACGCGAAACGGTTGGGCGTGCCATCGGCATCGCATGCGGTGGCCAAGCGCAGCAAAGCCAGCGAATTGAAGGGGTGGCTCGCGGGCAATTGCAAAGGCGTGCCTTGCGCCCTCGCCTGCCACTGCACCTGGCGGTAAGTCCAGTCGCGCTTGGCCGGGATCTCGGCCGGACCCAGCTGGCCATGGTGTTTGAGCATGGCGCCAAACACCACGGGCTTGTAGACGACGCGGTGGCTGATGCCCTCCAGCGCCTGGGGCAAAGCATCGAAAGCCAGCCAGGCATAAGGCGAGATGAAGTCCAGGTAAAAGGTGATGATTTTCATGAGGTGGACCTTCTGGATGTGAGGTGGGCTCAGCTGGCCTGTGCGCGGCGCTTTTGCAAACGCGCAGGAATCTGTGCCCAGACCAGGCGCTTTTCTTCGTCGGTGGCACGGCTCCAGCTGCCGATCTCGGGCAGCGTGCGCAGACAGCCTTCGCACCAGCCGCCGCTGGGGTGCATCAGGCACAGCGACACACAGGGTGAAGGCACAGAGTTGGGCTCCGCAGGCGTGGCTTGGGCCAGCACTTGCTCAGCGCGTTCGCTCAGTTTTTTCCAGTAATGCTCGCTCATGTTTGCCCCTCTGGCGGGGCTTGCACCACATCGGCCACCGGCGCGCCGGTCAGGCGCTTGAGGTCTTCGGGCTGCAACTTGAACACGCCATGCGGGTGCCCGGCGGCAGCCCAGACTTCGTCAAAACGCCACAGGTCCTGGTCAAGCAGGGTCACAGACGGGTTCAGGTGCGCCACGGGTGAAACGCCACCAATCGTGAAGCCGGTTTGCGCTTTCACAAAGTCGGCATCTGCACGGCCAATCTTGCCCACCAGCGCCGACACTTTTTTCTCGTCCACACGGCGGTCACCTGAGGCCACCACCAGCACGGCCACGCCGTCTTCCTTGCGTTTGAAGATCACGCTCTTGGCGATCTGGCCCGGCTGCACCCCCAGGCCATCGGCGGCCTCTTGCGCGGTGCGAGCCGCGCCGTCCAGCATGACCGGTGCGTGCGGGTGCGCCGCGTCCTGCAGGGTTTGTGCCACGCGTTGCACCCCCTCAGGCAGTGCATGGAGTTCAGCACCGCACATGGCTTAACCGGCCCGCTTGTTGAGGATGGCCTTGGCCACATTCGAGTTGGGTTTGCGGCCCAGAAAATCACTGATGAAGACGCCCGCGTCCACCAACTTGTCCAGATCAATGCCGGTGGCAATGCCCATGCCGTGCAGCATGTAAACCACGTCTTCGGTGGACACATTGCCGGTGGCGCCCTTGGCGTAAGGACAGCCGCCCAGCCCCGCCACCGAGGACTGGAAATTCCACACGCCCATTTGCAGCGCGGCCAGTGTGTTGGCCAAAGCCTGGCCGTAGGTGTCATGGAAGTGGCCGCAGATGTGGTCCACATCGAAATGCGGCAGCGTGGCCTCGATGGCTTTTTGCACCTTGAGCGGTGTACCCGCGCCGATGGTGTCGGCCACGTCCACGCGCTGCACGCCGATCTGTTTCATCAGGCCCGCCAGGTAGGCCACACGCTCGGGTGCGACCTCGCCTTCGTAGGGGCAGCCCACGGTGCAGCTCATGGCCCCGCGCACCGCGATGCCCGCCGCCAATGCGGCCTGCACCACGGGGGCAAAGCGCTCGATGCTTTCGGCGATGGAGCAGTTGATGTTTTTCTGGCTGAAGGCTTCGCTGGCCGCACCAAACACCACGATCTCGTCGGGCCGTGTTTTGAGGGCCGTTTCAAAACCCTGCGCATTGGGCGTGAGCACCGAGTAGCGCACGCCGCTTTGGCGCTGGATGCCGTTCATGACATCGGCGTTGTCGGCCATTTGTGGCACCCACTTGGGGCTGACGAAGCTGGTGACTTCGATTTCTTTCAAACCTGCAGCCTGCAGGCGATGCACCAGCTCGATCTTGACCGCTGCGGGCACCGGCTGCTTTTCGTTTTGCAGGCCATCGCGGGGGCCGACGTCGATGAGTTGAACGCGTGAAGGAAGTGACATGGTGTGCTTTCAATAACCGCGCTGGGGATTGACCACGCCGTTGATCGGCTCCCCGCGCTGCAAGGCCTGAATTTTGCCCACGATCTGGGCGATGCTTTCATCGCGCAGGGTGCGGGCAGAGGTGTGGGGCGTGACCGTGATTTTCGGGTGCGACCAGAAAGGATGATCGGCAGGCAGCGGCTCGGTGCGGAACACGTCGAGCGTGGCCCCGGCCAGGTGGCCGCTGTCGACCAGAGTGACCAGGTCTTCTTCGACCAAGTGCTTGCCTCGGGCCACGTTGATGAGGTAGCCGCCGGGCTGCAATTGCGAGAGCGTGTCCTTGTCCAGGATGTTCTCGGTCTCGGGCGTGAGCGGCATCAGGTTGACCAGCACACGTGTGGCGGCCAGAAATTCGTTCAAACCCTGCGCGCCGCTGAAGCTGCGGATGCCGGGCAGGTTTTTGGCGCTGCGGCTGTAGCCGTTGACCGGAAATTCAAACACCTGCAGCGCTTTGGCCACGCGCTCGCCCAGCACGCCCAAGCCCATGACGCCCACCGAAAAATCGGCGCGGCTGCGTGGCTTGCGGTACGACCATTTGCCCGCTTGCGTGTCGGCGTCGTAGCCGTCGAATTCGCGGAAGTGCCGGATCACCGCATGGCAGACATATTCGGCCATCTGCACCGACATGCCCGCGTCGTCCAGGCGCACCACTTTCAGTGAGGACGGCAACTTGAGCTGGAGCAAAGCGTCCACGCCCGCACCGATGTTGAACAGGGTTTGCAAACCCGGCTGCTCGTCGATGAACTGCTGGGGCGGTGCCCAGACGATGGCGTGGTCGGCTTGTGGTGCGCCAGGGGCCCAGGCGGACACCTGGGCCTGGGGAAATGCTTTTTGCAGACCCTGCACCCAGGGCGTCGGGTCCAGCTTTTCAAAACAGATGGTGATGTTCATGTTGCGATTGTGTCAGCGCAGAGATGTCCTGGCTGTCGCCCGGGTTGTCGCCCTGCAGTCTTGTAGGTCGGTGGCTTTAGCCCCGGCGTGAGACCTGCGCCAAACCGGTCATGTCGGAGCTGAAGCTCCGACCTACAGCTCCGACCTGCAAGAATCACACCGCCAGCTTGAGCAGCTCCGCACCATCGGCCACCTGGTCACCGGGCGCGTAGAGCAGCTCGGCCACGGTGCCGTCTTGGGGTGCGCTGATGGTGTGCTCCATCTTCATGGCTTCCATCACGGCCAGCGGTTGACCGGCTTTGACCTTGTCGCCCGCCTTGACGGCGAACGACACCACCTTGCCCGGCATGGGGGCTGTCAGGCGTCCGCCCTCTTGCGCGGCTTCACCAGCATGGGCCAGCGGGTCGAGCAGGCTGATGCGGGTCGCGCCTTGCGGGGTGAACACATGACTAACCTCGCCTTGTGCGTGCACCGTGCTGTGGATGCGCTGGCCGTTGAACTGCACCCACAAGCCGTCGCCCTGCGGAGTGAACTGCAAAGGCGATTCAGCGCCCTCACCCACCTGCAGACGCAGCGGCGAACCATACGTCAGCACCGCACGCACCGGCTGGCCGTCGTATGCCAGATCGAAGCGGCGGCGCGTGGTGCCGTGCGACTGAAAACCATCGCGGCGGCTGAACGGGTCAGCGCCTTGCGCTGCGGCTTCGGCTTGCAGGGCATCGGCCACCACGGCGGCGGCTGCGGCTTGCAGGCCCACGGGGTCTTGTTTGAACAGCACAGCACTTTCGCGCTGGATCAATGCTGTGTCGAGTTGGGCGGTGGCAAACGATGCGCTGCGCAGCACATGGCGCAGGAATTGCACATTGGTGTTCAGGCCCACGATGCGGGTCTGCGCCAAAGCCACGTCCAGGCGGGCGAGCGCCTGCTCGCGGGTGTCGCCGTGCACGATGAGCTTGGCCACCATCGAGTCATAAAACGGGCTGATGGTGTCGCCTTCGCGCACGCCATCGTCGAAACGCACATCGCCTCTTTCAAAGCTCACGGCCTGCGGCTTGCGGTACACCTGCAAGGTGCCGGTGGCGGGCAAGAAATTGTTGTCGGGGTTTTCGGCGCAGATGCGCGCCTCAATGGCATGGCCCGTCATGCGGACTTCGCTCTGCTGCAGTGGCAGCGGCTCGCCGCTGGCCACGCGCAACTGCCACTCCACCAAATCGAGGCCCGTGATGGCCTCCGTCACCGGGTGCTCGACCTGCAGCCGGGTGTTCATCTCCATGAAATAGAACTTCATGGATTCGGGCTGGTCATAAGCGGTTTGCTCGACGATGAATTCCACCGTGCCTGCGCCCACGTAGTTCACCGCCTTGGCG
>Ga0228702_1001306_pt1 | contig 16193 bp, 15 predicted proteins | sample McNCre217_Aug_MG_2_FD_178018 | JGI IMG/M metagenome (GOLD analysis project Ga0228702, IMG submission 178018) | Freshwater microbial communities from McNutts Creek, Athens, Georgia, United States - 20-17_Aug_MG | ecosystem: Environmental > Aquatic > Freshwater > Creek | place: USA: Georgia... | reverse complement strand
CTGCGTAAGCGGTTCGAGTTTTTCTAGGGAGGCGAGCCTTTTGGCTCGCTTTTCCTGTTTCTAAAGCATTTTGAAAGGGGCTCACCATGGTTTCATTTGTTGACCAAGTGACGCTTCACCTTCGCGCAGGCGATGGAGGAGACGGTTGTGTCTCAGTCAAGCGCGAGAAGTTCAAGCCGCTTGCTGGCCCTGATGGCGCCGACGGTGGCAAGGGTGGCTCAATCAGCCTCATCTCTGACCCGAACGTAACCACTCTTCTTGACTTCCACTTCCACCCTCACCGCGCCGGTGGCGACGGTGGCGACGGTGCCGGCGACTTCCGCAACGGTGCACACGGCGAAAGCCTCGTGCTCTCTGTTCCTGTCGGAACCGTAGTCAAGAACGAAAAGGGTGAGGTCGTTGCCGACCTTGCCGAGCCTGGCATGGAGCTTGTTGTTGCCGAAGGTGGCATCGGAGGCCTAGGAAACGCGGCCCTGTCGAGCTCAAAGCGCAAGGCGCCTGGTTTTGCACTGTTCGGTGTTCCAGGATGGCGCGGAGACGTCATCCTCGAATTGAAGACTGTTGCCGATGTTGCGCTCGTGGGTTACCCAAGCGCGGGCAAGTCATCGTTGATTGCAGCACTGAGCGCCGCTCGTCCAAAGATTGCTGACTACCCATTCACCACGCTGCACCCGAACCTGGGTGTTGTGCAGGCCGGTCAGACTCGTTTCACCATCGCGGATGTTCCTGGTCTGATCGAAGGCGCCAGCGAGGGCAAGGGCCTCGGTCTTGAGTTCCTTCGTCACGTAGAGCGTTGTTCTGCTTTGTTGCACGTCATCGACTGCGCAACTCTTGAGCCGAACCGCGATCCAATCACCGACCTAGAGAAGATCCTCAAGGAACTTGATGCCTACGAGGTTCCAGAGGGCCAGACTCCACTAACCGAACGTCCACAGCTGATCGCTTTGAACAAGATCGATGTTCCGGATGCTCTAGAGCTAGCCGAGTTTGTTCGCCCAGACCTAGAAGCACGCGGTTACCGCGTTTTCGAGATCTCTGCAGCAAGCCACCAGGGACTTCGCGAACTCAACTTCGCGCTTGCCCAGTTGGTTGAGCAGGCTCGCAAGGATGCCGAGGGTGCCCCGGTAAAGCCGCGTGTGCAGCTGATGCAGGCCAAGCGTGACGAGAATAAATTCACCATCACTCGCGAAGAGGTTGGTGGCGAAGAGATCTTCCGCGTTCTTGGTCCTAAGCCAGAGCGCTGGGTTCACCAGACCAACTTTGCCAACGAAGAAGCAATCGGCTACCTCGCCGACCGCCTCGGCAAGATTGGCATGGAGACCGAACTATTCAAGGTTGGCGCTTCAGCTGGTTCAACCGTGGTCATCGGCCCGGGCAAGGGAATCATCTTCGACTGGGAGCCAAGCATTGCTTCGGCTGGCGAGCTAATCGCTGGTCCACGTGGTACGGACGCTCGCTTCGACATGCGTGAGCGCCGCACCACCAAGGAACGTCGCGCAACCTATACCGAACGCATGGATGCCAAGGCAGCCCTTCGTGATGAAATGAGAAAAGAGGGTGAGGCCGGAATCTGGTCTAACCCTGAGGACTTCGAAAAGGAAGACTAAGTGGGACTTCGAGACAGAAGCGAATTGGCTAATGCCAAGCGCGTTGTGGTCAAAGTTGGCTCGTCATCTATCAGTGGCGCCAATGAAGGCAAAATCGAACAACTAGTCGATGCTCTTGCTGCCGCACACGCTCGCGGCGTCGAAGTCATCCTGGTCTCATCGGGAGCAATCGCAACCGGTTTGCCACTTCTAAACCTCACCGAAAAGCCAGAAGATCTAGCCACGCAGCAGGCACTTGCTTCTGTCGGTCAGAGTCGACTAATTTCTCGCTATCAGCACAGTCTCGAGCGCTACAACATCGTTGCCGGTCAGGTATTGCTGACTTCGGGTGACATGGAGGAAGAGGAGACTCGCCTCAATGCCAAGCGTGCCATGGACAAGCTTGTTTCGCTTCGTGTTTTGCCGATCGTTAATGAAAACGACACCGTTGCCACCGCCGAAATCCGTTTTGGCGACAACGATCGCCTAGCCGCTTTGGTTGCCGTGCTTGTCGAGGCAGATGCATTGGTTCTGCTGAGTGACGTGGATGCCCTTTATGACATGCCTCCAACTAAACCTGGTGCCAAGCGCATCGAGGTTGTTGCTTTCGGCGAAGACTTGTCTTCGGTCGAGGTTGGCGGCAGCAGCACGGCCGTGGGCACCGGCGGTGCTGTTACTAAAGTTGGCGCAGCTAAGCTTGCCACTGAGTCGGGAGTCAGCGTTCTGTTGACTAGCACGGACAACGTTTCGGCCGCCCTAGAGGGCCAAGCCGTAGGCACCTGGTTTGAGTCGGAATAGGCTATAAAGATGGCAACTGCATTAGACAAAATTTCACTGGCAAAGGGTGCGGCAAGTGCACTAGCTCAGGCTTCTACTGCCCAGAAGAACGCTGCTCTCGCGAACATTGCTGACCTCTTGCCGGCACGCGCAACCGAGATCATCGCTGCCAACCAGATCGATCTGGCTAACGGCGTTGACAACGGTATGACCGAAAGTCTTCAGGACCGCCTGCGTCTCGACGAGGCACGCATCCAGGCAATCGCCGATGCCGCCAAGAAAATCATCGGGCTTGCTGACCCAATCGGTGACGTTGTTCGCGGCATGTCGCTGCCAAATGCTTTGAAGCTGACTCAGATTCGTGTTCCTCTCGGAGTAATCGGCGTGATTTATGAGGCACGCCCGAATGTCACTATCGACATCGCCGTGCTTGCCATTAAGAGCGGCAATGCGGTCGTGCTCCGAGGTGGTAGCGCGGCCGAGAAGACCAACGCAGTCCTAGTTCAGCTCCTGCAGGATGCACTTGCCCTAGCCGGTATCGACTCTGACGCGGTTCAGACTGTTGACGAATTCGGTCGTGATGGTGGCGTTGAGATGATGCGCGCCGTTGGCCTCATTGACGTGTTGATTCCACGTGGTGGTGCCGGCTTGATTCAGCAGGTCATCCAAGAAGCAAAGGTTCCGGTCATTCAAACTGGCGACGGGGTGGTTCACATCTTCATCGATGAAACAGCTCGCCTAGATTGGACTGTTGAAATCGCTCACAACGCGAAGGTTCAGCGCCCAAGCGTGTGCAATGCAGTTGAGACCCTATTGATTCACGAAAACGCAGTTGAGCGTGTCCTACCTGCCGTCCTAGACCGCCTTGCCGAGTCGGGTGTGACCATCCATGGTGATCAGGCAACTCAAGACAACTTCTTCGCGGCCGTTCCAGCCACCGATGAGTCATGGGCAACTGAATATCACGACCTAGACATCTCTGTGAAGGTCGTCAAGAACTTGGATGAAGCCCTTGCGCACATCGCAAAGTACTCGACCAAGCACACCGAGTCGATCATCACCGAGAACGTTGAGAACGCCGAGCGCTTCCTAAACGAAGTTGACTCATCGACCGTGATGGTGAACGCCTCAACCCGTTTCACCGACGGTGGCGAGTTCGGCTTTGGTGCCGAAGTCGGCATCTCGACTCAGAAGCTTCACGCGCGCGGCCCAATGGGGTTGCTCGAGCTAACCAGCACCAAGTGGCTAGTTCGTGGCGCGGGCCAGGTTCGCGCCTAAGTCGGCGGTTTCTGGGTTATTCTTTAGTTAAGTTTTTAGGAGAAAAAATGATTTCGCAGATCGTAACCGCAGCAGAGGGTGCTGGCCTAGAGTTGCCGTTCCCTTCATTCGTTTTCGGCATCATTGCCATCTCGACTTTCATCCTGCTTGGCGTTGTCACCTTCTCTTACCGTGACGTAGCAAACCGCCACGACCACAAGTCAAGCAACAACAGCGCACACCACTAAGCCGCGCTCAGCTTATTCAAATGAGCAGGCGTCGTCTTGGGGTGATGGGTGGCACCTTTGACCCGATCCACAATGGTCACCTGGTCGCAGCTAGTGAAGTTGCCGCAGCTCTAAACCTGGATGAAGTTCTATTCGTCCCTACCGGTCAGCCTTGGCAAAAAGATGACGTTACCCCTACCTCCGACCGCTACTTGATGGCAGAGATCGCGACGGCCGCTAACCCGCGTTTCAAGGTGAGTACCGTGGATATCGACCGAAGCGGCCCTACCTATACCGTTGACACTCTTCGTGACTTGCAGCAGTTTTACCCTGATGCCGACTTGTTTTTCATCACTGGCGCCGATGCGGTCACTTCAATCGCTGGCTGGAAAGATTCCGCAGACCTTTGGGATCTCGCTAAATTTGTCGCGGTGACCCGACCTGGCCACAAACTGGATCTTCCTGATTCGCCAGCTGGTGCCATCCAAGTTCTGGAAATCCCCGCATTGGCGATTTCATCGACCGACATTCGCAACCGCGTTTCTGCCGGAAAACCAATCTGGTATCTAGTGCCTGACGGCATTGTTCAGTTCATTGCTAAGCACGGACTCTATGGGGGAGCGAAGTGACCGAGTTTCAGAGCCGTCGCGAATTGCGCGAGGCAGAACGTCAGGGGCTAGTTCCGAAACCTGAACAGGTTTTTGACCTACCAACCGGACAGATTAATTTGCCACCGCAGGGTGATCAACTCGAGCAGAATTCTCAGGACCTCCCTTCGGTAAACGAGATGCTAACTCGCAAGCGGATTCGTGAGATGGAACGCCTCGGTTTACTCGACCCGTTGACCGGCGCCGTTGCCGTTCCGGCGCAGCCAGAGACGACATCGCGTGCCTACGACGAGGTGTTGGCCGAGACCGAAGAACCCATTACTTCCTCAATCAACACAGTTGCGCCGGTCGCTCCAGCGGAACCGGTTACTCCTGAGGTTTCGGTTTCGTCGGCGCCCGTCGAAACGTCGCCACCGGTTACCAACCTTGCCGTCCCTTCAACGCAAAAGCCAGCAGCGCAGCCAATCCAGGCAACCGACATCTTCCACGAAATGGCGGTTGACCTGAACGCTCGCAAGCCGCGCTGGGGAATCATCCTTGGTGTGATTCTGGTGGTTTTGGCCGGACTCGGTGTTGCAGCGTATATGCTTGGTATCTTCAAGTAAAACTAAGGATCTCGTGACCGCAACCGCTAAAGCCATTCAGGTAACCAACATCGCAGCTAATGCAGCAGCTGACAAGCTAGCTGAGAATCTGGTGGCTCTCGATGTGACCGCTGTAATGCCGCTAACCGACGTATTCCTTTTGGCTTCGGGTCGCACCGAACGTCAAGTGTCTGCGATCGCGGATGGCATCGAAGAGAAGATGCTTGAGAATGGCTACAAGTTGCTTCACCGCGAAGGCAAGACCACCGGTCGCTGGATTCTTCTAGACTTCGGCGACGTAATCTGTCACGTTATGCACGAAGAAGACCGCATGTATTACTCGCTCGAGCGCCTCTACAGCGATCAGCCAGTAGTTAAGCTAGACGTAGTTACATAGGCTTAAATCTGTTGTAAACTTCTAAGGTTGCTTCGGCAACAAACGGGCCCGTGGCGCAGCTGGTAGCGCACCTGCATGGCATGCAGGGGGTCAGGGGTTCAAATCCCCTCGGGTCCACAATGAAAATCCTCGCTTAGGCGAGGATTTCTTGTTTAAGTCTGATTTCGGACGTCTCGCCTGGGTGTTTATAGATCGACAGCGATGCGCTTGATGCGCGAGGTGAATCCGGCCTCGATTGTGATTCGAGACTTGGAAACTCCGAAGTGTTTGGCCATTACTTCGATTAGTCCATCGTTGGCGGCACCATCAACGGCACGCTGTTGCAGAAATACGGTTAGTGATCCGTCGTCGCTCGATTCAACCAATGGCCCCTTTTTGGAACCAGGTTTGACTCGCACCGTTATTCGCACCGAGCAATCATCTCGCAACTTAGACTGGGCTTATGAGCAAGACATACCGCGGATATACCCTCGAACAGGTCGCAAAGACCATCGACCACTCAATTTTGAAGCCTGACTTCACCTATGCCGATGTTGAGGCAGGCGCCGCTTTGGCGCTCAAGTTCAACACCGCTTCGTACTGCATCCGACCAATGGATGTTGCCGTGGCTGCCAAGGCTCTTGCCGGCAGCACAGTCAACGTTTGCACCGTGATTGGTTTCCCGCATGGCTCGACCACTTCTGCAGTGAAGGCCTTCGAAACCGCCGATGCCATTAAGAACGGTGCCGTGGAGATCGACATGGTTATCAATGTGTCTGCGCTGCTTTCGGGTGACTATGACTTCGTTGAGCAGGACATCCGTGGTGTGGTCGAGGTGGCTCATGCAGCCGGGGCTTCGGTAAAGGTAATTTTCGAGACCGCGTTCTTGAACGATGAACTGATTGTCAAGGCCTGCGAGCTCACCGAGCGTGCCGGTGCGGACTATGTAAAGACCTCAACTGGGTTCGCTAGTGAGGGCGCGACTCTTCACAACGTGAAGTTGATGAAGGCCACCGTTGGTGACCGTCTGAAGGTTAAGTCTTCTGGAGGTGTTCGAACTCTTGACCAGCTAATCGATTACATGGATGCCGGTGTCACTCGGTCGGGTTGCTCGGCCACGGCCCAGGTGCTCGAAGAGTTCATCTCAAAGGCCCAGTAATAGTAGATGGCTCTTAACCCAAACGACGTCAGTCGCCCGCACGTTTGGCGACCTGCTGCCGAACCTGAAAAGGCTCGCACTCTGTTGCTTCTGCATGGCTCGGGTGCCGACGAGCACGATTTGCTGTCGCTGGGAAAACTTCTTGATCCTTCGGCGAACCTACTCTCACCGCGCGGGCTAGTTCGAGTCGACGGCGCGAATCGGTTCTTCTTGCGCAACGATGACGGCACCTTTGTCGAAGATGACATCGTCAAGAATTCTTCCGAGCTGGCCGAATTTCTTTGGGCTGCATCTGGCGAGTATGGTTTCGACGCCAACAACGTCTATGCGGTTGGGTTCTCTAACGGCGCCAATGCGGCAGGGGCGTTGTTGCTGTTGCAGCCAGACTCACTGCAGGGAACCGTAGCGTTCGGCACAACCAAGTCGTTCGAGCGAACTCCTTTCAAGAAGGTTCCAGACCTAACCGGCAAGCGAGTTTGGATCGCAAATGGGGTGCAGGATCACTATTCACCAGCTGAGCGCACGCAGGCCATGATCGAAGAGTTTGAATCGCTTGGTGCAAAGGTGTCGCTTCGTATGCAACCTGGCGGGCACACCATCAGCCCGCAGCACGTTCGCGAAATTGCGGCCGAGCTTTAACCCACTGCTCCCACATCTCGCGGAGATCCCAGGCGTTCTCAGCCATGATCGAAACTCCGCGCACACCGGTTCTTCTGGTCTTGCCTGAGATAAGCAGCAATCGGTTATTGAACAGGATATGGCTGCAGCGAGCCTGGGCGTCATCGAAGAAGGTGCTGTCGCTGCAACCTGTGCCATCGTCGAGACTGATGAAGACCACTCGTTTTCCTGAGCGCATCGGCGGGGTTTGAGTGGCCACTCGCACTCCGGCAATCAGCACCTCGCTCTTATTGCGCATCCCAACCAGCTCGTTTGCATTCACCACACCCATGTCTTCGAGCATCGGTCGATAAAGCTCAATCACGTGCTCGCTCACATCCAGTTTCATGAGGCTAAGTTCGGCGCTGACCTTTTCAGTGAGAGTCGGTTCCGCGTTGCCGGTCGGCAGGCGCTCGAGCACCTGGAAATCTAGAGTTGGCTGATTCGCTTCACTTGGCGGGCGAGTTTTGATGGCGTTCAGCTGCCGCACACGAGCCAGGATGTCGCCTCGGGTGATCTCGGGGTCATCACCGGCTTCGTCGACTCGGCGTTTGCCACCAAAGGTGTCGAATGCACCCAACAGAGCTAGTCGTTCGAGCGTTCTGCGGGTCGGTTTCACTCTCAGATAGAAATCGGCAATGTCTTTGAAGGGTTGCTCTTGAATGATTCGTGCAACCTCGGTCTCGCTGACCCCCTGAACTTCGGTCAGCGCCAGGCGGATTCCATCTGGTTCGACCAGATATTCATCGGTGGATTTGTTGACGTCTAGTGGCAGCACCTTGACGCCAAGACGTCTAGCTTCTGCCATCAATAACCGCTTTGGATACATTCCTGGGTCGTGAGTGAATAACCCGGCCAAGAATTCGGTGGGGAAGTGCGTCTTCAGCCAGGCACTTTGATAGGTAGGTAGGGCGAACGCAGCACCATGAGCCTTGCAGAAACCGAAACTGCTGAAGCCCTCGAGAATCGACCAGACTCGATCGATAACCGCCTTGCTATAACCGCGCTCCTGAGTCTTCTCAAAAAAGAACTGTTTCACCTGGGGTGCCACTCGAGGGTTCTCGAGAGAACGTCGCATTTCGTCGGCTTTAGCTAGGCTGCAGCCGGTCATCACGTTCAAGATGCGCAAAACGTGCTCGTGAAAAATCACCACACCCCAGGTCTCTTTCAGAATCGGAACCAGGTCGGTGTGGATGAAGTCAGCTTTGGCAAAACCGTGACGACCATCTAGGTAGGGGGCAATCATGTTGCCCTTCATTGGCCCGGGTCTAAACAGCGAAATCTGGATGGTTAGATCGTTGAACTCGGTTGGCTGATGCTTGCCGGTCAATTCGCGTTGCCCTGGGCTCTCAATCTGAAAGATGCCTAGGGTGTTAGTGGTTCTGATGGTCTTGAAGGTGTCTGGGTCGTCTCTAGGGATGGCGTCTAGGTCCAGATTTTCGCCTCGCACTCTGGCGATTTCACGGACCGCATAGGCCATTGCGCTTTGCATGCGAACACCCAACACGTCGAGCTTCAACAGGCCCATTGGGTCCATGTCGTCTTTATCGAATTGGCTCATCGGTAGGCCCAAGCCGCTTGGTTCAACCGAGGTTCGTTGCAGCAGACTAGAGTCGCCGAGAATCACGCCACACGGGTGCATCGAGATGTGACGTGGAAGCCGGTCTAGACGTTCGGTGATGTCAACCAGTAGGTTCATTCGCCGATCTTCATCAACCGCTGCCGCCAGCGCCGAAAGCTCAGGCTTTGTTCCTAGAGCTCCTCTGAAACTGCGTGCACTGAATCGCCACATGTTCTTGGCGATGTCGTCAATCTGCTCATCTTCTAAACCGAGAGCCAGACCAGAATCGCGCATAGCGCCACGGCCTCGATAGGTCGACTGCATCGATAGTAGGGTCACGCGGTTGCTGCCATAGCGTTTGAAGATCGCTCGATAGATGTCGTGTCTTCTTGCTGATTCAACATCGATGTCAATGTCTGGCAGGGTTGAGCGTTCGGTGCTTAGAAATCTTTCAAACAGCAGGTCATGTTCAATCGGGTCGACGCCGCTGATGCCCAGCAAATAGTTAGTCAGCGAGCCAGCACCCGAACCTCTGGCCTGAGAGCGAATCTTCATGTCGCGAATCATTTGGGCGACATCGGCGACGGTTAGAAAATAGGTGGCAAAACCCAGCTTGTTGATGGTGATCAGCTCTTGACCCAAACGGTGATGAACCTGGGATAGCAGGGCTGCGTTGGCGCCACGGTAATAGTGCTCGATGCCAGCGTGGGCCTTTTGCCAGAGCACCTCAAACGGGTTGCCTTCGATGCCTAATGCGCTTTTTTCGGGGGTCTTCGGCTTGCCCCAGCCGCAGTCACTAACCGGCTCGAGTCGGCATCGGTCTGCCAGTCGTTCGGTGGTTTCTAGCAGTTGCATGGCCCGGCTGGCATCACCGCATATCTCAATGGCCAGTGCCTGCATTGAAATCGCTGGTTTTAGCCAAGCCTGAGCATTTGGCTGTGGGGTGAACAGCCCAAGCGGCTCAAGATGTCTGGCTGCATCAAGCACATCAGCGGTCAGCGCATCATCTGGTTCGAGGTAGCGCACGGCATTGGTCAAAACGGTTGGGATGGAAAGTGAATCGGCCAGTTGCAGCATCATTCGGGCCTGATCGGTTGAATAGGCGGTTCCTGGTTCGGTTAGGTGGCTGACCACCTCGATTCCGAGTGCGCCAGGGCCTCGAAGTAGCTCGCGCCAGGCCGAAGCGAGCGAGTTCGCCAGTTGCCTTGGGCCAGCTAGAACCGCTCGGCCGACATCGCTGTCTGGGCCAAGCAGCACCGTGCAGCCACCGTCTTCGCCGATGAGTTTGGCTAGTTGGCTCCGCTTTATGCCAATCTGCGCTTCTTTGCGCAGCTGCCCAGATTTGCCTCGGGCAGCATGGGCTGCCGAGACGATCGCGCATAGTTTTGCCCAGCCTCGGCCGCCGTCGTGACCATGGCTGATGATCACGCTTCGGGCTATTGGCGCACCAGACTCATCGAGAATGGTTAGATCAACGCCGATGATGGGGGAGATGCCTAGCTTGAGGCAGGCACCAATGTGTTTGATTGAACCATAGAGCCCATCTCGATCGGTGATTGCGAGTGCGTTCGAGCCAGTGGCTGCGACCGCCTCTGCCATCGTTTCGGGCCTGGTGACCCCATAGTGACCAGAGAATGCCGAAGCCACGTGCAGATGGGTAAAGCCATTCACGGTGACCTCCTGGGCGCGCTAGTCGTAGACCCGCACGAGACGCCAAATTTGCTTGCCGTTGGCATCATCTTGGGTGTGAGCGATTTCGAACTGAGTTTTCTTGACCGAGTCTGAGGTTTCACCGGTCGAAGCGAGCATTCGCCAAACCTCGACCTCGAGCACCCCAGGGCCAACGCCTTTTTGAACGCGAGAGGCTTCGAGCCACCAGTTGCGACGGGCGAACCAACGAATTGGTCGAGCTCTGACTTTATAGTTTGAGTCGCGCCACAAAAAGCCCACCGGCTCGCCGCTCTGGTTCGTTGAAACCAAGACGTTTTCATCTAGTTGTCGCATGACCCATCCTCTCGTTTATTCGAACATATGTTCGAACGTTAAGAGTGTATGAAAAGGGTCAGACATTTCAAATTGAGAGGGGCTTTTATGTGGCCCCGGGCGTGTCTAGAAGACAGAAATTTAACTGATTGGTCGAATCAATTCGGCTGAATTGTTGCGAACCTGGCCAACTTCGGTGCCGACCTTGAAAAACTCAGCTTCGGAAGCAACCAGGTCAGAGTCGATGGCGATTGCATCTAGCAGGTCCTGATCGCCTTCGATGTGTGGGTCTAGCCAGGCTTCAAAGGTGTCAGGCGAAAGCAACACTGGGTTGCGGTCGTGAATGTGCCCAAGCTCAGGGCAAGAAGCCTTGGTCAAAGTGGTTGCCGAAAGCAACCATCGCGATGGGTCCTTGGCATCCTTGCTCGGGTCGGCCCACCACTCATAAAGACCGGCAAGGGCAAACATGCCATCAGTGCCGGCATTGATGTAGAAAGGCTGCTTGGTGCCATCGGCAGCAACGTGCCACTCGTAATAACCAGAAGCCGGGATGACGCAGCGGCGACGAACCACCGAGTCCTTGAAGGACGGCTTTTCTAGCAAGCTCTCGATGCGGCCGTTGATCAGAGGTGCGCCCTCGGCCGGCCCCTTAGACCAACGTGGCACTAGGCCCCAGCGAGCAGAGTGAATTTCGCGGCTTAGCTCACCGAGTGGCGAGCCATCAGGGGCCTTTTCAAAGGCGCGATCGACAATGATTGCAATCGGCTGAGTCGGCGCAACGTTGTATGAAACCCCAGGAACCTCGCCGATGATCTCGTCGGCTTCAAAAATGGTCTGAATTTCACCAACGGTTCGGGCAACCACAAAACGACCACACACGATTAGTTACCTTCATCCTTGATCGGAACAACGATTGGGGTTGGTGCATCAGCCATTTTCTCGGCGGCGATTTCAAGTTTCTGCTTGCCGAAGTGAACGATGATCATGAAAATCAGGATGATTGCCACAAACGCGAGACCGCCCCACTTGAGTTGGCCGGCAATCTGGTCATAGGCGGTGTGTGCGAGGTAGCCGATGCTGACGTAAGCGCCAGCCCAGATTGCACAGGCGCCGACAGTCCAGCTGATGAAGGTGCGATAACGCATGGTAGTCATGCCGGCAACGACTGGCACCAACGAGTGAAGCATTGGTAGGAACCGTGAAATTGCCACCGCGATGCCGCCACGTTTCTCGACGAACCGATCGGCGAGTTGCCAATTCTTTTCACCGAGTCGGCGGCCAAGTTTGCTATATCGAATGTTCTTGCCGAAAAGCCGGCCAAGCATGAAACCAATCGATTCGCCTATGAGCGAGCCAACCAGCACCGCGCCGAGTAGATAGAAAAAATCAAGGATGTCGGTAACGCCGGTGGACGCCACCAAGACGACGGTGTCTCCGGGAATGATTAGCCCGATAAACAGTGAGGTCTCACAAAGAATGGCTAGCCCGGCAAGGATGTTTCGCAGCAGGGGAGACACGCTCTGCACTGTGTCAATGAGCCAATTCAGGATGTCGTTCACGGCTCAATCTTAAGCGGGAAATCACGGATGGGGCAGTAGTGTGAAATTGCTCCAGTGTTAGAAAAGGTTTCTAATAACTAAGGTTTGCCTAACCTTCGTTGCAGAAACGTTATAACCAGGAGTAGACCTAAGTTGAAGGGGCTGAAGAGACTCCTTCAGAAAGAGAGATGGCAATGCACACCGCTATTCCAGCAGTGCTTACCGATCTCAGCGCGCTCGACTTATCGCGCTGGCAGTTCGGCCTAACTACCGTTTACCACTTCCTATTCGTGCCGTTAACAATCGGCATGGTTGTATTGGTCGCGATTCTCCAGACCGCCTGGGTTCGCACCAACAACGAGAAGTTTCTAAAACTCACCAAGCTTTTCGGCAAGGTGTTCCTAATCAACTTCGCCATGGGCGTGGTCACCGGAATCGTGCAGGAATTCCAGTTCGGTATGAACTGGTCTGACTACTCGCGATTCGTCGGCGACGTATTCGGTGCCCCATTGGCCATGGAAGGTCTACTCGCATTCTTCTTTGAGGCGACTTTCATTGGTCTATGGATTTTTGGATGGGACCGCCTGCCAAAAAAGGTTCACCTAGCTACTATTTGGATGACTGCCCTTGGTGTTTGGCTATCGGCTTACTTCATCCTTGCCGCTAACGCATTCATGCAGAACCCAGTTGGTTACGAAATCAACGAGGTCAAAAACCGAGCCGAGCTTGTTGACATCGGCGCAGTGCTAACCAACATCGTTGCAATCAACCAGTTCCCACACACCATTACGGCATCATTCATGTTTGCCGGTGCAGTAATCGTTGCAGTCAGTGCCTATCACCTAAAGCGCAAGCAGTTTGTTGAACCAATGCGCACCGCCACACGCTTCGGCCTCTGGACCGTCTTGCTTGGTGGGATCGGAACTGTGATCTCAGGCGATGGCCTCGGGCTCGCAATGGTGCAAACCCAGCCTATGAAGATGGCTGCAGCTGAAGCGCTTTACAACACGTCGACCGGAGCGGATGCATCATTCTCGATCTTCACTCTTGGAACCCCGGATGGCGTCAGCGAGCTGTTCTCAGTTCGTATCCCTTACCTGCTTTCTTATCTATCAACCCACACCATGGATGGAACCGTTGAAGGCTTGAATGACCTACAGGCTCAGTACGTGCACCTATACGGCCCCGGAAACTACATGCCAGTCCTTTGGATTACCTACTGGGCGTTCCGTTGGATGATTGGCCTAGGCCTGCTTTCAATGGCTGTAGCTGTAACCGGTCTATTGCTTACACGCAAGTGGAAGTACAACCTACCTAATTGGGTTTGGAATGTGGCTATCTGGGCAGCACCGCTTCCAGTGCTTGGAATCTCAATCGGCTGGATGTTCACCGAAATGGGACGTCAGCCATGGATTGTCTTTAAGTTAATGAAGACCGCCAGTGCGGTTTCGCCTGGCATCAACGGAGTTGATGTGCTCATCTCACTCGTGGTCTTCACTTTGATCTACGGAGCACTAGCCGTTGTCGAGTTCAAGCTACTTCTTGCAGCTGCCCAAAAGGGCCCTGAGGAGCAATCTGCTCCCGAGGACGCTGACAAAATGGCCGTTGCCTACTAGAAACCGATAGGAGAAAACAAAATGCAACTCAATGAAATTTGGTTCCTCATAGTCGGATTCCTATTCATCGGATACTTCGTGCTCGATGGGTTCGACTTTGGTGTTGGAATGGCTCTGCCTTTCCTCGGCAAGGATGACACTGATCGTCGTGTCCTAATCAACTCGATTGGTCCAGTCTGGGACTTGAACGAGACCTGGGTAATCGTTGCCGGTGCGAGCTTGTTCGCGGCGTTTCCAGAGTGGTACGCCTCGCTGTTCAGCGGTTTCTATTTGCCGCTACTGCTCATCCTGGCAGCGCTAATCGCTCGCGGTGTCGCCTTTGAATATCGCGGCAAGGGCCACACAATTGGCGCCGATGAAAAGAAGTGGAAGGCTCGCTTCGACTGGATGATTGTCGTTGGTTCAGCGCTTCCTGCATTACTTTGGGGTGTTGCTTTTGCAAACATCGTCGAAGGTGTGCCGCTGAACAAGGACCACGTGTTCACCGGAAACCTATTTACCTTGTTGAACCCATATGGGTTGCTTGGTGGATTGGTTACCTTGACCCTGTTCTTCACACACGGTCTAGTCTTCATCACCTTGAAGACCGATGGAGACATCAAGGATCGTGCACGTGCTCTAGCTACCAAGGTCGGCATCATCACCACGGTGCTGGCAGCGACCTTCTTGGTGTGGACATTGATTGCGCACTTCAGCGTTATCGGATTCATCTTGACCGCACTCGCTGCTGTTTCGTTGATTGCCGCTTTGTTGGCGAACCACTTGAAACGAGAAGGCATTTCATTCTCGCTACTCGTGTTCACCATCATTACTGCCGTTGGTTCTTTGTTTGCGGCGCTCTTCCCGAATGTGTTCCCGTCGAGTACTAACCCGGCGTTCAGCCTGACGATCGATAACGCGTCCTCAAGTCAGTACACATTGACCGTGATGACCTGGGTGGCAGTGATTATGATTCCTTTGGTCCTGCTATATCAAGGCTGGACCTACTGGGTATTTCGCAAGCGGGTTAGTCGCAAGTCAATCCCGGCTGGCTCTCACTAGGCATTAGGAACAAAATCAAACCGATCGATTCAAGACTCCTTCGGGAGGCAGGGGCGGCCCGCTGGTTCATAGCCGGTGTGGTCGCCCTTGCCATGCTTGGAACGGTCGCCACGATTACCATTTCTTGGGCCTTGACCTTCTTCATAAGTCAGGTATTTATCGAACATGCAAGTCTTGAAACGGTCGGTTTGTGTTTCAACTGGCTAGCGGCGGGCGGGTTCACTAAAGCCTTAGTTGCCTGGATGCAAGAACTGTTGGCGATCCGCGCAGCGGCGTCAGTGAAGCAGGAACTTAGGCGAAAATATTTCGATGCCGTTGAGACTCTTGGGCCAAAGTGGCTAGCCGACCGAAGCGCCGCAGACATAAACCTTTTGGCCACATCAGGCCTGGATTCTTTGGAGCCATACTTCGCAAAGTACCTGCCGCAGTTGGTTTACACGGCAATGGTCACGCCTGTCTTAGTGGCAATAATCGCGCTAAGTGATTTATCTAGCGGGATCACTTTGCTAATCACGTTGCCACTCATACCGGTCTTTATGATTCTGATTGGATGGGCAACACGTTCGGTGCAGCAGCGTCAACTTGAATCCCTAACCCGACTATCGCAGCATTTTCTTGAGGTGCTTCGCGGTCTAACCACCCTAAAAATATTCAACCGAGTCAACGCACAGGAAAGGACCCTGAGGAGGGTTAGCCAAGAGCATCGTGAACGCACCATGAAAGTGCTTCGGGTCAGTTTCTTATCTGGGTTCGCTCTCGAACTAATTTCAAGTTTGGCAGTTGCCTTAGTTGCCGTTTCTATAGGTTTACGTTTGCTTAGCGGAGACCTAACCCTGATGGTGGGGCTCTTCGTGCTGTTGTTGGCGCCTGAGGCGTTCTTGCCTTTGAGGCAGGTTGGTGCTCAGTATCATGCCTCTGCAGAAGGCGTGGCAGCAGCGGCTGGAATTCTTGACGTAATTGATGCCGCTGCCGCCGACAAACACACGAAACGCGCCAGCATCACCGAGGCGCAGCAAATTCAATACGCGTTTACAGCTGGGGAATTGACCGTCATCACTGGGCCCTCTGGTATCGGTAAGTCAACTATCTTCAAACGACTACTGGGGTTTGATGGCGAAAATGCAGCCTTCAATCCTGCGCAAGTAGCCTGGCTGCCACAGACCTCGCATCTCTTTACTGGCTCGGTTGCAGAGAACATCGTTGGGCCGATAGGTCCGCAGAAC
>Ga0228702_1001304_pt1 | contig 16220 bp, 20 predicted proteins | sample McNCre217_Aug_MG_2_FD_178018 | JGI IMG/M metagenome (GOLD analysis project Ga0228702, IMG submission 178018) | Freshwater microbial communities from McNutts Creek, Athens, Georgia, United States - 20-17_Aug_MG | ecosystem: Environmental > Aquatic > Freshwater > Creek | place: USA: Georgia... | reverse complement strand
AGGCTGGCCTGAGTTGCGCTATCGCACCAGCAGAGCGAACTCTAGGTACTTCTGCGCAAGTACGAGGCATTGCGCGGCGTGACTAGCCGGGTACAATGCGCACCATGACGAACGGCATCGAACAACTCTGGTGTGGGCTGGGCGCAGCGGCGGCTCCGCCGTCCGCTTCATCCGCTGGTTATGCCATCACACAGAGGAGCGATTCATGTTTGAGCGAGACAGCACGCCGAGCCTTCTTGTCGGAAAGACTTTGGAAAGCATCGAAGTCAACAAGGATGGCGACGAGATGCTTTTCATCTGCACCGACGGCGAGGCGTTTCGCGCCTACCACATGCAGGACTGCTGCGAGTCGGTGTCGATCCATGACACAAAAGGGATGCTGTGCGACCTGATCGGCTCGCCAATCGTAGAGGCAAGCGAAGAGTCGGAGAGTGAAGAGTGGCCTGCCGACGTTGAGAAGCCGAAATACACCGAGTCGTTCACATGGACGACGCATCGGTTCAAGACGCAGGCCGGAGCGGAAGTCATTGTGAGATGGCTTGGAGAATCAAACGGCTACTACGGCGAGGGCGTCTACTTCCAGCGGACGCACAAGCCTGTCGATGGATTTGTGGCATAACGCGGAAGATCAACGGCGGCCACCGGAGGGTTCACCATGACGCATGACGTAGCAGGGCCGTCCGTTGCATCGGCTGGTTCTGTGGCGAACGAGACGGCCATCGACTCGCAGACGCTGGCGGTCAAACTTCACGCCGTAGCGGCCGCTGCTTGCTACGGCGATCAGGCGATTCGGGATTGGCTTCACATCGCGGCGAACCACATCGCGTTCCACAACATGGGCATCACCGGATGCGGCCGGTGGATTCCAGTGGCGGAGCGGCTGCCTGAGCCTGAGTTGGATGTCCTCGCCTACGCGATCACCGAATGGGAGCCAGGATGGCCGCCGCAGCGCATGGTGACATGTCACAGCGGCACGTATTGGTACTGCGACAGCATGACAGTCACGCACTGGATGCCGCTCCCGGCCCCGCCGAGCGACGGCAAGTAGCCACAGAACCAGTGTTTCTACAGTTCCGTATAACGCCCGATAATCACACGCTCGCCGTATAACGCCAGCCAAATCGACGCCCGTACGCCGCGAAACACGCTCAACCGCTCTTACGAAGCCGCGATAATGCCGACCGCCACACTCCGCTACCGACTGCCAGACGAGCAGAGCGAGTTCGACGCGGCGAGGCTTGGAGGTAAGGCGTTGTCTACGCTCTGGGAAATCGACCAGTGGTGTCGCGGCAGGATCAAGCACCACCCAATGACAAACGACGAACGGCAAGCCCTGGAGGCGGTGCGGGCGATGATCCCCGCAGAGTTGCTGGAACACTGAATTCAACTGAGTTTAGGGCGGTTTATCGGAATTCGATAAACCGCAGTAACTGCGCTATACGCCGCATGAAGCGCAACAGCCATCAAAGCGTATATGAGCCAAGCCCGCCCCCGCCGCGCGAGGAATCAGCCTCCGGGCTGACGGTCGCCACATTAAGCGGCCCTCGCGGCGGGGCGCGGCACTCTTGAAATCAGAGAGAGACGGGCGTGAGTGACGTACCGGAACTAGACCGGCTCATCGAAGATCACGAAGTTTTCCGCACGAACATGCGGTGGAACCAGCGTGACGCGATGTTTACCGCGTTGCTTCGCCTGCAAATCACAGCCCTTGTTTCGTTCTGCCTATGGGCTGTTCTCGGCTTTGCTGGGCTGGCGGGCGTGCCGGTCGTTTGGCGATTGGTCTGCAAAGAACTCCAGCCGCCAGCGCCACGCGATCCGTTTCGCCGATACCGGGCAATGTGACGCTCTTGAGCGAAGGGACGGCCGGTACCAGCCGCTCGAGCTGGGGTTTGTGCGGGTGAGAGCCGAGGTAGAATACGTGTACGCACGTATATTTACTGGTTCACATGCTCCACCACCTCGACGCAGTCGCGGCTCACGCCTACTACACCGGCGACATCGCGGCCGGCCGGCGGGCGTGCGAACGAATCCTCGCCATGCCCGACCTGCCGCCGGCCATCGAAACGCGGACTAGGACGAACCGCACCTGGTACACCCAGCCGCTTGCCGACCTGGTGGGGACGCGGTTTGTGCAGCTCCATGACGACGCGGTCCGGCCTGGCGGTGACGCCGACTGGTCGAGCTTCAACCCGTCGATCGTGTCGGCCGAGTGGCGCGGCCAGCCTCGCGGGTGGATCGTCAACGTCCGGTCGAGCAACTACCGGATCGAGTCCGGCCGGTACGTGATGCCGGAGGTTCACGACAACATGATCCTCACCACAAACTACCTGGTGAGGCTGAGCGACGACCTGGACGTGCTGGCGTCGTCGCAGCTGAAAGCCGTCTACCCAGGCACGCCGTTTCCGGTGCACGGGCTCGAGGACGTGCGGCTCAATGTCGTCGGCGGTGAGCTGCTCGCGTCGGCCACGGTTCGGGACTACCTGCCGTTTGACGGCACCTGCCGGATCGCGACCGCCTTTGTAGACGAGCAGGAAGCATGCTTCACGGCCATCCGGTGCCGAGAAACGGCCGACGGCGTGCACGAAAAAAACTGGATGCCGATTGTCGGCCGACGGGCCTGGCTCTACAGCTGCTCGATCAACGGCCACGTGGCAACAGTGATGGCCGACGACGACCGCTGGGAGGTGACGGCGGGAGCACCGAGCCCGCCGCTCGCAAGCAAATTCCGCGGCGGGTCGCAGCTGGTGCCGATTGCCGACGGCGGCAGCTCGTGGCTCGCCATTGTTCACGAGGTGGCCGACAGCGGCGACGGTATGCGGGTCTACGAGCACCGGTTCGTGCTGTTCGACGAGTCGGCCGGCTGGCGGATTTCCAAAGTCTCGCCGGCGTTCGTGTTTCGGGAGCCAAGGTCGATCGAGTTCGCCGCTGGGATCGCCAGGCAGGGGAGCCGGCTCGTGGCATCGTTCGGCATCCGCGACCGGGAGGCGTGGCTCGTGGAAATGGAACTGCCCGAGGTGCTGCGGCTCCTGGAGCCCGTGGCATGAGGATCGCCGTCTACGCCCTCGCGCGAAACGAGGCTGCGAACGTCGAGCCGTGGGCGGCATCCTGCGCCGACGCCGACCTGCGGATCGTCACCGACACCGGGTCCACCGACGACACGGTGGCCAAGCTCGAAGCCGCCGGCGTGAGCGTGGCCCGGGGGGCGGTCGCTCCGTGGCGATGGGACGACGCTCACAACCTGTCACTCGCCCACGTACCGGCCGACGTCGACGTGTGCATCCGGCTCGACCTCGACGAAGTGCTCGTGCCGGGATGGCGGGAGGTTGTCGAGGCTGCCTGGCAGTCCGACACGACGAAGCTCCGCTACTGGTACGCCTGGAGCGACCAGGTGCGATTTCAGAGCGACAGGATCCATGCCCGGGCAGGCTATCGGTGGAGCGGCGCGACGCACGAGGGGCTCGTGCGGTGGAGTGGGCCGGAGGTGCAGACCTGGCTCGACGCCGAGCTGATCCGCCACCGGCGCCAGCCAGGGAAGCGGCACGGCACCGACCTCGAGCTGCTTCGTCAAGCCGTCCGCGAGAATCCAACCGACACCAGGATGCTCTGGTATTTCGCCCGCGAGCTAGACTACGCCGGCGATCGGGAGGCCGTCGAGCAGTTCAACCGGTTCCTCGCCGCCCCTGGAGGCCAGCCGACCGAGCGGGCCTACGCCCGCCGCATACTTGCCCGCTGGGAGCCGGCCCTGGCGAAGCGGCACCTCGTGGCCGCGGTCCTCGAAAGCCCGGAGGAGCCGGAGGCGCTGCTCGCGCTGGCCGAGCAGGCGCACGCCCTGGGGGATGCCGCATCCACCCTGCACTACGCCCGACAGGCTGCCGCGTGCCCGCTGGCGTCACAGACGCACGCAAGCGACCCGCGAGCCTACTCCGATGCGGCCCCGGACCTCGCGTGCCGAGCTGCCTGGGAGCTGGGCCTGCTCGCCGAGGCCCTCGACCACGCAAGCGTCGCGTTCCGCCGCAACCCGTCCGACCGCCGGCTCGCCGGCAACGTGGCTTTTCTCGCCCGCATCGCCCAGGAGCCCGGACCTCAAGCCGGTTGACCAATGCCCACGCCAGAGCCCGCCATCGAAATCCAGATTGCCGACGCCATCGTGGCCGGACTGAACGCCTGCTACTTCTCGGCACCCTACTCGACCATCACAGCCGTCCGCCGCGACGTGCCGGACTACGACGGGCCGGAGCTGAAAAACCTCCAGGTGTCGGTGGTGTGCCCGCGCGAGGAAATGGAGCCGGTCCGGCACGGCGACATGGTCACGTACCAGACGACGATCGTCATTGCCCGCCACGTCACGAGCCAGGCCGACATCGACAACCTTCGCCGGCTGCGGCAGGAAATCGTCGACATGATCCGCTCCGGCGTCGTGACCATGCCGGGCCTGCCGGAGGAATGCCGATTTGTTCGGGCCTTGACCGAAACGGCGTTCGACCGGGATGCCCTGTCTGACCGCCGGGTGATGCTCGCCAGCGTGGCCGTCGAGCACCGCCTGCTCCGCGGGTGGGTGACGGCGATCACGCCCCCTTCCCCGACGGGTCCGACAGGCCCGGCCCCAACCGGCCCCACGGGAGCCTAGTGCATGACGTTTCTGCCAGTCGGTCGCAACCCGCTGCTCTCCGGCATCTCGACCAAGATGCCTGGGATCCCCATGCGGATCAACTTCGACTACTTCCTCGACCGGGAGGACGTCATCCAGCGGATCGGCAAGGCCAAGGCCAAGCGGCTTCGGGCGGTGGGCTACAAGGTCATGCAGCTGGCCCGCCGCAGCATCCGCAAGATGGGTTTCGCAAAACCGAAGCTCCGGGTGATGCAGCAGAATCCAAAAACGTCGCTCGCCCAGCTGCTCCGCCGGCCCGACATCAACAAGCGGACAAAGGACAAAATCGGCGAGCGGATCTTTGAGATCAAGTTCAAGCCGCCGAGCCCGGCAGGCACGCCGCCGCACACGCACACCGGCGTCATGCGGCGCGACATCGTGTTTGCCTACGACTTCACGAGCGAGTCGGTGGTGGTGGGATCGTTCATGAAGGGCGGGGCCTGGCTCGCCAGCCTGCACGAGTTTTCCGGGTCTGTGCAGATGCAGGCGTGGGCCTACGTGCCGGAATTTCACCGCTCCATGAACTACGGCATCCTGAGCTGGAAGCGGGTCGGCAAGGCCCCGCGAAACCGCAACCGCTGGGAGCCGACCAGCTTCCGCGAGACGTTTCACTACCCTGCCCGGCCGTACATGCGGCCGGCGATGCACAAGGCGATTTCGACGGGGGCCATCCCCAAAGAGTTTGCCAACATGTTTCGCGTCGGCGGGCTGGGGTAGCCGGGGCTGGGGTATACTGACGTACAGGCGAGCAACCGCCGCCGCACCCCGTAAATCCCAGGAGCAGAAGCATGCCCGCCCGCAAGTTCTACCTCGGCAAGGATGCGACGTTCACGTTCACGCCGGGCGTGGCGAACGACGACGTGCTCGAGGTCAATGTGACCCAGGAAGCCGCCGCCGAGGCCGACGTCACGGCCCGCGGGAGCGGAGACATGCAGGAGACGGTGCTCGTTCGCAAGAACGTCCAGTACGAGGTCCAGGTCACCAATCACACTTGCACGCACGGCGCCACCGGCACGATCGCCTGCTCCGTGTCGCCGAGCGGCCCCGCCTACCCGACGACCGGCGTCTGGCAGGTGCGGGCGATTTCCGACCCGCAGCCGCTCGACGACAAGATTGTGACCACGCTGACGTTCCGTCGGATCCCTGCCTAGCAGGTGATCCATGCCGAGCGAAAAGTTCCGCCTCGGGCGTGAATGCGTCCTGACGATCAACGGCGTGGTCGTGCCGGGCGTCAAGAGCGTCACGCCCAAGCGGAATGTTCGCACGGTTGAGGCCACGGGCCTCAACCACAGCATGGAATCGACGGTCGTCACGCACAGGACGTGGGAGCTTGAAATCGAAGTCGTCCGGCCGGCAGACGTGGCAAGGCTCCGGGCCGTGGAAGATTCTGGCGGGATCGTGACGGTGCAGACGTTCAACGGGCTGCGGGAAGTGAGCGGCGACTTCGTGGTGTGCGAGTGCACGGCACCGGAGCTGCTCGACGATGGCGTGGTGGCCGTATTCACGCTCAAGCAGTGGGGCCACGGGAGATAGGAATGAAGACGTTCACCGACGCTGCCGGCCGCCAGTGGGAGATCGTGGGGTCGCTCGCAACCTTCGAGCGGATCCGCTCCGAGTGCCAGGTCGACATGCTCACCATGCCGACGACACAGGAGTGCCTCCGGCAGATTCAGGATCCGTACACACTGGGGCGAGTGCTTTACGAGGCGTGCTCGAAGCAGGTCGAGGCCCGCGGGCTCTCGCCAGAGGACTTTGCCGGCGGGATGACCGCAGACGTCCTGGCCGCAGCCACCGACTCCTTGCTCGAGGAGACAATTTTTTTTTGCCGGAGCGACCTGCGGCCGGCGCTGACGATGGCGTACGAGAAAGCGAAGGAGCGGGATCGGAAGGCGATCCAGATGTTGACGGCGAGGCTACCGACCATTGGGCAGATGATGGATGCCGCATTGGATCGCATGGATGCCCCTACCGGCTCTGCTACGAGCTCGGCGGCATCATCGGAGTCCACCCCCGCGACTGGACGCTCCGGCACCTCCTGTGGGCAGCCGAAGGCAAGCAAAAGGAGGAATGGGCCAGGCAAAGCGAAGTGATGGCCCAGCAAGCCGACTTTCACCGCGACCCGAAAAAACGATCCACCCCGTTCCGCCCGGTCGAGTTCAACCCGTTCCGAAAACGCGTCACACCCCAAACCCGCCGCACGCTGACCCCAGACGAATACAGCGAACTGTTCCCCGACGAGAGCTGACAAGTGGCCAGTGCATCCAACATCCGAGCCGGCGGCGCGTTCGTCGAAATCTTCGCGAAGGACGGTGCGTTTCAGCAGGCGATGACGCGGGTTCAGAACAAGCTCCGCGCCACCGGAAAAAACCTCCAACAGTTTGGCACCGGCATGGCCCTCGGGGCCGGTGCCGTCGGCCTGCCACTGGCAATGGCCCTTCGGCAGTTTGCCGGGTTCGACGATGCTGTTCGTGCAACAGCGGCCTCAGCCGGCAAGGGTGAAAAAGACCTGGCCGGGATGCGTGATGCCGCTGAATCGCTGGCGCTCCAGATGGGCATGTCGGCCACTGACGTGGCGAAGCTCGGCCTAGAGATCGCCCGCGCCTTTGGTGACAAGCTCTCCCCGGAGCAAATCAACAAGGTGACCGAGGCCGTGCTCAAAATGGCGAGGGCCTCGGGCACCGATGGCGTTCAGGCGGCCTCGATTATGACCGCGACGCTTTCACAGTTCGGGCTGGGGGCCGACCAGGCCACGCGAGTGGCTGACGTGCTCACGCTCACGAGCAATGCCACGCTCAACAGCGTGCAGTCGCTCGGCGAAGCGTTGTCCTACGCTGGCGTGAGCGCGGCAGATATGGGGATGTCGCTCGAGGAAACAGCCGCCATCCTGGGCACGCTCGGAAACGTCGGCATCCAGGGCTCGATGGCCGGCACGACGCTCCGCCGTCTGTCGACCATCACAGGGGCAGAGGCGGAAAAGCTCCAGAAGATTTTTGGCGTGGCGTTCAAGGACGCTGCCGGAAACGCCAGGCCGCTCGTGGACGTGCTCGGCGAGGTCTACCAGGCGACCGCAAACCTGCCGTCGTCTGAGCGTGCCAAAAAATTCTCCGACGCGTTCGGCCTGCTTGGCATCACCGGTGCCCGTGCTATCGGCAGGATGAGCGCCGACACGCGCGAGCTGACGGCCAACCTCCGCAACGCCGGAGGTACCGCCGACAAGCAATCGAAGTTCATGATGGCTGGCATCGGCGGTGCTGGGGCAAAGCTGCTCACCGCACTGCAAAGCATCGGGAACGCCTTTGGCGAAGCAATCGCCGGCCCGGCCGCTGCCCTGGCGAACGGGTTTTCTGTCGTGGCTCTCGCTATCCGCCAGCTGGTGAAAGACTTCCCAATCCTGTCGCAAATCACGGCCGCGAGCGTGGCCGGATTGTTTGCCTTGGGGGTGGCAGCCATCGCCGCAGGCTTCGCGCTCCAGGTGATGGGAAGCGGCATCGGCGTGCTCACGAAACTCATCGCCGCCTTGGCCACTCCGATGGGGATGGCAACGGCCGTGATCGTCGGAGGTGTGGCCACCATCCTTGTGGCTGCCTACCAGCTCTCCCCGGCGTTCAAGCAGGAGGCAGACGCGATCATGGCCGCGCTCAGCCGCCTCGACTTCAAAGCGGCATGGGAGGTGATGAATCTCAACCTGGCGATCGCGCTCACGCAGATGGCGCAGATGTTTGACAACGCATGGGCGGCCGTGAAGAACACGGTGGCAGCCACCGCGTCCTTCATCGGCGACAAGCTCACCGAGGGCCTCGACCGATTCATGGGCCTGTTCGGTGCTGACATCCTCACGATCCAGGCCGGCCTCGAGCGGCTGGGGCTCTACTTCAAGGCTGCCTTCGACTGGAATTTCTGGAGAAACGGCCTGGACGGTGCTGTCAAGGAGATGGAGGCCAGGATTTCCCGCGAGCGCGAGCGGGCATCAACGGCTGACCAGCGGGCCGCTAACCGGGCCAAGGTGCGGCAAAAGCAGGCCGACGGCCGCCAGGCGGAGAACGACGCCCGCAACCAGGGATACGAAGCCACGATCGACACGCTGCGCGACGACCTTGCCAGGGCTCGCGAGCGTGCGCTCGGCATCAAGCCAAAGGTCGAGGAGCCAAAGGCACCTGTTCCGGTCGAGGCTCCGCGTCCGGTTGCCGTGTCCGCACAGTCGCCGGAGGTGGCACCGGAGGCTGCCGGCGGAGGTGGTGGTGGCAACACGCTCGGGACGTTCGCAGACGCGATCGGTGGCCGGCTCGGGGCCGGACCATCGCTCACCGCTGCCCAGCGAACCGCTGAGGCGACCGAGCGGACTGCCGACGGCGTGGAGCAGCTGCTCAAGGCCAACAACGGCGTCGGCAACGAGCAAGGCGTTGGCAACGAGCAGGGTGTCGGAAACCTCATGGGCGTCGGCAACGAGTCAGGCGTGCTCGGGGGTGGCAGTCCTGCCGCGGCGGCGGCTGCCGTCGCCGCCCCGATGGGGCCGCTCGACAACCTCCCCGCGATGACCGAGGAGCAGATGCGGGCTTCGTTCTCGAACGCTGGATGGTCAAACGTCGAGAAAGGCACCGCGGCCTGGATGGCAAAGCACCGCGGCGAGTCTGTCGCACCAGCTGCCGTCGCCGCCCCGCGGACGGCCGTTCCCGCCCCCGATCCGGCTGCCATCACCAGGGCGGGAGCGACCGCCATGCCTCCGGCATCATCCGCCGCCCAGGGGCTCGATAAGGAGCTGCTCTCCGTAGCTGAGCGGCAGGCCGGGCTCGCACAACAGATGGTCGACCAGCTGCGGCAGCTGCTCGACGTGGCCAAAAGGGGCGGACTCGCGTTTTCATAATGGCATACCCTGAATTCATCGAACTGTTCGATTCCGGATCCGGGTCGCTCGCGGCCAACGACGACGGCACGATGACTCGTGACGTAAATCTGAAATGGCTGGTCAGCGGGAAGCCCGGCTACCTCGAGGCGGAATCCTGGGGCCGCGAGTACGCCCCGGAGTATTTCCAAGGGCACCGGCGGAAAAACCTGGCCTGCCGGCCGCTCGGCAATCGGTGGTGGGAAGTCACCGCCGACTACACCAATGCCGCCATCCAAGGCGACGACAACGAGGACCAGCCGGAAAACGGCGGCGGCGGTGATCCAATCGCCCACACGGTCGCCTTCGACACGACGGGTGCGACTGAACATATCACCTGTGCGATCAACAGCGGCTCCGCTGGCTACCAGGGCGAGACGGTGTTCACGCGGACCGGGGAAACGGAAAACATCGTCTACTTCGACGGTGCGATCAACGTCGACGGAGAAACTGTTCACGGCGTCGACATTGTTGTGCCGCAGTTCCAGTTCACCGAAACGTGGACGATGCCAGGGGCAAAGATTCTCGACTCTTACGTTGAGCAACTCTACAACCTCACTGGCACCATCAACAAATCAAGGTTTAGATGCTTTAAGGAGGGAGAGTGCCTGTTCCTCGGGGCACGCTGCGAAATGACGCGCGGGGCCACGCTGGCCAGCGTCGTGTTTTCGTTCTCCGCCAGGCCCACGAGGGAAAACCTCAAGGTCGGCAGCGGCAGCAACGAAATTATCGTGAATTTTAAGCGCGGCTGGGATTACATGTGGATCCGCTACGGAACGCGCGTCAGCAACGGCACGTCGCTCATCAAGCGTCCGCTCTCGGTGCACGTCAACCAAATCTACGAAATGACAGACTTCTCCAAGCTGCAAATCGGCGGGACCAAGTTCCCAAAGGTCTACCAGGCCAAAAAAGACTTTCAGCAAGGCGCGGCCGCATGAGTGGCGACCCGTACCGTAAAACAGCTCCAGGCGAGCGACTGAAAATACCGGCGCGTGCATGGAATCGGCTGATTGAAACGGTTGGCGAGTCGAAATACTTAGGGGGCGAGGGCTTTACGCTCAGTCACCTGCCCAGCGTTCGCATACAGCTGCAATTCATAGGATATTTTGGCCAAGTGATCGCTATAGGTGCAGGCGTCAACCAAACTGCAACCCTTTTGCCGTCTCCGACGTTTCCTGCAAACATTGGATCGTTGTCCAATTTCAGCGCAAAAGAAAAACAACTCCCGACCGTTTCGTGGCTTCGCTCAGGACCAAGCGGCGTTCGTGAGGATAGCCCAATCGCAATCTGTAACACAAACAATGATGACTCGTGGGTTGTTTCTGGATTTGCAATAACTCGAGTGCGTGTTTTTAATCACAATCATCGCTATGCGTCGTTCCAACTTGTCAACACAGGCAGGACGGAAGACGGCAATCAGTTTGGCAGCCTTACCAGTGCTTTTTGGGGGCCGGTGAGGCTAATCGGATACTATTCCAGCCAGCTGCCAGATGAACCTGCCGCCCCCGGCGCGGCGAACGACAATTTGTCGTTTCTCGCACAAAATACGCTGACCTATCCAAACAGCGAGTATCGCTGGGCCTTGGTGCAGCTGTGATGTGGTTCAGCTGGCCGCGCGCGCCGTTTCAAGATGTCTTGAAATTGGTGCCAGACGGTTCGGTGACGGCGTGGGATAACATTCCCTACCTTGACGTGTTTCTGCCTGCCGACGCAAGTGTTCGCAAGGTGCAGCTCGGCTGGTTTGATTCGCGGATGTACTCGTGGAAGGGAACGCTGAAAAGCACGCAGCCGAATATTGGCGCGATACACATTGCCTTTGGACTGAACAACTCAAATCAGAATTCACCAGATCCAGATGTGCCGGCAGGACAATTTATTGCTCACGGCACGCTCTCGGACAGCCTGAATATTGAATTAGGCGGCAGATTCAATCTGAAACTGCAGCGCTTCGCTGCCAACTTTTATCCAAATGGCGGCCGCGCTGCCGAGCGAGCCATCTACGGGAACAGGCGTCCATATTTGCCGGACGACCTCAATCCGCCTGTTAATCAAGAGTATTTTGTAAGTCCCAGTGTCCAAGTGGGGGCGTCTGTGGACTGCACCAAGGTCACGCTGACTGTGGATGGGTCGCCAGTTCGAGATTGCGTGACGCCGTTTACGATCACGCCGTTGTACAACAACGTCACCTATATTTCCGCCGCAGAGTCCGGCCAAGATCCGGTTCTGGCGTCTTCTTTTTGCAGCGCGGGATTGGGAATCATACGCAATGAGTCGGAGCACACGCTCTATGCATTTGTGTCATTTGGAGGGTTTGGAGCTCGCACAATTACTTGGGCGCATGAAATCACTGGCGATGACGAGGATTACTTGAGCGAGCCTTTGCGTCTCACCTCTAGCAATGGTGCAGTGGCTTACGTCACTGCGGCCAAACCTGGGCAATTCCTCAAACGTGAGACCATGCGGCCAGACCCGCCTGGGCTGGCGGCGAACAGGTACCTCAAGACGTTTGCAGCTTACCGAAACCGCGCGGAAAACTTTGCGTGGCCGCTTGCGTCTGACTCCGCTACCGGAATAGCCGACGTCGATTGTGCCGGTAGTGTTTCAATCTTGCGCTCCAGCGAATCTCTTATCCCGCCAAGCGCTACTCTGTGTTACCCGCAGGCAGTGAAGGGGTACGACCTGGCGGATACTGCGTTTGTTGCAAATCCGACAAGAAATTCAAATTTATCATCCAACGACTCAGACAATGTATTGCTCTCCGAGATTGAGGTCAGTATTCCAAGCGGATTTCTTACCGGCGCGAATAATACGGATTACGCCAGGAATGCTGTAACGCCTAGCACTGCTGCTACTTGGAAGCTGATCAAAACGCCGATCAACAACTACTACTTAGGAGAGGCGGCGTTCAACTGGACGTACAGCGTCTACCAGACAGTTGGGCTAGAGAGAAGGGAAGTTCCAATACATATTCACAAGAAAATCAAAGCCCTCTGTTTTCTTGAGCGCCGTTTCCAGGTTTCAAATCGCCGCGCCTCCAGTATCACTGCGGCAGTATTTGCGTCGATCACTAAACTACATCTGCGAATCGTGTTCGCTGGGGTTCCTGCTCCTGGGCAAGGCACCACGCCGCCGGGTGACGTTGTCCTGTTTGAATTGCAGGCGTATAGGGATCTGACAGACGCCGAGCAGACAGCACTTCTCGGCGGCGGCGCCGTCACAATTAACAGGTGGGATTTCGGGCACAGAATCCTTGGCTTTGCGCCTTTTAATGGCACAAACCTCACCGCAACTGTGCGCGCAGTCGGTGCGGCAGAGTAACAACTGGGGTTGACGCGTGTGTGCCTCGTGGCACTCTGATACTGCACGGAGGTTTTCATGGCTGACGCAATCACCGCAATGGCCCGGCGGCTCGCGCAAAAGTTTCCCGATGCTCCAGCCAGGACGCTTGCCAGACGGCTCGTGTCTGAAAGCAACGGGGCCATCACGCTTGAGGCCGCCCGCACGCGGATCCGTACGGAATTTGGCGTGTCTGGCAGCAGGCGCCGGCGTGAGCGATTAGACATGGGCACCCGTCGGCCTCCACGCCAGGCCGGAGCCGTTCCGCCAGTCCCGCCGTCGTCCGCTGAGCCGTGGGGGCCGTACACGCTCAACGTCACCGGGACCGTGGGCGTCCTGAGCGACATCCACGTGCCATTCCACGACGAGACGGCGCTTAGGGCTGCCGTCGACCAGCTCCGCGGCGACAAGGTCGACGCCCTGGTGCTTAACGGCGACATCGCCGACTTCTACGCCATTTCGCGGTACATCAAGAATCCCGCGAAACGAAACTTTAAGCGGGAGGTGTCGGCGATCCGCGACATGATCGCCTGGCTCCGCAGCATGTTTCCCGGCATCCCGATTGTGATGAAGGCCGGCAACCATGAGGAGCGATGGAACCACTGGCTGTACCAGCACGCCCCGGAGATTTCCGACGAGGAGATCATGGGCCTGGCGAACTGGCTCTACCTCACGAAGCACGACGTCACGCTCGTGGACGACCAACGTCCCATCCTGGTTGGCAAGCTCCCGATCCTGCACGGCCACGAGAAGGGCAAGGGCATTTCCGCGCCGGTCAACCAGGCCCGCGGAGCGTTTCTGCGGTTGCACCACACCGTGCTCGAAGGGCACGGCCACCGCACGAGCGGGCACTGCGAGCCCGACATGTGGGGCCGCGAGGTGTTTTGCTGGTCAACCGGGTGCCTGTGCGACCTGCACCCGGAATACGCCCGAATCAACAAGTTCAACCACGGGTTCGCCAGCGTCCGGGTGCACGCCGGCGGCGACTTCGACGTTACGAATTTCCGAATCACACGCGAGGGGAAAGTCCGCACGTCATGAGCGAGCAAGAGGAAACGATTGGTGTCTGCACTGGTGCGATGCCGCAGGGGATGGCCGAAGCCGCATGGGGTGCGATGGCCCGCCGCCAGGCCGAGCTGCTTGAGCGGATCCGCAACCCAGGGTCCGCTCCACCGATCGAGTCACGCACGTACACAGCCACCCCTGACGACCAGGAACCTCCGGCCGGCGAAAACCCGAAGGATGCCGTCGCCGGCGAGCGGCTTCCGCTCGACCTCTGGCCGCTCACTGCCACCGCGATGGCGAGCGTGGCGATGCTGAATGGGGCGTGCAAGTACGGCCGGGCCAACTGGCGCAAGATCCCTGTCCGGGCGACGGTCTACGTCGCGGCCTGCCAGCGGCACATGGCCGCGTGGCTCGACGGCGAGGAGTCTGACGAGGAAGGCGTGCCGCACCTGGCGAGCATGCTGGCCAGCCTCGCGATCGTCGTCGATGCCCAGGCGGCCGGCACGCTCATTGACGACCGCCCGCCGGCCGGCGGGTATCGGTCGCTCGCGTCCACGCTCACGCCGCTCGTTGCCCACCTGCGGGCGCTCCACGCCGCGAAGTAGCAGGAGCCCGCAAACATGCCCCGCCTCGACTGTCGTGCAATGCCGTGGGCCTCGGCCAACCTGCACAAATGTACAATATCGGCAGGAGCCCAGCGTTGAACGACCGCGCCCGGATGCACGAATCACTGTTCCGCCAGACGGCTCGCGGCCGGGAGCCACTCGCTCCGCCCAACCAGGGCGGAAGCCACGTGCACTACGTGGGCCTCAAGCGGTCCGGGATCGGGTGCATCACGAGCCGGCCGGCCGGCCAATCGGCCCCGCCCACGTTCTACGAGCGGCTGGCCTACGCGCTTGGGGTCGACGTCACGACGGCCCGGCGACTCCACCTAGAAAACAAGGTGCAATAGCATGGCCACGACGCTCACAGTCGGCGGCAACAGCCGCCTGTCCTACTCCCTCACGGAAGACCCGGTGATCGGGGCCGTGAGCGAATCCGCCGAGCTGCGGACCACCCGTACGATCGAGGACGGCGCCGGGGAGAACCAGGCGAACGTGGCCTGGCGAAACCGCGTGACCATCGCCGCCGGCCAGGTCTACAGCTTCGACCTCCTGAACCTGGGGGCGACCGTGTTCGGGTTCGCCGGCAAAGTGGCCATGACCAAGCTCAAGGAGGTGATGGTCGTGAACAACACGACCACCGCCGGCCGCTACGCCCTGTGGGGCGTGATTTCGCCGAGCGACACCACCGCCTACGTGGCATGGCTGGGGCGTGGCGGCGACTACCGGACGGCCGACTACGCCGACGGCCGCACGATCACCGCGAACGTCAACAACGTGATCTACGTGGCCAACCCGTCGCCCGGGGCCGTCGAGCTGGACATCCTGCTCGTGGGCGTCGGCACCTACTCCGATACGTGAGGATTCGCATGTCTGCAGCCGCTGGTCCGCTCAACGTCGCCAACTCCCTGGACGCCGGCCTGCTCTCAAAGGTCGAGGCGTTCATTGCCGCTGCAAAGTCGGTGGCGGCTGACGGCCTCACGTGGGGCGAGTTCGGCGAGCTGATGCTGTCGCTGCTCCGGCTGGTCGTGACGTTCCTCGACACCGTGGGCGTGATGACCGGCCAGGAGAAAAAAGCGCTGGCACTCGAAGCCGTCGCCAGCCTGTTTGACGCGGTGGCCGACAAGGCCGTGCCCGCGATCGCCTGGCCGCTGTGGATCCTCGCGCGGCCCGCTGTCCGGGCGCTCGTGCTCGCAATCGCCGGAGGTGCTCTGGAATCGCTCCTGCCAATCGTGAGGGCTGCCCGATGATCGTCGTGCTCCTGGTCCTGTTTGGTGTGTGGATGCTCGCCGGGCCGCAGCTGCTCGAGCGGGTCCGCGACATGGCCGCGACGACGGTGGCGGCAGCCCCGCACCTCGACCGCCGGCACGTGGCGGGAGCCGCCATCCTGGCCGCGGCAGCTTTCGCGTATGTCGGCGGGAGCCGGGAGGCTGTGCCGCAACCGACGCCGGCTCCGACGCCGGCCCCCGACGCTCGGATCGTGTTGCGCGGCAAGTTCTCGGCCCACCCCGAAGCGGCCCTGCACGCTGCTCAAATCAAATCGCTGTTTGGCGAAATCGCTCACGAGCTGGAATGGGATTCGATGCAGGACTCGCCGGCCTGGACGACCGGCCAGGCGATGGACGACCTGCGAGTGCGAGCGTTCGACATGCGGCTCAAAGGCGTGAGCCTCGGCGACATCCACCCCCGGGTCCGCGAGGCAGTGAAGGCCCACCTCGACGCCGTCGTCGGCACGAGCGGTGGCCCGCTG
>Ga0228702_1001301_pt1 | contig 16241 bp, 10 predicted proteins | sample McNCre217_Aug_MG_2_FD_178018 | JGI IMG/M metagenome (GOLD analysis project Ga0228702, IMG submission 178018) | Freshwater microbial communities from McNutts Creek, Athens, Georgia, United States - 20-17_Aug_MG | ecosystem: Environmental > Aquatic > Freshwater > Creek | place: USA: Georgia... | reverse complement strand
CGCATCAGGAACACGTAAAGACATGATCGCTTTTAAGGACTTTCTAGCACCTGCCTCGTCACCTGTTTTAGCACAAGCTTCTGCATTTAACAAGTACATTTCTTCCACACGCATGTAGATATAATCCGCGTCGATGGTTCTTTGACCACCGATCACTTTGTTCGGGTGGTAGAACTTACCCATCGGCGCTAATTTATCAGCTACGGAGAATTGTGCTTTTCTAACGTCAGTAGCAGGGATTAAATCATAAAGACCTTTATCCATACCTTTCACATCTCCAGCCCAAGCGTATGAGTACGTGTATTTATCCATTTGGCCCCACCAAGAGATCAAGTTCAATTTAGAGTCAGTTGTGATATCCACACCCCACATCCATTGGCTAGTCGCCACGTTGTTAAATCCACCTAAAACCTCTGTTCCAGTCATGATTTTGAAACCACCGTTTGCAATGATATCAGCCGTAACGGTTTTCATCGCTGCATTATTTCCCATCGCACCGTGTACATAGGCTAACATACCCTTCGCTACTTGTGCATTTACCTCTGCTTTTGAAGATCTAGTGAAGTCAGACAATAAAGTCTGTGCGTCCGTTAAATCTTTGATCATTAAAGCATACACATCAGCTGCTGTGCTCTTAGGCAAGTTTGGATCTGTTGTATTAGTGTACAATGGTAAAATCTTCTCAGTCGCTACATACTCGTTTTGGTAGTATTGTGCTAAGTAGAAATAAGAGAAAGCACGCATTGCTTTCGCCTGACCCATATACCAACGACCTGATGCCGTTCCTGGTATCGCATTCGTACCACCTAAACCATCGATCACGGTATTAGCCGCGAAGATCAGGCGGTAGTAGAAGCGCCATGCTTGGTAGTTATCATCTACTGTGTAATCTTGAGTAGTTGTAAATTCCGTAATCGTTCTAAACCAACCATAAATAACGGACGTTAAAGCCATATCACCAGAAAGTAAATCTCCGTAGATATCATATGCTTTATGGCCAAAGTCGTCGTGTCCAGTCGTACCACCAGAACCAGCGCCATACATCGTTGCATAAATACCCGATACGTTCGCAGATTGTAAACCTGGATTTAAAGCAGAAGCTTCCGCGATTTGATTTGCTGAAATCAATTCAGTGGGTTCTGTCTGCAAAAATTCTTCTTTACAACTAACCGTTCCCATTAGAACAGCCGCAAATAAAAATTTATATACTGTTTTCATCTTTCTATTTCGTTTAAAAAATTAAAACTTAACGCGTAAGCCAGCTGTCATCGTAGACAATGGCGAATAACGATAGGTATCTGAACCTCCTGTTTCAGCCGTACTAGGATTGAAGCCGTTTCTAGCAGAAGCTAAGAATAAATTATCCCCAGATACCCAAAGGTATACACTTGAGATAGGGCTATTTCTGAAGAATTTGCTAGGTACTTTGTAACCAATTTGAACGTTGTTCAAAGCTAAGAAATCTGATTTCGTAATGAAACGAGTCGATGTAGAACTTACGTTTGCATCTTGTCCCGCTGATAAACGAGGCACGTCTGTTGCACTACCTGCTTTTGTCCAACGAGCTAAGATATCTGTGTGGTAGTTATTTCCACCTGCAGCACCACCTGAGTTCATTAAACTAGCATAAGCACCATCATAAGCGTATCCGCCTAAGCTGTAAAGGAATTGCATGTTAATGTCAAAGTTTCCTAAACCACCATTTAAGCTAAATGCACCTCTAACCGTAGGGAAAGGAGATTTGTCTACGAATTTAGTCGTCGCTTCAGCATAGGTAGCTGTTCTTGCTACTTTCACTTGAGCCATTTGCTCTGGAGTCTTCGCTTGGAAATCCGCTAAAGAAGGAATATTCTCTGCTGTTTGGCGAATACCATCGGCATTGGAATCTACCCAATAGACGTTCCACTCAGAAACCCCAGATTCTGGGTTCACACCTGCATACTCACGTACATAGAAATCAAAGATCGAGTGACCTACTGCTCTTCCATACGCTCCATCGATGTCAATTACTTTCTCTTTTCCAGTGGCTGGGTCGATTGGTAAACGAAGCATTTCGTTTTTAATCATCTCGCCATTCACAGTGAAGTCTAAGTAGTTTTTCTTCGTTTGAATTAAGTGTGCTGTGATATCGAATTCGATACCGGTATTACGTAAAGCACCATCGTTTACACGTAAAGAAGCGTAACCTACAGAAGGACCTACTTTACGATCGAAGATCAAGTTGTCTGTCGTTTTCGTGTAGTAATCAACCGCAGCGTTGATGTATTTACCTAATTTGAATTCAACCCCAGCTTGGAACTGCTTTGAAACCTCCCAAGTCAAATCTGGATTACCCTTCGAAACGAAAGATAAAGAGATGTTTGAGTTCAAGTTTTGTACTTGGAATAAGTCATATCCAGGATAAAGACCGATACCACCTTGCTCTCCGATTAAACCGTAAGACGTTTTAACTTTTAAGTCTTTGATGACATCTACATTCTCCATGAAGCCTTCTTTGGAAACTAACCAAGCGAAACCTACTGAACCGAAGTTCCCCCATTTGTTTGTTAAGAAACGAGAAGAACCGTCACGTCTAACGGTTGCTGTTAAGAAGTACTTGCCTTCGTAATCATAGCTTAATTGTCCGAAGTACGATTCTAACGAATAGTTGTTCAAATAAGATCCTGGAGGATTTGAGATTACCGCATTGTTGAATTCAACACCATCTGGCATCACTAATTTGTACATCGAAGCCCACATGTATTTCGTTTCTGTTGCATAGCTTTCGTGTGCTACGAATGCCTCTACGTTGTGTGCGTTAAACGATTTCTTGTAACGTAATAAGTTTAACAAGTTGTAGTTTAAGTTCTCCGTTTTTGACTTGTAGATATACCCCCCTTGACCAGCATTAGGGCCATAGAATGGGTTATTTTGTGTGTCTTGGCTTGCGTTTGAATACTGAACCCCTAATTTGTTTTCGAATGATAAGCTAGGCGAAATTTGAACATTCAAAGAAGTCGCTGCATTGACATCGTGCGTCTTGTTATTACGGATACCTAATTTGGCATCAGCAATCGAGTTAGTTAAGGCACCGAAACCACGACCTACACCGTAATCATATTGGTATCCATTGTAATACGGGTCGCGTACATATTGAGACGTCGTGTTGTCGTGTAAGAATAATGGATAGATCGGTGGCAAGTTATCTACGAACCAGAATACAGAACCTGAATCAGATGTTTGACCTGGGTTGTTTTGAACACTGTAAGAATAACCGATGTTCGTCGTAGAGCTTAACCAAGATTTAGGATTGTGTGTTAAGTTCAAACGAGTAGAATAACGTTTATAATCTGTGTTAATAGAATATCCTACATCTTCTAAGGCACCATACGAAGTATAGTATCTTGTTTTCTCGTTACCGCCGCTAATTTTCAAGGTTGCTTCGTTACGGTTCGAGTTTTGGAAGGCAAAATCACCCCAGTTTTCTGGATTGTAACGACGAGCCGTTCCTGGAACCACTTGCTTTGTTGCAGGGTCAATTAATTGAGCTGCAGGCACTGTCCACATATTGTAGTTCGGCATATTAGCGAACAAGTTCGTGTTAGCGTAAGCTGTTGGATTGGCATTCGCTAAGGCAACACCTTTGTTATAATAACCTTCCCAGGTCAAACCAATGTATTGTTCTGGGTTACGGATGGTGCTATAGCGCGGTAATAAGCTCATGTTTTGACCCGTTTTCAAGTCTAATTCAATCACCGCATCACCTGATTTAGTTCCTTTCTTTGTGTTGATAACAACTACACCGTTTGCACCACGAGAACCATAGATGGCTGTTGCAGCCGCATCTTTTAAGATCGTTGTGTTCTCGATATCAGAAGGGTTAATCGAGTTAATGTTTCCTTCAAAAGGTACACCATCTAATACGTAAAGTGGGTTACGAGAACCGTTAACGGTACCGATACCACGGATACGAATCGATGCGGAAGAACCAGGCTGACCAGAAGAGTTAATCACCGTTACACCGGCTACCTCACCCGCTAAGGCTTTAGAAACGTTTGTAATGTTCTTACGCTCGAGGTTTTTCGCATCTACGACTTTCGCCGTACCGGTGAAAGATTGTCTCGTTGTGGTAGAGTAAGAGGTTACGATAACTTCATCTAACGTATTGTCAGAGGTTAATGCTACTTGTACTGATGAAGTGGCACTCGTTACAGCGACAGTAGATTTGTTGTAACCTACGAAGCTGAAAGTTAAGCTTTGGCCATCCGCGGCCGCGATCGAGAACTTTCCAGACTTGTCTGTGTTTGTTCCCGTTTTTGTTCCATTTACGATGACAGATGCGCCCACTAAAGGTTGGCCGTTCTCATCTGCTACCGTACCTGTTACAGTTTTCGTTGCTTTCTGGGCGAACGATACCTGCATCATGAACACTAAGATTAGTGTCAAAAGGCTAGTAATTTTTGTTTTCATAAGCGATGAATTTTGCAAAAATTGGGTTAAAAAATGATTTAAATAATTTGGGTTGTTGACTGATTGCCAAACGTTTATTTGGCTTTCAAACCGAAAAAAAATACAGAATGTTTTAAAATCAAAAAAAAATCCCAACTATTTCAGCTCCTCTACACTGTCCAAGACATAGCAATGTCCATGATTTTTCATCCCTATTTTAGGATAATAGGCTTCCGCAGCGGGTGCTGCTAGCAAAATTATTTTAGCTCGTGGGATAAAGTTTTTTACTTCTATAATGAGCTGTTTACCAATGCCTTGGTGTTGATACGCTTCATCTATAGCCAGGTCTGATAAATAGCTGGTAAAGACAAAATCAGTCATTACACGTGCTAAACCTACTAATTGGGGGCCATCATAAGCACCCACATACACATTGCCCAATTCAAACATCTGCTGCATCGCTTCCTTGTCTTCCAGCGGGCGGCGCAAGCCGAGTGTTGATTTTTCTAATATGTCGATGAAATCTTGAGACGTAATCGAAGGCTGGTGAATATAGGTGATTGGCATAGGAAAATATTTTTTTCGTTTTTCGAATTATTCACAAAAAAAAATTCATTTTTACATAAAACCTATACTTATGAAAATTAAACAACTGTTAATTGTTGGCCTTTTGGCATTGCCTGCTTTTGTGCATGCACAAAAATTATACACGTATCCCATCGGTGTTCAAGCTTACACTTTCCGAAACCAATTTCCGAAAGACGTGGCAAAGACACTTGATCTCATTCAGAAAATGGGAATCACTGAAATCGAAGGAGGATCTCAAAAGGGCCAGACGCCAGCTCAATTCAAACAAATGTGTGCAGACCGAGGCATTAGTGTACCCTCCACAGGCGTGGGTTACGATCAGCTAGAGGACCCATCTGAGGTGATCGCGAACGCGAAAGTCTTAGGAGCGAAGTTTGTGATGTGTGCTTGGATTCCTCACAAGGTGCGCGGAGGCTTCACTCTGGAAGAAGCGGAAAAGGCCGTTGCTTTGTTTAATAAAGCAGGGAAGCAGTTCAAAGAAAATGGCTTGACTTTGTGTTACCATGATCACGGCTATGAATTTCAGCCTTTTGGCAAGGACGAAACGCTGTTAGATTACATCATTAAAAATACGAATCCGGAATACGTTTCCTTTGAAATGGATGTCTTGTGGACGATGCACGGTGGCGGCGCTTCGATGCCAGAGAAATTATTGAAGAAATACCCTACCCGCTTTAAGCTAATGCACGTGAAAGATTTGCGCAAAGGCGTAGCAGGCGATTTAACGGGAGGAACTCCAGCAGAAAATGATGTACCTGTGGGTACAGGTCAGGGGAATTGGAAGGCGATTATTAAACTAGCCAAAAAGAACGGCATCGAACATTGCTTCATCGAAGATGAGAGCAATCAAGAGGAACAATTCGTTCCACTAAGTATTGCGTATTTAAAGAGTTTATAAAGCTAAGGGCCTCATAAAGAGGCCCTTATTTTTCCTCGGCCGCTTGAAGCAGGGTTTTCGTAAACACTTCGATGGGCTCAGCACCGGAGATGCCATATTTTCGATCAAAAACGAAGAAAGGAACTCCTCTAACGCCTAGGTTTTCCCCCTCTTGAATATCTTGTTTCACGCGGTAGGCGTATTGCTCATCTTGCAAAGCGCTAAGAATTCCCTCGCGGTCTAATCCCACTGCCTGGCCACATTCAACCAGTGCTTCGTCTAGTGCTAGGTTTTTGCCCTCCATAAAATAAGCCTGAAATAAGCGTTCTTCGATGGCATCTCCTTTGCCTTGGTCTTTTGCGTATTGGATGAGGTGGTGGGATTTGAGGGAATTAGCGACTTTAGCCTGATCAAAATCATAGTGCAAACCCACCGCTTCCGCCATGTCAGAAACCCGTTCGTGCATAAGTTTTACTTGTTCTAGCGAAATACCTTTTCTGGCTGCCAAATAATCATAAACACTCGTTTCTTCCCCTAAATCCATCGGAATCGTGGGGTCTAATTGAAAACTTTTCCACTCGATCTCCACTTCGTCTTTTCCTGGAAATGTTTCCAATGCTTTTTCTAAATGCCTTTTGCCGATGTAACAAAAGGGGCACATAATATCACTCCAAATCTCGATTTTCATTTTATTCTCAATTATATCTACAAATCTTAACGCTTTATCTCAAAAATCGTTCCTTAAACGGATAATTTTTCAATATTGTAGTCTAAACTCATATGCCATGATTCATTCCATTGCCCTAAGTCTTTTAAGTTTAAGCCCTTCGGCATCTTCCGCAACAGGTTTGTTGACGTCTCATTTTGAAAACATTTTAGGCACTTCACTTGATTTGAAAATCATTGCCACTTCTGAAGCAGAGGCTAATTCGGCAGAATCGAAGGTATTAACAGAGATTAATCGTCTAAATGGGATTCTTTCTGCTTCTTCGCGCGATTCAGAATTTAATCTATGGCGCGCGACTCGTGGAGAATCCATCGAAATTTCTTCTGAATTACGCGAAGTTTTACAGCGTTTTGAGGAATGGAATGCGAAGACAGATGGAGCCTTGAATGCGGCTTCAGAACATATTGCTCAAATATGGGCTACGGAAATCCCTTCGGAAGAGCTGCGAGAAAAAGCGATTCATGAGGTGAATCAGCCGCATTGGGTCCTTACGGACGAAGGAGCGACGCATCTTACGGATACTGAATTGAAATTGCACAGTTTCACTAAGTCCTATGTCATGGAGAAGGCAGCGGCGGAAGCGATGAAACAAGAAGGAGTGGCTGGTGTGGTCCTGAATATGGGTGGAGATTTTGTTGTGAAAGGTGATTGGACGGAGAAAATCGGGGTAAGTGATCCGAGAAATGCGGGGGAAAATGCGGAGGTTTTGGCCTATTTGCAAGTGAATGATAAAGCTGTAGCGACTTCTGGCGATTACCGAAGAGGAACAGCGATTAATGGCCTACACTATTCACATATTATGGATCCGAGAACGGCGGAGCCAGCCTCGGAAGTGATTTCTGCAACGGTTGCGCACAAAGATGCAGTTACGGCGGGAGCCTTGGCGACCGCATTTAATGTCCTAGGCGTGGCTGCTTCGATTGATTTAGCTACGAATTATCCGGAGGCTTCGTATTTAATCGTGGATAAAGAGGGTGCGGAATACAGAAGTGAAAACTGGCCGGCAACTTCCACGGAGAAGTCTGCGATTAGCTTAGTAAATGTCAAAGAGAAATTATGGACTGCAGGTCAAACGTTGGATATCAATTTCGAATTAGCGCGTTTTGAGGGTCGCGCGCGCCGTCCATTTGTGGCTGTTTGGATTGAGGATGAAAACCATAAGCCGGTGCGTCGTATTTCGGTTTGGTATAACAAACCACGTTGGTTACCTGATTTGCGTTCTTGGTTTGCGGCGAAAAGAGAAGTGGAATTTGATGCCGCTTCTGTGACGGGGGCGACTCGTCCGGCAGGTCAATATACGTTGGTTTGGGACGGAAAGAATGATGCAGGGGAATATGTTCCTTTGGGGAAATATACGGTGTTTATTGAGGCAGCTCGTGAGCACGGAACTTACCAGTTGATTAAGCAAGAAATGAAGTTTAATGGGAAGAATCAAAGTCAAGTATTGCCAGGTGGCGAAGAGATGACGGCGGCCTCTTTAGTTTATAAAGCAAAGTAACATGAGGGATTTAGCGACGTGGTCCAGATGGCTGCACATTTATTTGTCGATGTTCAGTTTTATTATTGTGTTGTTTTTTTCGGTGACTGGTTTGACGCTAAATCACGTGGATTGGTTTCCGGAAAGCACTATTGTTTCAGAGTTGAAAGGAGGAGTTAATGCTAAATGGGTTTCGGTGGCAGATACCGCTAAAATTCCCAAACTCGAAATCGTAGAACAACTCCGAGAAAACCACAGCATCAAAGGGCAATTAAATGATTTCCGGATCGACGACGAAGAGATTTCGATCTCCTTCCAAGGACCGGGCTATACAGCTGATTTTTTTGTAAATCGCGCGGACGGTAAATACGAATTAACGGAAACGAAGATGGGAATCATTGCCGTGATCAACGATTTGCACAAAGGGCGTGATACCGGCAAGTCGTGGTCGTGGGTAATTGATTTATCCGCGATCTTTATGATTATCATCTCTCTTACGGGATTAATTTTATTGTTATTCTTAAAGAAGAAAAGGACGAACGGGATGCTTTGGTTAGCGATTGGCGGGGTGGTTGCCTGGGTATTTTATTATTTTGTTTAAGCTAAATGAACCATCGCTTTAATGACTAGTTGTTCTGGTAAATGAATGGTTTGGAATAGTTTTCCTGTATTATTCCAGTCAATGCGATGGCTAATAAAAGGCTCAGCTTGAATTGTACCCGTCCTAAATAATTCCATTACATATTCGAAATCTTCTAAGGTCGCATTTCGGCTACTCATCAAGGTCGCTTCGCGCTTGTGGAATTCTGGGTGGGAGAAGGAAATGGGTTCTTTTTGAAGGCCTATTAAAACGTATTTTCCCCCGTGTGCCATTTTAGTAAAACCAGATTCGATAGCATGTCGATTTCCGGTGGCATCAATCACGGTGGCATAGGAGGATGATGACGCTTCTGGGATCCCTAAATGGTCGATGCAAAACTGCAAACGAGCTTTGTTAGGTTCTGCGACCTCGACTGAAGCCCCTTGAATTTTTGCTAATAAAAGGGTGAAAAGTCCGATCGGTCCAGCACCCATGACTAGGATTTTTTCGCCCGGTTTTACGGACGCTCTTCTAAGTCCATGTGCAGCGATAGAAAGGGGTTCGACTAAAACGAGTTCGTCTGCGCTTAAACCTTTCCCTGTCAAAATGTAACAATCTTCTACCACAATATATTCGCTCATTCCCCCATCAATGTGTACCCCAAAAACCTGAATATTTTCACAGCAATTAGGTTTCCCCGCTGAACAGGCATCGCAGTTTTGACAATTAAAATAAGGGATAATGGTAGCTAATTCTCCGCTTGAAAAGGTGTCTGATTCGACGACTTCAAGGGCCAATTCATGGCCTAAAATCCGCGGATAATGAAAGAAGGGTTGATTTCCAGCGAAAGCATGAATGTCAGTACCGCAGATGCCAATGTTGCGCACGCGTAACAAGGAAAAGCCAGGTGCGCGCATAGGCATTTCGACCTCTTGTAGGCTCAAAGTACCAGGCTGTTGGCAGATCCATTGTTGCATAGGGTTGAAATTAACAATTTTAATTAAATGGAGCGGAATAAAATGGTAAATGATGAGTGGTGAATGGTAAATGGGGTAGGCGTAAACCATTACAGAATGATTAAAATCAGATCATTCACCATTTACCACTTACCATTTACCATTCCATTTTCCTCTTTGAAAAATGACACATGTCATTTTTCAACAATTCGCCTAATGCTACCTTTGTTTTCTATGCAGGAGGTAAGTTTAGATTTATTAAATAAGTACAATGTGGCGATTCCTCGCTACACGAGTTATCCTACGGTGCCATTTTGGGATGAGACGATTGATAGCGAACACTGGGAACGGATGTTTGTACGTCGTTTTGAAGAGAGCAATGAAAAGGAGGGAATTAGCTTGTACATTCACCTGCCCTTTTGTGAAAAATTATGTACTTTTTGTGGCTGTAATAAGCGAATTACGACGAACCATTCTGTAGAGGAGGAATACATTGACGTGCTGTTAAAGGAGTGGAATTTGTACCGAAAATCGATGAATGCGAAGCCCGTTATTCGGGAATTACATATCGGAGGCGGGACACCTACGTTCTTTTCACCAGAGAATTTGCAACGGATGTTGCAGGGGATTTTAGCCGATTCCATTGTGCCAAAGGTTCACGAATTCGGATTCGAAGGCCACCCCAACAACACGACCCGAGAACACCTACAAACCCTTTTTGAGCTGGGATTTAACCGGGTGAGTTTTGGGATGCAAGATAGTAATCCCCAAGTTCAGGAGGTGATTAATCGTCTTCAGCCTTTGGAAAATGTAATCCAAGTAGTGAAATGGGCTCGCGAGATTGGTTATGAATCGGTGAACTTGGATTTAGTGTACGGCTTGCCTTTGCAGACCTTGCCGCGTATCGAAAAGACGATTCAGGATGCTATTTCGATGCGGCCGGATCGCATCGCTTTTTATTCCTATGCGCATGTGCCTTGGACGAGTAAGGCTCAGCGACTTTTTGACGAAAGTGATCTGCCGGAGACTTCTGAGAAGATGCGATTATACCAAAAAGGAAAGCAATTATTCCGTGCTGCGGGCTACACGGACATTGGGATGGATCACTTCGCGCTTCCAACAGATTTAATGGTAAAAGCGCACAACGAGGGCACTTTACACCGCAATTTTATGGGCTATACCGTCCAACAGACCGGTTTATTATTAGGTCTAGGCGTTTCTAGCATCAGCGATATTTACTATGGTTTTGCCCAAAACAAAAAGACTATTCAAGAATATTACCAACAAATCGATACTGGTGAATTGGCTATTTTCAGAGGCTATTTCTTAAGCCAATTGGACCAAAAAATGCGCCAATACATCCTCGACATCGCCTGCCAAGGCAAGACTCATTTCCACAAAGAGGACCTCGAAGTCCTCCGCCATTATACTTTCCACGAACTCGACGAACTTGCCATCGACGACCTCGTTACTTGGGGTGAACACGGTGTCCTCGTGACGGATTTAGGCAAGCATTTCATCCGCAATATCTGCAAGGCTTTTGATTTAAAACTGTTGGCTTCTGCAGAAGAAAACACCAAGTTTAGTAAGGCGGTTTAGTCCGTATCATTTTCTAGTAAATTTTATGCAAATTGCGCTTTATACAGCGTAAGCCTCTAAACAAATTTACATGATACATACGATGCGTTGGTTCGGTCCGAACGATCCGGTTTCTTTGATGGATATACGTCAAGCTGGATGTACAGGAGTCGTAACGGCATTGCACCAAATTCCGGTGGGAGAGATTTGGCCCATCGATGCCATTCAAGAGCGTATAGCCATTATTGAAGCGGGAAATAAGGATTGGACGCCCTTGCACTGGTCGGTTGTAGAATCACTTCCTGTTCATGAGGGGATTAAGAAAGCGCTGTCGAGTCGTGCCGGACTGATTGAAAATTACAAAACGTCTTTACGGAATTTGGCAGCCTGCGGAATTACAACCGTTTGCTATAATTTCATGCCCGTACTGGATTGGTCACGGACGAAATTGAATTTTGAAATGCCGGATGGGGCACGTGCTTTGCGCTTTGTTTGGACGGATTTTGCCGTGTTTGATTTGCATATATTACAGCGCCCTGGTGCTGCTGCGGATTATACGACAGCGGTACAGGCTGCGGCAGCTGAGCGTTTCGCGACAATGACGAAGGAGGAAAGAGAAGAGTTGAAAAATACAGCACTTTTAGGCCTTCCAGGATCAGAGGAGGCCTTTCATTTAGAGAATTTCCAAAGTCTTTTAGACGAATACAAATCGATTTCAGCAGACCAATTACGGAAAAATTTGCATTTTTTTGTGCGTTCTATCGCGCCTTTGGCCGAAGAATTAGGCATCAACTTGTGTATCCACCCGGATGATCCTCCCTTTCCCTTATTAGGCTTGCCACGGGTAGTGAGTACGGAGGCAGACTTAGCGGCATTGATGGAGGCGAGTCCTGAACGGGCGAACGGAATTACATTTTGTACCGGCTCTTTAGGGGTGCGTGCAGATAATGATTTGCCCGCGATGATTCATCGTTTCGCAGATCGAATTCACTTCTTGCACTTGCGTGCAACCTTCCGTGAACAGAATGATCCCTTGATTTTCCACGAGGCGCCGCATTTAACGGGGGACGTGGATATGTTTGAAGTGGTAAAAGCAGTGGTAGAAGAAGAAAAAAGACGAGGAGGTAAGGAGATACCGATGCGACCAGATCACGGTCACCAAATGTTAGATGATTTGAACAAAAAAAACTATCCAGGCTATTCAGCGATCGGTCGATTGCGCGGATTAGCGGAAATCCGAGGATTGGAACTTGCCATTCGCTCCTTTTTAGCGGTCTTCTTTGTTGTTTGTAGTTTTTCTCTGAAAGCAGATGACGGCTATCGTTTGTGGTTGAAATTTGACAAAGTTGCCTCTGCGGCACGCTATGCACCCTATGCGAAATCGCTTTCTTCGGAGTTTATTTCGACGCCCATTTTAGAGACGGCGAAGAAAGAATTAAGGAATGGCTTGAAAGGATTGACGGGGGTGACGCCGATTAGCGCGACGTCGAAAGGGACAATTCAATTCGCGCGCGAAAACGGCCTAAAAGAGGAAGCCTTTCGCATCGTGGTAGGGCCACAAATTCAAATCAAAGCGAGCTCTGACCGCGGTATTTTGTATGGTGTTTTCGAATTGTTGCGAATGATTCAGCAGGAGAAACCTTTGGTAAATAGTAGCTCATCGCCCAAAGTCAAATTCCGCATGTTGAATCACTGGGACAATGTGATGGGTACCATCGAACGGGGATATGCGGGAGCATCACTTTGGAAATGGTACGAATTGCCGGAGACGGTTGACCCGCGCTACACGGACTATGCCCGAGCAAATGCGTCGATTGGCATCAATTCAGTAGCAATCAATAACGTGAATGCTTCTGCGCGCTTTATGACGCCGGAGTATTTAGCCAAAGTAAAAGTGCTGGCAGATGTGTTTCGCCCCTATGGAATTAAATTATTTTTATCGGTGAATTTTGCTTCGCCTAAGCTGGTGGGGAAATTAAAAACCTCGGATCCTCTAGATCCGCAAGTGCGTGCTTGGTGGCAAGCGAAGACAAAAGAAATTTATGCGCAGATTCCGGATTTTGGCGGATTCTTAGTGAAGGCGAATTCGGAAGGTGAGCCGGGACCACAGGAATTTGGACGCACGCACGCGGATGGCGCGAATATGTTAGCGGAGGCGGTAAAACCATTTCAGGGTATCGTCATTTGGCGTGCCTTTGTTTATGCACCTAATCCGAATGGCGATCGGTATAAAGAGGCTTATAATGACTTCAAACCTTTGGACGGGACCTTCGCCAAAAATGTCATTGTACAGGTAAAAAATGGCCCCATTGACTTCCAACCTCGTGAGCCATTTCATCCATTATTCGGCGCGATGCCGAAGACACCTTTGGCCCTAGAATTCCAGATCACCCAGGAATACACGGGCTTTAGTACAAACGTGTTTTACCAATCTATTTTGTTCAAGGAGTGCTTGGATGCTGATACGTACCAAAATGGTCCAGGTTCTACCGTCGCGAAGGTCATTGATGGAAGCCTTGGAAACGATCAAATTACGATGGTGGCCGGTGTTGCAAACACGGGTTCAGACCGAAATTGGACCGGGCATTTATTGTCGCAGGCGAATTGGTATGCCTTTGGTCGATTGGCTTGGGATCATACGTTAAGTTCTGAACAAATTGCGGAAGAATGGGTGAAACAAACCTTGACACGCGACGAAAAAGCAGCAAAAACAGCGGAGCAAATCCTGATGAAATCCCGCGATACCTATGTGAAATTTACAACGCCACTAGGTCTTCATCATGTGATGGGCCAAAGTATCCACTGGGGACCCGAACCTTGGCTAGAGAGAAGCCAACGTCCAGATTGGACTTCGATTTATTATCACCGTGCAGATACGTTGGGTCTGGGTTTTGACCGCAAAGCGTCCGGAAGTAATGCCCTTAGTTTGTATCATCCTTCAGTGGCCAAACAATGGAGCGATCCGGCTACAACCGATTTGAATTATTTATTGTGGTTTCACCATGTGGGTTGGAAGGAGAAATTGTCCACGGGCAGAACGCTTTGGGATGAATTCTGTTACCGATCTAATACGGGTTTGCAGGAGGTGAAGGATTTGCAGAAAGCTTGGGATTCATTGCAAGGCAAGGTGGATTCAGAGATTTTTACGGATGTGAAGGGACGTTTGGCGGCCCAACAACGGGAGTCCGTTTTATGGCGTGATGCTCATTTATTGTACTTCCAAACCTATTCGAAAATGCCGATTAGCTTTGGGACGCCCATGCGGACTTTGGCAGAGATAAAAGAAATTGTACGTATATACCAACTCAAATAAGATGCAACAACCATTTTCATTACAAGGGCGCGTGGCGCTCATTACGGGAGGAGGAACCGGAATCGGATTCGATATCGCCAAATGCTTTTTAGTCTCTGGCGCAACAGTGGTGATCACGGGTCGCCGCGAAGACGTATTGAAAGAGGCCGTTGCAAACCTGGGGTCAGGAGCACATTATGCGGTGAATGACGTAGCAGATCTAAGTCTCACCTCTCAGCTGGTTTCAGATCTTGTGGCGCAGCATGGCGGCATCGATATCTTGGTTAATAATGCCGGGATCAACATGAAACGCCCGGCGGTGGAGGTTTCTGATACCGATTTTGCGAACATCATTAACGTGAATTTAAATGCCGTTTTTGCACTGACCCGGGAGGTAGGGAAACACATGTTAGCCAAAGGCAAAGGGTCTATCATTATGATTTCCTCCATGGCGGCTTATTACGGTATTGACCGTGTGGCTGCTTATGCTTCTTCGAAAACAGGAATTTATGGTTTAGTGCGGGTGCTGGCATCAGAATGGTCTGGCAAAGGAGTTAGGGTAAACGCGATTGCACCAGGATTTATCGAAACGGCCATGAGCCGAACAGCGATGAATTCAGATCCGGATCGCAAGCACAAGGCAATGGATCGTACGCCCATGGGTTATTTCGGGAAACCGGAAGATATCGGTTGGGCTGCCGTCTACTTAGCATCGGATGCAGCTAATTATGTAACAGGCGTCTCAATCCCGGTTGACGGCGGGAACTCAATCGGATTCTAATGAAAGGAAATTATCGCTGGGTCGTAGTGGCCCTCTTGTTTTTTGCGACTACGATTAATTATTTAGATCGCCAGGTGATCGGCTTATTGAAGCCCACGCTGGAGAAGGAATTGAATTGGTCAGAGACAGATTACAGCTTCATTGTGATGTGTTTCACGGCGTCGTATGCGATCGGATTGTTGGCCTTCGGGAAAGTAATCGATAAGATTGGTTCCAAAATGGGTTATGTTATTTCTATCGTCATTTGGTCATTTGCTGCAATGGCGCATGCCTTAGCCAAGACGTCATTTGGATTTGGTGCGGCACGCGCGGCATTGGGAGCAGGCGAAGCTGGAAATTTTCCGGCGGCCATTAAGACGGTGGCGGAGTGGTTTCCAAAACGCGAACGGGCTTTAGCAACGGGAATTTTTAATTCTGGGGCAAACATAGGAGCGATGGTCGCGCCCATCCTGGTGCCTTGGATTTTAGGCGCTTATGGCTGGCAAGAAGCCTTTATCATTACTGGTGCGATTGGCTTTATTTGGTTGGCTTTGTGGTGGTGGTTTTATGAGATTCCTTCGAAACACAATTCTGTAACAACGGAAGAATTAGCCCACATTCAAAACGTAGAGGAAGATGTGACCGAAGTCGCACCCATCGCTTGGGGCAAACTTTTCGGTTATCGCCAAACCTGGGTCTTCATCGTAGGCAAATTCTTCACGGATCCGATCTGGTGGTTTTTCTTGTTTTGGTTGCCGTCTTATTTCTCCACGACCTTCGCGCTCGATTTGAAAAAACCGAGTTTGCATTTAGCGATATTGTTTACGTGTACGTCCATCGGGAGTATTGGTGGAGGCTACATTTCTGGTTATTTTATTAAGAAAGGTTGGCCGGTCTATAAAGCACGCAAATATTCCATGTTTTTCTTTGCGCTGTGTGCCGTACCTATTATTGGGGCACGTTGGGCGACCGATATTT
>Ga0228702_1001299_pt1 | contig 16267 bp, 16 predicted proteins | sample McNCre217_Aug_MG_2_FD_178018 | JGI IMG/M metagenome (GOLD analysis project Ga0228702, IMG submission 178018) | Freshwater microbial communities from McNutts Creek, Athens, Georgia, United States - 20-17_Aug_MG | ecosystem: Environmental > Aquatic > Freshwater > Creek | place: USA: Georgia... | reverse complement strand
TACGGGCTTCCAGCTCTTCTGGCTCAACGAGTAGTTCGAGCGAACGAGCTGCGATATCGACTCGAATCAAGTCTCCATCGCGCACCAGAGCGATTGGTCCACCATCGGTGGCCTCTGGAGCAATGTGTCCGATGCAAAGGCCGGTTGTGCCGCCTGAGAATCGTCCGTCAGTTAATAGTAGAACATCCTTGCCCAATCCCGCACCCTTAATTGCTGCGGTGATGGCAAGCATTTCACGCATACCTGGGCCACCCTTCGGGCCTTCGTAGCGGATAACTACTACGTCGCCCTTCGAGATCTTGCCTTCGGTTAGAGCCTGCATTGCTGCTGCTTCGCGGTCGAATACTCGCGCTGGGCCGGTGAATTCTTCGAGGTCGAAACCTGCGGTCTTCACAACTGCACCCTGGGGAGCAATCGAACCCTTGAGGATTGCGATACCACCGGTCTTGTGGATCGGGTTGTTCATCGCACGGATGATCTTGCCGTCTGGGTCTGGTGGGTTGATGCCTTCTAGGTTCTCGGCAAGGGTCTTACCGGTAACGGTTAGGGCGTCGCCGTGAAGCAGACCTGCGTCAAGCAGCGCCTTCATCATTACAGGTACGCCACCAACGCGGTCTACGTCTGCCATAACAAACTGACCGAATGGCTTTAGGTCGCCTAGGTGTGGGACCTTGTCGGCGATGCGGTTGAAGTCTTCGAGCTGTAGGTCAACTTCGGCCTCGCGAGCGATGGCAAGAAGGTGAAGAACGGCGTTGGTCGAACCACCGAATGCACAGACAACAGCGATTGCGTTCTCGAATGCCTTCTTGGTAAGAATCTGACGAGCGGTGATGCCCTTAGCGATTAGGTTGACTACTGCCTCGCCCGAGCGGTGTGCCCAGTTGTCGCGACGACGGTCTGCCGAACCAGGAGAAGCCGAACCTGGAAGGCTCATACCTAGAGCCTCAGCTGCCGAGGCCATTGTGTTAGCGGTGTACATGCCACCACAGGCACCTTCACCTGGGCAGATCGCGCGCTCAATTGCGTCGAGATCTTCCATGCTCATCTTGCCGGCCTTGCAAGCACCAACAGCTTCGAACGCGTCGATGATGGTGACCTGCTTCTCGGTACCGTCCGAAAGCTTTACCCAGCCTGGAGCAATCGAACCGGCGTATAGGAACACCGATGCGAGGTCTAGACGAGCAGCTGCCATAAGCATGCCTGGAAGCGACTTGTCGCAACCAGCCAAAAGGACCGAACCATCGAGGCGCTCGGCCTGCATAACGGTCTCAACCGAGTCGGCGATAACTTCGCGAGAAACCAGCGAGAAGTGCATGCCCTCGTGACCCATCGAGATGCCGTCCGAAACCGAGATGGTTCCGAACTCAAGTGGGTAACCGTTAGCGGCGTGCACACCCTGCTTTACAGCGTCTGCTAGACGGTCGAGCGAAAGGTTGCAAGGGGTCACTTCGTTCCATGAACTGGCAACACCAATCTGAGGCTTTACCCAGTCCTCATCGCCCATACCAACTGCGCGGAGCATTCCGCGAGCGGCTGCGCGCTCAATTCCATCGGTGACTACGTGGCTTCTTGGCTTCATATTGCTAGGCATTCTTAAAGTCTAAACCTTAAGCACCTACCTTTTAAGGCCATCTCTCGCGGTTTTTACCCAGTTCTCAGCCATAGGATGAAGCCATGCAGCGCATCAGAATCTACAAAGCCGGACAGTTGGCCGATGGCGAGGTAGCCATTTCGCAACTTGACGAACTTTTAGCGCAGCCAAACGCAGTTGGTTGGCTCGATTTGGTTGATCCGTCGAGCCAGGAAATCCACGAACTTGCCGTTCGACTTGGGCTTCACGAACTTGCTGTGGAAGATGCCATCAAGGGCAAGCAACGCCCCAAATTGGAGCACTACGACAGCCACCTGTTCATCAACGTTTATGCGGCTTCGATGAACGAATCGACCAAAGAGTTGCATACCCACGAAATCTCAATCTTTGTGACCGATCACGCGATAGTCACGGTGCGCGACGATGAGGGCTTCGACATCAATCTGCTCACCCAACGCTGGGATGACTCCCACGTCCTGGCACCAAATGGAATTAGCTTCCTGCTCTGGGGGCTTCTGGACGTCATTGTCGATGGCTACTTCGAAGTGATCAACAAGCTCGATAACGAAGTAGAAGATCTGGAAGATCTGCTCTTTGCCGCAAACGCGGTTAACAACACGATCATTCAGAAGCGCAGCTACGAACTGCGCAAGTCGCTGGTTACCCTGCGCCGTGTAGCCGTGCCAATGCGAGAGGTTTTGAATCCGATTGTGAAGCGCGATGCCCAGGTGATCTCTGGCAACATGGTGGCCTACTATCAGGACATTTACGACCACATCATGCGAGTGGCCGACTGGACCGATTCTCTGCGCGACCTAGTCACCACACTGCTGGAAACCAACCTCACCATCCAAAGCAACAAGATGAACCTGATCATGAAAAAGGTCACGTCCTGGGCCGCCATCGTTGCCGTTCCAACTGCCATCACCGGATGGTTCGGTCAGAACCTGCCGTTCTTTGGGTTCGGAATGCCTTACGGAGTCTGGCTTTCAGGTGGGGCTATTGTCGTAACCTCCATCAGTCTCTGGGCCGCTTTCAAGCGCAACGACTGGCTCTAGGGTTGGATACGCTTTAGACATGAGCAGCGCCGACACATCAAAGGTCCCAACCGGACTTGATCAGTACACTCGCGCTGCCGAGGTTTCGAGCAACAAGATCATCGAGGCCTACAGCACCAGCTTTGGTTGGGCAACCAAGCTGCTCGGCCGTTCGGTTCGACAGAGCGTAAAGAACATTTACGCGCTGGTTCGCGTCGCCGATGAAGTGGTTGATGGCGCAGCAGCTGAGGCCGCCGCCCGCGGTGGAGCAATCGACCCTGCCAAAGCCCTCGACGAGCTTGAGGCAGAGACCTATGCCGCGCTCAAGAACGGTTTCTCGACAAATCTTGTAGTTCACGCCTTTGCCAAGACTGCAAACGAGGTCGGCTTCGGCCAGGACCTCATCGAACCTTTCTTCTATTCAATGCGTGCCGACCTCACCGAGGTTGAGCACGATCAGAAAAGTTTCGACCGATACGTTTACGGAAGTGCCGAGGTGGTTGGCCTGATGTGCCTTGCCGCCTTCATCAAGTTCGGTAATCTCGAATATTCCCGCGAAGAAAAGTTGGCGCTCGCCAAGGGTGCCCGTGCTCTGGGAGCTGCCTTCCAGAAGGTGAACTTCCTACGAGACCTAGCCGCCGACTTCAAGGCGCTCGGACGCAGCTACTTCCCGGGCGTGCGCGTTGACAACTTCACAGATGCCGAGCGTGACCGATTGGTCGCCGACATCGAGAACGATATTCAGGTTGCGGCTGCTGAACTACCCAACCTGCCTAAGTCTTCATCCAAGGCGGTGGCCGCTGCGCTCATGTTGTTCAGCGAGCTAAATAGCCGGATTGGGAACACTCCCGCAAGTGAACTGGTTCAAACCCGCATACGCGTTCCAAATACCAAGAAACTTGTCATTCTTTTGAAGGCATTTGCAGGAGTCCAGCATGGCTAAATCGGCAATCGTAATTGGCGGCGGAATCGGCGGCTTAGCAACAGCAGCGCTACTAGCTAAGTCGGGGATGAAGGTTCAGCTGTTCGAGGGACGAGACGCCGTTGGTGGTCGTGCATCGCTCTGGGAGCAGGACGGTTTCAAGTTCGACATGGGGCCTTCTTGGTACCTTATGCCGGATGCCTTCGAGCAGTTCTTCAAGCTGATGGGAACCACCGCAGCCAACGAACTTGAGCTGGTTCGCCTCGACCCCGCCTATCAGACCCGCAACGAGGGCTACGGCGACAAACTTGTCATTCGCGAATCGGTCGGCGATAACAAAGCACTGTTTGAGGCCATTCAGACGGGTGCCGGGGACGGGCTCCAGCACTACCTTGATTCAGCCGAAGACACCTACAAGCTGGCCGTTGACCACTTCCTGTACACCAACTTCACCAACCTGAAGCCGTTCACCCATCCAGCGGTCTTGAAGCGTTTAGGCAACTTTGCCAAGCACTTGCTTTCATCACTCGATGACTTCGCATCGCAACACGTAAGCGAACCGCGGCTCAAGAAAATTCTCGACTTCCCGGCGGTATTCCTCGGAGCATCTCCGTATGCCACACCGAGCATGTACCACCTGATGACCCACGTCGACATGAATGTCGGAGTCTTCTATCCGATGGGCGGCTTCTACACAATCATCGAAGCCATCGAGCGTCTGGCTCGCCAGCACGGGGTTGAGATTCACGTTAACTCACCGGTGACCAAGATCTTGGTCGACGATGCGGGCAATGCTCGTGGAGTACAAATCGGCGAGGCGGTTGTAGAGGCCGACATCGTGGTCGCCAACGCTGACCTGCACCACGTTGAGACCAAACTGCTTGAGTCAAAGCACCAAACCCTGCCTCAAAAGTGGTGGGACAAGCGCGACCCAGCGCCAAGTGGAATGTTGTTGTACCTGGGTGTCAAGGGTGAGCTGCCTCAGCTTGATCACCACACACTCTTGTACACCAAGGATTGGGCTAAGAATTTCAAGCAGGTCTTCAAGAAGGCCGATGGCAAGAGCATCGTCCCAAACCCCGCTTCGCTCTATATCTGCAAGCCGAGCGCGACCGACCCTTCGGTTGCCCCGGAAGGTTTCGAAAACGTATTCGTGTTGGTTCCTATTGCAGCCGACCCGAGCATCGGCCGAGGCGGAATCAACCGTTCCGGCGATGCCGAGTTTGAGGCCGAAGCAGACCGAATCATCGAGCAGATTGCCGAGTGGTGTGAAATCCCAGACCTCGCGGAACGCATTGTGTTGCGCAGAACCATGGGCCCGAAAAACTTCGCAGATGAACTAAACGCCTGGAGCGGAACCGCACTTGGTATGGCACACACCTTGCGACAGAGTGCATTCTTCCGCCCGAAAAATGTGAGCTCGAAGGTCAAAGGCCTCTACTTTGTTGGCCACAACGCGGTACCGGGCATCGGTCTACCGATGTGCCTCATCGGTGCCGAACTTGTCTACAAGCGCCTCACCGCTGATGGCTCTGCGGGACCGATCCAGCATGAACTTCGCCCGCTCGCCGACAGCGAGTGGAAGGGTCTCAGCTAACAATGCCCGGCGCATATCTGATCGCGCTGTTGGTAAGCCTGGTGGGTTTGGTTCTCGCAGACTTCCGCTGGCGATTGGCGCTTTTTGAAAACACAAAAAGAACCCTCGCGACCTTGGGGTTTGGTGTTGCTAGCTTCTTGGTCTGGGACCTTTTAGGTATTGGCTTCGGTGTCTTTTTCGAGGGAACTTCGAGGTACTTAGTTGGCATTAGCATCCTGCCCGAAGTGCCCCTAGAGGAGTTGTTTTTCCTAACCCTGCTCTGTTACACGCTCCTGCTTAGTTATCTTGCATTCGCCAGAGGAACAAAGGGCGTGCGCTAATGCGTCTCACCTACCTGCTGCTCGATCTGGCCTTTGGCGGTGTTGCGCTGCTGCTCGTTAGGAAGGGTCTGCTCGAGCTGAAGTGGCGGCCGGCGTATCTCACCCTCTGGCTGGTATCCGTGCTGACGCTGGTGTTCGACAACATGATCGTTTACTTCGACATCGTTGAATACGATGCATCGAAGACTCTTGGCATCTGGCTCCCCTATGCTCCCATTGAGGACTTCGGTTATACAGTGATCGGCGCGCTTTTGATACCCGCAATCTGGAACCTAACTGCCAAGATTGGCAAGGGAACTTCAAATAAGGATGGCGACAACTAATGGCCGCTTCACGCATCACTCCGGCAGCGCTGGTAAAGCAGCTGTTCTGGGCCAGCCGTCCCGTCTCGTGGATCAATACCGCCTACCCGTTTGCCGCTGCGTTTCTTTTTGTTGGCGGCAACCTATGGAGCTCGGTCTTCTGGGTTGGCACCCTTTTCTTCCTGATTCCCTACAACCTTCTGATGTATGGCATCAACGATGTATTCGACTACGAGAGTGACTTGCGAAACCCGCGCAAGGGATCGATCGAGGGATCAATTCTCGACAAGAAATGGCACCGCCCTACCCTCTTGGTTTCGTTTTCGCTGCCTATTCCTTTCGTGGTTTTCCTAATCGCAAACGGCACAATCGCGAGCACTATTTGGTTGCTCATTTTTGTATTCACTGTCATCGCCTACAGCGCTAAAGGCCTGCGCTTCAAAGAGATTCCAGTGCTGGACAGTTTCACCAGCGCAACTCACTTCTTTGGCCCGATGATTGTCGGAATCGCCATCGCCGGGGGAAGCCTCACGAACCCAAGCACAGTCGACGTGATTTTTTCATTCATGCTGTGGGGCATGGCATCGCACGCTTTTGGTGCGGTTCAGGATATCAAGGCAGATCGCGAAGGTGGGTTGGCCAGCATCGCGACAGCAATTGGCGCGAAGGCAACCGTTCGGTTCGCTCTAATTGCCTATGCGCTTGCCGGAATACTTCTGTTGCGCACGCCTTTCCCTGGCCCGCTAGCAGCCGTCGCCGCCATTCCATACCTGGCTATTTTGGCCCCGTTCTGGAACCTGAGCGATGCCAATTGCGAGCAGGCTAACAAGGGTTGGCGCAGATTCATCTGGCTTAACTTCTTCGCCGGCTTCGTGGTGACGATGATTCTGATTACCAGCGTGCTGACCAGGTAATTCGATACCTGTCGTCGTAGGTCTTGTTGCACTTTGAACAAGACGAAATTCGCTTCGGCTGCTTGTACCTGAAGTATTCATGCCCGTTTGGACAAAGGCCGGCCCAACGTGCTTTTTCTTCATCAACCTCGCGAGCAGAAATCTTCTCATTGCGGTAGCCAATGCCCTTCGCTGTGGTTAGCCACTTCTTGTCGTGACCGTGCTTGGCGCCAACCATAGCGTGACCAATTTCGTGAAGCATCACTTGATGCGATTGGTCGATTGGGTGCAGCTCACTCAGGTACCGACTCAGTGAAATGCGGCGGTTGGTGTGATCGCATAATCCGGCACGTCGTTTCGCTGAATCGAAACTAAAGGCCCAAACATCAACATCTAGGTGTTTTGCTATTTCTAAACGCGCAAGTGCGGCTACGAACTCAAGCTTGGTGATGGCCATTCGCTGAAATCTGAATTTGCCTTCGTTGAATTGTCGACCCGCGCTGAACCCCACTTTTTGATAGGCCCGTTGCGCTCTCTCATTGCTGACCAACACTTCGAGCGTCACCTTTGAAAGCTCGAGTTTGTCGAATGCGTAAGTGAGAACCGCAACCATGGCGTCGGTTCCAAATCCTTGACCGAACCAACGCTCACCTGCAAGGGCGATTCTCAGGTTCATCGAGTTGGTTTTTTCGGCGTATTCGTTGAGCACAATCTCACCGGCGAATTCTTCCGAATCGCTATCGATGATGGCCCAATCGCAGCGATCGATTTGGTGTCGACGAGAGGTTAGCCATGCCTCCAACTCATCAGTTGAAAAGCGTTTTGTGGTTGCAGTGGCCTGCGAGATTATGGGGTCGTTGACCATCGCCTCAACCTCGTCGAGCCACACCTCTGACAGCTGTCTAAGAGTGACAAGCGCACCCTCAAGGGGAACCGCAGGCGGCTTGCTGAATGTAGGCACGAAAACAAGGCTAATCCGCGTAACAAGAAATTAATAAAAAGTGCCATTATTCAGCACTTTCAAGGTGCTTTTTAGGCATGCAGTCCAATAGATTTGACCCATGGCACAAAACACTAAAGGCACTGCTTCGGCAACCACTATCGAAATCCACGACGTCGCTCCGATTCCGGCAGCTGAACGTCACGGCAAGGCGTGGCACCTATTCACCGTCTGGTCGTCCCCAAACCTCGAGTTTGCAACCGTATTTATTGGCTTCCTGGCTGTCATCGCGTTTGGTTTGAACGTATGGCAGGCAATCGCCGCCGTAGTTGTAGGTAACACTTTGGCAGCGATCACTCACGGTGTCCTCAGCACTTGGGGCCCTAAGCACGGACTCCCACAGATGGTCCTAAGCCGCAGCGCTTTCGGCAAGTGGGGAAACCTCATTCCTGCAGGTCTATCGACTCTTGTTGCAGGTATCGGATGGTTCGCGGTTAACAGCACCTCGGGAGCATTCGCTCTTCAGGCTCTTACCGGCATGCCAATCGAGGGCTCGCTAGCAATCATCGTTCTCGCGCAGATCGGAATTGCATTCGTTGGCCACAACCTAATCCAGAAGTTCGAGCGTTACGCATTCTTCTACCTAGTAGTTGTTTTCGGTATCGCGTCGATCATCGTTCTTTCGCAGGGTAACTTCTCGGTTCCTGCAGACAAGAGCAGCTTCAACCTAATCGGCTTCACCCTAACTGCAGCTGCAGCTTACGGTTACACCGCTGGTTGGACCGCATTCGCTTCGGACTACACCCGCTACCTACCTGAGAACACTAACTCGCGTCAGCTTGGTTGGGCAGCAGGTCTTGGTAACTGGTTCGCAACCACCTTGCTAATGAGTGTCGGTGCTGTTGCTTGGACCGTTGCATCGCCAGATGGAAACCCAACTGCAAACTTCACCGGTCTGCTTCACAACGACCTTCTAGCTGGCCTAGTTCTACTAGGTATCGCGGTTGGTTCGGTTGGTGCAAACGTTCTGAACGTTTACTCGGGTGCAATGTCGTTCTTGGCTATGGGCTTCAACCTAGGCTTCAAGACTCGTCGCGCAATCATGGTTGCCCTAGCCGGCATCATCGGTTCGATCACTGCATACTCGGCAATCAAGGGCGACTTCGTCGGCAGCTTTGAGGGCTTCCTACTAGTCGTTTCGTACTGGGTTGCTCCTTGGATCGCCGTTGTCCTAACCGACTGGCTAGTTCGCGGACGCAAGCTAGATGCAAACCTCGAGAACAGCAAGAACTGGGCTGGCCCAGTTGCATTCGTTCTTGCAACCGTTGTTTCGATCTACGCATTCTGCAACCAGCTCGCTTACACCGGTCCACTTGCTAAGGCATGGGCTGTTGGCGACATCACTCCACTAGTTGGCTTCGCACTCGCAGCAGTTCTATACGCTGTGCTGTACCCAGCCGCTAACAAGAAGTAACAGCAACAAACTAAGTAGCTCAAGAGGAGCCTCGGCAATGGAATTCAAAGTAGGACAGATCTTCGCAACTGACGAAGAAAAACTACAGGTTGCCATTGCCGAGGCCCACTTGGGTCTCTCAGAAGGCGGCATCCCAATCGGTGCCGCACTATTCGACGAAGATGGCAAGCTGCTCGGCAGTGGCCACAACCTTCGTGTGCAAGAAGGCGATGCCTCGATGCACGGCGAGACCAGCGCATTCCGAAACGCAGGTCGCCAAAAGTCTTATCGCAAGGTCACCCTTGCCACCAGCCTCTCTCCTTGCTGGTACTGCTCCGGTCTCATCCGCCAGTTTGGAATCGGCCGTCTCATCGTCGGCGATGACGTGAACTTCATGGGCGGGCAGGACTGGGTAGCAGAACACGGCTGCGAAGTAAACGTGATTAACGACCCAGAGCTAATCGGAGTTATGAAGGACTTCATCGACGCCAACCCAGCGCTCTGGAACGAAGACATCGGCGAAGAGTAAATCCCTTCCCGATTAGATCGAAGCAAAAACCGTCACCAGGTCTGCCAGTGCTGGCCCAAGCACGATGATCATCATCGCTGGTAAGAAACAAAACAGCAGCGGCATGAGAATCTTTACGCCAACTTTCTGACCTTTTTCACGCATTTTGGATATGCGGATTTCCCTGCTCTCGCGTGCCAGCTCGGCGAGGGTTTTGTTCAGCGAAACACCCGCTCGTTCAACTTGAATGAGTGCCCCGATAACTTGCCCAAACTGCTGACTCTCGGTTCGCTCAAGCAACTCTGCTAAGGCCTGCAGCCTTGATTTACCAAGTCGGACAGAGAGGCTCAGCGCGGCAAACTCCTCAGCTAACGGACCATCCATCGCCACCGAAATTCTTGCGGCCGAGGACTCAAAACTCAGGCCGGCAAGTAGGCAAAGTCGCAATAGGTCAATCACGTCGGGGAGCTGTTTTTCAATGCCGGACGCGCGTTCCTTGGTCTTGACGAGGAGGGCGACATCTGGAATCGCAAAGCCAATAAGAGCGCCGAGCGTTATCGCCAACGTGCCGTTTGCAATCCCACGGTAGAACATTGAGAAACCAAGGCAGAGGCCAGTGAGAGCGAGTATGGCCTTATTGCCCCAGAGGGTTACCTGAGCTTGGCTCCCTAATCTGCCAGCGGCAGCGAGTTTGAAATTTAGCCATTCCTGATAGCGGTTTGTGGCGGCCCGGCTCTTGAACCACCGTTGCATTCGAAAGCCAATCCGGCCCGCACTGTTCTGTAAAGCAAGGCGGGCATCAAACTTGGTTGGCAACCCGCGGTGAGGGCTTTGAGGTGTTTGCGCTGCTTGCGGCGAGTATTTACTTACCAAGCGCATCGCCCTGTGACTGCGGAACAGTGAAAGCTTTGACAGGACTAGTGTCAGAACGAATGTCACAAAGGCAGTGCACAAAGCTACCGCAGAGATTATTGAAGCACTCTGAATACGCAAGGTCATTCGTCTTTCAAAATGGCCCTCAGCCAAAGGCAACCGGCAAGCATCAGAGCGGCGAACAGCCCTAGCATCGGGAACCCCGAAGGGTTTGCCCAAAAGAAGCTGAGGTAGTCGGGGCGCAGAATGTAAAGCGCAGCAAAGGCAATGAATGGAATAGCACCGAGAACCATCGCGCTCAACCTGCCCTCGCTGGCAACGACTCTCACTTCGCGTCGAAGTTCGGACCGTGCGGTCATCGTCTGAGCAAGAGCATCAACGACTTCGCTCATTGGGCCGCCAAGTTCGCGGTGAATCTCAAGCGATAGTACGAACCATTTCAAATCCTCACTCTTCATGCGCGCTGAAACTCGCCCTAGGGCTTCGTCCAAGGATGAACCGAACTGCACTTCCGCCATGGCTCGTTGAAACTGAAAGGCGACCTCACCGCGTTGCAGTTGAGCCACTCCATCGATGCCGGCATTCACGCTCTGACCAGATCTGAGACCGCCTGCGATGCTTTGAAGTGCGCGTGGAAGATCATTCGCGAAGCGATGCTGGCGGCGGCGAATCTGAACGGGCAGATAACTCGTAAGCAGACCGGCCGCGACTGCTAGGGCAGTCAATAGACCGACAACCATTGAGCCAAGGAGGATTCCGGATATCAAAGCGAGAGCCGCCGATGACATCGCGCAGATTAGCAACCACTGCCGCCCGGAAAGGAGAATTCCTGCTGCTGCTAACTGTTCATCGAATCGCGAAACGTAGCGTGAAACTGCCCTCGGTGGTTTGCGTGTCGAGGTGCGAATTGGTTTTGCGGAACCTAAAACAAGCACTCCTAAGAGCGGAGGCCTGTCATCGTTTTGTCCGCGCACATACTTGCCAAGCAACAAGCGAAGTCGAATCGAACTCTGCAATTGAGCGACTAGCCAAAACGCCGATAGCGCCAGTGCTGCGGCGGCAACCGCAACCGTCATCGCAACCAAGAGCAGCGGCATTAGTTGCCAACCTCTGTCAGTCGATAGTCACCATTTTTCGAGTCTGCTACCTCCACTATTTTTGTGATTCGCCGGATGCCATCAGAACTTCGAACCTGATGCACAACCACGTCAACCGCACTCCAGATTTGTGATCGTACTGCTGCTAGCGGGAGATCGAGATTACTCATCAAGCACATGGTTTCAATGCGTCGAAGAGCGTCCAACGGAGAGTTGGCATGAACAGTTGTGAGAGAGCCATCGTGGCCGGTGTTCATGGCCTGAAGCATGTCAATTGCTGCTTCATCGCGAACCTCACCAACGATGATCCGGTCCGGCCGCATTCGCAGTGCGTTTCGAACCAGATCGCGGATGGATACCCTGCCCACCCCCTCTGAGTTCTGTGGCCTGGACTCAAGTCGGACCAAGTGTTTGTGAGAAACCTGTAGCTCGGCTGAATCCTCGATTGTGATCACTCTTTCACCAGCATCGATGAACTCGCAGAGCGCATTCAGAGTGGTCGATTTCCCTGAACCGGTCCCACCGCTTACAACAATGTTTTTGCGTTCTGCGATGCTGCGCGCCAGGTATTCTGCTTGGCTCTGAGACATCGTTCCCGCGCTCTGCAGCGCTGCGAAATCTAGCCTCTCCCTGCCAAACTTCCTTACGGTAAGCACCGCGCCATTAAGCGCTATTGGAGGCAACACGACATTGATTCGACTCCCGTTGGCGAGCCTCGCATCAACCATCGGATTTGTTTCATCCACGCGCCTTCCCACATGACCAACCATCCGTTCGATGGTCTTGCGTAGTTGACCTTCAGATTGGAAAACCACCTCGGTTAGGCTCAGTTGGCCCTTTCGTTCGACGTAAATCTCGTCAAATCTGGTCACCATAATTTCGGTGACGGAGTCATCGCGGAGCAGCGGCTCAAGTACGCCGTGACCAAGCCGTTCGTCGATGATCTCTTGAACCAGCCCCGCCACGGTTTGGCCTGAGAGTGGCGCGTTAAGTTCAGTCACAAGGGCATCGATCACTGAGTACACCTCCGCCCGAAGAACGTCCTCGGAGTTCGGAAGCGCCGTTGATGCTATTTCGTTTAGACGAGAGTGGATTGACTCGCGAAGTCGAGCGATGGGTCCACCCACCCCTGGTCCGAGCCGCTCAGTCAAGCTCACCTTTTCACCGCCCAATTCGCACTCAACAGCGGTCGCACGAAGTTGAGAATGGAACGCGGTTTATCGTCGATGGAATCCGCCTGCAATTTCTGCGCTAGAAGCTGGAAACTTACCGATGCGGGATCAAGTGGATTTAGCTCGATTGCGGCCTTACCGAGGTTCACACTCTGGGCAACGAGCCTGCTCGCTGGCACCGCAAGCGACACTGGCATACCGATTGCCCGTTCCAGTTCGGTCAGCGAGACTATCCCATCGGTTGTGACCAGATTCGCAACTACTCGCCACTTTTCGCGTGACAACTGCAACCCGTCCAGAGTTGCCATCGCTAGCTTTAGGTTTTTGATACTGGGCGCATCGAGCGTAGTTACCAGCACGCATTCGTCCGCAAGATCTATCGCTTCGATGATGACATCCGTTATTGCTGGTGGCGTATCTACCACCACGTAATCAAACGCGGATATAAGGTTCTTCAGAACTTCGCCGACCAGTTCCGGCGTTATTGATTCAATGTGCGCAGGGTCGAAAGGCGAAAGTAATACCGAAAGGTTTGTCTTGCACTTGGTGAGGAACGTTTCGATGTTCTGTGACGAAAGTTTGCCTGCCAGTTCTAGTGCGTCCGCTATGTTTCGCCTGGGCTCCAGGTTGAGAGCTATAGCCACATCTCCAAACTGAAGATCGAGGTCTACCAGGCAAACACTGTGTGATCGGTCTGCCGCCAGCGCAACTGCGAGGTTCGTGCTCACAGTCGTTTTTCCGCAGCCGCCCTTTGCGCTGAAAACCATAATGAGCTGGCCACGTTTCGAAGGCACGGGAACAACTGCGAAATCTTGCAAACCTGCAGTGATGGAGAGGCTCCTTTGCGTTGCGGCGAGTAACTCGGCTGCGTCTCCGTCAACTACCAGAAACCTCACCCCGCTATTCATTGCCAGGGCATAGGTAGCTGCATCAGCGCGCTCACGAACCATCACCGTGCCAAGCGATGGACGCAGCACCTGTAGTTGCGATGCAGCTGCGAATGCCTCGTGCATTTCGACATCGGAACCAATCACAACAAGCCCCTCGCCAGCAGACGCGCTGACGGCCGCGATCGCCTGTCGCGCGGAGGTAACCACCGTCACAGAATTACCCAAAATGATCGAGTAGCGATGCGCCTTTGAGAGAGCCGAAACCCAGAGGACAGTCATCTGAGCGAGTCTTTTCCGAGCAGGGCGAGCTTGATTACCCCGGACCGTTCTGCCACAAGTATGCGCGCGGCATCCGATGGGCTCACGGCAACTGTCACCAGACTCGGTGCCAAGCCGGCGCTCTGGTTTCCAACCGCGAGGATGCGAACGCTCGGAACCAGAACACGAGTTTCAGGCGATTGCGCTTTACCGAACAAGATCGCAACTTGGCTACCCGGAACCGCGTAACCAGCGACTCTTGCCGCATCGTCCAGATTGATGGTTATTGCAACACTGGCGTCGGGCACCACAAGCGAGTCTTCGCCCACTGGCTTCACAAAGACGGAGCTTCGAATTAGTTGCCCGGCGGGTACCGATCTGTAAAACACCCGGCCACTGGGCACCGTGAATCTGCCAGCGTGCGACTTCGCGAGCACCACATCGCTGGGCAAAGCCGCACGTGGAAAATGCTCAACTCCGATGAGATGGCGTGCAGTCGCATCGGCAAACGTGAGGCCGCGCTCGATGTTTGCTGAGGCAACCAGCACGGCCACGGCAGACTTGCCTGCCGCCATCCTGTCATCTGCAGTGGACTGGTAGAGATAGACAACGATGCCCGCTAAAACAGCTAGGAGCGAGGCTGCTACGTAAGCGTATTTTGAGAATCTCATTTGGAGCCTAGGGAAGTTTCTTCAACACTTGAAAACCAAGGTTTGGTACCGAAGCCGAGCGACTGATGCCTAAGCCCTGAGCCTGCCCGAATGGTTGCATTATGCGAGTCTTGAAACTGCCAATGATACATAGATTGCTGCTGCAACCTACCCCGCCAGCGCTCGAATAAAACCGGTAGCCGGTTAGGAAAAAGGGCACGAAAGAAACTACCGTCGCCTGACCCGCTGGGTTGTATGCGAAAACTGGAAGTACCGAAACTCGGTTGAGATTTGCGGCGGCAGCTACAGCCAAAACCGAGATTCTGGAAGTGTCTGCCGGGCCTGAAGGCAGCGCAACTGGCGCACAGCCACTCTGGCCGACTGTCCAACACGCAGCGCTCGCGGAAGCTGGATTGAACTGCAACCATCCGTGCGCGTTCGCAGAAAATGCGGCTCCTTCACGATCGCGAAAAGATGCACATCCTGCGCGGGATGGATCATTTCCTAAAAGCGGCGCCTGCACAAAAGGTGCACCCAGCCGGACATCGCAGAGCCCAATCATCATTGGCAGCTGACTGCCCACCGCATAGATCGGCATGGCGTTTGCCTTTCCCCAGACAACCTGTGAGCAACCTCGGTAAACCAGGGGTTCGTGGCCGAGCGCGGCATCGGCCTGGCTCAAGAAGGTTGGGGTCTTGACTGCCTGCGTGTAAACGCGAAGCCATGCGTTTGCTCCCGTAGCGCTTGGGTCTGTGAGGCAACCAACCATCGGTGGAGTAGTTGGATCACAGGCCAACAGCGTTACCGCCGCCGATGACTGCCCGCAGAGTGAACTAACCGTAACCGGCCCGCCCTTCGGGTTTGCAAGTGAGCTTAGAAATTCTGAGTTGCCGGCAGTTGCCGTACCCGCCACCTGTGTGCCGGTGGCTTGGCTTCTCAGCGAAAAGGAATCGGTGAGGCAATCCACTTGCGAGTATTCATCGGCGCAGTGCTGGCCGAGGGCTTCGGCAACCGCCTCTGCGCCCTGACGGACAGCGTGCTTCTGGAGCTGAGCTTGGCCGCCATCGATGACGAGTGCGAGCAGTCCAAACAGAACACCCCCGCAGAGCAGGATGGCAAATATTGGGGCTATCACCCCGGAATCTTCTTTTAGTTTTGACACAACAGTTTCGCCTTCCCCTCGATAGTTATGGTGTCTTGCTGATTGCGGTTGAAGTAGCTGGAGCCTCCCGGGCCAACCAGCGATGGGTCTACGAGCTGGAGAATCAATCCGATTGGCGTGATCCACCTGAAAGTGACCGAGACCCTTGCCATAGCCCGATAGTTGGGCAACGCCGTCTGGCACGAAACCTGGTTGGCCGAGAGGTTGATGCAATTTCCATCTGGGTCGACCACGAATTGCCCTGACGCGGGATCGAGGTATTGGTTCGATTCGCTATTTATTGGGCAGATAAAGCCTTCGACTGAAGCACTGCCAACATCCGAGGTTGGCACCAGCGTCGCTAAACGCACCGTTGCATTTCCTAGAGAGCCGCTTGCGAAACGTGCAACACTGCTCACCCCCTGCCCAAGCGCAATGCTCCGCGCGCCAACCTCGGCGGCGTTGTTGAGAGCCATCTGTACGGTGAGGTAGCGGCCGGCATCCAACATGAAAAAGATCAGGAACAGGAAAACCGGGAGTATGAGAGCGAACTCAACCGCTACCGCTCCGCCGTCGTTGCACTTTCCCCACATCGGCGGATGCAATAGCTACGGGGTTGGCAG
>Ga0228702_1001298_pt1 | contig 16285 bp, 10 predicted proteins | sample McNCre217_Aug_MG_2_FD_178018 | JGI IMG/M metagenome (GOLD analysis project Ga0228702, IMG submission 178018) | Freshwater microbial communities from McNutts Creek, Athens, Georgia, United States - 20-17_Aug_MG | ecosystem: Environmental > Aquatic > Freshwater > Creek | place: USA: Georgia... | reverse complement strand
CATCGCCGTTGGCCATGTTTTTCACAAACACAATGGGGCGTCCCAACTTGACATCCATGCTGAAGCTCAGAGTGCGACCACTGTCTTTGAGCATTTCATTGAGTTTTTGAATGGCGTCTTCCAGATTCTTGTGCGCTGTCTCTGCGTCGTACTGAATCTGTGCCTTAGGCACTTGCAATGTCAGTTCTTTTTTGGGCAAATCAGCCACAGCGACACCGACCTGCACACCGCCGACTGCAGGCGCACTGCTTGCTTTGGGCAAAGCAATATCCACCTTAGGTACAACCTGAGGTGACCATTTAGATTGAATATCGGAAACCATAGCTCCAGCCTTTCACCCACATGACATAGCCCAAATGGCGTATGCCCTTTTAGAAGGGGTCTTCTTATATCGGCACGAAGCAGAAAAACTTGAATGCGAAATTCAAGTTTTTTAAATTAACCCGATTTACCCGTCAGCGAGGCCATCATGCCGTCGAAGGTAGATTTAAGGCTGGTTTTTTGGCTATTGATGCTACCGACCAAACTATTCATTGAAGTGAATTGTTTTTGGTAACGCGCCAACAAACTATCCATACGTAGACCTAGCTTGGTGAGGTCATCCTTGTATTTGGTATTTTGCGTCTCAGCGTTGGTGGTTTGCGTTTGCAAAATACCTGTGGCACTTAGCATTTTGGTCAAGCTCTTCACCGCATCACCAGCGATGCCAGCTGGTGCCACTGTATAGGCACTGACGTTGTTTTGGTTGCCAGTGAAGGTTTTGACAACATCAGAAAAATTATTTGTCAATGCGGTGTCAAGCTTGGTGCTGTCCAGCGACATTGTCCCTTTCTCGTCAATGCTGAAACCAACTTGCCACAAACTACCGACCGCAGAACCTGGCGTGCTTGAGACGCTGGTGAACATGGCACGCAACTGCTGCCTGACCATACGCACCGTAGAGTCCCCCACCAAAGTGGCGCCATAAGTGTCCACGGTTGATTTGGGGTCCGACACCACGTTCAACATGCTGACCGCATCGTTATATGACTGAACCAATGTTGTCAGTTTGTCTTTGATGGTGGTGGTGTCACGCGTTAAATCCAGCGATGCTGCTGAGGATGTGGTGGTTTTGAGATTAAAGGTGAGCCCCAGAACCACATCGTTGATGCTGTTTGTGGTTCGGGTGTAGGACACACCATCGACTTTAATTTTGGCATCCGATGCTATTTGGTTGTTGGCGTTATTACTAGGAAATGACAAGCTAGGCGTAGAACCAACACCTGATGCATCACTCACGCCATCGAGCGTGAAAGCACCAGCTGACCCCATAGGGCCAGACAACACAATTTGATAAGGCGTACCAGAGCCATCACCTGTGTTCACCAACTTGGCAGTCACGCCCGTTTTGGCATTGTTAATCGCGGAAACCAAATCTTGCGGCGTATCTTTGCCGGCAGCCAATGCAATCGTGGTTTGAGCCTGACCCCGAACAGTAAATTTGAAATTCATGGCTTGACCGCCATTGAGTGAGGCAGTAGCCGAAGCCACGCCAGCGCTTGCGTTGCGCTGATTTTTCGCGACCTGCAACACCTCAACATCATGCGAACCTTCGGTCGCATAGGCACCCGTGGTCACAGAAAATGCAGTGGGATTTGAGTTGTTGGCCGCCAATGAACTGAAGTTGGTTTGATCTTTCAGTGCTGTGAATGCGGTCTGAACCTGAGACACAACGTAGGAGATGGCGGAATACCCAGAAATACGAGAGTCATTCTTTGTGATCTTCGCATTGATGGCATTTTCTTGAGGAGCGCGCTCGGCATCGACCAAGTTTTGAGCCAATGAGGCTGTATCCACACCCGAGCCTGCGCTGAGAGAGCTCATGAGCTTTTGTGCAGCCGACTTGTTAGCCGCAGCAATTTGCGCAGCCGTACTCGTAGCCGCTGTTGCGCTTGAAGTGGTGGAACTAACAGAAGTGGTTGCCATAAAAACCTTTGCTCAACGTGTCTATCGACACATGAACCCAATACTTGAGTTCTTTAATTCAAATATGTAAACAAACTCAGTTGAGAAATCTTGGCAAAGCTGCTTTGAGCGGCTTGCAAAGCCAATTGGTCTTTGTTCATTTTGGTGATCGCAGCGGTGTAGTCGAGGTCTTCCACATCCGATCGTGTGGACTTGAGGTTGAGCACCACTTGGTCGAGTACATTGGTTTGCAAATCGACCACCGACAAATCGGCGCCGACTTTGCCCAAGCCTTCGCTGATGCCGTTTTGCAAGGTGTCAATTTCTGACAAGCCGCGTTGAATGCCCACCTGATCTACCGATTGAACAGCGTTGACCAAGTCGTCCAACGATTGGAAAAAATCCACGCCAGTTTTGTTGCCTTTGCCATCGTCGCGCACCACGCGGTTGTACACGTCAGAACCCGGCATGTTCAGGTTGACACGGCGGCTATCACCGATGTTGACCTGCATGCGCGCTTGGTCGCCTTGGTAGCTCACATGGCCTTTGGCGTCTTGACTGAATGCAGGCTGAGAGGCTTTGCTGCCTGCGAACAAATAGTTGCCGTTGCTGTCACGGCTGTTGGCCAAGCTCAGCACTTGATCACGCAAGGTTTTAAGTTCGATGGCAACACCTTTGCGATCTTGGTCGCTCAAGGTGTCGTTGGCTGCTTGAGTGGCCAGTTCTTTGATGCGGTACATCACATCACTGGTGTTTTTAAGCGCAGTTTCTTCTGCGGTCAAGCGGACGTTGACGGACTTGAGCGTGTCTTGGTAGCTGGTTTGACGGCTGAGTTCAGACTCCAGTCGTGTCACCAAGGCGGCCTTGTTGGGCGCATCGCTGGGTTTGACAATTTGTTTGCCCGTGGAGAGCTGTTCCTGTGTTTGCGACAGGTTGGATTGCACATTGCTCAGCTGTTGAGTGGAACGGTCAAAAAACAAAGAGGTAGAGATTTTCATGATTCAAACCCTTGATCAATTGATTTGGTTGATGGTGTCAAACAATTCACCTGAAATTTTTAAAGCTTTGGCGCAAGCCTGATACGCCTGTTGGTAGCGAATCAGCGCAGCAGCTTCATTGTCTAAATTGACGCCCGACACTTTGTCACGCGAAGCAATCGCTTGGTCATTCACCACCGTCAACGCCTGTTGCGTGATGTTGGCCTGCTCGGCCAAATTACCTACAGTGTTGATTTGGTCGATGTAGGTGTTTGAGATGGTTTTACCGTTGGAGACAGGCGTTTTGCTCAAGCTCGCCATGTCCAAGATGTTGACGTTGTTGCCTAAGCCGTCATAGTTGCCATCAATGGTGTAGCTGTCGCCCACGCTTGGAGCATGGCTGAGTTTGATTTGAAGTCCTTCAAAATCAATGACCGGCTCAAGCACGCTGGGGTCGTATTGACGGTCAGCCAACTCAGTGCCTGTGTTGGCATCGACAATCGTGTAGCGATCAGAGGCCGTGAATTTGACTTGCAGTGACTGACTACGCAAGCTGTCGCGTATGTTGTCAGGTTGACCGCTATAGCCCACAGACACATTAGCAGAACCCTTGCCTGTCACGAACAACAACAAGTCGTCAGGGCTACCGCCCTCCACGTAAGCCCCCGTGCGAAAACCAATCTTGGCCAACAAAGCAGGATCACCCGACTTTTGCACGCTGCCATCGGTGTAGGAACCGAAGGTCAAACGAATGTCTGACTTGTAAGGCTCAGCCGACAACAAGCTTTTTAAGCGACTGCTGACGTCGTAATCCAAGGGCTCCACACCTAAGGCGTTTTGAGCGTATTGACCTGTCGCATCTTTGCCTGGACCAATTGAAATATTGCGTGTCCCGCGCGCATCGGTGGTGGAGAGTTTGATGTCACCGTTCTCGTCGAGCGTTGCCACCACACCTGAACCTTTGTTGACCACCACGCCATTAACCACTTCATCTAAGGTGCGCGAATTAATACGCGCAATTAAATCATTCATGCTATGCATGGTGGTTTGAGGGAGCAAAGTACTTGGTACGGTGGCGCTTGTGTCTTTGACCGTAAACATGTCAGCGATTTCAGCATCCGAGACGCTCGCGTCGATTGCAGCAATCCGCAAACGACCTTGTGCATCCAAGTCCGCTTTGTAGCTTTGTGACATGACAGGCAGCACTTGGCCCACTTGGGCCTGTGCTGTCGCACCTGCCGAAGACAAAGTCAACCCGCCGGGTACCAGCGCACGGCCGGCATCATCACTGAACACCAGTTGTCCGGCAGAATCCACCACCACGTTGACACCCGCGCCAGCGTCTGTGTTAGCCCGCAACTGGGTTTGAAGTTCACTGGCCAATCCCGCCAAACTGGTCGATGTCAAACCACTGAGATGAATATCTTTACCCGCCACGCTGATTGAAAAATCAGAGAACGCGACGGTCGAGGCCGTAGGAAACGCAATGCCGCTGATGGTGGCGCGTGAGTTCAAAGCCTTGACTAAAGTTTCAGCATCTGCACCCGATACCGATTGCACGGGATAACCGAAATCAACCTGAAAAGACGCAGAAGAGCTGTTGAGGGAATAAACAGACTCACTCAAGTTCACACCATTGATTTGCAATGGTTTTTTGTAGTCCACACCACTGGAAGGCACGCGCATGTCGCGTACAACCTGAGTCATACGGATTTGTGCGTTGTACGTACCAGGTTGCACATTGAGGGCGTTGCCATCAGTTGTGGAGTTAATGTGAATGGCCCCGCCTTGTGAATTTTCAATCACCAATTCACCTCCAGAGACCACACTGGCATGCAAACCTGCAGGTGACTGGTTGATAGCTTTCACCAAATCTTGAACGTTTTTATAACCGGTGATTTCTTGTCCGTTGATGATCAATTTCTTGCTCAGCTGTAACTGAGACACGGGAACTCGAACTTCTGAAAACACCTCCGCACGGACATCGGTTTGCGACAAGGTGCTGTTATCAATTTTGACGGCACCTGCAGTGGCATCCGAGCCATCTTTGGGAACCAAGGTCACATCTGTGATTTTTCGACCCGCTGCATCGGTGACTTTGAAGTTGTCGGCCTCTGCAGACACTGTGATATCGGCAGATTGGTCTAATTCACGCAGCTTGGTCTGCAACGCTGCAGCCAAGTCTTTGGTGTTTTTAAGTGTGGATTGACTCAAGTCCACCCGATAAGACACACCATTCAAAGAGATGCTGAATTGTTTGAAGTTTTTGCCTGCATACAAACTGGTGGGTGTCGTATCGCCAAACGTAGGGGCAATCACTTGCGCCGCCGAAACACCATTCATCCAACGAGCCATTTGCTCAGCAGGTGATGTGACATTGACGCTACCGCTGGCGGTCAATGTGTATGTTTCGGCGTAAGCACCACCCGAGGCAGATGAGCTGGAGTCTTTCACGGCCAGTTGGACATCACTCAAGCGACGTCCTAACGCATCTGAGATTTGAATATCAGAACCACCATTCACCAAAGAAACTGTCAACGCGCCAGCCGATTGCTGATCTGCAGCGCGTAATGATTTTTGAATTAAATCCACAGCATCTTGGGAAGATACGGCAGTACTGAGGTCGACTCTGAAGTCTGTGCCTCCTATCGTGGCGGCAAACGTGCTGAAACCAGCTGAAGAACCCGTACCAAAGTCAATTCCGGTTAAGACGCCTTGTGTAACAGGCGTCAAAGTTACCCCACTGATGTCGTGCCCTTCTGCATCTGTGATTTGAAGATCTTGTCCATTGTTGATCAAGGCGACAGACAGGCCTTCGGGTTCAAGTTTATTTTTCAAATCAGCGGCAAGACTTGCAAGATCTTGTGTGGCTGTGGACGACACATGCACACTGCGATCCCCGACGATTGCATTGAAGTTAAAAGTCTGAGCAGCACTAGACACGTTCAATCCAGTGATGGTGATGCTGGTCTTTGAGTCTGGGACAAACTCACCCAAAGACACTTTATTCAATACAAAAGCCCCCGCAGCTACGCCAAAATCCGCGGAGCTGATACGCCCGCTCTCCAACACAGCAGAGGTCGGCAACTTGTCGCCGACAGCACCGTTTTGATCAAAGTTTTGAGGGTATTGCACTGTGGCCTTGGCGCCATAGAACAAATTCAAATCGCGGTAGGCATCAACCCCAGTTTTGTTCAGGTAAGCATCGCTGTAGTTCGCGTTGGCCGCAAAGCCATTGGCAGGTTTGAGCAACTGGTACTTTTCAGTCTCGGTCAGCGCTTGCCCCAACAACTGGCGCCCATCACGCGTGAGAACTTGCAACTGCTGACCAGGTTCGGCATCATCTAAATAAAACGTCGCTTTAACGCCTGCGCTCAATGTGGTCACAGTTGAGAACGTGGCTGCCCCATCAACCTTGAAGGTCACGCCTGCTGTTTTGTTAGGGTTGTTGAGCAACTTCGAATTGCTCAATGCCGTGGTGGGTGTTTGCCCTGTGTACTTCACAGAAGCTTTGGTGGTGGTCACGTTGGTCGTGCCTTCGCTGACACGAAATTGCGCCGCAGTCGACACGCGCATGCCATCACTCAAGGCCACACGAATAGCCGCAGCCTCTGGCGTCACACCGGGAGCGAATGCGAACAGGTCTTGACCCACTTGCCCGTAACCGTCGATGCCATTCTTTTGAATGTTGTTGGCTTCCGTGACAAAGGTTTTCGCCAAGGCACTCAAGTTCTTTTGTGAAGGCTCCAGAACTTGGCTGATAAAACTTTGATAGCCACCAATTTGGCCACCACTGATACTGGCCAGTGATTCTGTTTGACCATAAGGATCAAGCACCAATTCAACCTTATCTTTCACAGTACTGTTCACACCGATTGGGCGTGACTTGATACCTGCAACCACCACACCTTCTGTCATGGTGGTGCCCAAGCTCACGGTGACTGAGCCGTTGGTCGAGAAGCTCACTTTGGTGCGGACCAATTCAGAGAGCTGACGCAGCGTCAAATCGCGACGGTCTAACAACTCCGCAGGTTGGCCTTCCAACGTGGGAGATTTGGTCATGCTTTGGTTGATCAATGCCAGCTGCGCGGTGAGTGTGTTCACCTTGTCTGCCGCACTGGACAAACCTTGGCGCGTTTCTGTGGAGATCAAGTCCAACTGCGATGACAACTCACCAAAGCGAGAGGCCACACCGTCTGATGCTTGCAAGAAGCTGGTGCGCTGAACGGTAGAAGCAGGATCAGCCGACAAGGCCTCAGCAGCTGCAAAGAAGTTATCGAACGCAGAACTCAAGCCAATGCTTTTGTCGCCCATGATGTCCATCACACGCTTGGCGTAATCGACCATGGGCTTTTGCGAGGCTAAATCACTCGTACTGCTGCGCAAGTTCGATTCAGCAAAAGCATCGTATTGGCGCTTGATGGTGTCAAGCATGACACCCGTACCCAAATACATGCTCGCCATTTTTTTAGGCGCAGAATCTTGCAACACCACATCTTGGCGCGAGTAGCCTTCAGTGTTGACGTTTGCAATGTTATTACTGACCGTACTCAACGCACGTTGATAAGCACCAATGCCACCACTGGCGATGCCAAGCATGTCACTCATTTAGCACCTCCAGAAAAAGGCATGTTGAACTCTTTCATGCTCTTGATGCGCGCGGGTTTTTCCATCAGGATGCCTTTGGCCAAATCTGCCGCAGTGGGCAAAGCCATAGGCTCTTGCTTGGGGTTCAAAGGAATGCCTTTGCCGCGTGCTTTTAACAAAGCTTCGGTGCTGGGCTGTGGTGTGCCTTGTTGTTTAACGGCACGCTCCATGAAAGCACCGACCCCCATCGAACCGCGCTTGGACATTTGCAAAGACACTTCTTTGTCAAACATGCCTTCAAACGTTTCCATGGCTTGTGAATGGTTGTCTTCGTCCTTCATCGGCGCATTGGCTTCGCGCATGGACTTCATCATCATTTGGATGAACAAACCTTCAAACTGTTGCGCTGATTCTTTGAGCGCTTTGTCTTGGTTTTGCTGAGCTTTGCCACGCAATTCGCCCAGGCCCGAAAAGTCCATATAGGACTTCGAGGTAGAGGTGTCGATGGGGCTGCTCATGATGTCACTCGTTTAGATGATGACCAGCTCGGCGCGCAAGCTGCCGGAGCTTTTCAAAGCTTCAAGAATGGCAATCAGCGCAGAAGGCGTGGCGCCCACTTGGTTGACTGCGTCCACAATTTGACGCAGCTCAACACCCGGTTGGAACAAGAACATAGGTTTGTTCGGCTCCGCCACTTTGATGTCGGCGTTTTGCACTTCGGTGGTTTGTCCACCAGCCAGCATATTGGGTTGTGACACTTCGTTGGTCGCAGTGATCGCCACAGAAATCGTGCCGTGCGACACAGCGGCGGCTGTGACGCGCACCGAGCGATTAATCACCACCGTGCCTGTACGTGAGTTGATCACCACGCGTGCAGGTGGCTCACCGGGCGTGACCTCCAAGGCCTCGACCATGCTCATGAATGCGACGCGCTGATTCAAGTCTTTAGGTGCTCGCACCGATACAGATACACCATCAATGGCTTGTGCGACGTCACCACCAAATTTTTTATTGATCGCATTAACGATAGCAGTCGTGGTAGAAAAATCGTTCTCACGGATGTTGAAGATGACGTTCTCGGCCGACTCAAATGGCGTATCCACAATGCGCTCCACAATCGCGCCACCTGGAATGCGTGCTGATGTGGGCACACCAATTTGCACCTTGGAACCTGCCGCACTGGCATCAATGCCTGTGGCTGTTAACGCACCTTGCGCCAAGGCATAAATTTCACCATCGACACCGCGCAAGGCCGTCATGATGAGGCTACCGCCGCGCAGGTTAGAGGCTTTGCCAATGGCAGACACGTTGATGTCAATGCGTTGGCCGGGTTTGGCAAAGCCAGGCAAATCAGCCGTCACCAACACGGCGGCGGTGTTTTTGATGTCCACACGCGCTGCGGTGGCGGCGGTTTCAAAGTCGGTCAAAGGACCGTCAATGCGCACGCCCATTTGCGCCAACATGGCTTTCATGCTTTGTGTGGTGAAGGGCACCGAGGCGTCATCGCCCGTGCCTTGCAAGCCAACCACCAAACCGTAACCAATCAATTGGTTAGGGCGTTGGGCCGCGAGTGTGGCCAAGTCTTTGACGCGGTCAGCTTGTGCAGCACCTGCAGCCAACAGGCACAGACTCGCCAAACCCACACGCAGGATGGAAGAAAAGTTTTTCATGATTAGAACGGCCAGTATTTGTGCATCAAGCTGGTACCCCAACCTGCTTTAGTGGCGTTGGCCAAATCACCTGAACCGCGGTACGCGATTTGTGCATTGGCCAAACGGCGCGATTGCACGGTGCTGTTGGGGCCTACGTCTTCAGGGCGAATGACGCCTGAGACTTGAATGACTTCAGTGCCTTCAGAGAGACCGAGTTTTTTCTCGCCACGGACCATCAAATTGCCGTTGGCCAAAATTTCAACCACCGTCACAGCAACGGAGCCAGACAAAGACGCTTGTTGATCTGCCTTGCCTGCACCTTTGCTGCTGTTGTTGTTGGCGGTGACATCAATGCCATTCAAGAATGGCGACATGCTGCCAATCTTGGTGTTCATGCCCGAAGGCAATGAGTTTTTAGACTCACGGCTCACGTCCGTGTTTTGTGTGCGAGCCGCTTGTGTCGATTCATTCAACAGCACCGTGATGATGTCGCCCACCTGGTAATTGCGGCCACGGCCAAACCAGGCATCACTTTGCCGATTGCTGTAAATGCCGCCTGTGGCAACTTTTTGCCGGTCAGCGGCAAGTGGGTACACCGGTTGGAACTCTGGTGAAGGTCGCAAGACCATGTCGACAGGTTCGGCGGCACAACCTTGCAACAGGTAAACGATGGCGACCAAAGCGAGAAGACGAAGAGCAATCATGGTGAACCTCGATCAGATGTTTTGGTTCAAGAACTTCAACATGCCGTCCACCGCAGAGATGGCCTTGGAGTTGATTTCGTAAGCGCGTTGGGTTTCGATCATGTTGACCATTTCTTCCACCACGTTCACGTTAGAGGCTTCGAGCGAACCTTGCTTCAAAGCCCCTGCCCCGTTCAGACTGGGCGTGACGATTTGTGCCACACCGCTGGCTTGAGAGGCTTCAAACAAGTTTTGACCAATTGGTTTCAAACCACTTGGATTGACAAAGCGTGCGGTTTGAATTTGCCCAATGTTTTGAGAGCCCGCCCCTGCATCCAGTTCCACCGACACCGTGCCATCTTGACCAAATGTCACAGCAGCCGTGTTGCCTGGGATGGTGATGTTGGGAATCAAAGGAAAACCGGAGGCGGTGACCACTTGACCTGTGTTGCTGATTTTGAAGTTGCCATCACGGGTGTAGGACGTGGTGCCGTCTGGCATTTGAATTTGGAAAAAACCATTGCCCATGATCGCCAAGTCCAAGGGCGATTGGGTGTTGGTCAAGTTACCTTGGAGGTGTAGCTTTTCGGTGGCATTGATCTTCACACCGGTACCGAGCATCAAGCCCGTGGGTGACAAGGTGTTGTTGGTGGTTTGACCACCGGGCTGCTTGACGTTTTGATAGAGCAAGTCTTCAAAAACGGCTCTATCGCGTTTAAAGCCGGTCGTGCTCACGTTGGCCAAGTTGTTTGAGATGACGTTCATGCGCGTTTGCTGCGCGTCAAGACCCGTTTTGGCTACCCACAATGATGCGTCCATGGCTTTAAGCCCCCTTTAATCTGTCAAATTCAGGACACCTTCATCATGGAGGCGCCCGACTCATCGTTGGATTTGCTTTCTTTGATCATTCGAATCTGATGCTCAAACGAGCGACTCTGTTCAATCAGCTTCACCATCGATGCCATTGGATTGACACTGCTGCCCTCAAGAGCCTTGGGTGTCAAAGAAACTGGCTCTGGACCTGTTGCAAAGTCCGTGCCAAGTGGTTTTTCGTCAACGCGAAATAAACCATCCTCACGCTTGATCAGGTGGGTGGTGCTGGCGTCGCGCAGCATCAGGGTGCCAATCAACTGTTCTTGAGGGACGCCTGGCTGAGTGGGGTCAGCGGCAAAAATTTGCCCCGTGTTTGTGATGTTGATGGTTGAACCCACGGGAATCGTGATGGGCCCCCCGTCTTGACCTTGCACGATGTGACCCGAACCGGTTTCCAACACGCCATTGGGGTTGACACGTAGGTCTCCACGACGGGTGAATGCCAGTTTTCCGTCATTGCCCATCACGCCCATGACAGTTTTGTGGTTCAAGGACACGTCCAAATCACGGCCTGTGACCATCAACGGACCGGCATCCAAGCGCACACGGTCTGTGGTGTACAGACGGGGTTGCAAGCGGGAGTCAAAGCCCTCACCCACCGCTTGGTGCGGTTGGATGGTGGCTTCGAAGGTTTGCTTGAAACCCACGGTGGTGACGTTGGCAATGTCGTTAGACAACTGTTGCCGAATCAAGCGATCTTCGTTGATCGCCGCCATCGCGTTGAAAGATAAGCGGTCCATGTCAGTCTCTTAATCCGTCAGCTTAGTTGCGGATCTGAATGATGGTGTTGGTCATCGAGGTGCTGGTCTCCATGGCCTTGGCGTTGGCTTGGAAGTTACGTTGCTCGGTGATCAAGTCCACCAATTCCTGGGTCAAGTCCACGTTGGCGCGTTCGGTCGCACCTGAGCGCACCGTGCCAAAACCTGCTGAACCCGCCTCACCGTATTTAGGTGTGCCTGACTCAGAGGACTTGTAGTAGTTGGTGTCGCCAATTTGGCGCAGACCAGAAGCGTTGGAGAAGTTCACCAACACCACTTTGGCCAGAGATTTTTGTGCACCGTTGGAATAACTGGCTTGCACCAAACCATCGTCCTTGATGGCCAGGCCCACCAGGTCACCTTCGGGGGCACCGTCTTGGGACTGCGACAACACCGAGAAGGGTGACGCAAACTGGGTGGACTTGGAGTAGTCGATGTTGATGGTCAAAGCGCCTTTACCGTTTGGCAAGTACACCGTATCCAACTGTGCGCCTTGCTTAGGTGAGACCAAGTTACCAGCTGTGTCAAAAGTCAGCTCGCCTTTGTCAAAGTAAACGGGTGACCACGAGGGCAAGGTGTCAAAACCAGTGGCACTCGATGTTTCGGCACCAAAACCGTCGATATAAACCGTGGCGCCTTTTTCATCGGTGAAAGCCTTGGGCTTGATCCAAGTGGTGGTAGAGCCGAATTGCGCATCCAAACCATCCAGACCCCATTTGGCATCGCCGGTGACCTTGATGTATGAATCGGTGGAAGCTGTGCCCGTGGTGAATTCCAAAGCGTTCTTAGTACTGTTGTAGGTCACTTTGACACCGTTGACAGATTCGGGGGTCAAACCTGTTTTGTTGGGGCTTTGCAAGTTATTGATGCCGTTTTGCAAAGCCTCCATGAAGGTGCCCAAGGTGTAGGTGTCTTTGGGAGGCACCGTGACCGTTCCGGTGATGCCGTTGACCGACACCACAAATTGGTTATTGGTGCTATCGACAGAGAAGTTGTTGTCGATGTTGATGGCCAACGCATTGCCAACAAGCACAGCCGGTTTAGAGGCAATGCCACGCAAAGCATCGATGGTGGATGGCAGCACCGAGTAGCTGGCAGGGTCACCCGTCATGCCCAGACCTTTGTTTGTTTGGGTGGCCAAACTCCCTGGCCGGATGTTGGAGATGACGATGCTGGACGCGTCACCCGTCGAGCCAGATTTGAAAACAAACGCTTGTTTCACCGCATCGTACTCAACCTTCATGCCATAGCGCTGATCGTTGAGCGCACGGAAAGGAGAGGTTGAAACGGAGGGCGACATCGCCAAACCGACAGAGTCATCGTTCACACCTTGCACCAAGGGGTCTGTCAAGCCGACAGCTGTCTGATCACTGGTCACCGTCACCTTGTTGCTACCTGTGGGTGCAAAAACCAGTTTCTGGGTCTGGGTGTCGTACGACACCGTGATTTTGTCTTTGTACGACGCGTTATCGTTGATCTGCTTTTGAACCTCACGAACCAAATCTTCTGGCTTCATATCGCCTTTGGTCGACAAGTCAATGTGCAGCTTGTCCAAAGTAGATTTGTTCGATGACAACGTCAGCTGCAACGAGAATGTGGGCGTGCCGACGGTTGAGAAGTTAAAAGGCTTTTCATCGCCATACAGACGTTGAATTTCATTGGTCAACTCAGCAGCAATTTGGGTGCCTGACAATTTCTTGTTCGCAGCAGTTTGGTTTTTCATGGATTCGATCAAACGATCCAAACCAACCGTCACGCCATCCAAAGAACCATCCACATTCACAGTGAACAGATTTTTCAATTCATCAATGCTGTGTTGACCCGCGTAGCTCGGAGGTGCGCCAGCCGCCTGGCTGTAAACACCCAAAGCGGCTGCAGCATTGGTACTGACGGTCGTGACGGCCGCAAAAGCACCTGACACCGTGTTGGAGATTTGCAAATCGGACGTGATAGAGGTGGGTGACGACACGGTGGGGTCTTTGGCGATCACATCCATGGTGCCCGCCGTTGCACCCACCACTGCGGTGTAGGCAGCAGAAAACGCTTCATTGGCATTGAGTTTGGCGACGAATCCTGCAATCGACGTGTCCGTGGTGTCACCTGCCACCGTGATGTCCGTGGGTTGACCGTGGAAGGTGGCTTTGTATGGCCCTGTGCCCATGGTGTAGCTCGCCACACTGCGTGGATACGGTGTGCTGTTTTGTGCCACACCCAAACCGCCCGTGGTGGTGATGGTGGTCGTACCCGACGCTGTCGCCGAGCTGATGCTGTCATTGCCTTGCTTGATCACAAATTCGTCTTGAATGGACAACGAGCTGACATTGGGATCAATGGCCGTGATTTTCAGAGTTGGATTCGGATAGCTGGCCACCCCGCCCACAGCGGTGGCGGCTTGGTTCAACAACGTCACGGCACTGACCGTTCGCCCTGCGGCATCCACGATCTGCAAATCAGCATCAGTGGCGCTGGTGGCATTGACCACTTTGACACTCAAGTCTGTGTTGCCGTTATCTTCGTTGCGCAAACGGGCTTGCAGAGTGGCTGCCAAGTCGGTCATGGTGGCCGTTGCAGGCGCGATGTTTGAGAAAGACAACACCTTGCCGTTCAAGGTCATTGAAAAACTCTTGAAATCCCCCACGGCGGCGGCACCCGGGGCAAATTTCACCCCCGTCACCCGAGTACTGCTAGGTGCTTGCGCCACATAGGATGCGGCAAAACTTGCATTTTTGTTCAATGCGGTGGCAATGTCTAAGGGCGTGGGGGCTTTGATGCCATCGGGATCGACACTCACCGACACACGCGCAGCTGTAGGGCCAAAGGTGACAGTAAACCCATCGTTCAATGCAGGTGTTTTGAGGGTGTATGTCAAACCACTGCTGCCTTGCAAGCCCAGCAACTCGGTTTTATTCATGTTGATGTAGTTGCTGAAATCCACACCATCATTCGAGCCTGTCCCCAAGCTGGTGGCCAGACCGGCATTCACTGTGGCAGGTTGTGAGGTGCGCACATCGGTCAAATCGTCCAATGAGAATTTGATCGTTTTCTTAGAGAAACTACTGTTCAACTCAGCAATTTCAGTAGGCGTTTTAAAGTCTGCCTTCGCTTTTAACTGGCCGTACTTATTAACGTACATCACATCGCCTGTGGTGTTGGTGGCTTGCTGCAAAGAGGCATTCACCAGCTTGTCCCCCACATACACATAGGTTTGCCATTTGTTGTTGGGGGTGGCTTGGCTCGCGTTTTGTGTTTTCACGTAATACACCGAGGCCAGGTAAGAGTTACCACCCGCGTCATACACCGTCAAAGCGGTACTCTTGTTATAGGTGGTCGGATCATTGCGGTTGAATGCTTTGTTGATCACGCTCGCATCTGCAGGAAAGTTCAAACCCAGCTGCACCTTGCTGGTTTGCATGGCCATGCCGGTGGTTTTTTGCGGGATGGTCAACACGTTCATGTCGTCCAAATTCGCTTTGCCGGACGAGTCGACTGACGCCGCCATGAGTTTTTGACCTGCTGAGTTCACCACGTTGTATTGGTCGTTCATCATGAACACCCCGTTACGCGTGAAGATATCTTGGAAACCGTCTTGAGACTTCAAGGGGAAGAAACCGTCACCGCTGATGGCCAAGTCCAAGGTGTTAGAAGAGAACACCAAATTACCTTGACCAAATTCTTGCGTCACCTTCTTCAGCGCCACACCTTGGCCGATGGTGGCCGACGCTTTTTGCAAGGGTGAGGTCGCAAAAATGTCACCAAAGTCGGTACGACTGCGTTTGAAACCGGTGGTCGAGACGTTGGCAATATTGTTGGACGTGACGCCCATCTGGGCGGTGGCTGCGTTCAAACCTGTGAGTGCGGTATAGAAGGACATGGTGCTTTAGCTCCTGAGAGAAATTCTTGAATCTGAAATTAATTGACGATGCGCTTGACGTCGGCCAAGTTGACGGTCTTACCACCCGCAACTTCTAGCAACATGGCGCCGTCTGCCGTGCCTGCACTCTTGACACCTGTGACAGTGGCGTACGTATTGACCGTGGGTTTGCTCGTCGTGCCTTTGCTGTTGACGGTAGCCACATAGCGGTAGGTACCGTTGGCAGCAGCCTGACCGCCATCGGTCATGCCATCCCATGACAGGGTGTAGTCGCCTACGGGTTGCGCACCAATGATTTGCGTACGCACCAGCACGCCTTTGTCGTTGAAGACTTGCAGCTGAATGCCATCGGCACCTGTTGGTAAATTGATGGTGCCTTGTGACACGGTGCTGCTGGTCACTTCCACGGGTCCATCTGGCACCGCCACTTGTTTGCCCATCAGTGACGCTGCGCCCAACATGCGATCGTTGGACATGCTGCTGACCAAGCCTTCCATGCTGGTCTTCATGGCGGTTGTCGCTTCGAGTTGGGAGAACTGTGCGAGCTGAGCCACGAAGGCTTCGTTCTTCACGGGGTCTGTTGGGTCTTGGTTTTTGAGCTGTGTCGTAAACAGCGTCAAAAACTCAGACTGACCCATGCTTGTTTTTTGTGGCGTGGCCGCTTTTTGCGCGTTGTACTGTGCCGTGGTCATGATGCCGCTAATAGAAGACGATGTATCGATAGCCATGTGAGACTCCTAATTAGCTCTTGGTAATTTCAAGGGTGCGCATCATCAGTTGACGTGCGGTGTTCACCACTTCAACGTTGTTTTGATACGAGCGAGAGGCGGCCATCATGTCGACCATCTCAGACATTTCATTCACGTTGGAGTGAAAGACATAGCCTTCTTTGTCGGCGAGTGGGTTGCCTGGTTCCCAAGTTTTGCGAATGGGCGCGGGG